>Ga0190271_10002555_pt1 | contig 11085 bp, 13 predicted proteins | sample Popmic356T_FD_133747 | JGI IMG/M metagenome (GOLD analysis project Ga0190271, IMG submission 133747) | Populus adjacent soil microbial communities from riparian zone of Weber River, Utah, USA - 356 T | ecosystem: Environmental > Terrestrial > Soil > Riparian zone | place: USA: Utah | collected...
CACGCGGCGCCGCCCGATTCCTGAGAGGAGCACGCGATGACTGACGACACGACCACCGACGTCTCCACCTCCGACGTCTCCACCTCCGACGACTCCACCTCGTCGGCCGACCCGCTGCGAGCCGGGATCGCCCAGCTGGAGAGCGAGGAGCGCCTGGATGCCGTGGTCGGAGCCATCGACCCGCTGGCCGCGAAGGCCAACGCGGGCGCGCTCGGCCACGTCCTGCGAGGCGAGTGGATGGGGCACGCCCTCCACCCGGCGCTCACGGACATCCCGCTCGGCTGTTGGCTGGCCGCCGGGTTGCTCGACGTCGTCGGCGGGCGCCGCTCACGGCCGGCTGCGACCCGTCTGCTCGGACTCGGTCTGCTCGCCGTGCCGCCGACGGTGGCGACGGGCGTGGCCGAGTTCGGCACGATCGACGAGCGAGCCGAGAAGCGCATCGGTGCTGCCCACGCCATTGGCAATGCGGGGGCGGCGCTGATGTACCTGCTCTCGTGGCGGGCTCGGCGGCGAGGCCACCACCTGCGTGGAATGGTCTGGAGCCTCGGCGGTGGTGGACTGACGCTGGCCGCCGGCTACCTCGGTAGCCACCTGGCATTCGTCGCAGGAGTCGGATCTGGTCCGCGGGAGGTCGAGACGGTGACAGATCACGATGTCAGCGATCCCGGCGTGTCGCTGCTCGAATCCGCCGACACCGCTGGCGCCCCGATCGACACGTCGCCCTGAGATGCCGATCGGGACGTCGCTATGGAGCGCGGGTGGAGAACCCGCGGAGGTACGCGTCGACGACGCGCCGTGAGAATCGGGCATCCAGCGTGCCGCCGAAGACGAGCCGGTAGTACACCGGACCGATGAGCAGCTCGGTGGCGACGCCGCGGTCGGTGTCCGGGCGAAGGTCGCCTCGCTCGATGCCACGCTCGACGACGCGAGCGATCTCGTTGCGTCGCGAGTCGACCACGGTCTCGCGGAAGCGGTCGCCCAGCGCCGGGTTGATGGCGATCTGCGACAGCAGCGCCCGCATGACCGCCCCGTACGGGCTCCTGGTCAACCCCCGGACGGCGTTGTCAACCGCCTTCCGCAGCTCGGCGCGGGTGTCGCCGAGATCGGCGACCTCGAGGTACGGCGCAGCGAGGTCCAGAAGCACGTCGAGCGCCAGCGCCTCCTTCGATGGCCAGTGGCGATAGATCGTCGCCTTGCCGACTCCTGCCGCGGCCGCAACGTGTTCCAGTCGTAGGTTGGCGAACCCGTCGGCGGCGATCGCTTCCCGCGCCGCATCGAGGATGGCGCGCTGAGCCCGGCGGCTTCGTGGTCTCCCCGGACGGCGGATGGGCTCGGATGTTGTTTCATGCGTGTTAATTCGAGTCGCCCCGTCTTGATTCGCGCTGTGCGTCGCTATGATATGAGACGGATCGTATCAATATTCAAGAACTGGAGACCCGCCATGGTCGACAATCAGACCGTTCTCCTCACCATCGAGTCCGCCGAGCGCGACACCCCCCGCTGCTCGTGCGGCCGGCCCACCATTCCCGTCGCCGAAGGTGACGGATCCGTCTGGCTCGAATGCTCGTCGCTGACAGCGCCGAAGAGCGCCGTTCGTCGGCTGTTCGATCTGACCAGCGCTCACACTCGGCTGGAGATCGTCCCGGTCGCTTGATGCCGTGCCGCCTGGCAGGCTGGGCGCCATGTCGCTACCAGGCGAGTACGAGCCCAGTCCGTGGGAATGGGTGCGCGAACAGGTCGAGACCTACGAGCGGACCAGCGGGCGCGAGGGCAACACGTTCCTGGACACCGGGCGACCGGTGGTCATCCTGACGACCCGGGGCAACAAGACCGGCAAGCTCCGCAAGACACCGCTGATGCGGGTCGAGCACGACGGCGAGTACGCCCTGGTCGCCTCCAAGGGCGGTGCTCCCGACGACCCACTCTGGTACCGCAACCTGACCGCCAACCCGCGGGAGGTGACGCTGCAGGATGGGCCGGAGCCCTTCGCCGTCGACGTGCGAGAGGTCGACGGTGAGGACCGGGCGGCTTGGTGGAGCCGCGCCGTCGAGGCGTATCCGCCCTACGCCGAATACCAGGAGAAGGCCGACCGGCAGATCCCAGTCGTTGTCGTGGGGCGCCGCGCCACGTAGGACTCAGGTCAGCCAAGCCACGTCATGCGCGTGCCGGATGGGTGAGCCGTGGCGAGCACCCGTTCGGTCACCGCCCCGCCGATCGACGCCACGATGGACAGGACGGCGAAGACACCGCCGGTGCGGTTGCGTTCGACGAGCTGCGGATCGACGGGGAGCTCCTGCACGCAACGGTCAGCAGTCGTCCCGAGCGGGACGAGGGGATCGAGGGCGACCCAGACGGCGTCGCGCCCGCTGTCGGTGACGGCCGTGCGCATGGCGCGCCGCCCAGCGTCGTCGATGAAGACGGCCGTGTAGCTGTCGGTCACGACGACCAGCAGATCGTCGGGCACGCCTGCGATCGCCGATACGAGGGCGTCGGGACCGTCCGCCTCGATGATCGGTACCGCGGCGCGGCGAGTGACTGCGATCGCGCCTTCCAGTCGATGCTGAGCGTCGGCGGCGGGAGGCGTGCACGCGGCCAGCCAGGCCCGTGACTCGTCGTCGTCGAGGTGGATCGGCGCGGCGTCGATGCCGATGCGCATGGCAACGTCAGGCGCCCCCGGCGGCAGTGCCGGGTCACCGTTCACGGTGCACGACAGCTGCACCGGTGAGTCGGGCGGTCCGAAGCGGCGACCGGCGCCGAGGTCGACGTGGTACCGATCGAAGTGCAGTCCGAGCCCCGAGCCGGTGTCCACGTCGACCACTGCCAGGCGCCGGCCCGGTGCCAGCCGCTGCACGACGCCGACGGCGAGGGCGATCTGGGTGCACCGGCCGACCTCGTTCATCTGGTAGCGCCGGCCGAACCAGCGCCGCAACTCGCCCGCCCTGGTGGTGGCGAAGCGCTGCAGCGCCGGTGCGAACGCCGCGTCGATCATCTGTTGGTCCGGTCCTGGGTAGTACCGAGCGAGCGGGTCGTCGGGATGGTCGGCGACGACGCGCTGCACACTGGCCACGAACAGCAGGGCCGGCAGGCGCTCGAGCGGGATCTCGGCAGCCAGCCGCAAGAGCGTCTCGTCCTCGGCCAGCGTGGCGAACAGCGCGGCGACCAGCCCCCATCCCGGATCGGCGTCCGGTCCCGACCAGCCGCGACCGACCTCCCGCGCCTGATCGGCGATCGACTCGAGCACGTCGCGAGACTCCACCGGCCGGTGACCCTAGGGCCGACGCAGTCGACCGGAAGCAACCGGGCGTCGACCCTGCGAGCATGTGGCAGAAACGAGGGGAGGGCAGGATCACCATGAACCGTCGACGCCCGCAAACCGCCGCCATCTTCGACCTCGACCGCACGCTGATCGCCGGACCGTCCGCCCCGGCGTTCTCGCGCGGTCTCGATGCCGCCGGTGTGAGCACGCGCTCCGTGCCGGGCGCGGCGCTCGTGTCGGGCATCTACCGCGCCCTCGGGGAGACAGCGCTGACGGCACAGACGGCGCGGCTGGCCGCCCGCGCCACTGCGGGGTGGCCGGAGGCGCTGGTACGTGACGCCGCGAAGGCGGCCGCGGAGGAGCTCGAGCAGGAGGTCCAGCCGTACGCACCCGGTGTGATCGAGGAGCACCGGCAGGCCGGTCGGGTGCTCGTGATGGCGACCACGAGCCCTGAGCCGCTGGTCACGCCGTTCGCCGAGCGGCTCGGCTTCGACGCCGTGATCGCCACGCGCTGGGCGAGCAAGGACGGCTCGTACACCGGTGAGGTGGACGGTCCGCTCGTGTGGGGGCGAGGGAAGCTCGAGGCCGTCCGCAGCTGGGCCACCGAGGCGGGTGTCGACCTGCGCTCCTCGTACGCCTACAGCGACAGCTACTACGACGCCCCGCTCCTCGACGCCGTCCGCCACCCCGTCGCTGTCAACGCCGACGTTCGACTCGTTGCGCTCGCCCGGCTGAAGGGGTGGCCCCTCCGCCACTTCGACCTCCCGGAGGGCGTGCTCAAGATCGCCGGGCGCGAGCTGCAGGACTGGACGCGCCCGCTGCAGCGCCCTGAGCTGCTCACCAACGTCAGCCTCGACGTCGACGGTGTGGACAGGATCCCGAAGAGCGGACCGGTGATCGTCGTCTTCAACCACCGCAGCTACTTCGACGCCACGGTGGTCGGCGCTGTGCTCGGCACCACGGGACGGTCGTTCCGCTTCCTCGGCAAGAAGGAGGTCTTCGACGCGCCCGTCATCGGGTTCCTTGCCAAGCTGGCCGGCGGCATCCGGGTCGATCGAGCGTCGGGCTCGGATGAGCCGCTGGACCAGGCCATCCGGGCGCTGTCTGCCGGTGAGGCGGTCGCACTTGCGCCAGAGGGAACGATCCGTCGCGGGATGGCGTTCTTCGACCCCGTGCTGAAGGGGCGCTGGGGCGCCGCCCGACTCGCCCAGGCGACCGGTGCGCCGGTGATCCCGCTCGGGCTGTGGGGAACGGAGAAGGTCTGGCCGCGCAGCGCCCGCTTGCCGAAGATCAGCTTGTCGGACCGGCCCGAGGTCCGCGTGCGCGTCGGCGATCCGGTGAAGCTGACGCACCGGAGCCTCGACGCCGACACCAAGCGGATCATGGCGGCGATCGTCGACCAACTTCCGCCCGAGGCGCGCAAGCGCAGGACGCCGACGCGCGAGGAGCTCGCGTTGACGTTCCCGCCGGGATACCGCGGGGACCCGGGGCGAGAAGCCGACCGCCGACCCGGTACGGACTCGTGAGCGCCGCCGTGGCCAAGGAGCGACCGCAACGCCAGCAGCGCTTCGAGCGGCGGATGTCTGACGCCGAGGCGCTGATGTGGAACGTCGAGAAGGACCCGTGGCTCAACCCGAGCGGCGGCACGCTGATGCTGCTCGACCGGCCGCTCGACATCGAGCACTTCCGGGCGCAGATCGCGGCGACCGTCGCCGAGATCCCCCGGTTGCGGGAACGGGTCGTGCCGAGCCTCGGTCGGTTCAGCCCGCCGGTGTGGCGACCCGACCCCGAGTTCGACCTGGAGTACCACGTGCGTCCCGTGGCGGTGCCGTCGCCCGGCGACGAGCGCCAACTGCTCGACTTCGTCGCCACGCTGTACCAGGACCCTTACGATCGCACTCGCCCACTGTGGATCTTCTATGCGATCGAGGGTCTCGAGTACGACCGCGGTGCGCTGGTGTGGAAGATCCACCACTCCGTCGCCGACGGCATCGGTGCCGGACGGATCGCCGAGGCGTTCCTCCAACCGGTGAGGAAGTTGCCGAATCTGCCGAGCGTCGACCTCGAGGCAGTGGTCGCCTACGCCGTGGAGGCGGACCGTGCCGAGCACGGCGGCGACACGGTCATCGACTCGGTGCGCGACACGGTGACGCACACGATGCGTCGGCAGGCCGGGATCGCGCGGCGTGCGCTCGGCGAGGTGGCGATGCTCGGCGCTGATCCGCTACGCGTGCGCGACACGGCGCAGGGTGTCGTGCGATCCGTGCGCCAGGTCACGTCTCAGTTCGGGAGTGGCTCGGCACCTGGACGCCCTGACGAGGCAGAGGCGGAACCGGAGCGCGAGGGCAGCAAGGGTTCGCCGCTGTGGAAGTCGCGCTCGCGGCATCGCCGGCTCGAACTCCTGACGTTCGTGTTGGAGGAGGTGCTGGCTGCCGCGAGGGGCCTCGGCGGCACGCTCAACGACTGGTTCGTCACCGGCGTCGTGAACGGATCGATCCGCTACCACGACGCACGAGGCACCGCGTTGGCGTCGCTGAACACCAGTTTCGTCGTCAGCACACGCACGGACCGGGACATCGGCGGCAACGCGTTCACACCGACGCGCATCTCCGTTCCGGCGTACCCGATGGACCCCGTGGAGCGGTTCCGGGCGATCCAGGAGATCATGCGCGAGAAGCGGGCGGGTGTGGGCGGGGGCGGCGCGCTGGCGGGGCTGGCCGGCATCGCCAACCTGCTCCCGACGTCGCTCGTCACCGGCATCGCCCGGTCCCAGTCGGCGCGCATGGACTTCGCCACGTCCAACCTGCGCGGCGGGCGGTCGACGTTCTACGTCGCGGGCTCGCGCATCGACGGCAACTATCCGTTCGGACCGTTGGCAGGCACAGCGTTCAACCTCACGACGATGTCGTACGCCGGCCGGCTGGACATGGGACTGTTTGTCGACCCCGTGGCCGTCGCCGATCCGGGTGAGCTGCGTGACGACGTCGAGGCGGCGTGCCGGGAGCTCATCGACCTCGGCAGCGAATAGCGATGGCTCACCTGCGGTGCGACTTCTTCTCCGAGTCGCTCAGCCTCAGTACGACGATGACCGTGCTCCTGCCGCAGCAGACGGAGACGCAGATCGGCATGGCAGGACGCCAGCTCGACGGCCCTCCGCCGGTGCTCTATCTGCTCCACGGCCTCAGCGACGACGACACCATCTGGCTGCGTCGCACGTCGATCGAGCGGTATGTGGCGGCGCTGGGATTGGCCGTGGTCATGCCCCAGGTCCATCGCAGCTTCTACGCCGACCAAGCCGCTGGCGGCCGCTACTGGACGTTCCTGTCCGAGGAGCTGCCTGAACTGGTGAGCACCTTCTTCAACGTGTCCAGCCGCCGTGATGACACGTTCGTCGCGGGCCTGTCGATGGGTGGGTACGGCGCAATGAAGTGGGCGCTGCGCCAGCCGGAGCGGTTCGCCGCGGCGGCCAGCCTGTCGGGTGCGCTGCACCTGGAGCGCCTTCGCTCCCTCCCGGCCCGGCCGGAGGATCCCCAGCTGTTCACGCGGGTGTTCGGCGACGAGCCCGTCGGCGACACGCCCCACGACCTGTGGTGGTTGATCGGCCGGGCCGACCCGACGCAGCTCCCGACGCTGTGGATTGGCTGCGGCATCGACGACCCGCTGCACGACTCCAACGTGCGGTTCGTCGAGGCGTGCGCCGCCGCCGGGATCGACGTTGCCACGTCGTTCGTCGATGGCGAGCACGAGTGGGGCCTATGGGACAGGGAGATCCAGCACGTGCTGGCGTGGCTACCACTCAGTCCGGCCGCGGCTCGGTAGGAGCGCCCGGCGCCGGGCGTTCGAGGTAGGTGTCGTCGGGACGTCCGAAGCCGAAGCGCTCGTACAGCCCGTGGGCGTCGCGGGTGTGCAGCATCCATCGCATGTGCGCGCCCGGTCCGCCATCGATCATCGTGCTGACGAGCTCGACGCCGACGCCGTCGCCACGCGCTCGTTGCTCGACGTAGACGTCGGCGAGGTAGGCGAGCGCCACGCCGTCGGAGATCGCCCTCGCGAACCCGACCATGCCACGGCCGTCGTACACCGCGACCACCCGCCACGCCGATCGCAACTGCGCCTCGACGTCGGATCGCCGGCGCCACCGCGCCCAGTACGCCTGGGTCGACAGGAAGGTCCACAGCGCGTCGACATCGACCCGCGCGGGGTCGTCATCGAGCTCGTACTCGTGATCACCCCGGACGTAGGTGTGCACTGTCACGCGCCAGCGAGGGCGGTGCGCACCGCGCTCGCCACGCGAGCCGCGGTCGGGAGCCAGGCGTCCTCGAGGACCGGGCTGAACGGGACCGGCGACGCGGCGGCGTTCACCCGCAGCGGAGGGTGCCGCAGCGCCGTGAACGCTCGTTCGGTGACGCTCGCAGCGATGTCCGCGGCGACGGAGCAGCGCGGCGGGCTCTCTTCGACGACGACCAGCCTGCCGGTGCGAAGGACCGAGGCGCTGATCCCATCGAGATCGAGCGGGCTCAGGGTCCGCACGCTGAGCACTTCCACGTCGATGCCGGCGGCAGCCAGTTCGGTGGCTGCTTCGAGGCTGGCGGTCAACGCCTGCCCGACGCATGCCACCGTCGCATCGTTCCCGGATCGCACGACACCGATGTGGCCGAGTGGCATGGATGTCGGTTCAGCGGGCACGAGACCGCGCTCGCGGTACAGCGCCATGTGCTCGATGAACACGACCGGGTTGTCGTCCTCGATGGCGGCGAGCAACAGCCCTTCTGCCTCGGCCGGCGTGGCCGGCACGACGACCTTCAGGCCCGGGATGTGTGTGAAGAGCGGATAGAAGGTGTCGGAGTGCTGCGCTGCGGCGCGCAGCCCGGCGCCGGCGGCCATGCGCAGCACCATCGGGATCGTCGCTTGACCGCCCGACATGTAGCGCATCTTGGCGGCCTGGTTGACGAGCTGGTCGAAGCAGTACGGCGTGAAGCTGGCCCACATCACGTCGACGACGGGGCGCAGTCCGGACATCGCCGCCCCGACCGCGGCGCCGACGAAGCCGGCCTCGGAGATCGGCGTGTCCCGTACTCGTCGCGGCCCGAACTCCTCGAGCAGTCCCTTCGTCGCACCGAACGTGCCACCCATCGCGCCCTCGAGTGGCGGCCCTTGGCCGGCGCCCCCGGCGATGTCTTCGCCGAGCACGACGACGGTCGGGTCCGCGCGCATGGCGTGAGCGAGGGTGTCCCGTACGGCCTCGAGGAAGCTCTTCTCGCGGAGGTTGGACGGGCTCTCAACCGGCGAGGACATCGCGCTCGACCTCCTCGGGATCGGGCCATGGTGCCTCACGAGCCGCGGCGAAAGCGGCGTCCAGCTCGGCCACGACCTCGTTCTCGACATCGGTGATGTTGCTCGCGACGTCGACGCCGCTGTCGGCAAGTCGCTGGCGAGCAGCGTCGATCGGGTCGTGAGCGCGCGCCAGTCGCCGCTCCTCGCGGCTGCGGTACGCCTCAGGGTCGCCGACGTAGTGGCCGCCGAGGCGGTGGATGCGTGCCTCGAGGAGCGTCGGCCCGTCTCCACGACGGGCTCGCGCGATGGCTTCGCCGGCCGCGGCCCAGACGGCCTCGACATCTGCAGCATCGACCGTGACGCCGGGGATGCCGTAGGCGTCGGCTCGATCGGCGATCCGCTCGACGGAGATCGCGTAGGAGCTCGGTGTGGACTCCGCCCAGCCGTTGTTCTCGCACACGAAGATCGCCGGCAGCCGCCAGATCGCCGCCAGGTTCAGTGACTCGTGGAAGATGCCCTCGTTGGACGCGCCGTCTCCGAAGAACGAGACGGCGACCCGGCCGTCGCCGAGCGTCTGAGCTGCGAGGGCCCCACCAACAGCGAGCGAGATCCCACCACCGACGATGGCGTTGGCACCGAGCATCCCCTTGGAGAAGTCGGCGACGTGCATCGAGCCGCCGCGTCCCTTGCAGAGACCGGTCTCGCGCCCGTAGAGCTCGGCGATGATCGGTGCGATCGGGACGCCCTTGGCGAGGCAGTGACCGTGCCCACGGTGGGTACTGGTGATCAGGTCAGCGTCGGTGAGGTGGGCGCACACGCCCACGGCGACCGCTTCGGCTCCGACGTACGTGTGGACGAAGCCCGGCATGTCGCCCTTGCCGAACTCGCGCCGGACGCGATCCTCGAAGAGCCTGATGCGCAGCATCGCCTGCAGGGCAGCAAGCAGTTCGGTCTCGTCCATCGTCACGTGCTGCCGAGGCGGGCGCGCAGCTGTGCGGCCTCGGCATCAGTCGACGCGAGGTAGCCGATGCGGCTGCCGATCGGTGCCTGGTGGCCGGGCTGGGCCTCGCATACCAGGACGCCAGCATCCTCGGCTTCGATCTCGGTCTGCGTCTTCTCGGTCTCCATGACGAACAGCGGGTCTCCCACCTCGACCTCGGCACCATCCTGGGCCAGCCACTCGATCAAGGTCACGTCGTCTTCGTACATGCCGAGCTTCGGCATGATCACCTCGACGATCACGACATGCTCATTCCATGCCGCGATGGTGCAACTCGGCGCGCAGTGCGTCCCCGGTGAGGTGGAGGTGGGCCTCCAGGATCGTCGCCGCGGTCGTGCCGTCGGAGGCCGCGCACGCGTCGTAGAGCTGGTGGTGCTGCTCGTGGGCGACGTCGACGGCCGTGCCACGCGTCAGTCGGACGTAGCGGTCGGCGACCCTCCACAGCTTCTCCAGCAAGCGCCTGATCTCGTTGGTGGACCCCGGCCGCAGCACCTGCCAGTGGAACTCCCAGTGGGCCGTGGAGAACTCGATGGCGCCAGCCCCGTGCTCGGCGGCGATCAGCGCTTCGTAGGCGGCCGTCACGGCAGCGAGGTCCTCCTCACGCATCGCATCGACGGCGCGCTGCGCGACCTGTGGCTCGAGGATTCGACGCAGGTCGTAGATCTCGTCGAGCTCTTTCAGGGAGACGCCAGCAGCGATGGCGCCCCGTCGGGGAACGTTGACGACGAGGCCTTCCGCTTCGAGACGGTGGATCGCTTCGCGGATCGGGATGTGGGAGACGCCGAAGTGCTGCTCGAGCTGACGGACATTGATCCGTCCTCCGGGCTCGATGTCCCCGACGAGGATCCGTTCCCGCAGCTCGGCCTCGATGATGTCCTGGATCGTGCCGGGGTTGTCGACGGCGCCGGCGCCGGGCTCGAGGAGGGGCGCCGTCATGTGACCCGTCCCGTCCGGCGACGATCGACGTAGCGGCTCGTGCCTTCGAGCGCAGCAGCGGCGACGAGCGCCAAGCCGGAGCTGACCCGGATCCAGAACGGTGGCGCACCCATCTGCAGCAAGCCGTTGTTGAGGAAGCCGATGAACAGCACACCCGCCGTGACACCCACGATCGATCCTCGACCTCCGCCGAAGGCAACGCCCCCGAGCAGCACGGCGCTGAGCGCGTCGATCTCGAGACCATCGCCGAGCGTCGGCGGAGCAGCATCGAGCCGCGAGGCGATGACCACTGCAGCGAGACCGGCGCATGCCCCGCTGGCGACGTACGACAGGAACGGGAGCGTGTTCAGGCTGATGCCCGCTCGACGTGCCGCCTCGGGGTTGACGCCGAGTCCGACGATGTGGCGGCCCCACTTCGTGCGGGTGTGGAACAGCCATGCCAGCAACAGGATCGACCCCGCGATCGCCACCGGTACCGGCACCCCGATGCCCGGCACGTCGGACCGACCGATGTCCTGGAACGCGTCGCCGAAACGGTTCGTCACCTTGCCGTCGCTCACGACGAACACCAAGCCGCGCACCGCTGTGTAGAAGCCCAACGTGATGATGATCGGCGAGA
>Ga0190271_10002556_pt1 | contig 11084 bp, 9 predicted proteins | sample Popmic356T_FD_133747 | JGI IMG/M metagenome (GOLD analysis project Ga0190271, IMG submission 133747) | Populus adjacent soil microbial communities from riparian zone of Weber River, Utah, USA - 356 T | ecosystem: Environmental > Terrestrial > Soil > Riparian zone | place: USA: Utah | collected...
AACACGATCCGCGCGGCCTTCGGGCGTGGCGGGCCCATCAATAGCCGGGTGGCCTATCGTGTGGACATCAGCCAGAACGCGTCGGACGGTTACGTCGACCGCGGCGAATCGCACAGCACGGCCGTGTCGGGCTCGATGTCGTTCGCCGTCACGCCGCAGCTCGACTTCATCGTGTCTGAGGACTGGGGCTACCAGGAGCCCATGAAGTACTTCGGCAGCGTCCTCGTGAACGGGCAGCTCGACAAGACGCTTCGCGACGTGAACTACAACGTCGCCGACGCCGACATCCACTACAAAGACAGCTGGACGCAGTTCAAGACCGAGTGGCGCCCGCTGCGCAACATGGTCGTCCGGAACAACTTCAACGTGCTGACATCGAACCGGTTCTGGCGCGACGTCGAAACCTACTCGTACGTGCCGGCCACGCAACTGGTGAACCGCACGAGCTACATCGAGATCCTTCACGACCAGCTCCAGTTCGGCGAGCACGCCGAGGCGACCATCAGCACATCGCTGGGCGGGCGCACGAACACGACGTCGTTTGGTTTCGACTATTCCTGGACGCGCTTCGAGCACACCAACAACTCTCCCTACAGCGGATCGAGCGCGGTGCCGTTGACCAATCCCGACCCGGGGGTGTTCCTCAACCTCGCCGGCACCAGTCCCGAGTTCACCTCTCGCCAGGACCAGTACGCGCTGTTCGTCGAAGACCGCCTGATGCTCGATAAGCGGTGGTCGCTGGTCGGCGGCGCCCGCCTCGACCGCTACGAGGTCGATCGCGACGCGCTTCGCCTGGGCACCACGTCCAGTCGCACGTTCACGCCGACCAACTGGCGCGGCGGCCTGGTGTTTGCCCTGAAGCCAGACGTTACCTTCTACGGACAGTACGCCACCGCCACCGACGCCGTGGGCACGCTGTTGACGCTGAGCCCCGAACAGCAGCTCTTCGACCTCACGCCGGGCCGCCAGATCGAGGTGGGGGCCAAGCAGTCCTTTGCGAGCGGGCGCGGCGAATGGACGGTGGCCGGCTATCACATCGTCAAGGAGAAGCTGCTGGTGCCGGATCCGAACAACCCGGTGCTGCGGCAGCAGATCGGCCAGCAGTCGTCGAAAGGCCTCGAGCTGTCCGCGTCGATGGACGTCGGCGCCGGGCTCCGCGTCGACGCCAACATGGCGGTGCTCGACGCGCGCTACGACGAGTTCACGGAGGTCGTCGGCGGCGTGCTGACGTCGTGGGAGGGCAATACCCCCACCAACGTGCCGGAGCGCGTCGGCAGCGTGTGGCTGTCCTGGAAGCTGCCGCGGCAGTGGTTGGCGCAGGGCGGCCTTCGCTTCATCGGCACCCGGTATCTGAACAACGCGAACACGTCGACCACGCCGTCCGCCACGGTGGTGGACGCCAACGTCCAGCGCAGGCTGACCCAACGGCTGAGCGTGAGTGTCCGCGCCAGCAACCTGTTCGACAAGTTCTACCTGCAGAGCGTGTCGGGGGCCCCGATTCCGCTGCGCGGCCGCATCGCCCCGCCCCGAGCGGTGGAAGTGATGCTCAACACCACCTTCTAGGGCGATGGCGTTCAACGTCGGCAAGCTCCTCGGCTGGAAGACGCTCTTCATCTACCTGCACCGGTGGTTGGGGATCGCCTTCGGCGTCGTGTTCGTCGTGTGGTTCATCTCCGGCGTGGCCATGATGTACGTCGGCATGCCGCACCTGTCGGACAAAGAGCGGCTGGGCCACGTCCCGTCGCTCGACCTCTCGACCGTGCGCGTGTCTCCGGCCGAGGCGGCAGTGGCCCAGGGGCTGAAGCCGGACCGCTTCAGCATCGAGATGTATTACAACGGCCGGCCGATCTACCGTGCCGGCGACACGAAAGTCTACGCGGATTCAGGAGAACTGGTGGCCGGCGCGAAGGCGGCCGACGCCGTCGAGACCATCCGGCGCTGGGTACCCGCGCCGTACGCTCCGACCGTTCGCTACGACGCCCGACTGACCGACTCGGACCAGTGGACGCTCTACAACGAGCAGCGCGCGCAGATGCCGCTGCACCGGATTACGGTGGGCGACCCGTCGGGCACGGTGTACTACGTCTCAGAGAAGACCGGTGAGCCGACGATGAAGACCGACCGCCGGGGCCGCATCCTCGGCTACGCCAGCGCCGTGCTGCATTGGACGTACTTCACGTCGTTCCGCCGGAACGGCCCGCTCTGGCAGCAGGTCGTCGGATGGGGAGCCGTCGTGGGGGCCGTGATGGCCGTGCTCGGCATGGTGGTCGGGATCGTCCGGCTGCGAGTCAACGGGCGATACCGCCTCCGGACGGGCCCGTCGCACTCGCCCTACGCCGGCTGGATGAAGTGGCATCACTATACGGGCCTGATCTTCGGTGTGCTGACCGTCACCTGGGCGTTCAGCGGCGCCATGTCGCTTGGCCGCCCGTTCACGTCGCTCCGAAACAGCCCGCCCACCGCTGCCCAGCGAATGGCGGTGCCGAAAACTCCGCTCGATCTCGAGCACGTGACCATTCCCCGGATGCGCCAGGCCCTGGCGGCCTTTGCCCCGTCATTCGTGCCAAAGGCCCTCGACGTCGTCCAGTTCCGGGGCCAGCCGTACTTCATCGGCACGCGTCCTCCCGGCGCCTACTCGTACGCGGAAGAGATCGGCGCCAACGAGGAACGGTACGAACCACGCCGCGGCCATCTGATCGTGTCGGTGACGGCGCCTGAGCGGGGCACCTTCGCCGGGTTCGAGGCGGACCGGATGTGGGATGTGGCCCAGGCCGCGATGCCCGGCGTAAAGATGCGGGACGCGGTCTGGCTGCAGGAATACGACGCCTATTACTACAACCAGGATGGCAACCGGCCGCTCCCGGTGCTGCGCGTGCGGTACGCCGACGAGGCCGCCACCTGGCTGTATCTCGATCCGGGCCGGGGCACGATGACGCGTCAGGATCGGGGCGGGCGGTGGAACCGCTGGCTGTATCACGGCCTCCACAACCTCGACTTCCCGTTCCTGTACTACCGACGCCCCCTGTGGGACATCGTCATGATTGCCCTCAGTGTCGGCGGCCTCGCGCTCAGTGCCACCACCTTGCTGCCGTCCTGGCGGCGGCTCGTCCGCCACGCGCGCCGGCTTCGCGCCGCGGCCAGCCTCGCCGTTCGTCCGTTGCCCGCCCTACGCCGGCCCGGCGTAGACATCAAGACCCGCAACTCGCTCTGAGGCCGCTCGCACGCCGGCGAGCGCGCTTCCGCGTGTCCGACGTCGAGAGCGGCTTGCACGCGCGGCCGTTTACGCCGTCGTCACGCGTCTGTCATGGCCATGTCGTGCCGTCCAGATAAAAGCTCAGGTTGGTCCGTTTTTTCCAGCAGGAGCACACTTTTCATGGCACATCGGTTTCGGGCGGCCCTGGCCGTCATTCTCGCCTCCATCGCCTCTGTGATCGCCGCGACACCGCCAGGTATCGAGCTCGTCGGCGTGGGGCGCATTGCGGGCAGCGCACTCGACAAGTCCGGTCTGACCGGTGTCATCTGCCAGGCCGGCAACCCGGCGAACTGCATTCCCAAGGCGACATTCGGCGGATTGGGGTCGGATCTGGCCTATACGGGCCACGACGGTGTCTTCATTGCTGCTCCCGATCGCGGTCCATTCGACGGGCTGACCGACGTGCCGTACCTCGACCGGGTTCACTTTCTCCACATCGCCACCAATCCGTCCACCAGGCAGGTGTCCACGCACCTCCTCGATACCCGGCTGTTGAGGAACGAGTACGGCCAGACGTTCGTTGGGCGGACCAGCGCGTTCGAAACGGCCGATTCTCCGGACGCGCTGCGCCTCGATCCGGAGGGCATTCGCGTTGGCCCCGACGGAACGTTCTTCGTGTCCGATGAATACGGCCCCTATCTCCTCGAGTTCAACCGGCAGGGACATCTCGTGCGCCGCCTCGACGTGCCGGCTGCCTTTCAGATTGCCAATCCGAATGCGGACCCCACCGCTGAGCTGACCGGCAACCTGTCCGGACGCCAGGCCAATCGCGGGATGGAAGGCCTGGCCATCAGCCCCGACGGCGGCACGCTCTTCGGGATGATGCAAAACGCGCTGCTGCAGGACAATGCCCTGGCACCTGGCTCCGTCGACCGGGTGAGTGTGAACACACGCATCCTGGCGGTCGATCTGGCCACGGGCACGACACGGGAGTACGTCTACGTCCTCGACGCGTTCAACCGTGGCCAGGGTGTGAGCGAGATTCTCGCCATCAACGACCACGAGTTCCTGGTCGTCGAGCGCGACAACCGGTCCTGGCTGGCGGATGCGCCGCAGGCACCGACGCGAAAGACGATCTATCGGATCGATGTGGCGGGCGCCACGGATGTGACCGGCGTGACGCTCCCCGCAGGGGCGCTGCCGCAGGGGATCGTTCCAGCCAGCAAGACGCTCTTCATCAACCTGCTCGAACCGGACTTCGGCCTGCAGAACAACGACGCGAACGCGATCGCCGAAAAGATCGAGGGCCTCTCGTGGGGACCGGATCTGCCGGACGGGCGCCACCTGCTGTACGTCATCAGCGACAACGACCTGTCGCTGAAGAATGCGACGCAAATCTACGCGTTTGCGATCGACGACGCCGCCCTGTTGACCCCCCTGAATCTTCAGCCACAAACCCTGCCAGGCCCGCTCTACCCGCCGGGACAGGTCAAGAAGCTGCTGGGCCGGTAGCTGCCAGCCGCCGGCTGCCTGGCCGCGTGGTTGCGAGAGACGCCAAGGAATCTGGCGCGAAGACTCTTGGTCTCCTGGGGGAGAACTTGGGGCAGCGGGCGCCACCAGTGGCCCGCGCCCCAGTCCTCACACGCATTGGTATCGTTTGTGCTACAAACTGCCAGCTAAAAAGGAGGCTCGATGACCACGATTAGGCAGACCCTGCTCGGGGCCCTTGTTCTTGTCGGCCTTTGCATGGCGAACAACCCGGCGTCTGCGGCGCCCCTCTACTACGACGAGGCGGTCTCCGGAGAGGTCGACCTGACGTATTCCAATACGCCATTCCTGCTGGACCTCGGCGTCAATCAGATCCTGGGCACGACGGGCTGCCTGCCAGGCGACTGCCCGGACTTCGACCAATTCGCGTTCGATATCCCCGCCGGCCTGCAATTGACGCAGGTCAATCTCCTCTTTCGGCTGGTAGAGGATGCGGCCATCGATTCCCAGCTGACCACCTCGTTTGAAATCGACGACGACCAGGATGGATTCGGACCGGGGTTGGCGTTCCAGGGTTTCGATTTCAGCCTTGTATCGTCCCCGCTGAACAATCTGTTCACGACCGTCCTGCCGCTCGGTCCGGGGGGCTACGAGATGCTGGGCGGGAGCATTTCGGCCTCTGAGTCGTGGGGGCTCTACTACGAGTGGAACCTGGTGGTTGAGGAGGCAGACAGCATTCCCGAGCCCGGGGCCATCGCCCTGCTCGGCATCGGTGCCTCGGTCGTCCGCCGGTGCAGGGCAGGTCGACACGCCGGTCGCCGACGTCGCGAGTAGCCAACGACGGGCTCTCTCTCGATGGCTGTCGTGCCGTTGCACGCGCGTCTCCAGGTCACGTTTGTGGGTGTACTTACGCTAGAATCTGGCCGTCTCTGAAGGCGTGCTTCCCCCACTTCGAAAGGGCGACATCCGATGCGTATACAGATCAGGCACGTGATGGCGGCTGCCGTGGTCGTCATTGTCGGTTTTACACTGGCGGCAGTCGTGCTGCCTGCTCAAGGTGCGAGCAAGATTCAGCAAGGCGCGGCCGTGGCTCCCGTGCCGCTCAACATGAAAGGGCTCAATCCGGCCCTCGTCCGCGAAGGCAGCTACATCGTGAATGCGCAGGGCGGCTGCAACGACTGCCACACCGTTCCGTCGTACGCACCTGGCGGCAATCCGTTCATTGGGGAGGCTGAAGTCGTCAACGCACCGTGCTACCTCGCCGGTGGCGGCGTGTTCGGCCCATTCGTGTCTCGCAACATCACGCCACGTGCCAACGGTCTACCCGCCGGGCGGACCCTGGACCAGTTCATAGAGCTGATGCGGAAGGGGACCGACTTCAGGAATCCTCCGGACCTGCTTCAAGTGATGCCCTGGCCGGTCTACGGCAAGATGTCGGACCGCGAACTGGCAGCGATCTACGAGTTCCTGCGCGCGATTCCGTCGATCAGCCCGCGGCCGGCATTCTGCGTGGCGCCGGCGCCGCCGGGTCCGCCCGCGTAGAGTTCCGCACATATGCCCCCGGAGGCCTGATGGCCTCCGGGGCGATACCCCGTTGCGCCGATCGAGCGCGTCCTTGGCGCCGGTAATCCCATGATCGACTTCGCCGCCCTCGTCGAGGGGCACCACCGCTTCCGTGCCGACGGCTGGGCGCGTCAGCGCTCACGATGGGCGGAGCTGGCCGAAGGGCAATCACCAAAGGTGATGGTCATCGCGTGCTCCGATAGCCGTGTCGACCCCGCGACCATCTTCGATGCCTCGCCTGGCGAGATGTTCGTGGTCCGCAACGTGGCCAATCTGGTCCCTCCATTCGAGCCTGGAGGCGGGCGCCATGGTGTCTCCGCGGCGCTCGAGTTCGCCGTCACGCAGTTGGAGGTCCCCGAGATCGTCGTGCTGGGCCACGGGGGCTGCGGCGGCGTCGCCGCCGCGCTGTCCCGGCGCTTCGATGGGTGCGCGCCGGGGGACGGCGGCTTTATTGCGCACTGGATCGACCTGCTGGACGAGGCGCGGGACCGCGTGCTTGCCGAACAGGGGCCGCGGGCCGCCCAGGTCCTCGAGCACGAGGCTGTCAAGGTGTCGCTGCGGAACCTGCGTACGTTCCCGCACATTCGCGAGCGGGAGGCCGATGGACGACTGACGCTGCACGGCGCGTTCTTCGCCATCGATGACGGCAACCTGCACGTGCTGGACGAGGCGTCTGGCGAGTTCCTGCCCGCCTGACGGCGCCAGACGAGAGGTGACGATCCGGCGAGTCCTTACCGCGCCGCGGCGATGCGGTACAGGTGGCTCGCCGTGCGAATGAACACGGACCCGGTCGACACGGCAGGTGAGGCGAGCGTGATGCCGTCCAGGGTGTTGGTCGCGAGCGTGCGGAATACCGGGCCCGGAGCCACCACGGTGGTCGCTCCGTCTTCGTTCAGGAAGTAGATGCGGCCGTCGGCATAGACGGGCGAAGCGGAGTAGCCCCCGGCGAGCCGCTGTTGCCAGTGCCTGCGGCCCGTCGCCGCGTCGAGACACGTCGCGACCCCGGTGTCGTTGACGATGTAGACCTCGTCGCCGACCAGCAGGGGCGACGGCGTCAGCGGGGCCGAGCGCCCCATCCTCCATGCGACATGCGTGGCCGTCACGTCGCCACCGCCGCCCGCCCGCACGGCCAGCAACGTGACGGCCTGGAATCCGCTCGCGAGATAGACCAGGCCGTGACCGTAGATTGGACTGGGGACGGTTGACGAGCCGTAGTGGTTGACGTACCAGAGTTCTCGGCCGGTGGCCGGGTCGTAGGCCGTGACGCTGGACGCACCAACGCTGATGACTTGATCGCGGCCTCCCGTCCGAATCAGCAGGGGAGTGGTGTACGCGGACCCCGGCGTGCGCCGGGGCGTCTTCCAGCGCACCGCTCCCGTCCGTGCGTCGAGCGCCACGACGTAGGCCTGGTCGCTCCCGTCGCAATTGACGATCAGCAGGTCGCCGTAGAGGAGCGGGGAGCCGCCGTTGCCGTACTCAGGCTGGTAGGCGAGTTGGGTTCGCCAGACGATGGCGCCCGATGTCGTGAGGGCCGCCGTGCCCAGCGCACCAAAGTGGACGTACACGCGATCACCCTGGACGATGGGAGTCGGCGACGCGTGACTGTTCTTGTCGTTCAGGAGCCTGGCATCGCCGACGTTGAAGACCTCGACATCCAGCGCGAGGCGGCCCGTCTCGACCGCATATGCCAGCAGGCGAAGGGAAGTCCCATTGCCCGCGACGGCTGTCGTGATCCACGCGCGGCCGGCTGCGACGGCCGGAGACGACCAGCCACGGCCACCGACCTTCGCCTTCCACGCCACGTTGCGCGACTCGCTCCATTCCAGTGGCACGTTGAGAGCCGCGGAATGCCCCTGGCCGTCCAGACCGCGGAAGGCAGGCCAGTCCTGGGCCTTGGCGGTTTGGAGCGCGGCGAGACACACGAGGATGGACACCAGCCAGGGCATCAGCGGTTCGCGGCTGATTATCCCCTTTCTCGAGTGTCGCCTTCCCCGCCTCGCTCGCGGGTCTGGGGCCGGGCCTCGCTAGTGTATAAGTGCATGTCTCACCGTTCCCACACGAGGTAGGTCACTCCATGCATCGATGTCCACGCGCCGCCGCCGTCGTCCTTTCGGGGCTCGTCCTGTTCCTTGGTGTGCGGGCGACGGGGCAGCAGCCGCCCGCGCCAGCCGGCCGGGGCAACGCGACCGCGCCGCCGCCTATCCTCTGGCCGTCGCCGCCTCTTCCCGAAGGGCCGCTGCAGGTCGAGACGGGCCTCGTGAGGCCGCTCAAGATCGCGGCGATCAAGGGGCTGAATCAGCCCTGGTCCATGGCCTTCCTGCCCGACGGCGGCATCCTGATCTCCGAACGCCCGGGACGGCTCCGGATCGTGCGCAATGGCGCACTGGATCCCGCGCCCGTGGCCGGCACGCCGCAGGTGCAGGCCGCCGGGCTGGCCGGCCTCCTGGACGTGCAGCTCCATCCAAAGTTCTCGGACAACAAGCTGGTGTACCTCTCGTATCACAAGCCCCAGGTGGGCGTCGCACCGGCCGCGCCGGGGCCCGGCGGCCGCGGACCCGCACTGCCGCCTGGCATCATCACGCTTGCGCGGGGCCGGTGGGACGGCAGCCGGCTTGTCGACGTCAAGGACATCTTCTCCGCGGTCCCGTCGGGCAACGCGTCGCGCATCATCTTCGGCCGCGACGGCATGCTCTACATGTCGATCGGCTATGGCGATCCGCCCATCGGCAATCCCAATCCCGCCAGCATGCCGCCCCAGGACCCCATGAGCCTGGCGGGCAAGACACTGCGCCTGACGGACGCCGGGACGGTGCCGCCGGACAACCCGTTCGTCGGTCGGGCCGGGTATCGGCCGGAGGTCTACACCCTGGGCCACCGCAACATCCTGGGACTGGCCGTGCACCCCACGACCGGCGCCATCTGGTCTGTCGAGAACGGACCGAACGGCGGCGACGAGGTGAACGAGCTGCAACCCGGCAGGAACTACGGGTGGCCGGTTGTCAGCCACGGGCGCTTCTATCTGGGACCGCGCGTCAGCGTCAACCCGTACAAAGAGGGGATGGAGCCGCCGGCCGTGTTCTGGGTGCCAGCGATCGCGGCGTCCGGGCTGACCTTCTACACCGGCGACAAGTTTCCGCAGTGGAAGAACCACCTGTTCGTTGGCGGCATGCGGCAGGGAGAGGTGCCGCGATCGGGCCACCTGGAGCGCGTCGACTTCAACGAGTCGTGGGAGGAGCTGCACCGCGAGAGCATGTTGCGGGAGCTGCAGCAGCGCATCCGAGACGTCCGCCAGGGACCAGACGGCTACCTCTACCTGCTGACCGCCGAGAACGATGGCGCCCTGCTGAGGCTCGAGCCGGGAACGAAATGACGGGCCGCGGAGCCGCATGCTGGTTCGTCGCCCTCGTGACCTCTGTCGCGGCGGTTCCAACTGGCCGCGCGCAAGCCGGCCAGGACAACATCCTGTCGAGGGTCGATCACCTGGTCTACACGACGCCAGACCTGCAGGTGGGCGTGAACACCATTGAGCAGCTTCTCGGCGTTCGCGCCACGACGGGTGGGCAACACCCGGGACTGGGCACGCGAAATGCGCTGGTGGCCCTCGGGCCCTCGAGCTATCTGGAGATCATCGGGCCCGATCCAGAGCAACCGACGCCACAGGGGAAGCGACGTTTCGGCATCGACGATCTCGAGGCGCCTCGCCTGTTCACGTGGGTGGCGAAGGGGAGCGAGCTGGACGCGCTGGCCGGGAAGGCGTCGGCCGCCGGCATCGGCCTTGGCCGCGTGCTCTCCGGGAGCCGGCGCCGTCCAGACGGCGTGCTCCTGACGTGGCGCTATACGGATCCGGACGTGTCGGTCGCCGATCGCCTGGTCCCGTATTTCATCGACTGGGGCGCGTCCCCCCATCCCTCGTTGACCGCGGCGCGCGGCGCCACGCTGGTTGGCCTGCGTGCCCAGCACCCCGACGCGCCGCGCGTCCAGAAGATGCTCGACTCTCTGGGTCTGACCCTTGTCGTCGAGCGCGGTCCGAGGCCGTCGCTCATCGCCACCATTCGAGGTCCGAAGGGACAGGTGGAGCTTCGCAGCTGATGCCGTCGCGCAGGACAGGGCAACCGAGTCCGATATCGGAGCGATTGTCAGGGGTCAGCGCCGTGGTCTGACCCTGGGATTTGTCTTCGTGTTGGGCTTCTTCCGGTACTTCGGGCGCTTGGCCAGGAGCCGGTTCTGCGCCGCTCATCAAGGTGGTGGCGTGGACGCTCTAGTGCGTGGCGTAGCCCCAGACCGTGAAGTCGTACGTCAGCGCCCCGTTATTGATCACGATGGCGCGGACGCCTGGCCCGATGATCGGCGCGCGCACGACGAACCCGCCGTAGCCTCCCACCGAGGCACCGCTGTCCACGCGGAGAGGAGTGGGATGGACGCCGACCGCATAGGGGATCTCGAGGTTGGCGAGCCCGGTGGCGCCCATCTTGCCGGGTAGTTCGAAGACGAGCTCGACCGAAATGTTGTCCATCCCCAGGTTGGTCCCATGCTTCGCCAGCACCCAGACGTGCAGCCACTGGTAGCAATCGACGATCTTCGTGGTCGACGAATCGTGGTTCTCGCCCGGGCCGATCGTCACGTCCTTGAAGAACTCGAACGTCTTGCTGCACGGGGGAGTTCTTCCCGGGCGCGGTTGGTGCTTCGCCGACGAACTCGCGACGTTCTTGGAGAGCTTTCTTGCCGCCATCGTCGATCTCCTGTGGGAGCAAAGGAAACGAACGCGGTCCCGGCCGTGATTGCGGGTGAACGATACATCGAATCGAGGGAAACGCGACTCCGGCGGCTGAGGTCCGCCGCG
>Ga0190271_10002558_pt1 | contig 11084 bp, 7 predicted proteins | sample Popmic356T_FD_133747 | JGI IMG/M metagenome (GOLD analysis project Ga0190271, IMG submission 133747) | Populus adjacent soil microbial communities from riparian zone of Weber River, Utah, USA - 356 T | ecosystem: Environmental > Terrestrial > Soil > Riparian zone | place: USA: Utah | collected...
GCACGGCCGCCGCGTTGAGGCCCCCGGAAAACGCCAGCAGACAGGCGCCCGACACCACCGCCACGAGCGCAAACGGCACGGCTGTCGCAAAGGCCGCCACGCGCACCAGATCGTTGCTGGGTCCAGCACGAAACTGCGCGCTGAAACGAAAGCCGGACACGAAGCCGATGCAGCCGAGCCCGATGCGCAGCAGCGGACTCAGATCGGCGAGCAGCGCGTCGCTGAGCAGACCCACCCGCGAGGAACGCGCGAGCAGACCGAGCAGCACGAACGGGAAGCCCGCCGTGATCGCCTGCGAGAGGCCGAAACGGCGCTCGAAGGCCTGCACACGTTTGTGACCGCCGAGGTAGGCGAGCGCGAGCAGCGTGAGCAGACCGAGCAGCGTGCCGATCACCACCTGGGGCCGGTCCTCGCGCTTGATGGCGGGCGGCTCGCTGGGCGGCCGCGGGCGCTCGACGATCAGCGGCGCGATCTCGGGATCGGGCGCGGCCGGCGGCAGCGGCGAAAACGAGCTCGACTCGTCGAAAAATCCATCGTCGAGCTCGTCCGCTTGCGGCGTCAGCAGTGCAGCGTCGGGCGCGACGTCGGCGGCGGACGCCTGCGCGTCGACCGTGGGCTCGACCCAGCCGGCGTCCAGTGCGCCCGCGTCCGTGCGGCGCGCGCCCGCGTCCAGCGCGCGGTCGAAGCGCGCCCTCGGGCGCGCGAGCGAAGACTGGCGCGGCTTGGCGCTGGCTACGCTGGTCGCACAGAGCACGACGACCAGCACTGTCGAACCTATCCAGCGCAAACCCACAACCTCCAAGCTGCCGCTCAGCTTACGCCGTAGCGCTCCAGCTTGCGGTAGAGCGTCTTGCGATCGAAGCCAAGGACACGTGCGGCCAGCCGCTTGTTGCCGGCCGACGCCTCCAGCACGCGCAGGATGTAGCGCCGCTCGACCTCTTCCATGGGCACCAGCTCGTCTGGATTCTCACCTGCGACGATGATGTGGGACGGGCGGTAGTTGCGCACGCGCGGCGGCAGGTCTTCCGGTGTGATCTGCTCGTAGCGCGCCAGCGCCACCGCGTGCTCGACGCAGTTGATCAGCTCGCGCACGTTGCCGGGCCACTGGTAGCCGAGCAGCAGCTCGGCGGCGGCCTGCCCGATACCCGTCACCTCCTTGTCGGTACGCCGGGCAAACTCGCGCAAGAAGTGCGCTGCCAACAACAACACGTCGCCCACCCGCGCGCGCAGCGGGGGCAGCTCGATGGGCAGCACGTGGATGCGAAAAAACAGGTCCTCGCGAAACTTGCCCTCTTCGACGGCACGCTCGAGATCGCGGTTGGTGGCGGCGATGATGCGCGCGTCGAAGGGCACCTCGTGATCGCCGCCCACCGGCCGCACCACGCGCTCCTGCAGCACGCGCAGCAGCTTGGCCTGCGCCGACAGCGGCAGCTCGCCCAGCTCGTCGAGAAACAGCGTGCCGCCCTGGGCCTGCACCAGGATGCCTGCGCGTGCGCTGCGCGCATCGGTGAACGCGCCCCTCGTGTGACCGAACAGCTCGCTCTCGATCAACGACTCCGGCACGGCCGCGCAGTTGATCGCGTTGAACGGCCCCTCGGCGCGCTTGCTCAGACGGTGCAGGGCGCGTGCGGCGACCTCCTTGCCGGTGCCGCTCTCGCCGGTGATGAGCACCGTGCTGTCACTCGCGGCGACGCGCGCGATCAGCTCCTTGGCGGTGCTGATGGCCGGACTCTCGCCGAGCAGCTCTGGCACCGGACTGCCGGCCGTGACCCCGGCGGCGACCACCGAGCGCAGCCGCTTGACCTCGTCGCGCAGCTTGCGGTGCTGCACGGCGCGCGCGAGCACCAGCGCCACCGCGTCGATCTCGACCGGCTTGGTGACGAAGTCGTACGCCCCCGCGCGGATCGCTGCCACCGCCGTGTCGAGGTTGCCAAAGGCGGTGATCACGACCACCGGGATGTCGGGCCGCGACTGGGCGACGCGACCGCACAGCTCGATGCCGCTCATGCCGGGCATGTTGAGGTCGGTGAGCACCACGTCGAAGTCAGAGAGCTCGAGCTGTTGCAGCGCCTCGGCGGCCGAGCCGCTCGTTGACACCTCGAACGAAAGATCGGTCAGGCCGACCGACAGCGCGCGCCTGAGCGCGGGATCGTCCTCGACCAGCAGTGCGCTGCCTCTCATGAGACCTCCTGTGCGGGCAGACGGATCGTGAAGCTGGCCCCCGCGCCCGCGCTGCTGCTCACTTCGATGTGTCCACCGTGTTCTTCGACGATGCCCTCGGCCACGGCCAGCCCGAGGCCCGTGCCCTGCCCCACGTCTTTGGTCGTGAAGAACGGCTCGAAGATGCGCGGCAGTGCGTCGGGCTCGATGCCGCTGCCGGCGTCGACGACGCGCACGAACGCGGCCAGCGTGGGGGCCGCCGCGCTGGCCTCGCGGCCGGTGCAGACGCGCACCTCGGCGCCGCGCGGCGAGGCCTGCAGGGCGTTGACCACCAGGTTGGTCAACACTTGCTGGAGCTGTCCGGCGTCGGCGTTGACGTGCACCTTGCACTGCTCTTCGTGGGTCAGCGTCACGCCGCCGCGGGCCGCCAGCGCGGCCACCAGCGACAGCGTGGTGCTCGCGACCTCGCCCAGCTCGACACCACTCAGGCGCGGCGAACGACGGCGCGCAAAGTCGAGCAGCTGGCTGATGATGGACGTCATCCGCTCGGCCTGCGCCGCGATCACCCGCGCGCCCTCCTGCGCGTCCTCGCCAAGCGCGCGACCGATGGCGATCCGTTTGGCCTCGAGCCCCACCACGTTGAGCGGCGTGCCGAGCTCGTGCGCCACGCCGGCGGCGAGTCGGCCCAGCGTGTTGATGCGCTCGGCGTGGCGCAGCTGCTCGAGCGCCAGCTGGCGGGCGCGCTGCTCACGCTCGAGGCGCACACACATCGCGTTCATCTCTGTGGCCAGGTCGCCCAGCTCGTCGCGCTGTGCGAGCGTTATCGGCTGACTCAGATCGCCTGCGCCAACCCGGCGCGCCATCTCCATCAGCTGCGCGACCGGACGCCCCACCATCCACACGCCGAGCCAATTGGTGACCAGCGCCGCGAGCACGCCGATCAGTAAGGTAGACATGATGGTGCGCAGCACCACCGCGCGCACGATCTCGTCCTCGAAGGCGAGCGGCTCGGCCAGCTCGATGGTGCCGACGCGGCCGTCGTCGAGCCGCACTGGCGCGTAGGTGTACAGCCAGGGCAGGCCGAGCCGCTGGGCGACGGACTCCACGTCCTCGCCGCGCACGAGCGCGCGCTGTTGGGCCTCGGACAGCGGACCCGGGCGCTCGCCGCGCTCGAGCCAGCGCCAGCTGATGCGGGCGGCGCTCTCGCGCTGGTTGGCGGCCTCGACCAGCTTGAGCGCGCGTTGCTCTCCGTCTTCGCGAAAGCTCTCTTGCACCACCACCTGCAGAGCGTGTCCGAGCGAGCGGTGATCGCGCCTGATGTCGTCGCGCACCAGCCGACGGTCGCGCACCACGCGCTCGAGCGCGTTGAGGGAGAGCACCGCGACCATGACCGCCAGGATCGCGAAAGTGAGCTTGCGGGCGAGCTTCATGAATCGCTTTCTGGGAACGGAACAGCATGCGCCATGCCACCCCGTAAGCCGCCTTTCTACGGGCTTGCCCGCAAAAACCTGGCCCCGTTTTGCCACATGTAGCGGGCCGTTCTCCCCAAACATCGCGGCGTACCGCGCTTTTTGCCGCATTTTTGGCCGGCACGGCAGCTGCACAAGCGCGTGCTGTCAGCGCCCGAGGAGGAACCGTTCTTGTCATCGCGAGCTTTGCGCACCTGGCGGAGGCCCATTGTGGTTTGCGCACGTCACCCGCACGCGCGCCGGGGCGCCGCGTGCGCATCCGGCAGCCGCGCCTGCCTCCTACATCTCTTCACCCTGTTCGCGACGCTGCTCTGCCACCACCCCGCAAGCGCCGATGAGCCCCCAACCAACGTACCGTTTCGGGTCAGCGAGCAGGTCACCATGGTCGAGCTGACCGAGGCCGTGCGCGCGGGCGATCCCGAGCTGGCGGCCGGCCGACGCAGCGTCGCGCTGTCCGACGCCGACGCACGTCAGGCGCGCTTGCTCGGCAACCCCAGCGTGGAGGCCGCCTGGTCCACGATTCCACTCGGGCGGACCACCCCGCGCGATCTCGATCGCCCCTTGGCAAACGTGCCCAACTACGCGATCGGCCTCGGCTACACCATCCCGATCGGCAAACGTGCACCCAACCGTCGGCGCGCCGACGCCGTCGCGGTCGGCACGCGTGCGGAGCTCGACTATCAGATCCGCGAGCAGGCGCTGCAGCTGGCGGGCGTGCTCGGCGGTCTGGCGACCGCGACGCTGCGCCGCGAGGGAGTCGCCGAGCTGGTGGCAGGTGGCGTGCGCGCCGCCGAGCTGGCCGAGGCGCGGCTGCGCGCGCAGTTCGGCACGCCGCTCGACGTCGATCAGCTGCGCATCGACGTCGAGCGCACCGAACAGATCCTGTCGGGGGCCGACGGCGACATCCTGCAAAACCTGGCCGCCTGCGCGAGTCTGGTCGGTCGGCCGTGCGAAAGTTTTCGCGACGGCGCAGCAGCGCGCGCCTTTCTCGCAGGCTCGCTGGTGCAAAACGATCTGAATCCGAAAGATCTCCGCCAGCGCGCCGACATCCGTGCGCTGGCTGCCTACGGCCAGGCCGCCCTGGCCGCGCGCGAGCTGGCCGACGCGCGCAAGATCCCCGACCCCACCGTGCACCTCGGCTACCTGCGCGATCAGTTCGTGATCTCCGGCAACCAGCTCAACTCCGTCAACGTCGGCGTCAGCATGCCGCTGCCCGTGTTCGATCATGGTCAGGGCGAGCGGCTGTCGGCCGAGGCATCGTTGCGCCACCTCGACGAGGAGCGCACGCAGCGGCTCGCGGTCGCACAGGCGCGCATTCCCGCGCTGCAGAAGCGACGCACGCTGTCGCTTGCGCGCTGTCAGCGCCTCGAGACGCAGGTGTTGCCGCAGGCGCGCGCGGTGCTGGGCGACCTCGAGCGAGCGGTCGAAAACCGTCTGTTGCCGATGAGTCAGGTCATCCAGGCGCGGCGTGTGGTCAGCGAGCTGTACATCGAAGAAGCGGACAGCTGCGGCGACGCCTACCTGGCAGCGCTCGAGCTGTTCCGAGAGATTCCCGCCGAAGGAGCACTGAAGTGATTGTTTCCAGTCAGAGGGGTCCATGGCTAGGCGCCTCGTGCGCGCTGCTCACGTTCGTGTCGAGCGCAGCGTGCCACCCTGGGCCGCCGTCGAGCGGCGATCACACGGCCGCGTTCCACGTCGACAAAGACGTGGTCAGCGTCGCGAGCAAGGGACCCATCGCGTTCGAGGTCAGCCACGCCAAGCAGGGCTTCGCGCTGCCGCTGCCGCCCGCCACCGCGCGCATCACCACCGTGGAGGCGCTCACCTCGCCCAGCTTCGCGCCGCTCGCGGGGCGTGTGATCGAGTCCCAGGTCCACCTCGGCGATCAGGTGCAGAAGGGCCAGCAGCTGGTGCTGGTGCGCACCGCCGACCTGCCCGCACTGGAGCGCGACGTGCGCAGCTCCGAGCTTGCCGTCACCACCAAGGGCGCCAGCGTCGAGCGTATGCGCGCGCTGGTCGAGTCGCGCGCAGGCTCGCAGAACGACCTCTTGCTGGCGCAGAGTGAGCTGGCCGAGTCCAAGCTCTCGCTGCAGGCCGCCAAGGCCAAGCTCAACAGCCTGCAGATCGCGCGCAGCAAGGACGAGACTGCGTACTGGGTGCTCGCCAACCGCAGCGGCACGGTCGTGCAGCTCGACGCCGCGCCCGGCTCGCTGGTCGGACCCGAGCGCGCTCTGCCCGTGGTCACGATCGCCGACCTGGCCGAGGTGCTGGCCGTGGCCGACGTGCCGCAGCGTGACGCCATCGAGCTGCAGAAGGGGCGCCTCGCGCACGTGTTCCCATTCGGCGCGGCCGGCGAGTCCGTAGAGGGGACGGTCGAGGTGGTGTCGGACGTGGTCGATCAAGAACGTCAGACCGTGCCGGTGCGCGTGCGCGTCGACAACCGCGCGCGCAAGCTGCGCCCCAACGCGTACGTCGACCTGTCGTTCGAGGCGGGCACGGCGCGGCCCGCGGTGCTCGTGCCGAGCGTGGCGGTGGTGCGCGACGGCGCGGATGCCGTGGTGTTCGTGGAGACCACGAGCGGCTCGTTCAAGCGCCGCGCGGTCGTGGTCGGGCGCCGCACGCACGACGAGGTCGAGGTGGTGAGCGGCGTCGCCAGCGGCGAGCGCGTGGTCACCACCGGAGCGCTCTTGCTCGTCAACGCGCTCGACATGGGAGCATGATTCGTGATTGAAGCCTTCGTCTCGGCCGCCCTGCGCAACCGCGCGGCCGTGATTGCCATGGCGTTGTTGACGGTGCTGCTCGGCTACTTCGCGTTTCGCGAGGTGAGCATCGAGGCCTTTCCCGATCCCACGGACACGCAGGTCAACGTCATCACGCTGATGCCGGGCCAGCCCGCCGAGGAGATGGAGCGTCAGATCTCGATCCCCATCGAGCGCGCCATCAACGGTGCCCCAGGCCTCGCGCGGGTGCGCTCGCTCAACCTGTTCGGTCTGTCGTACATCACGCTCACCTTTCGCGACAGCATCGACGTGCTGTTCGCGCGCAGCCAGACGCTGGAGCGGCTGCGCCTGGTCGACCTGCCGCTCGGCGTCACGCCGCAGCTCGGCTCGTTGTCGACGCCGATCGGCGAGATCTTTCGTTACACGGTGACGGCGCCCAAGGGCGACCCGCTGTCCTTGCGCACGCAGCAGGACTGGGTCGTGCGGCCGCACCTGTTGCGCGTCGAGGGTGTGGCGGACGTGGTCAGCTACGGCGGCCTGTTGCGGGAGATCGAGGTGCGCCCCGACCCGGTCGCCCTGGCCGCCAAGGGCCTCGGCATCGCCGATCTGCGGCGCGCGCTCGAGAGCTCGAGCGTCAACGCCTCGGGTGGCATCGTCGAGCAGGGCGTCGAGCAGCTGATCATCCGCAGCAAGGGGCTGTACGACGGGCTGGGCGACATCGAGCGCACGGCGGTCGCCACGCGCGGCGGCACGCCCATCTTCGTGTCCGACGTCGCGTCGGTGAGCGAAGGCTGGCAGCCGCGCCAGGGCGTGGTGGGCCAGGGCAAGGACCCGGACGTCGTCGAGGGCATCGTGCTGATGCGGCGCGGCAAAAACCCCACGCTGGTGCTGGCGGCGCTGCGCGAGGAGATCGCCAAGCTCAACCACGAGGTGCTCAAGGACGGCGTGCAGGTCTCCACGTTCTACGACCGCACCGAGCTGGTGGACAGCACGCTGGGCACCGTCGGTCACAACCTGATCGAAGGCGCCGTGCTGGTGGTGCTGGTGCTGTTCGTGTTTCTGCTCGATCTGCGCGCCGCGCTGGCGGTGGCGCTGGTGATCCCGCTGTCGCTCGCGACCGCGTTCATCTACCTGTACATGCGCGACATGTCCGCCAACCTGATCTCCATGGGGGCCGTCGACTTCGGCATCATCGTCGACGGCGCCGTGGTGATCATCGAAGCCATCGTGTTTCGGCTCGCGCACGAGGCTCCGACCGATCGACCGCTGACGGTGACCGAGCGCGTCGAGCGCGCCGTGCGTGACGTGGCGCGTCCGACCCTGTTCTCGCTGCTGATCATCATCGCCGCGTACCTACCCATCTTTCTGCTCCAGCGCGTGGAAGGCCGCATCTTTGCGCCGCTCGCGCACACCGTGGTGGCCGCCCTGCTGGGCAGCCTGGTGTTTTCGATGACGCTGGTGCCGGTGCTGGCCACGTTCGCCTACAAAAAGCCGCGCACACACCGCGAGTCGCCGCTGCTGCGCTGGTTCGAACTCGGCTACATGCCGCTGCTGCAGAAGGCGCTGCGCTGGCCGCTGCTGGTGATCGGCATCTCGCTGGCCTCGCTGGCTGCTTCGGTGCACCTGATCCGCGAGCAGGGCAGCGAGTTTTTGCCCGAGCTCAACGAGGGCGCGCTGTACGTCACGTTCACCCTCCCCTCCAACGTGTCGCTCAGCGAAGGGCGTCGGCTGGCGCCCAGCTTGCTGCGCATGCTCGACCAGTTCCCGGAGGTAGAGAGCACCATGAGTCAGCTCGGGCGCCCCGAAGACGGCACCGATCCCAAGCTGTCCAACAACCTCGAGCTGTTCATCAAGCTGCGCCCGGCCGAGGAGTGGCCCGCGAGCACACCCGACCTGGGCACATTGATCAACAAGCTGAGCGCGGTGTACGCAAAAATTCCGGGCCTCGAGACCAACTTCTCGCAGCCCATTCGCGACAACGTCAACGAGAGCATCGCCGGACAGTCAGGTCAGATCGCGCTCAAGCTGTACGCCGACGACCTACCGCTGCTCCAGGCGACTGCCGAGGCCGCCAAGCGCGTGCTGTCGAGGGTGCCGGGCGTGGCCGACCTCGGCATCGTCAAGAGCGGCGTGGTGCCGCAGTTGCAGGTCGAGCCACGTCGCGAGTCGCTCGGTCGTTTCGGCATGACGCTCGACGAGTTTCAGAGCTACCTGTCGACGGCGCTCGGCGGCCACGTGGTCGAGCAGCTGTGGGAGGGTGATCGCTCGTTCGACGTGGTGCTGCGCCTGCCAGTGGGCGCGCGCGACACCATCGAGGAGATCTCCGCGCTGCGCGTGCCCACGCCGAGCGGCGCGCTGGTGCCGCTGCCTGCGCTGGCCAACGTCGGGGTCGACTACGGGCGCGCGGCGATCAACCGCGAGAACGGGCAGCGCTACGTGGGCGTGCGCATGAACGTGCGCGGCCGCGACCTGGGCAGCTTCGTGCGCGACGCGCAGGCGGCCATCGCCGCCGACCTGCCGCACGCCAAGGGGCTGACCATGGAGTGGGGAGGCGAGTTCGAGTCCAAGGAGCGGGCGATGCAGCGGCTGTTGGTGGTGCTGCCGCTGGCGCTGGTGGTGACGCTGATCCTGCTGTTCAACGCGTTCGGATCGCTTTCGCTGGCGGTGCTGGTGCTGTTCAACGTGCCGTTCGCGCTGATTGGGGGCGCCGTGGGGCTGTGGGCGATGCACATGCCACTGTCGATTGCAGCCGCCGTGGGGTTTATCGCGCTGATCGGGCAAGCGTCGCTGAACGGGGTGCTGGTCCTGTCGGCGATCGAGGCGCGGCGCAAGGCGGGTGCGAACATCGACGATGCCGTGATCGAGGGGAGTCGAGAGCGGCTGCGGGCAGTGTTGATGACGGCGGCATTGGCTGCATTTGGACTGGTTCCGGCGGCGCTGTCGAAGGCAATGGGTGCTGAGACGCAGCGGCCTATTGCTGTCGTCATCGTGGGCGGCACCGTGTCGGCCGCGCTGCTGACCTTGCTGGTGTTACCGGTCGTGTACCGCTTCTCGTTTTCGCTGTACGCACGCTGGAAGGCGCGCCCCGGACGGCGAGACTTCAGCGAGACTGACGGCGTCTGAGGGAGTCGCCAGTGCATGCGTGGACCGCCGGCTCGGTCCTCGCCACGGCGGGTCTTGACGCCTTCTTGATGCGATCCAGCGCTAGCTTGAGGGCGTGCCAGGAGGACCGCATGCGCGGTCGGTCCCCACGCGCGTGCGGCCTCGCTCGCGCTGTCCTGCGCCAGGAGAGACGGAATGGACGTTGCGTATCTAGTCGGCAGTCTGCTGTTTTTTGCGCTCGGCGTGGGCTTCGTGGAGCTCTGCGCGCGCGGTCTCACCCAGTAGAGAGGGCGTTCCCATGACCATCCTGTTGGCCGCAGGAGCCGGACTCTCCGTGCTCTTGCTCGCTTATCTGTTCGTTGCCCTGCTGTTTCCGGAGCGGCTGTCATGACTGTGCACGCCGTACTGAGTTGCTGCCTGTTCGTGGGCGCACTTCTCGCGCTCGCCTGGCCGCTCGGCGCATATATGGCGCGTGTGTACGAGGGCGAGGCCAAGCTGGCCGGCCGCGTGCTCGGTCCGCTGGAGCGCTTGCTCTACCGGATGGCAGGCGTCCGCGAGGACGCGAACATGCACTGGACCAGCTACGCCAAGGCCTTGCTCGCGTTCAATCTGGCGGGTCTGGTGGTGGTCTATGCACTGCAGCGGCTGCAGGGCGTACTGCCCCTCAACCCCGCTGGTCTTGGCGCCGTCTCACCCGAGGTCTCGTTCAACACCGCCGTCAGCTTTGCCACCAACACCAATTGGCAAGCGTACGGCGGTGAGACGACGATGAGCCACCTGACACAGATGCTTGCGCTGACGGTGCAGAACTTTCTGTCTGCAGCCACGGGCATGGCGGTGCTGGTCGCGTTGATCCGCGGCTTCACGCGCAAGACAGCGGACGGCATCGGCAACTTCTGGGTCGATCTGACCCGCAGCACGCTCTACGTGCTGCTTCCGCTCGCGGTCGTGGTCGCGCTCATCTTGGTCTCCCAGGGCGTGGTGCAGACCATGGCGGGCTCGGCGACGGCCAGCCTGCTCGAGCCGTGGAAGGACGGAACGGGCAAGACCCTGACCGAACAAGTGATCGCGCTCGGACCGGCGGCCTCTCAGGTCGCGATCAAGCAGTTGGGCACCAACGGCGGCGGCTTTTTCAACGTCAACTCGGCGCACCCGCTCGAGAACCCGACGCCGTTCAGCAACTTCGTGGAGGTGCTCTCGATCTTTCTGATCCCCGCGGCGCTGTGCTTCACGTTTGGCGCGATGGTCAAACAAAAGCGCGAGGGCCGTTCGCTGTTGATCGCCATGCTCGTCATCTTCATCCCGCTGATGCTGGTGACCGTGACGGCCGAACAGGCGGCGACACCAGCGCTTCAAGGGCTCGGTCTGGACCTGAGTGCGAGCGAGCTCGCCAGCGGCGGCAACATGGAGGGCAAGGAGGCGCGCTTCGGCGTGGTCGACTCGGCGATCTGGGCCACCGTGACCACCGCCGCTTCCAACGGCTCGGTCAACGCCATGCACGACAGCTTCACGCCCATCGGCGGCATGGTGCCGATGTGGCTGATGCAGCTCGGTGAAGTGATCTTCGGCGGCGTGGGCTCGGGTCTGTACGGCATGATCGCCTACGTGATCGTCGCGGTGTTCGTGGCCGGTCTGA
>Ga0190271_10002559_pt1 | contig 11084 bp, 8 predicted proteins | sample Popmic356T_FD_133747 | JGI IMG/M metagenome (GOLD analysis project Ga0190271, IMG submission 133747) | Populus adjacent soil microbial communities from riparian zone of Weber River, Utah, USA - 356 T | ecosystem: Environmental > Terrestrial > Soil > Riparian zone | place: USA: Utah | collected...
AGCAGCGTCTCGGCTGACGCTTTGACCAAGTGCGGGCATCGCCGCATTGCTGGGTCCTTGGGCCGCCCACCCTCGTATGCCGGTACGTCCCTTCTTCCACTCGAAGGCCGACATACGCGACGGTCCGTCGCATCCGCTCCGCGCCGTGACGTACCACGGCGTCCTTTAACTGGAGCGGAATGCAGAGGTTATAGTCCCAGCGATTGCGGACGCCAATCCGCATAAGAAAATAATCAACAGAGTGTGGACCGACTGTGAATAAAAACCGTAACGCGTTGATGGACCGGAGGGAAACCGGACCGCGAACGCCGGCGCCCTACTCCGCCGCCATCCCTTTGCGTGCAGCCACAACCGGATGCTCCGGCCGCTTCAGGCCGAGATTTTCGCGGAAAGTCTTCCCCGCGTAGTCGGTTTGCGCCAATCCACGTCGCTGCAACTCCGGGATCAGCAGGCTGGTGGTATCCTCCAGCCCTTGTGGATAGATCGGCGAGCGCAGCAGGAAGCCGTCGGCGACCTCGCTTTCGAACAGGTCCTGCAACTCGTCGGCTATTCTCGCAGGCGTGCCGACCATGAACTGGTGGCCGTAGGTTTCCGTGTACTGGATCGCGAGTTCGCGGAAGTTCAGATGGTCGCGCTCGGCCACGTCCATCATCAGTTCCAGCCGCGACCACACCGGCTGGCTGCGCAGCGAATCCGGCAGCGGCTTGTCCAGCGGCAGGTGCGAGAGATCCATGCCTGCAAGAGATGACGTGTACTGCACGGCGAACTCGATATCGATCAGCGAGCGCAGGTAGTCGCGCTTTTCCTTCGCTTCCGCGTCGGTTTCCGCAACGATGATCATCGCACCGGGCATGATCTTGAGCTCATCCGGCGCACGGCCATACCTGGCCATCCGCGCCTTGACGTCCTTGTAAAACGCCTGGCCCTGCGCCTTGTCCGGTTGCGCGGTGAACAGGGCGTCGCCAGTTTCGGCAGCAAGCTCCTTGCCCCGGTCGGAGGCGCCGGCGACCAGCATCACCGGGTAGCCTTGCGGGCACCGCTCGACATTCAGCGGGCCGCGCACGCTGAAATTGTCCGACCTGTGGTTGAGAATGTGCATCTTCGACGGATCAAGGAAGCGACCCATTTTCTGGTCGCGCAGGAACGCGTCGTCCTCGTAACTGTCCCACAGACCCTTGACGATGCGGACGAACTCCTCGGCGCGCGCGTAGCGGTCGCCCTTCTCGGGATGAACGTCGTGACCGTAGTTCTGCGCCGAGGTCGGATTGCCGGTGGTGACGATGTTCCAGCTGGCGCGGCCACGGCTCAAATGGTCGAGCGACGCGAACACCCTCGCCACCGTGTAGGGGTCGCTGTAGGTGGTGGACATCGAGCCGACGAGGCCGATGTGTTTCGTGCCCGGGATCATCGCCGCCAGCATCGTCGTCGGCTCGAGGTAGTAGTCCTGCGCCGCATGCTCCAGCATATAGGGCTGGTTCAGGTAGGTGACCGTCGGCGAGTCGGCGAGAAACAGGAAGTGCAGCTTCGCTGCTTCCGAAATCGCCGCGATGTGGGTGTAGTACTCGAGGCCCGCCGCGCCCTTCAGGGTCTCAGGTGACACATCCTTGTGCCGCCAGCCGGCAATGCAGCCGGGCAGTCCGCGCACGACGGCACCGAGGATCATCTTGCGCTGGCGTGGCATGGGGCGGCTCCCGGGTTGTTTCCCGGGATTTTAGGCGAAGGCAGCGGCAAGTGAAACGTCAATCCGGGGCCGTGCCGTCAGACGGAAACCAACCCCCGGTGTTGGCTGTTGCTGCCGGCTACGCCGCCAGCCGCCCTGGATTGCGCTGCACCAGCAGCGGACGGATCAGCCTTCCAAAACGCTCGGCTTCCTCATCGTGCAGGTAGCCCGACAGGCAGAACGAGTGGCAGCCCGCGTCGATGAACTGCTGCAGCGTCGCTGCGCACTGCTGCGGGTCGCCGACCACGGCGATGCCGGCGCCGGGGCGGACGCGGGTGATGCCGGTCCACAGGTGCGGCATGATCAGGTCGCCGTAGTCCTTCGCCAGCTCCTGCACGCGCTGGTTCGCGGCCGAGCGCGTGTACAGCGTCTTCATGTCCTGCTTCTGCTTGTCGGACGCATCCTTCACCAGCGTCTCGGCGGCTTCCCACGCGTCCTGCTCGCGCTCGCGGCAGATCACCTGCAGCCGCATGCCGAAGCCGATCGTCTCCTCGCGGCCGTGCGCTTTGGCAAGGTTGCGGATTTCACCAATGTTCTGCGCGATCCGTTCCGGCGTATCGCCCCAGAACAGGTGCACGTCGGAATGCTTCGCGGAGATCTCCCAAGCCTGGCGCGAGCCGCCGCCGAGATAGAATTTCGGATACGGCTGCTGCAGGATGCGCGGACGTATTTGCGCGTTGGTCAGCTTGTGGAACTTGCCCTCGAAGTCGATCGCCTTCCGGTTGGTCCACAGCAGTTTGAGGATCCTGACCTCCTCCTCCATCAGGTCGTAGCGCTCTTCCTTGGCGTACTTGATGCCCTCGCCTTCGACCTCGCTCTCGTTCTGGCCGGCGATCAGGTTGATGCAGATGCGGCCGCCCGACATCTGATCGAAGGTGGAGATCATCTTCGCCAGCAGCACGGGATTAATGTAGCCGGGACGGGCTGCGATCAGCGGCTTGATCCTGGAGGAGCGCGCGGCCATGAACGCGCCGGTGATCCACGCCTCCCAGCACACTGTGCCGACCGGAATCAGCAGATACTCGAAGCCCGCAGCTTCGGCTGCCGCGACGACGCGATCGCAAAGCTCCGGCGAGCCCGGCACCTGCGCCGGCGAAATGCCGTAAGCCGTCGTGTCGCCATGCGTCGGCAGGTACCAACCGAATTCCAGCGGGCGCATGGCTCCTCCACATACTCTGCCTCATCCTGAGGAGCGCTTCGAAGAAGCGCGTCTCGAAGGATGGATTGGGCCGCTCACGCGCGCCGGCACGTCCGGGCCACATGGTTCGAGACGCGCGTTCCGCGCTCCTCACCATGAGGGTTCACAACGGACGTGGATAATACTCGCCTCGCCCTACCCCGCAAACCGGCCGAGCAAATCCCGCACCAGGCCCTGCAACAAATCCAGCTTGTATCCGGTCATCGGCAGCGGCTTTGCGCCGGCCGTGGCTGCCTTTGCGGCTGCATCGGCCGTTGCCGCGGTCGCGGGCATGCCGGTGATCGCGCGTTCGGTGCCGGTCAGGCGCAGCGGCACGGGGGCGATGCCGCCCGCTGCGATAAACGCCTTCTCGAATTTTCCGCCCGCGACGACTGCGCGCACGACCAGTTCGACCAGCGGCCACTCGGCGTGGGTGCGGCTGATGGCTCGCTTGTAGAACGCGCGCTCGTTCGCGAGCGGCGGCGCCAGCTGAATGCTTGCGATCGCCTCGCCCGGCTGCAACGCATGATCGCTTGCGGCATTGCTGCCGTCGCCCAGAAGCTCGGCAATCGACAAGCCGCTCCGCTTTCCGGTTGTAACCGTCGCGTCATGGGCGAGCAGCGCCGCGGCCAGCGTGGACGGATGCGGCGCGACGCAGGGACCCAGATCGAACGCGACGCCGTAGAGATGATTGCCCGCTCGCGAGGGACAGTGCGATCCGCCTTTCTTGAAGCAGGAGAAATGCGGATTGCGGAAATACCAGCAGCGCGACCGTTGCGCGAGATTGCCGCCGACCGTTGCGAGATGACGGATCTGCGGCGTTGCGAGGCCCGCTGCCGCGGCCGCAAGACCCGGATAGGCCCGTGCAACCTGCGCGTCTGCGGCTATCGTGGCGATGCTGGTGGACGCGCCGATGCGCGCGGCACCGTCGCTGCCCCAGACGATACCCGTCGTTTCAATAGAGGCAACCAGATCGACGATCGGCCCGCGCGAAACGCCGGTACGGCGGCGTTCGGAGAGATCGGTACCGGCCGCGCGGAATTCACTCATTGCGGTCAAAGTGCTCATGCTGCAACCCTCCCCTTCAACAGCTCAAGCAGGCGATCGGGACGGATCGGCAGCTCCATCGGCCGCACGCCCGTCGCATTGCGGATCGCGTTGGCGATCGCCGCGCATGTCGGCACGGTCGCGACCTCGCCGATGCCGACGCTGCCGCCCATCACATGGCCGAAGCCCGCTTCGTCGAAGTGCACGTCTATCAGCGGCGTGTCGGCGATGCCGGGGATGCGGTAATCCTCGAGGCCGACGGTGAGAACGCTGCCACTGACAGGATCGACCTCGCGCGCTTCGTGCAGGGCATAGCCGATGCCCTGCACCAGCGATCCCGCCGCCTGGCTTCGCGCAAGTTCGGGCGAGGCAAGCTTTCCGACCGAGATACCGGTGTGGACCTTCAAGACCTTCACGTGCCCGAGCCAGGTATCGACCTCGACCTCGACCACCTGCACCGAACTGGGCACGCCCGCGCCGACGGCGATGTTGGAGAACCAGCGGAACATCAGGCCGAACAGGAAGCCAATGAAGCCGACGTCCTTCAGCGGCGACCGGACGCCGGGCGCCGTATCCTTGCTGTCCTCGCCACGGACGGCGGAGACGCGGATGTCGGGCGATGCCGCGATCAGATCGCGCCACGGCGCGTTCGAGCCGGTGGCCGGGGCGCGGCTGGCCTTGCCCTGAATCTCGCTCTTCAGCTTTTCGATGGCCATCATCGCCGGCGGCACCACAGAGGCCGTCGTGCGGCTGCCGCCCGATGCCGGGCCGACCGACAGCGCCGAGTCGCCGATGCGCACATCCACTTCGTGCGCTTCGAGATCAAACGCCTTCGCAACCGTATTGGCGAGCACCGTGCGGCTGCCCTGGCCGATGTCCTGGATCGCGACACTGACGACGAGCCGATGGTTTTCGACCGCGAGTTCCACCTTGGTCTTCGGCTGCCAGAGATAGAGCCAGTAGCCGGTCGCGGCTCCAATGCCGTAGCGATAGCGCCCGCTTTGCGGGCCTTTCGCCTTTGCAGACTTCCAGACGTCGAGCCCCAGCGCCCAGTCGTAGAGCCGACGCCGGTTTGGATCGGTGTCCCAGGTCTTTCGCAGCGCCAGCGGATCGGTCTTGAGCCGGATGGCTGCTTCATCCACCGACTGTTCCAGCGCGAACGCCATCGGCGGCCCGCCGGGGCCGCGGAAGGCTGCGCCAGGCGGCAGGTTGGAGACGACGTCGTAGTCCGCGAGGTGCTTCGCCTCCGCCGGATAGATCAGCCGCGCGAGGCCGGCGATGGTGGAGTTGATGGCCGCTCCCGTGTCCGCGGCGGCGTTGAACGTGACCGCCTTGAGTGCGCCCTGCGCGGACGGCAGCAGCGAAATGCTCATCTCCGCAGCGGGGCGAAAACCTGCAACGGTCAGTTCCTCGTGCCGGTCGAAGGCGATCCGCACCGGCGCCTTCGCTGCCAGCGCAAGCTCGATCGCGGCAATCGTCTCGTTGCCAAGCGACGCCTTCGAGCCGAAGCCCCCGCCGACATGCTCGGCGATCACGCGGATCTTCGCGACGTCGAGCTTGAATCGTTTGGCCACCAGTTCCTTCAGGTGAAAGACAGCCTGGGTCGAGACATGCAGGGTGAGCTGGTCGCCGTCTAAGCGGGCGATGGCCACATGCGGCTCCAGGCACGTGTGCTGCTGCGTGCCGGTGCGAAACACGCCCTCGACCAGCAGCGGATCGTTGGCGGCGCGCGCATCGGCAACCCAGCTTTTTGCCTTCTTCGCCTTGTGCGAGAACGCGGCGCTTGGGCCGCGGACGTTGCCCTTCCAGGACGCGGGACCGCCCGCGCCTTCCGAGACATTGCCTGCGTACTTCTTGCTCTTGCCCGGAAACACCTCGGGTGCGTCCGGCTTTCGCGCGTCATCGAGACCAACAGTGGCCGGCAATGTCTCGCTCGCGATGCGGATGGCTTCGAGCGCCCTTTGCGCGGTCCTGCGATCGACCGCCGCCACAGCCGCGATCTGCTCGCCGACAAAGCGGACGGTCCTGTCCTCACCGAGCAGCGGGACCGCCGCCTTCACGCCCGGAATGGCGAGCGCCTCGGCAAAGTCGATGCTGGTGATTTTCGCGTGCGCCACCTGCGAACGCAGGATCAGGCCCTCGAGCTGCCCCTCGAGATGAATGTCGAGCGTGTACTTCGCAGCACCCGTGACCTTGTCGCGCGCCTCGACCCGTGGCGATGCCCTGCTCTCGCCGTCGAACCGTCCCGCACAGGCATCGGCCACCGCGCGTAGAATGTTTTCGTAGGCACCGCAGCGGCAGAGATGGCCGGAAAGTGCTGCGCCGATCTCTTCGCGCGAGGGTGTCGCCGTGCCTTTGCTCTTGCGCCAGGCGTCGTGAAACGCAGCCGCCTCGACAATGAAGCCCGGCGTGCAGAAACCGCACTGCAGCGCATCGAGCGCCATGAATGCCTTCTGCACCGGATGCAGCTTTTCCGCGCCGATGCCTTCGACGGTGGTGATCGATTTGCCCGCGGCGGTCTTCACCGGCGTCAGGCAGGAGACGATCGGCACGCCGTCCAGCAGCACCGTGCAGGCGCCGCAGACGCCGGCGCCGCAAACGAGCTTGGTGCCGGTCAGACCGAGATCGTCGCGCAGCACATCGGCCAGCAACGCTTCCGTATCGTCTGGCAAGGTGGCTGGACGGCCGTTGATGGTGACGCTGCTCATGACAAACGCCTCACTTGTCGGTTGCGGGATGTCTTTGGCTTTGCAGTTTGCTTCGTCTTGCGGTGGGCCGATGACGTCTCGATCACCGCACCGGTGACAATCAGCCGGACCACGCGCGCCAGATCGTCGAGAAAGCTCGCCTTGAATCGGAGGTCGTCGAAGCCGCTCGCGGCGATCTGGATGGAGCGCGCCAGATCGGCCGCGGTCATCTTCTCGCGCAATGCGAGGCCCTGATCGCGGCAGACTCGCTCGATGGTGTCTTTGTGAAGTTTGACGTTCTGATCCTGAAACTTCTGGATCAGGTCGCGGGTTTGCGTCTGCCGCTCGGACAGAAGCTCCTCCGGCTGCGAGGTTTCCTCCAGACACTCGACGATGTAACGAAAGCGCGCATCGACCCGGGCGGCGAGGATGTCGGCAAGACCGCGCCCGGCCTGCTCGGCGGCGAGGCCTGCTTCCGCCTCCGCCTCGTGCGCGCCCTCGTGCAGCGCCTCGACAGACGCGCGGAACAGCGCCGCCTTGCTCTTGAAGTAATGATAGACCGCCTGTCGCGACAGGCCCGCGGCCTCAGCGACCTGGTCCATCGACGCGCGCCGGTAACCCGCCTGCGCGAACACTTCCATGGCGGCGTCCAGAATCTTCTCCCGCGAGCTCATTGGACAATCTTTACAAATCTCGTCGATTTGTCAAACCGAACCCGAAACCGGTTACCGCGCCGCGCGCGCCATCGCTAAAATTGCAGCAACTTCAGAAGGCTTGTGGCGTCACTGTTTGCGCGCGCTTGTTGAACCGGAAAGGCCCTTTCTGCGACTGATAGTGCGAAGGGCGGAGCACGGCTTCGGCCAGGCCGGCCTTCAAAGGAACAGTCCAGCAGATCAACCGTTATGTCACCGCGCGCCGCCGGGCGGCCGCGCATTGAGAAGAGTTGCGGCCATGAACGACGACATGAGCGATCTCGCGCCCGCGTTACTGATGACGGTGATCATCGCGATCGGCATCGTTGCGTACCAGTTCCGCGCCGAATTCCTGGCAACACCGGCGCACGCGAGCGTCGTCAAGGTCGACAAGTCGAAGGCGCATCAGGTGGCCTCATCGACTGACCGTCTTTACTGGATCCGTTGAGCCGAATTACCGTCGTCCGGGCCGGTCGCACGCAGGTGAACCCGGAATCTCGATCTGACTTCCTTTGCGTTCGCGAGGCTTCCGGATCACGCGCTTCGCGCGTGCAGGAATGACGCCTTTCAGCACCTGCGCCGCACCTCAGCCGTCAACCTGGCCCGCGGCCATCCAGTCTTCCAGCTCGAGCTCGTCGGCGACCGGACAGATCGCCCAGCATCTCAGCCGTCTGAACGCCTGAGCCGGGTGCGAAACGGTTGAGAACAACACGTGCCGCGAGGGGCGGCCGTGCAGCGAAACGAATTTGAGACCCTTGGCGGTATCCATGGGGCGGTGGTCCTGTGTCAGGAGAATTTCGGTGGTCCGGGCGAAGCCCTTGACCCCGAGTCCAGAATTTTCACCCGTCTCTGTCCAGTTCGAAACTGCGGTTCCCGTGCGGTATTTCCCTTGACGAGCGCTGACTGTTTGGCCGTACCAGGATTTAGCCGCCACTGGATTTAGCCTACTATTTAGGCAAATTGGCCCGCATTGTATGCAATTACGCTTGACTAGGATTACGGTCCGAAAGCGGACATCGGCGCGCTAACACTTGTCATTTCAATGCACTAACCGCCAGCGACAACAGCTCGATGCGCTTGGCACGAGTCTTGCGAACTCGTTAACGGGGCCAGTCCCGTTTGAGGTTGCGGAGGGGAAGATGAAGCGTCGCGATTTTCTGAAATCGGTGTCCGGTGCGGTTGCAGGCAGCATGGTGCCGATGCCCGCGATCTGGTCGAGCGCCAAGGCGCAGTCCCGGTCGGAAACGTTGCTGATCGTCTCGGAGAGCGGTCCGAACAATCTCGACATCCATGGCGTCGGCACCAACGTGCCCGGGTATGAAGTGTCGTGGAACTGCTACGACCGGCTGATCAGTCACGAGATGAAGACGGTCAACGGCACCGCCTACTACGACCGCGACAAGTTCAAGATGGAACTCGCCGAAGACATGAACGTCGGCGACATGTCCGCCACCTTCAAGCTGAAGAAGAACGCCACCTTCCAGGACGGCACGCCGGTCACCGCCAAGGACGTCAAGTGGTCGCTCGACCGCGCGGTCAGCGTCGGCGGCTTCCCGACCTTCCAGATGAGCGCCGGCTCGCTGACGAAGCCCGAACAGTTCGTCGTGGTCGACGATCACACCGTGCGCGTGGACTTCCTGAAGAAGGACCGGCTGACGATCCCCGATCTGGCCGTGATCGTCCCATGCGTGGTCAACTCCGAACTGGTCAAGAAGCACGCCTCGGAAAAGGACCCTTGGGGTCTCGAATACACCAAGCAGAACACCGCAGGCTCCGGCGCCTATCGCGTGGTGCAATGGACCGCCGGCACCGAAGTCATCCTCGAGCGCAACGAGAAATGGGTCGGCGGGCCGCTGCCGAAGGTCAAGCGCGTCATCTGGCGCATGGTTCCGTCGGCGGGCAACCGCCGCGCGCTGCTGGAGCGCGGCGATGCCGACATCTCCTATGAACTACCGAACAAGGATTTCGTCGAACTGAAGGACGCCGGCAAGCTCAACATCGTCTCGACGCCGTTCTCCAACGGCATCCAGTATCTCGGCATGAACGTCACGCAGCCGCCGTTCAACAATCTCAAGGTCCGCCAGGCGGTGGCCTATGCGGTGCCGTACCAGAAGATCATGGATGCTGTGCTGTACGGGCTCGGCAAGCCGATGTTCGGCGGCGCCGCCGGCAAGCCGACCGAAGTCGCCTGGCCGCAGCAGCACGGCTTCAACAGCGACATCGCCAAGGCGAAACAGCTGCTCACCGAGGCCGGCTATCCGAACGGCTTCGAGACCACGCTGTCGTTCGACCTCGGCTTCGCCACCGTCAACGAACCCCTGTGCGTGCTGATCCAGGAGAGCCTGGCGCAGGTCGGCATCAAGGCGACCATCAACAAGATCACCGGCGCCAACTGGCGCACCGAACTGAACAAGAAAGTGCTGCCGCTCTACACCAACGTGTTCTCGGGCTGGCTCGACTATCCCGAGTATTTCTTCATCTGGTGCTATCACGGCAAGAATTCCGTCTTCAACACCATGAGCTACCAGAACAAGGACCTCGACAAGCTGATCGACGGCGCGGTGGATGCCGCCGCCATTGGCGACAAGGCAGCCTACGAGAAGGACGTGAAGGGCTTCGTCGATCTCGCCTACGCCGACATCCCGCGCATCCCGCTGTTCCAGCCCTATTCCAACGTCGCGATGCAGAAGAACGTGTCGGGCTACCAGTACTGGTTCCACAGGCGGCTGGACTATCGCGCGCTGGTGAAGGGGTAAGTCGAGAGGCAGGCCAACATGGTCCTGGGCAGTCACCAAACCAATCGGTGTCATGCCCGCGAAAGCGGGCATCCAGTATTCCGCAGCACTTCGATTCCGTCGCAAACGCTCTGGGATACTGGGTCCCCGCTCTCGCGGGGACGACGGCAGGAGCAAGTCTCATGTTCGGGCTGATCGCCAAACGGCTGATGTTTGCGATCCCGAGTCTGATCGGGGTGGTGATCGTTACGTTCCTGCTCACACGGGCGCTGCCGGGCGATCCGGCGGCGTATTTCGCAGGACCCGCGGCGACCAAGGAAGCGATCGAGCAGATCCGCAAGAATCTCGGCTTCGACAAAACGCTGCCCGAGCAGTTCGGCCGCTATGTCGCCGATCTTGCTCGCGGCGACCTCGGCTCGTCGCTGACCACCGGTCAGCCGGTTGCGACCGAGATCAAGAACCGTCTGCCTGCGTCGGCCGAACTCACCCTGCTCGGCCTGTTCATTTCCGTGGCGATCGCCCTGCCGCTCGGTATCCTCGCGGCCACGCGGCCGAATTCGTGGATCGATCACGTCTGCCGACTGACCACCACGGCCGGCGTGTCGCTGCCAGTGTTCTTCACCGGATTGCTTTTGGTCTATGTCTTCTACTATCTGCTCGGCTGGTCGCCCGCACCGCTCGGGCGGCTCGACGTATTCTACTCGGCGCCGCCGCATATCACCGGCTTTTACCTGATCGACAGCCTGCTCGCCGGCCAGTTCGAAACCTTTCGCTCGGCATTGAGCCAGCTGCTGCTGCCGGCGGCGACGCTGGCGATCTTCTCGCTGGCGCCCATCGCCCGGATGACCCGTGCGTCGATGCTGGCGGTGCTGTCGTCCGAGTTCGTGCGCACCGCGGTCGCCTCCGGCCTGTCACGCTTCACGGTAATCGTCACCTATGCCTTCCGCAACGCCATGCTGCCGGTGATCACCACGCTCAGCATGGTGTTCTCGTTCCTGCTCGGCGCCAACGTGCTCGTGGAGAAGG
>Ga0190271_10002560_pt1 | contig 11079 bp, 11 predicted proteins | sample Popmic356T_FD_133747 | JGI IMG/M metagenome (GOLD analysis project Ga0190271, IMG submission 133747) | Populus adjacent soil microbial communities from riparian zone of Weber River, Utah, USA - 356 T | ecosystem: Environmental > Terrestrial > Soil > Riparian zone | place: USA: Utah | collected...
CGCGGTCCTCGCCGGCGATCTCCGGGTGAAAGGAGATCACGAGCATGTTGTCCTGACGTGCGGCCACGGGGTGCCCGTCGACCTCGGCCAGGATCTCCACGTCCTCGCCCGCCTCGGACAGCCACGGCGCGCGGATGAACACGGCGCGCACAGGCTCGCCGTCGATCCCGGGGATCTCGAGGTCGGCTTCGAAGGAGCGGATCTGGCGGCCGAACGCGTTGCGCGCGCAGCGCCAGTCGGCGATCCCGAGGTGATCGCGGTCGAGCATGATCATGCCCGCGCAGGTGCCGAAGACCGGGGCGCCCGTCGCGGCGTAGGCGCGCAGCGGGCCGGCGAGCCCCTCGCGCTCGATCCCGAGCGTCATCGTCGTCGACTCGCCGCCGGGGATGACCAGGCCGTCGAGGCCGTCCAGGCCCGCCGGGGTGCGGACCTCGCGCACGTCGGCGCCGAGCCCGCGCAACATGCGCGAGTGGGCGGCGAAGTCGCCTTGCAGCGCGAGGACGCCGACGAGCGGCATCCGGCCTACCAGCCTCGGTTGGCGAGCAGCTGGCCCGGCTCGAGCTTGCGCGTCTCGAGCGAGGTCATCGCGGCGCCGAGGCCCTCGGAGGCGCGCGCGACGCGGGCCGGGTCCTCGAAGTGCGTGGTCGCCTCGACGATCGCGGCGGCGCGCGTCGCGGGGTCGGAGGACTTGAAGATGCCCGAGCCCACGAACACGCCCTCGGCGCCGAGCTGCATCATCAGTGACGCGTCGGCCGGGGTCGCGATGCCTCCGGCGCAGAACAGCACGACCGGCAGCTTGCCGTCGCGCGCGACCTGGCGGACCAGGTCAAGCGGCGCCTGGTGCTCTTTGGCGGCGGTCGCGAGCTGGGCGTCGTCCATCACGGTCAGCGCCCGGATCTCCCCGTTGATGCGGCGCATGTGGCGCACGGCCTCGACGATGTCGCCCGTGCCGGCCTCGCCCTTGGAGCGGATCATCGCCGCGCCCTCGGCGATCCGGCGCAGCGCCTCGCCCAGGTTGGTGGCGCCGCACACGAACGGGGCCTTGAAGTTCCACTTGTCGATGTGGTTGGCCTCGTCGGCGGGCGTGAGGACCTCGGACTCGTCGATGTAGTCGATCTCGAGCGACTCGAGGACCTGCGCCTCGGCGAAGTGGCCGATGCGCGCCTTGGCCATGACGGGGATCGACACGGCCTCCTGGATGCCCTTGATCAGCACGGGATCGGACATGCGGGCCACGCCGCCGTCGCGGCGGATGTCCGCGGGGACGCGCTCGAGCGCCATGACGGCCACGGCGCCGGCGTCCTCGGCGATCTTCGCCTGCTCGGCGTCGACCACGTCCATGATCACGCCGCCCTTGAGCATCTCGGCCAGCCCGGCCTTGACGCGGAAAGTGGACTCGTCTCGCATCGTGCGTCGCAGGATAGCTGCGCTCCGGCGACCCCTCTTGTCCAAAACGGCGCGCGCCGCACCGCCCGATCGGAGCGATTGGACCCATCCCGCGGCGCGGCGGAATAAAACGCGCCCGGCGGCGTCCTGTCTCCCCATGCGAATCCTGATGACGACGATGCGTGGTGAGGGCCACATGCGGCCGCTGCTGCCGTTCGCGGACGCCTTCCGCGAGCGCGGCCACGACGTGCTGATCGCGATCCCGGAGTCCTCGACCGGGCTCGTGCTCGACGCCGGCCACGAGGCGTGGGCGCTGCCGCAGGCGCCGAACGAGGTCTCCGACGCGATCTCGGCGCGCGCCCAGACGGCGACCCCCGACGAGGCCAACGCGATCGTGGTCGGCGAGCTGTTCGCCGGCACCCACGCCCGCGCCGCGCTGCCCGGCGTGATGGCGGCGGTGGCGGAGTGGCAGCCCGACGTGCTGGTGCACGAGACGTGCGAGTTCGCGGCCGCGCTGGTGGGCGAGCGGGCGGCGCTGCCGTCCGTGCGCGTGGCGGTCCACATGGCCTCGCTGGAGCGCTACATCGCACGCTTCGCGACCGCCGAGGTCGACGCGCTGCGCGCGCTGCTGAAGATCGACCGCGACCCCGACGGCGAGCGGCTGCTGGCCGGCCCGAGCATCACGCTCACCCCGCCCGCGCTCGACGGCGGGCTGCGCGAGGGCCACTATCGCGAGCCGCCGGCGCCGCTCGAGGACCCGCCCGGTCCCTGGGACGGCGACCGGCGGCCGCTCGTCTACGTCTCCTTCGGCACGGTGGCGCCGCACTCCGGCGCCTACCCGGACGCCTACCGCGACGCGATCGAGCAGCTCGCGGCGCTCGACGTGCGCGTGCTGCTCAACACGGGCCGCCGCGATCCGCAGGAGCTCGGGCCGCTGCCCGCCGGCGTGCACGCCACGCGCTGGGTGCGCGAGGCCTCCGTGCTCCCGCACGTCTCCGCCATGGTCTCCCACGCCGGCGCTGGCAGCGTGCGCACGGCGCTCTCGGCCGGCGTGCCGCTCGCGCTGGCGCCGCGCTTCGGCGATCAGCCGCTCAACGCGGACGCCGTCGAGGCGGCGGGGGCCGGGCTCGTGGTGCCAGCGGGCGACCGGATCGCCGACACGGTCCGCGCGCTGCTCACCGAGCCCGCCTACGCGGCCAGGGCGGCCGCGATCGCCGCCGAGGTCGACTCCCTGCCGGAGGCCGGCGAGGCGCTACTTGAGCTTGAACGCGCGGATGCGGTCGTCGTATGACGCCGCGTCGCGGGCGTAGAGCCCGTACGCCAGCGCCTGCAGGATCGACAGCAGGCCGACGTGCGAGCGCACGAACGCGGGCGAGTTCGACGAGTAGTACAGCGTCCGCTCCGCGAGCTTGGAGACCTCGGAGAGCGTCGCGTCCGTGATCGCCAGCGTCGTCGCCTTGCGGTGGCGCGCGATCTTCATCGCGCGCACCACGAGCGGATGCGGGCGGCCGGCCGAGAGGCCGATCACGAGCGTGTTCTCGTCGATCCGGCCCAGCCGGCTGAGCGCCTCCTGCGACGGCGATGCGGCGATCTCCGCCCGCACGTCGAGCAGCATCAGCAGGTGCCGCAGGTAGGAGGCGAAGAACGCCATCTGGTCCGTGCCGGCGATCAGCAGCTTGTCGGCCGAGGCGATCGCCTCGATCGCGGCCTCGACGTCGGAGCGCGAGACCTTGCGCGCCGTGTCCTCGATGTTGACGTGGTCGGCGGCGACGGCCTGCTCGAACGGGTTCTGGTCGAGCGAGAAGAGCGGCGCCGCGGTCGGCTCGAGCCCGACGGGCTGCGAGGAGAAGCGGCGGTGGTGGTGGCGGTACTCGTCGCGCGCGGCCTCCTGGAGCTCCGGGAAGCCCTCGAAGCCCAGCGCCTGCGCGAAGCGCACGACCGTCGACGATGACGTGCTCGCGCGGCGGGCGAGCTCCTCGGCGGTGTGGAACGCCACTTCATCCAGGTGGTCGACGACGTACTGCGCAACGTCCTTCTGGGAGCGCGAGAACTCGTCGAACCGCGAGGAGATGTAGGCGGACAAGGTCTGGTGGCCCTTGGCAGCGGGCGGCATGATCACGGTCCTCGGCATGGCACGCGATCTTTCGACGACTTGGCCCTAACCTCCTCCACCGACATGCGGCAGATATCCACTCGACTGTCCGGACTCGTGCTGCTCGAGCCCGCCGTGCACGGCGATGAGCGGGGCTTCTTCATGGAGACTTGGCGCGAGGACGCGTGGGTCTCGCGCGGCGTCCCGTCGGCGTTCGTGCAGGACAACCACTCGCGCTCGCGGCAGGGCACCGTGCGCGGGATCCACTTCCAGACGCATCCCGGCCAGGGCAAGCTCGTGCGCTGCGCCCGCGGGGCGGTCCTCGACGTCGTCGTGGACCTGCGGCGCGGGTCGGAGACCTTCGGCGAATGGGAGTCGTTCGAGCTCGACGACATCCACGGGCACCAGCTGTGGATCCCGATCGGGTTCGGGCACGGCTTCTGCGTGCTCTCGGAGACCGCGGACTTCGTCTACAAGTGCACGAACTACTACGACGGCGCCACGGAGGCGGGGATCCGCTTCGACGATCCCGACGTCGGGATCGAGTGGCCGACCGGGTTCGAGCTGCTGTATTCCGAGCGCGACCGCACGGCGCCCCGCCTGGCCGACGTGGCCGACACGCTGCCGTTCGCGGTGTGAGCAGCGGCCGCTTCGCCCCCAGCCCGACCGGGGTCCTGCACCTCGGGAACCTGCGGACCGCCGTGCTCGCGTGGCTCTTCGCGCGCTCGGCGGGGTCGCGCTTCGAGATGCGGATGGAGGACCTCGACACGGGACGCGTGCGGGCCGGGCTGGCCGAGCAGCAGCTGGCCGATCTCGCCGCGGTCGGTGTGGACTGGGACGGCGAGGTCGTGGTCCAGTCGGAGCGGCTGGGGCTCTACGAGGAGGCGCTCGGTGTCCTGCGCGCGGAAGGGCGCCTGTACGAGTGCTTCTGCACCCGGGCGGAGATCCGCGAGGCGGCGAGTGCGGCGCACGGGCCCCTGCCAGAGGGCGCCTACCCCGGGACGTGCCTGCGCCTGAGCGGGGCGGAGCTCGCGGAGAAGCGGGCATCGGGGCGCCCGCCCGCGCTGCGCGTCCGCGCGGACGGGGCGTCCGTGGCGTTCGAGGACCGGCTCCTGGGCCGGATCGAGGGCGTGGTCGACGACTTCGTGGTCCGGCGCGGCGACGGCGCGTTCGCCTACAACCTCGCGGTGGTCGTCGACGACGCCGCGCAGGGCGTCGAGGAGGTCGTGCGCGGCTCCGACCTCGCCGACTCCACCCCGCGCCAGCTCTGGCTCGCGCGGGCGCTCGGGCTGCCGGAGCCCGCCCACGCGCACGTGCCGCTCGTGCTCGGGCCCGACGGCGCCCGCCTGGCCAAGCGCCACGGCGACGTGACGCTGCGCGAGCTGCCGCCGGCCGCGGCACTGGCGTGGATGGCGTCCTCGCTGGGCTTCGGGGGCCCGGCGCCGCGGGATTGGGTGGCGGAGTTCGACCCGGCGCGCCTGCCCCGGGCCGACACCGCCTTCGTCAGCTGAGCTGCTCTTCGATGCGGGCGACCTCGTGGGTGGCCCGTTCGTAGGCGTCGCGGGCCATGTCGAGGCGCTGCTTCGCCTCGTCGGCCGCGTCGCGCGCGGCCTCGAGGCGGCGCTCGAGCTTGCGACGCTCGGCCTCCTCGCGCTGGCGCTCCGCCTCCTTGCGCGCCCGCTCGGCGGCCTTGCGCTCCTTCGCCTCGCGCTTGCGCTTGGCGGCCGCGGCTTCGCGCTTCTCCGGCTTGGGAGGCGCCGAGCGGCGCTTGGAGGCCGACGGCGATGGCGCCACGAACGCGCCCGAGGGCCAGGCGCCGCCGGCGGAGGGTTCCTCGACGAGCCGCCCGGCCTCGAACGCGGTCCGCACGTCCTCGTCGCCCGCGACGGCCAGCAGCAGGGCCCGCAGGCGGTCCTTGAGGTCGCGCGAGAGCTCGCGCAGCTGCTCGGCCTCCTTCAGCAGCGCCTCGACCGCGGCGCGCTGGGCGGCGGTCGCCTCGCGCAGCGCCTCGCGGCCGCCGCCGCCGAGCTGGGTCTCGCGGACCGCGTCGCCCGCGGCGAGGAAGTCGTCGGCGCCCGCGCGGCCGAGCTGGTTGGCGACCCAGGCGACCTGGGACGGCTTCGGGAGCTTGGCGACCTCTGCCGCCGCCTCCTTCTCGCCGTCCTTGCGCAGCGCCTTGGCGGTCGCGTCGCGCTCCGCGATGAACTCCTCGAACGGCAGGCCGTAGAGGCGCTCCGCCGCCTCTTCGACCGGATCAGCCGGCACCGACGGCCGTGTGGACGGGCCCGTCGCCGACCCGCCAGCCGCGGGTCATGCCGGGCGAGCTGAAGCGGGCGGTGACCTCGCCCGCCGCGCTGACCGCGATCAGGCCGCCGTGGCCGCCGCGCCGCTCGAGCTCCGCCAGCGCCTCGGCGCAGGCCTGCTCGAGCGAGAGGCCGCGGAGCCGCACGAGCGCCTCGACCTCATGGGCCATCGCGATCCGGATGATCGCCTCGCCGTCGCCGGTGCAGGACACCGCGACGGTGTCGTCGTCGGCCCAGGTCCCGGCGCCGATCAGCGGCGAGTCGCCGACGCGGCCGCGGCGCTTGCCCATCGTGCCGCCGGTCGAGGTGGCTGCGGCGAGCCGCCCGTCGCGGTCGCGCGCGACCGCGCCGACCGTTCCGGCCGCCCAGCCGAGGTCGCCGGAGGCGAGCACCTCGCGCTGCTCGTCGGTGACCGGCCAGGCCGGATCGCAGAGCTCGACGCCGTGCGACGCCGCGAACGCGCGCGCCGCCGTGCCGACCAGCAGCACGTGGTGGCCGTCGCGCAGCACCGCGCGGGCGGCGCGGACCGGGTTGCGCACCCCCTCGACGCACGCCACCGCGCCGACGTAGCGGCCCGTGCCCTCCATCACCGAGGAGTCGAGCTCGACCCCTCCGTCGTTGGTCAGCGCCGCGCCGCGCCCGGCGTTGAAGACCGGGTCGTCCTCGAGCACCACGACCGCGGCCTCGACCGCGTCGAGCGCGCTGCCGCCGCGCGCGAGCACGGCGGAGCCCGCCTCGACAGCGGCGGCGGCGCCGGCGTTCATCCGGTCGATCCGCTCGGGATCCGTGGGAACGCGGCCTGCGCCCCCGTGCACGACGATCGCTGCCTCGGCCATCAGGCGCCGGACGATAGTGGCCCGCGGACTACGCTGGTCGCGTGGAGCGGCGACGCGGTTCGACGGCCCTGGTGGTCCTGGCCGGCCTGGCGGCGCTGGCGGTGATCGCGATCCTGCTGGTGATCGGGCCGCTGAACCCGTTCGGCACCGACACCAAGGACCGCAGCCAGCCCGTGCTGCTCAAGTCGCTGGAGAACCTCAGCGACTACCACGCGGCCACGGCGAACATGCAGGTCGTCGTCGACGTCGAGCAGGACGCGAAGCTGCTGCCGTCGTTCATCAAGGGCGAGCGGACGCTGTTCGTGGCCGCCGGCACCGTCGACGCCGCCGTCGACTTCCGCGGGCTCGCGAAGGACCCGGACGCCGTGAAGGTCTCCGACGACCGCCGCTCTGTCCGGCTCACGCTGCCCGCGCCGAAGCTGCTCGAGCCGCAGCTCGACCCCGACCGCTCGCGCGTCTACGACCGGGACCGCGGGGTGCTGGACCGGGTCGAGGACGCAGTCTCGGACCGCCCGGGCGACGAGCAGCCGCTCTACCAGCTCGCCGAGGACAAGCTCGCGGCCGCCGCCGCCGCGGACCCGAAGCTGCTCCAGACCGCCGAGCGCAACACGCGCTCGATGCTCGAGGGACTGTTGCGCGGGCTCGGCTTCCGGGACATCACGATCGACTTCAAGGCCCAGAACGTCTAAGGGGAAGTCGGCCCTGGGGGCCGATTCCCTTGGGAGTTGGCCCAGGGGGCCAACTTCCTAGGCGAGCGAGCTGATGATGATCACCATCGCCACGAGCAGCAGCGCGACGAGCGCGAAGGCCGCCGCGCGGGCGACCCACAGGTTCACGGGCGACGGCTCGGCCTCCGGCAGGCGCTGTGCGGCGGCGGCGCGGGCCGCCTCGGCGCGCCGGTAGGGCGCGCGGGCGTCGGCCTCGGCGCGCGAGGCGAGCACGGCCGCGGCGCGGCGCCCGGCGCGGCCCGCGGGCGTCGCCGCCAGCGGCGTCTCGTCGGTCGTGGTGTGGAGGCCGTTGGTGGCCGCGGTCGCCGACGAGCGGCGGTGCTCGGCCGTCTCGGCGCTCTTGGCGTCGAGCTCCTGGCGCAGCTCGCGGACGGACGCGCGCTCGCGGTCGAGCTCGGCAGAGATCCGCTCGTACATGCGGCGGTGCGCGTCGTCGGACTCGCTCTCGTCCTCCCCGGCGGCGGGCGGCCTCGCGGCGAGCTCCTGCCGCAGGCGGGCGACCTCGGCGCGCTCGGCGGCGATCACGCGCTCGGCCTCCTCGCGGGCGCCGGCCAGCTCGGCCCGGATCTGCTCGGTCTCCTGCGCCTCGGCGGCGAGCGACCTCTGCGCCTCCTCGCGGGCGGTGGCGAGCTTGCCGCGCACGCTCGTGGTGGCCGAGCGCTCGATCTCGAGCCGCTGCTCGGACTCGTCGCGGTGGCCGGCGAGCTCCTTCTCGCGCTCGGCGAGCGTCTTGCGCGCCTCGGCCAGCTCGCGCTCGAGCCGTGCGCGCTCCTCGTCGCCGGCCTGCTTGGTCTCGCGCAGCGCCCGCAGCTCCTCCGACAGCGGCTCCTGCGCGTCGATGGCGTCCGCGAGCTGGCCGCGCAGGTCGCCGCTGCGGGTGACGAGAGCGGCGTGCTTGTCATCGAGCGTGTCGCGCTCGGAGCGCACCGTGGCGAGCTCCTCGCGCAGCGAGGCGCGCTCGGCATCCGCCCGCTCGAGCTCCTCGCGCAGGCCGTCTCGCTCCCCGCTCGCGTGCTCGAGGTCGGCGCGCAGCGCGCTGACCTGCGCGAGCAGATCGGGATCGGGCTCCGCGGGTCCAGCGGGCTCTGCAGGCTCCGCGGGCGCTGCCGCCGCGACGGGCTCGGGATCCTCCCCCCGGGCGCGCCGCAGCTCGGCGACCTGCGCGCGCAGCTCGGCCAGCTCGGACCGCATCCCATCGTCGCGGCGGCGCTTGCGGCGCCGCGGAGCGGGCAGCTCGACGATCACGTTGCGCCCGACCTCGAGCTCGGCGGACTCGATGTCGGCCAGGCCGTGCGACCAGGCGAATGTCGCCCGCCACGGCTCGTCGGACCCCTTGGCGGGCAGCTGGCCGCCCGGCAGGGCCGTCAGGCGCCGGCGGCGGCCGTCCGCCTCGACGGTCAGCACCGGGCGCGACAGCCGGCGGCCGGTCAGCCCCTGCCAGCGCCCGGAGACCTCGAGCCGGTCGTCGCCGACCCACTCGAAGCGCTCCAGCTCGAACGACAGCTCCCGCGTATCGGCCATCAGCGCGTCTTCCCGCCCTCGTCGGCGATCGCCTCGGTGGCCTCGGTCTCCTCGCGCCGCGCCACGGGCGCGCCGGCCTCCGTGGTCGGCGGCCGGTGGTCGACCGCGGAGACCCGCTGGCGCGGCTCGCGGCCCTCGATCGCGAACGAGAAGGACACGCGGCCCAGGCTCAGCACGGTGCCGGTCAGCATCACGAGCACGGCGGCGAAGGCGATCCAGGCGCCCGTCTGCGGGTCGGCGCCGCCGACGACCGGCGGCGGGCTGAGGATCTCGGCGATCACCAGCAGCGCGGACGCCAGCACGAGCCCCGGCAGCCAGCGCCGGTCGACCACCGCCGCCTCCTCGGCGATCATCCCCACGGCGGCCAGCAGCGCGGCCACCGCGAGCGCGGCGATCAGCACGTCGGCGACCTCGAAGGCGCCCCACGCCGACTCGCCGCCGTACCACTCCAGGAAGGTGCTCACGAGCAGCACGAGGCTGCCCACCGCCACGATCAGCGGTCCAATGTCGAATCGTCTCATCGACTACAGGAAACCAGGCCCGGTCCTCGGAAGAGCGCAGAGCGGTCAAGTCAGCCCGATGACGATCAGGGCCGGTTACACCGGGAATCGTCGTGATGCTGACCTCCCGGCGTTTCATTGACAGCGTGTCGCGGAACGCCATCAGTGCGTGCTCTCCCCCGGGGCACGGCGACTCCCCTCCTCATCACCGGGCGGGCGGCCGAACGCCGTCCGCCCGGTCGTCGTTTCAGGCGGCCCCGAGCGTCTCCGCCGACGCCCGCAGGTGGCCGCGCAGGACGCCGGGCCCCTCACGTTCGAGCGCCCGTACGAGCCGCACGTGGTCGGCGGCCAGCCCGGCGGCGTCGACGTGCGGCTGCAGCTGCAGCAGGAACAACAGCAGCTCGCCGGTCAGCGCCGCGTGGGCGGCGACGATCCGCGGGCTCCCCGACGCCGCGACGATCGCGCCGTGCAGCGCCGCGTGGGCGTGGCTGACGTCGCTCCAGGCCGGATCGGGCCCGGCGCAGGCACGCTCGAGCGCGGTCAGGGCCGCGTGCACGGGCTCCGGCAGCCGCCCGCCGTGGCGCTCGAGCGCGAGCTGCGCCGCCTCGACCTCCAGCGCGGCGCGCAGCTCGTAGAGCCCGGTCACCTCGGCCGGCCCGAGCCGGGCCACGGAGGCGCCGCGGTGCGGCTCGATCCGCACGAGGCCCTCGCCCGCGAGCTGGCGCAGCGCGGCCCGCAATGTGTGCCGGGCGACGCCGTAGCGCTCCACCAGCTCGCGCTCGCGCAGCCGCTCGCCGGCCGCGGGATCGCCGTCGAGGATCTGGCGCCGCAGGTCGGCGGCCAGCAGCTCGGCGGTCGAAGGGCGGGCGAGCATCAGGCCGGCTCCGCGGCGGTCGTCAGCGGGCGGCTCCGCGCCCCACCCGGCCGCAGGGCCAGCAGCACGAGGCCGGAGAGCACGAGCGCGGCGCCGACCGCGCCCGCCTCCGTGATCGCCTCGCCGAGCACGAAGACGCCGAGGGCGGCGGCCGTGACGGGCTCCGCGAGCGTGATCGTCGCCGCCTCGGAGGCCTGCAGCCCGCGCAGGCCGCGCGCGAAGAGCACATAGGCGACCGCGGTCGGGACGACGCCGAGGAACAGCACGAGCGCCAGGCCGCCGCCCGTCGCCAGCCAACCGGGGCCCGAGACGATCAGCACGGGTGCGATCAGCACCGCGCCGAGCCCGAACAGCGCGGCCATCACGCCCTCGGGCGCGTGCCCGTCCTCGAGCAGCCGCTTGGAGGCGAGCGTGTAGCTGGCGTAGGAGGCGCCCGCCACCACGGCGAGGCCGACGCCCAGCGCGGAGATGCCCGCCCCCGAGGACCCTCCCAGCGCGAGCAGGGCGACGCCGGCGCCCGCCAGCGCCGTGGCCGCGACCCAGCGTCCCGGCGGCCGGCGGCCGTGCACGAGCCACTCGAGCGCGCCGGTGATCGCCGGCGCGGAGCCGAGCGCGACGATGGTCCCGACGGCCACGCCGGTGTCGTCGACGGCCGCGAAGAACGAGGCCTGGTAGGCGGCGACGCCCGCCGCCCCGGCCAGCACTGGCCCCACGGCCCACCGCATGCCTCCGCCGCGGCGCACCAGCAGCGCGAACACGACCAGGAGGGCGCCGCCGCAGGCGATCCGGGCCGCACCGACGGCCGCAGGGTCGATGCCGCCGGGGCCGAGTGCCTGCGC
>Ga0190271_10002561_pt1 | contig 11078 bp, 8 predicted proteins | sample Popmic356T_FD_133747 | JGI IMG/M metagenome (GOLD analysis project Ga0190271, IMG submission 133747) | Populus adjacent soil microbial communities from riparian zone of Weber River, Utah, USA - 356 T | ecosystem: Environmental > Terrestrial > Soil > Riparian zone | place: USA: Utah | collected...
CCAGCCGGTTAATGAGGCGAAGCAGCGTGGTCTTGCCCGAACCAGACGGGCCGACGATGGCGAGAAATTCGCGCGTAGCGACGTCGAGCGAGACGCGATCGAGCGCCTTGTGCTCGCCGTATGTTTTGGAAACGTCCTGGAACGAGATCGCCGCCGGATGTCGTTCGCTCATCATGCTCCGGGGTGGCTTGCGCCGCGCTACTCCACAGTAACGCCGCTCGCCTTGATCGGTCCGCTCCAGCGCGCGATCTCGCCCGAAACGAACTTCGCGAAATACTCGGGGGTGCGGCGATCGGGTGCCGGAATCTCCTCGCCGAGCGCCGCGAAGCGCTCGCGCACCAAGGGCAGGTCGAGCGCCTTGCTGAGCGCCGCGCTGAGCTGTCGCAGCACGGGCTCCGGCGTGTTCTTGGCGAGGAACAGGCCTTGCCAGGTCAGCACGTCGAAATCGAGCCCTTGCTCCTTGGCGGTCGGAATGTCCGACAGCGCGGGCGAGCGCTTCAAGCCGGTCGTCGCGATGCCCTTGACGTGCTTGCCTTCGATCTGCGGCTTCGAGGTCGAGACGGAATCGCAGATGTAGTGCACGCGGCCCGCGATCAGGTCCTGCATCGCCACCGAGAGTCCGCGGTAGGGAACGTGGGTGACGTTCACACCCAGCATGGCATTGAGCAGGATGCAGCTCACATGCGACGCCGAGCCGGGTCCGGCCGAGGCGAACTGCACGGTCGACTGGTTCGCCTTCACATAGGCGATGAACTCCTGAAGCGTGTTGACGGGCAGATTGTTCGGCACGATGAGCGCGCGCGGCGATTCGATCGCCAATCCAAGTGGCGTGAAGTCGGTAACCGCGTCGTAGGGTGGGTTCTTGTAGAGCGACTGGCTCCAACTGTGCGTGCCATTGTTGCCGAGCACGAACTGCGACCCGTCCGGCGTCGAGCGCGACACGCGCAGCGAGCCGACGGTGCCACCGGCGCCGACCGGGTTCTCCACGACGACGGTCTGGTTCAGCACGTCGGCCATGCCCTGCGCCAGGATGCGTCCTGCGACATCGCTCGGCCCGCCTGCGGCGAACGGAACGACCAGCGTGAGCGTGCCGCTCTTCAAGCCTTGGGTGGTGGCGGGGCCGGCGAGTGCGACCGCGAGCAGCGCGGTGACTGCGCTGCATGTTGCGAGTTGGATTCGTGTCATCAATTCCTCATGCGGTGCGTGCCGGCGCGCAAGCGTATCATCAAGACGCCGGCGCTGGCCTGTCCGAAAATTGGCGGGGGCCCGGCGGTGCTTCCGCCGAGCCCCCTTAACGTATCAGCGGCCTGTAAGCCAGGTTCTGTATGGCTCGGAGCGATGCCCCGCGCGTGACGGCCATTCCTCTGCGACGCCGGTTACCCGGCGCCTGAAGCAACCTACCCGGACGGCGACCCGGAAAAAGGCTGGGACTTGCGTCCCGTGCCGTCCCTATTCGGTCTTGCTCCCGGTGGGGTTTGCCGTGCCGCTTCCGTTGCCGGAAGCGCGGTGCGCTCTTACCGCACCGTTTCACCCTTGCCTCGGCTAGACGCAACGCGCCGCGGCGGTCTGTTCTCTGTGGCACTTTCCCTGGGCTTGCGCCCGCCGGACGTTATCCGGCACCGTTCATCCGTGGAGCCCGGACTTTCCTCCCCGGCCACCTTTCGGTGATTGCCGGAGCGGCCGTCCAGCCGACTGACGGGATTAGGTGTGGGGCGGCGCACCGCCGCCGTCAAGGCCGGTCAGCTTTGGGCTTAATCGCGAGATTCGCGGCGAGCTTGCCGGGGGCGCCGCGCGCTTCCAGCAGCTTGCGCAGCGTCTCGCGGGTCGAGGTGTCGGCCATGCCGTCGACCTGCGCCGGCCGGAAATGGCGCTGGAACGCGGTGACGACATGCTTGGTCGTTTCGTCGTAGTCGCCCGAGACCGGCACGCCATAGCCGAATTCGGCGAACGACTTTTGCAGCTCGGTGACGGTCGCGCCGGTGTCGCCCGGAACGAGCGACAGCCAGTCGGTGATCGGCACCGGCTCGACCCACAATCCGACGCCGGATTCGGCAAGCAGCCGCCAGGGAAATTTCTCGCCCGGATCCTGCTTTCGCGCGGGCGCGACGTCGGAGTGCGCCAGCACGCGGTCGCGCGTGACGGCGCGGCGCGCGATGATGCCGCGGCACAGCGCGATCACCGCGGCAATCTGCCGGATCGGAAAATCCGGATAGCCGAAGTCGTGGCCGGGGTTGACGATCTCGATGCCGATCGAGCGCGAGTTGATGTCGGTCTGACCACCCCACGACGACACGCCGGCGTGCCAGGCGCGATTTGCCTCACGCACCATCTGCACAACGTTGCCGTTCTCGTGGACGAAATAATGCGAGGACACCCTCGCCACGGGATCGCGCAGCCGGTCCAGCGCCGCTTGGGTAGTTTCCATCCCCGTGTAATGCAGCAGGATGATGTCGGGATCGCCGCCCTCCCGTTTATCGAAATTTGGCGATGGGACGACGCGTTCGACCAGACTTGAGTCGGCGATGAATTCCGGCATGGCGGGCAGTTATGAAAAACATTTTGGGGAATTCCAAGAACTCAATTTGTTCGAAATTCGGCTCCAATTTCTGGTGTCGGTAATAGAACATAATGCCGCGAAATATGTCGGCCCGGGCCGGTTTTAGCCGGACCCGGGCCGATTACGTCACAAACGCGACTGACTCTACGAAGTCAGCTTACTGAGCGCGCGGAGCCGGCGCTGGGCGCGGCGAGCCGCCCATTCCGGTTGTCGTGCGCGGCGGGTTGTACGGCTCGAAGTTTGCAGCCTGCTTGAGCTGGTCCTTGGTCATGGAGGCCAGCTTCAGCTTGTCGTCCTCGTTCTTCGACTTGTCGCCAGCCACAACCTGGAAGGCGGCAGGAGCCAACGCGACGTCCTTGGCGCCCATGCCCAGGAAGCCGCCGACGCTCACGATGAACGCTTCGATCTTGCCGGTCTTGTCGAACAGGATGTCCGAAACGTCGCCGATCTTCTCGTTGTCCGCGCCGATCACGTCAGTGCCCTTGAACTTCGACGCCAGCCATTGATCGGGCTTCTGCGTGTTGATGAATTGGGCAGAGCCGGCGCTTACCGTCGATGCGGGAGCGGTCGCCGCAGGCGGCGACTTGGCCGCCGGGGTGTCGATCGGCTTGGTGTCGACGGCTTGCGCCAACGCAGCACTCATCATCAGACCGCTCAGCGCGGTCGTCATCGCTAGTTTCTTCAGCATATTCGCCTCCTCAGATTCCGTACGTGCAAAAATCCCCTCGGTTGAGACAACGTTTGAACGAATGTCATGTTCCGGGGGTTTTGCAGATGTGGTTGATCCGGGTGCGTTCGAGTTCCATCGATCGGTACGGCCGGTTCCCATGACGACGGCCGGTGGCCGCGGCCGCCATTTGCAAACGATTCCTTAAGCTTAAAGGCCGTTAATCGGGTGTCGGATCGGCGCGAACCCCACGTGCCGTCCGTCCGCATTCGGACGCCCGTTCCATGACGCCTCAGACTTTGCTGCGACCCTTGTTCAAGCGGCTGAGGCATCAAGGAAATACGGCGGGGAGCCGGATACGGACCGGCGGTGGAACAGGCCGCCCCGCGATTGTGACGAGCACAGAAAATGATTCGCCCCGCGCCACCGAAATCCACCTTCAGCTTTCCGACCCGAGCCGTTGGCTGGCGCAGGTTGCAGATATGGGAGTCCGGACGGTTCGGCGCGCGGCGACGAGGGGACGCCGCGACGCTGAATCGAGGCTGTCCGGGTTCCGAGAGAGCGGCGGAAGACGCGCTCGGAGCACGGGAATGAGTGCGGGCAGCGGCGGCGACGCTGCTGGCGGACCGGCCCGTCACGTTCCCGTGCTCGCGCGCCCCGCGATCGAGCAGCTCAATGTCCGCGCCGGCGGCATCTACGTCGACGGCACGTTCGGCGCCGGCGGCTACGCGCAAGCCATCCTTGCGGCCGATGCGCGAGTGATCGGCATCGATCGCGACCAGTCCGCGATCGCACACGGCGCCGGTCTGGTCCTCCAGGTCGGCAGCCGCCTCACGCTGGTCGAGGACCGGTTCTCCAATCTCGACGCGGTGGCGCGCCAGTTCGGCCATCAGGCGGTCGACGGCGTGGTGCTCGACGTCGGCGTCTCGTCGATGCAGCTCGACCAGGGCGAGCGCGGCTTTTCGTTCCGGCTCGACGGTCCGCTCGACATGCGCATGGGCGATGACGGACCGAGCGCCGCCGATCTGATCGCGCACGCCTCCGAGCGCGACCTCGCCAGGATCATTGCAACGTTGGGCGAGGAGCGCTTTGCGCGGCTGGTGGCCAAGGCCATCGTTGCGGCACGCGCCAAGGCGCCGATTACGACCACCGGCGCGCTCGCCGCCATCGTCGCCACCGTGGTCCACGCGCGTCCCGACCGCATCCATCCGGCGACCCGGACGTTTCAGGCGCTTCGTATCTTCATCAACGAAGAGCTGGCCGAGCTTGCGGCCGGGCTCGCCGCCGCCGAGCGCATCCTCAAGCCGGGCGGCCGGCTTGTCGTGGTCACTTTTCATTCGCTCGAGGACCGCATCGTCAAGAGCTTCCTGACCGAGCGCAGCGGCGCGCGCGGCATTTCGCGTCATGCGCCCGAAACCAAAGCGCCATCGCCGACCTTCAAGCTTGTCATCAAGCGCCCGATCGCGGCGGGCGATGACGAGATCGCCGCCAACCCGCGCGCCCGTTCCGCCAAGCTGCGTGCGGCCGAGCGCACCGCCGCGCCCCCGCGCCAGGGCGACGAGAATAGCTTGCTGCCCCGGTTGCCGTCGCTCGCCGACGCGATGAAGGGGAGGTGACAGATGCGCCTTCTCAACATCTGCGTGCTGGCGATGCTCGTGTTCGCCGCGGCCTATGTCTACGAGATCAAGTTTGAATCGACGTTGCGCGCCGAGCGGATCGCCAAGATGCGCGGCGACATCCGGCGCGAGCGCGATGCGGTCGCGGCGCTGCGCGCCGAATGGGCCACGCTGGAAAATCCGGCGCGCATCCAGGGGCTGGTGCGCCGGCATCTGCCGCTGGGACCCACCCAGCCCGCGCAGTTCGACTCGCTCGATCGCTTGCCGGAACGCCCGCTGCAGATTGTGCAGCCGCCGCCGGAGGACGCGATCGCCTCGATGATCGAGAATCCGGACAGCGATCCACCGACCGGCTCCATTCCGGAGGAAGGCCCGCCGCCGGGAACGCTTCCGGGCAGGGACGACTAGGCCATGGGTGCGCTCGCACAATCCGCAGACGCGTCGCATGTCGTGAAGCCCGCCGAGCACTGGCGCCGGCGGCTGACCCGCACGCTGCTCTATGGCGAGAACGTCAACCGTCACGCCAAGGCGCGCGCCCGCGTCGGCCTCGCGATCCTCGCCTTCGCCGCCGTCTATATGGTGATCGCGGGCCGTCTCGTTATGTTCGCGGTGTTTCCGGAAAGTCACGTGGTGCGCCGCGCCGCCGTGCAGGAGCGCGTCTCGACTGCGCGGCCCGACATCGTCGACCGCAACGGCCAGATCCTCGCGACCGACGTGCGCGCGCCGTCGCTGTTCGCGGAGCCGCGCCGCATCATCGATCTCGACGAAGCGACCGAACTGCTCACCGCGGTGCTACCCGATCTCGACGCGCTGGAATTGCGCGACCGGCTCAGCACCAAGAAGGGTTTCATCTGGCTCAAGCGCGAGATCACGCCCAAGCAGCAGCGCGAGATTCACCGGCTCGGATTGCCCGGCGTCGGCTTCCTGGCGGAGAACAAGCGCGTTTATCCGAACAGCGCCGAGGTCTCCCACCTGATCGGCCACGTCAACATCGATAACCAAGGTATCGCCGGCATCGAGAAATGGCTCGACGGCCGCGGCCTGCAGGCGCTGCACATGGCGGGCTTCGCCACCGACCGGCTGCAACAGCCGGTCGAACTGGCGGTCGACCTGCGCGTCCAGCACGCGGTGCGTGACGAGCTGATCGCCGCCGCCGAGAAGTTCAAGGTGAAGGCCGCGGCCGGCCTGGTGGTCGACGTGCGCACCGGCGAGATCATCTCGATGGTGTCGCTGCCGGACTACGATCCGAACAGTCCGAAGCAGGCCAACGACCCGCTCCGCATCAACCGGCTGACCACCGGCGTGTTCGAGCTCGGCTCGACGTTCAAGGCGCTGACCCTCGCGATGGCACTGGATTCCGGCAAGTTCAATCTGAATTCCATGCTCGACGCGCGCGGCTCGCTGCGTTACGGCAAGTTCAACATCGGCGATTACCACGGCCAGAACCGCATGCTGTCGCTGCCCGAGGTGTTCACATATTCCTCGAACATCGGCACGGCCCGCTTAGCGCTGGGGGTAGGTGTCGAGCATCACAAATGGTTCCTGAGAAAGCTCGGCCAGCTCGACCGGTTGCGCACCGAGCTGCCCGAGAGCGCGGAGCCGATCGTTCCCAAGCGCTGGGGCGAGCTCAACACCGTGACGATCGCGTTCGGTCACGGGCTATCGGTTGCGCCGCTGCAGGCGGTTGCCGGCATCAACGCGCTGGTCAACGGCGGCCTCCTGATTCCGCCGACCTTCATGAAGCGCTCGCCGGAGGAGGCGATGAAGCTCGCCAAGCAGGTGATCAAGCCCGACACCAGCGAGAAGATGCGCTACCTGATGCGGCTCAATGCCGAGAAGGGCACCGCCTCGAAGGCGGAGGTGAAGGGCTATTACGTCGGCGGCAAGACCGGCACGTCGGAAAAGGTGGTCGGCGGCCGTTATTCGAAGACCAAGCTGCTCACCACCTTCACCGCGATTCTGCCGGCCGACAAGCCGCGCTACCAGGTGCTGATCATGCTCGACGAGCCGCAGGGCCTGCCCGAGACCCACGGCTACGCCACCTCCGGCTGGAACGCCGCGCCGACGGCGGGCAAGGTGATCGCCCGCATCGCGCCGATGCTCGGCGTCGAGCCGCGCTTCGATCTGGCGCCGGCCGAGCAGCTTATTCTGACCAAGGGCTCCCGCTAGCCTCCCTGCGGGCGGCAGCCACAGCCTCCCTTGTCATGCCCCGCGAAAGCGGGGCATCCAGTATTCAGGGACATTTGATGAGTCGCCATTCAAAGCCACATTTGGTGGTTACTGGATCGTCCGCTTTCGCGGACGATGACATCAGTGCGCGGGTAAATCGGCTACGCTCATGAAGCTCGGCGAGCTCTTGAAAGAATCGGCCACGCTCGACGCCCGCACCGCCGCCATCTACGTGCGGGGTGTCAGCGCGGACAGCCGTGCGGTCACGCCCGGCGATGTGTTCGTCGCCATGGCGGGAAGCAAGTCGGACGGCGCGGCGTTTGCGGCGCAGGCCGCGGCGGCGGGAGCCGCGGCCATCATCGGGGAGAAAGCGCCATCGCAGCTTCCCGGCGGCGCAGTGTTTGTCCCGGTGTCCAATGCGCGCCGCACGCTGGCGCTGGCCGCGGCCCGCTTCTACGGCCGGCAGCCGGCGACGATCGCAGCGGTCACCGGGACCAGCGGCAAGACCTCGGTCGCGGCATTCGCGCGCCAGATCTGGGCGGCGCTCGGCAAGAATGCGGCAAGCGTCGGCACCATCGGTGTGGTGACGCCGAAGCGCGAGGTGTACGGCTCGCTCACCACGCCCGATCCGGTCGCGCTGCATAAGACGCTCGCCGAGCTGGCGGACGAAGGCATCACGCATCTCGCCATCGAGGCGTCGTCGCACGGCCTCGACCAGCACCGGCTCGACGGCGTGCGCGTCGCAGCGGCCGGCTTCACCAACCTCTCGCGCGATCATTTGGACTATCATCCGACCGTCGAGCATTACCTGAAGGCAAAGCTCCGGCTTTTCGAGGCGCTGGTGGTGGACGGCGGCGCGGCGGTGATCGACGTCGACCACGACCACGCGGCGCCGGTCGTCGCGGCGGCCACGGCGCGCGGGCTGAAGCTGATTACGGTCGGCAGCAGGGGCGAGGGTATCCGGCTGGCCGACGCGGCAATCGACGGTTTCACGCAGAAGCTCACCGTCGAACACGCCGGCAAGTCTTACTCCATCGAGCTGCCGCTGGTCGGCGCATTCCAGATCGAAAACGCATTGGTCGCCGCGGGCCTGGTCATCGCGACTGGGGGCGATCCCGCCGCGGTGTTCGCCTCGCTTGCTTCGCTCAAGGGTGCAAAGGGCCGGCTCGATTTGGTCGGCGAGCGCCAGGGCGCCCCGATCTTTGTCGACTACGCGCACAAGCCTGACGCGCTGGACAAGGCGCTTGAAGCACTTCGGCCCTACGTGAAGCACGAGTTGGTCCTGGTGTTCGGCTGCGGCGGCGACCGCGACCAGGGCAAGCGTCCGCTGATGGGCGAGATCGCGGCCAAGGCGGCCGACCGCGTCATCGTCACCGACGACAATCCGCGCAGCGAAAACCCGGCCGCGATCCGAGCCGCGATCTTGAAGGCGGCGCCCGGCGCGTCCGAGATCGGCGACCGCCGCGAAGCGATCCGTATCGCGGTTTCCTCTTTGAAAGCGGGGGACGTACTGCTGGTGGCCGGCAAGGGCCATGAAAGCGGCCAGATCATCGGCGATCGCACCTTGCCGTTCAGCGACCACGAAGCGGTCGAGACGGCGCTCAAGGAGGTTGCATGAGCGGCGTGCTGTGGACGGTCGAGGCGATGGCGGCAACCATGGGCGCGCGGCGGCAGGGCGCGCTGCCGCAGGGTGTGACGGGATTGTCGATCGACACCCGCACGATCCAAGCGGGCGAGGCCTTCTTCGCACTCGCCGACGTTCGCGACGGCCACGCGTTCGTGCCGGCCGCGCTCAAGGCGGGGGCGGGATTGGCGGTGGTCGCTGCGGACAAGGCGGGCGCCATTCCGAAGGACGTGCCGCTGCTGATCGTGCCAGACGTGCTGGAGGGCCTGCGCGCGCTCGCGCGCGCGGCGCGCGCACGCAGCAAGGCGAAATTCATCGGCGTCACCGGCTCGGTCGGCAAGACCAGCTCGAAGGAGGCGCTGCGGCTCGCGCTGTCGCGCTGCGGCGAGACCCATGCGTCGGCGGCGTCCTACAACAACCACTGGGGGCTGCCGCTATCGCTGGCGCGCTGTCCGGAGAGCGCGCGCTTCGCGGTGCTTGAAATGGGCATGAACCACCCCGGCGAGATTTCGCCGCTGACCCGGCTGGCGCGCCCCCATGTCGCGATCGTCACCACGGTCGAGCCGGTGCACCTGGAGTTCTTCGGTACGGTGGAAGACATCGCCGACGCCAAGGCTGAGATTTTCGAGGGCGTCGAGCCAGGCGGTGCGGCGGTGATCAACCGCGACAATCCGCAGTTCGCAAGGCTTGCGCGTGCCGCGAAGAACGCAAATGTCTCCAACATCGTGGCGTTCGGCGAACACAAGAAGGCCGAGGCGCGACTCGTCAAATTCGCGCTGCAGCCGGACTCCTCGACCGTGCAGGCGCGCATCCTCGGCGATGACGTCACCTACAAGATGGGCGCGCCAGGCCTCCACTTCATTCTTAATTCGCTGGCGGTGCTGGCGGCGGTGAAGCTCGCCGGCGCCGATCTTGCGCTCGCAGCGCTGGCGCTCGCCGATCTCGCCCCCGCGACCGGCCGCGGCGTGCGCTCGACGCTTGATCTCCCGGGCGGCAGCGCCATCCTGATCGACGAGAGCTACAACGCCAACCCGGCCTCGATGCGTGCAGCCCTCGCCTTGCTCGGCCAGGCATCGGTCGGCCCGCGCGGCCGGCGCATCGCCGTGCTGGGCGACATGCTCGAACTCGGTCCACAGGGGCCGCAATTGCATGGCGCGCTGGCGGGTGCCGTGGTCGACAATGCCGTCGATCTGGTGTTCTGCTCCGGCCCGCTGATGCGCTCGCTGTGGGAGGCTCTTCCCTCGGAGCGAAGAGGCGGCTATGCGGAAGCGTCCACGGCTTTGGAAGCCGGCGTGCTGGGGGCGGTGCGTGCGGGCGACGCGGTCATGGTCAAGGGCTCGCTCGGCTCGAAAATGGGGCCTATCGTCAAGGCGCTGACCCGCCAATATTCCCGCCCCGACGCCGTCGCGTCGCCGGCACAGGGTTGAACCAATGCTGTACTGGCTGGCCGACCTCTCCAGCACGCTCTCGATCTTCAACGTCTTTCGCTATCTCACGGTGCGAACCGGCGGCGCGATGATAACGTCGCTCATCTTCGTGTTCCTGTTCGGCCCGTGGCTCATCGATCATCTGCGCCTTAAGCAAGGCAAGGGCCAGCCGATCCGCGCCGACGGTCCGAAGTCGCATTTCGTCAAGGCCGGCACGCCGACCATGGGCGGCCTGATGATCCTGATTGCGATTCTCGTTTCGACGTTGCTGTGGGCCAACCCGCGCAATCCTTACGTCTGGATCGTGCTCGGCGTCACGCTTGGCTTCGGCTGCGTCGGGTTTTACGACGACCTGCTGAAGGTGACGAAGCAGACCACCACGGGCTTCGGCGGCGCATTGCGGCTGTCCGTCGAGGCCGTCATCGCCATTATCGCCTGCGTCGCGCTCGCCAACCTGGGCCGCCCGCAGTTCGCGACGTCGCTGGCATTTCCCCTGTTCAAGGAAATGATCATCAACCTCGGCTGGTTCTTCGTGCTGTTCGCCGCCTTCATCATCGTCGGGGCCGGCAACGCGGTGAACCTCACCGACGGGCTCGACGGCCTTGCCATCGGCCCGGTGATGATCGCGGCGGCCGCGTTCGTCGGCATCTCCTATCTTGCCGGCAACGCGGTGTTTGCCGACTATCTGCAGATCCACTATGTGCCGGGCACCGGCGAGCTCGCCGTCATATGCGGCGCTGTGATCGGCGCCGGTCTTGGCTTCCTCTGGTTCAATGCGCCGCCCGCCTCGATCTTCATGGGCGACACCGGCTCGCTCGCGCTCGGGGGCCTGATCGGCACGATCGCTGTCGCCACCAAGCATGAGATCGCGCTCGCGATCATCGGCGGCCTGTTCGTGCTCGAGGCGGTGTCGGTGATCGTGCAGGTGGTGTCGTTCCGGCTCACCGGCAAACGGGTGTTCCGCATGGCGCCGCTGCATCATCATTTCGAGCAGCTCGGCTGGACCGAATCCCAGGTC
>Ga0190271_10002562_pt1 | contig 11078 bp, 11 predicted proteins | sample Popmic356T_FD_133747 | JGI IMG/M metagenome (GOLD analysis project Ga0190271, IMG submission 133747) | Populus adjacent soil microbial communities from riparian zone of Weber River, Utah, USA - 356 T | ecosystem: Environmental > Terrestrial > Soil > Riparian zone | place: USA: Utah | collected...
CCGGGAGTTGAAGCGGGCGGGAGCGCCGCGCGCCGGACGAATCTTGACAAGACTATGGTTCTCTCCGGTTGCGTGGTTGCTGCGACTGGGCGACAGGGCCGACGCAAATCCGGGAGCACTCGCATGGGTGTGGTGGGATATGCGCTGGGGTCCATCAGGTCAAATCCAGGCGACGGTTCGAGGGACCGATGGAACCGCGCTTCATCTTTCACTGGCGAAGCCCGTGGGACTCTACCTGGCGACAGGCGAACTGCTGCAGGTCACCGATGTTCGATTCATGCCGTCGAACCGCCACAGTTACACATGGGGTACGCCAGCAGGCGTACTGGAGTCCGTGAACTCGGCGGAGTGGCAACGAGTTCCTGGAGAGTGTCCCAGCGCTCGCCTCGGTGTGCTGGATTGACACCAAGTGACCTCGCCGCGTACTCCGCAGAACTTCGCGCGCAAGCGAGCCGCGTCCTCCAAAGTCATCCCGGACTGTCGCATGATTGGCACGCGAGCGGGGCGCTGCGATTCCCAGCGTCGTCTGACGAAGGGTTTGAAGTCGTTCTGAAGCCAGACAGCCACGGAATCGTCGTCTTCACGAGCGTCGGTTTTCACAAGCATTTCGAGGGCGCTGTTCGTGAGGTCGTGCAAGAAGCTCTCGGCTTCGCTCGCGACCTGCTCAGTCCCGACACGCGAGTGAGAGAGCATCGGGCTGGCGGTCGCCCGTACCGTTGGAACCTGGAGCGGCGCCAGGAGGGTTGGCTTTCAACGACACCAGGTGATTGGGCAGTCGAGTCGGTTGTATGTCTCGTCCTATGGAACTTCTTCGGTCGTAGAACAGAGCGGATCTACCAAAATGCACATCTGCCGAGGCGTGAGAGGGAGATTGCGAAATGAACATAGCCTTTCCTTCAGGCATAACGATGATCTGCGCGTCCGTGTTGGTGCTCCTCGCGGCCCCGGTGACCGCACAAAGGGTCGATCGACTGGAAGGAAAGAACGTGTCGATCGCCCAAACCAACTTCAAAGGCCGGAGTGCCATTCAAGTCATGGCCGCCCCGGAGGCTCCAAACGCCGCCTCCTATGCTGTCGTCAAAGACGTGTCGTTTCGTGATGGCTCGATCGAAGTGGATCTGGCCGGCCAACCCGCTGCTGGCGCGGGCGGTGGCGCGCGCGGGTTCATCGGCATCGCGTTTCGGCTCCAGGCCGATGGACGCTACGAGTACATCTATCTCAGACCCACCAACGGCCGGGCCGACGATCAGGTCAGGCGAAATCACTCCACTCAATACAGCTCGCACCCGGATTTCGACTTCGCCCGATCGCGGCAGGAGGCTCCTGAAAAGTATGAGTCGTACGTGGACCTGGAAGCCGGTGTCTGGACGAAGTACAGGATTGAAGTCGCAGGCCGCACGGCGCGGCTCTACGTTCACGGAGCGGAGCAACCCTGCCTCATCGTCAACGACGTGAAGCTCGAGCCGCGAGCCGGAGGCGTAGCATTGTGGGTCGGACCTGGCACCGAGGGCTACTTTTCCAATCTGAAGATCACGGCCAAGTAACGAGGAGCGCTATGCTCGGGCGCAAAGCGATCCTGTCATTCGAGCCACAGCGCATGATCTCGATTATTGAGATCGTCCCGTACGATCCATGCTGGCCAGTCGCATTTGAGGCCGAGGCCGCTCGCCTTCGCGCCGCGCTGAAGACTGTGGCATTGCGAATCGACCATCACGGCTCGACCGCGATTCCGGGGTTGAGCGCCAAAGCGATCATCGACATTCAGGTGTCAGTGGCGGCCCTTCAGCCGCTGTCGGCGTACGGAGAGAGGCTCGAAGGCATTGGGTATGTTCACGTGCCGCATGCCGACGACTCGTTTTGCCCGTTTTTCCATCGGCCAATGCAGTGGCCGCACAGTCATCACGTGCACGTCGTCGAAAGAGGCGGGCGCGTTTCGCGACTATCTCCGCGACCATCTCGAGGTGGCTCGCGAATATGAAGACCTCAAACGCACTCTGGCTGCACAAATCGTGGCCGCCGATCCCGAGTCGCAGCAGCAGTACGCTGACGCCAAGACAGATTTCATCGAACGAGTCGTCGGCCTCGCGGTCTCAAGGGGATATCCCCACGGCCTGTCAGATCAATGAGTGACCGAACACGCAAATGGGATCTCGCGACGGGCCGATGACATGAGCCAGGCTCTGTACGATCGCATCGGCATCGGCTACTCGGAGTACCGCCGGCCGGATGAACGAATCGCGAGGCGAATCGACAACGCGCTCGGGCAGTCCCGGAGCGTTCTGAACGTTGGTGCGGGTGCAGGGTCATACGAACCAGACGGTCGCTTCGTGGTCGCCGTCGAGCCATCTGCGGAAATGATTCGCCAGCGATCCGGCAACACGGCGTGCGCGATACAAGCGTCCGCGGAGCGCCTGCCTTTTCAGGATCGCGCCTTTGACGCGGCGCTCGCGATTCTCACCATTCATCATTGGTCTCATCGCGACCAGGGCCTTGCAGAGATGCGTCGGGTCGTTCGCGATCGCATAGTCATCTTCACGTGGGACCCCGAGCATCCCGGGTTCTGGTTGGTGCAGGACTACCTTCCTGAGATTCTCTCAATCGATCGACCGAACTTTCCGTTGCTGCGCGACATCGAGAAGGTCATCGGTCCGAGCGAGGTCATCGCACTCCCGATTCCGGCCGATTGCTCCGACGGCTTCCTCGGTGCGTACTGGCGCCGTCCGGAGGCGTACCTCGACGCGCGTGCACGTGGAGCGATCTCCACGTTCTCCAAATTTGATTCGGCTGCCGGGATCGAACGCCTGCGTCGTGACCTCGAGAACGGGAAGTGGAGTGACCGATATGGTGCGTTGCTCTCGCTACCGGAACTCGACATCGGCTATCGTCTGGTCATCTCGCGCTGCGCCTGACAACCCCAATCAAATCGATGTTCACGCTGGATCAGGTCGTGCCGTGGGGCCGCTCGTTTGAGGAATACCGACGGATGTTCGGCCTGACGGGCCATGAACTCGGTCTGAGAATCCTCGGCTGCGGTGATGGCCCAGCGAGTTTCAATGCGGAGGCGACTCGGCTCGGCGCAAGCGTCGTTTCGTGCGATCCGATTTACCGCTACGACGTCGATCAACTCCGAAGTCGGATTGCCGCCACGTATGACGAGGTCATAGAGCAGACCCGCCGGAATGCGGACGAATTCGTCTGGGACACGATTCGTTCAGTAGACGAACTCGGCCAGGTGCGCATGGCCGCGATGAACGACTTTTTGAATGACTACCCGGCGGGAAAAGCCGCGGGTCGTTACATCGATGCCGAACTGCCGGCCCTTTCGTTTAGTGACGCGTCGTTCGATCTGGCGCTCTGCTCGCATTTTCTGTTCTTGTACACCACACAGTTGGGCGAGACGTTTCATCGCTCGGCGATCCGAGAGATGTGCCGTGTGGCCGGCGAAGTGCGCATCTTTCCGCTGCTGGCATTGGGTGCGCAGCCATCGCCGCTGGTCGTGCCGCTGGTTGACGAGTTCAGGGAACGGGGCTTCAACGTTTCAATCGAGCGTGTCCCATTCGAGTTTCAGCGCGGTGGCAACAAGATGATGCGGATTCAGCGAGCGAGTGAGCACAGAGGCACTTGAGAATGAAGAGGCTCGAATCCAGGCGCTGGTCTCGCGAGTTCGGTGGCGCCCCCAGACCGTCGCCTTCTTCAGAAGAGACGCACTAGCTGGTTCTACCGAGTGTTCAGAGCGACGGCTTCGCGGATCAGGGCCTTGAACGCGGCCTCGTTGACCTTGTCGCCCTCGTGGAAGTCGATGGCACGCCGAGCATTGCCTTCGAGGCTCGAGTTGAAGAGTTTCTTTGGATCCTTCATCTGCGCGCCTTTGAAGAACGTCACCTTCACGACGCTCTTGTATGTCTCTCCCGTGCAGATCATCCCGTCGTGATACCAGACGGGAACTCCCCGCCACTTCCATTCTTCGACAACGGCGGGATCGGCCTGTTTGATGAGCGCACGCAGCCTGGATAGCATGTCGCCCCGCCAGTCATCGAGCTCCTGAATCCTGGCGTCGATCAGCCGGGAAGGAGATTCGCCTTTCGATGAGGAACCGCCGGTCTTCTTCTTCATGAAGTCTCCGTGGTCGAGGATAACGCAACGGAGTTTCGCCGTCAGGCCTGTCTGTCGTATTACTGTCGTATCGTCGTCGGCTCGTATTCGCCGGGATGCCGTAGCGGTGTCCTCCGAAGTGCCGGAAGGTGGAGTGGCAAACCACCATGGTCAAGGACTGTCGATGAAGATCAATGCGGAAGTGGTACTCAAGGCAAGGAAAGAGAAGTCATGGTCGCAGGAAGAGCTGGCAATAGCATCTGGGCTCAACCTCCGGACCATACAGCGCATAGAGAGCGAGGCATCGGCATCGCTTCAGTCGAAGAAGGCGCTCGCCTCGGCATTGGACCTCGACATCCAGGACCTCGCCTATCAGGAGATGCACATGCGCCAGGAATGGGAATACAGGGTCGTCGAGACCAAAGACCGGGCAACACTTCAGCCGGAGCTCGCCAACGCCGGGGCAGAGGGATGGGAATTGGTATCCGTGACAGCGATGTTCAACACCTTGATGACGAAAGTTGTCTACACGCTGTTCCTCAAACGTCCCGTAGTCGGATAGTCAGTCACGCAGTTGACCAACCACGGCACGCCGAATCGGAAGATGATCGGCGTCCGTGGCCGTCGAACCGCGACGTCCTGAGTGCCGTATTACAGTGCGATCTCATCCGGCAGTCTCGCCGGTTCTGACTCAGGACGCACACCATGACTCTGACCACCACGCCCGCCATCGATGGCAGGACGATCAGCACCTATCTCGGGATCGTGACTGGCGAAGCGATCGTCGGCGCAAACATCTTCCGCGACATCTTTGCCAACATCCGCGACATCGTCGGTGGGCGTTCGGCTGCGTACGAACAGGAACTGGCCCGCGCCAGAACGATCGCGCTGGACGAGGTGAAATTGGCGGCGCAGCAGCTGGGCGCCGATGCCGTCGTCGGAGTCGACCTCGATTACGAAGTGCTCGGCGCGAACAACGGCATGCTGATGGTGAGCGTGAGCGGAACAGCGGTCAAACTGAACTGACCGCGTCGCAACATCACCGCGTGACGGGGGGATCCGTCGGTTAGACTGGGCACCTCGATACATGAGCCACGTCACCAAAGTGATGGATGACGGTCTCGTCGCGACGCTCCATCTGCCTCGGGAAAGCGGGCGTCGTCCGGCGGTGATCGTCCTGAGCGGGTCGGACGGAGGCATCGCAACCGCGAACATGTTTGGCGAGCCGCTCGCCGCGTCAGGGTTCGTGACGATGTGCCTGGCGTACTTCGCGATGGACGGTCTTCCGCGCAACTTCTCGCAGATCCCGCTCGAGTACTTCGAGAAGGCCGTCAACTGGCTGCGCGCGCATCCGGCTGTGGACGGCGAACGCCTCGCCGTGTTCGGCATGTCGCGAGGCGGCGAGGCAGCCCTCCTTGTCGCTGCAACGTTTCCGGCGATCAAAGCGGTTGTGGCCGGCGTCCCCAGCCATGTCGTGTGGCAGGGGACGAACCCCGATCCATCGACCAAGACATCGAGCTTCACGCTCGCTGGTGCAGACCTACCCTATGCCTCACTCGTCGCGGGACGCGAAGGCACGACGTGGCGAGAGTGGTTCGATGTCAGCCTCAGAACGGTGCCGCCGGACGCGGAGATTCCCGTCGAGCGAATCAACGGCCCAGTCTTGTTCGTCAGCGGCACCCTCGACGGCGTCTGGCCGTGCAGCGAAATGTCCGATCTGGCGATCGAGCGCCTTCGACGGCACTACTTCGCCCACGCGGTCGAGCACGCGCGATACGAGGGTGCCGGGCACGCGATCCTGATGCCGCCCTATTTCGTTGGGCCGCTCGAGAACCCGTGGCCGGCTGACAGCTACCATCGACCGGAGTGGCTGAAGTCGGGAATCGGATCGCTGCAACTCGGAGGCACGTCCGAAGGAAACCGTCTCGCACGAATGGACTCGTGGCCGAGGATGGTGCGGTTCCTGAAAGAGCATCTGGCAGCGTAGGCCGTGGGCGACTCCATGCGATACGAAGACATCCCCATCCTGACGAAGGAAGAGCTTCTGGAGGCGCTCCACCGGGCCGATCTCGAGGAGTTGAAGACGGTTGCGCTCTCCGCCTCTCTGGGGATCGATGATTGGCAATGGGCCCAGGCGGTGTGTCTGCAACTCGCCACCCACCCCGAACCAGGCGTGCGGGCCAATGCGATTCTTGGATTCGGACATCTGGCCAGACTTCATCGCCGTCTGGATCGCGATCGGGTTGAGCCCGCCATACGTGACGCGCTGAAAGATAAGGACGCCGACGTGCGAGGGCACGCAGAATCCGCAGCGGAAGACGTAGCGACATTCCTGGGTTGGCAGATGAGATCAACTGACGACCGCGAGAGTGCTTGATGACTCTGGGCATTCTCCTGCTGGCCGCGGTAACGTTCGCGCTCGCCTACCCCTCGATCGTGACGTATGTGTCGAGAGGGTTGATCTCGCCGTACGCGAAGGCCGACGTTCGCAAACGATTGACGGCCGCCTCCGTCGATGGCCTTCTCGTCGTCACGTTATGTCTTCTGTCTTGGATCGGCCGAGCGCCGCTCTATCTCGTGCTCGGCGCAGGCTACCTTCTGTTGCGTGATGCGATCGGAGGGCAGAGCATCGGGAAGATCCTGTTGGGACTCGTGGTGATCGACCTGACGACGGGTCGCGCCGCGTCCGTCTCTGATTCCGTCAAGCGGAATCTGCTACTGCTTCTTCCGGGGGCGAACGTCGTCGCGATCTTTCTCGAAGCGCGGACGATCATGTCCGATCCTCAGGGCCAGCGGCTGGGAGACAGGTTGGCGCACACGCAAGTGGTCGAAGGCGCAGGCGCCAAAGATCTGGTGAAGTCGTTTCAAGACTGGCTTCTGAGCCTGGGCGATTCGCTCGGCGATGCCACAGGCAGGCGACGACGCCGCATTCCGGGACGAATCGATCGCGCCGCCTGATCGAGTGTCCTCGGTCTGACGTGAGAGCGAAGCCGAGGACGATGGCGCCTTCAAGATGCCCGTAGCGTTGGTTCACCGGCGCACCTGGCGAATCGCCGCCGCCGCCGATCGGACCGCTCCCGAACCGTTTTACCCACTCTCGCGTGTCGGCGGCGCGAACAGTCGCTGCGCCCCCAGCCACACCGTCGTCACAGACAGTGCGGCGGCTCACCGGGCGGGCCTGCGGTCGGCGACCTGTTCGCGGCGTGAGGAGCGAAGAGAGTAAATCGGGTTTGGAGGCGCGGCGAGCGCCGTCGCCGGAGATTCGCCACCGGTGTACGGGCCAGCTCGTTACTGGAACGATGCCTGCCGGTCCTTCGAATCATCTGAGGCGACGGCGTCATCGTCAGCACACCGCCGGAAGACCCGATTTTCCACGCCGTCGAACCGGGAGCCGATCCCAGGCCGGCCGGTGAGCCGACGTTACGACCAGTCGACAAGCGCTCTCTACGGCGCCTTCGGCAGGCTGATCAGATTCGCGAACTGCCGGTACGCGCCAGGCACTCCGGCCCGCAATTGTCTGAACCACGCGTAAGACGTGTAGACGTATTTACCTTTGCCTATATCAGTGATGACTTCGCCGCCGCGCTGCGGAGCCTCGCCCGGATCGGCGGCCTCGAGCAGCGGCGTGTAGCGCGGATCGAAGCTGCCGAACGAATAGAGATTGCGCTCCTGCACCCAGCCGTCGAAATCAGCGGACGTGATGCGATTCGGGAACGTGAAGACCGGATGCGTCGGCACGAGAATTCGTACGGCTGCGGTTTCATCCGTCACGCGCGAGTTGCCTGGAGACTTCACCGGGTACGGCGGCAGGTTTCGATCGACGTAGTCGGTCTGCTGATACTGCACGACCAGCGTCCCGCCGCGCTCCATGTACGCTCGCAGCCGTGCCTGGTTGGCGAGGAAGTCCGGCCGCGCCTCCGACGCGCGCACGCCGACGACGATCGTGTCGAAGCGCGAGAGATCGCCGGTCGTGAGCATCTCGCGATCGATCATGGTGACGTCAATGCCCATCCGACGCAGCGCGTCCGGCACTTCGTCGCCACTGCCCATGATGTAGCCAACATGCACCGGCGCCACTGCGAGATCGATCACCTCGACTCGCGCCTCTGCCGGTGAGTACAGCCGATGGTTCTGAATGTGCGGATACGAGACGGTCTCGACGGTTGACGAGAAGGTGCGGCTTCCAACCGCGGCCTCGGCCGAAACGACGACGACACCAGCGGTTCGGCGCGCCGGTGGCGTCACCACGAACGTCGCCGTTGCCGAATCTCCCGCCGACATCACCGAGAAGGGCGCTGATGCGGGAGACGATGTCCAGCCGGCAGGGAGGCGCAGTCGCAACGTGCCAGTGACCGATCGATCGACGAAGCTCGTAGCGGTGACGACGAGCCGCGGGCCCTGCGGAGCGCCGATCGTGGGAACGACGAGCAGATCGGAATCGAGGCCGACCGATAACTCAGGAACGACACTCAGTTCGCGGCGCAACTCGCCGCGCACCCGATCGGCATAGCGAAAACGCACAGGTCTCACGAGCGTGAGCTCGGTGCCACTGATGTTGAATGTGACGCTCGCAGACACCAGCGGCGGCGCGAACGGCATTCCCTGTGGCGCGTCCGTCGGCCAGTCGTACAGGCTGCCGTTGCGGGGTTTCAGCAGGAAGTACGGTTCGGTGAGTCCCGCGCCGGCGGGAGCCGTGACGTGATACTGCGCTGTGGCCGTCGGTGTCTCGCGGCGGAATCCACCGGCACTCGCGCCAGACTGACCGATCGCCACCTGCCATCCCTTCGGCGCATTCAGGGCGACCTTTCTGACGGTGGCGAGATCGGTGTGCTCGAGGAACGTGCGCACACTGACATCGATCGAGCCGCCCGGAACTACTGTCTCTTCGTCTGACAGCGGATCGACGACGATGCCGGCGGCTTGCGCGAGCGCTTCGGCGAAGTCGGCTTCTTTGCGCGCGAGGACGAAGTCCATGTCGGCGCGCGCATCTGCTGGACCTGCGGCCGATTCCAGTGCCTGCCGCGCCGCGCGAGTCGCATTCAGGCCGGTTGCGAGCACCGGCACGATGCGCTCGGGCTCGAGCGCGCGGAAATCGCGAAGCGCGTCGCGGGCGGCGTTGCCGACAGTTGTCAGCTCTGCGGCCAGCGTTCCCGCCGGAAGCCCCATGAGCGTGGCCAGCCCGGGAATGCTCGTGTCGAGCCCGTCGAATACCGACGTTTCTTTCGCAGCCGCAGGCGCGCGGCTCTCGATCAGGTGCAGCCCCGATGCTGAAGGCCCGAGCGGCTCGATGCCACCCATCTCCTGCGACTTGTGCTGACTCCGCCCCTCAGCGGCGATGGCTGCGTACGATCGACCGATCACTGGATCGACTGCGCCGGTCTGTACTTCGGTCGTGACCGCATTGTTCGCGCCACGGCCACCTGCGCGATACAGCTTCCGCGCCTGCCACGGGCGAAGCCCTTCGGCGATCTGTTCGGGATACTGCGCCGGATCCGCCGCCGCCTTGAACGCCAGCGGCGTGAGATATCCAGCGAACTGATGCTGACCGTGCCCGTCGTTCTCGTTGCCGGCAAACCTCGAATGAATCACGAGCGGCCGGAACGTGCGGATGACGCGAACCATGTCGCCAAGGACCTCGCGCTCGTTCCACTTCGATTTCGCCTCCGCCAGCGTCTTCGAGAAGCCGTAGTCGAACGCGCGCGAGAAGAACTGCTCGCCGCCGTCGAGACGTCGGGCCTGCAGCAACTCCTCGGTGCGAATGACGCCAAGCGCATCGAAGAGCTCGGGCCCGATGATGTTCTGGCCGCCTTCCCCGCGCGTCAGCGACAGATACGCCACCCGCGCGTGATCGCCGCGTGCCGTCCTTGCGATAAACGCGGAGTCCTCATCATCGGGGTGCGCGCCGGTGTGAAGAACGCTGGCCGTCGTTTGAAGCCGGCCTAAGAGGTGCGCGAGCCCGGCGGCGCCCGAGTCGTAGATCGGCCGCACCTGGGCGTCAACAGGCGTGCGCGCATACACCGCCACCGCGAACAGAGCGACGAAGAGGAGGTATCTGCGCACTAGAGCCAGCCCGAACGTTTGAACCCTACGTACAGTGCCACGCATGCACCCACCATGGTCGCGATTGAGGCGTGATACCCGTAAGCCCAGCTCAGCTCGGGCATGTTGCGGAAGTTCATCCCGTAGATACCGGCAATCATGGTCGGCACGGCGATCATCGCGGCCCATGCCGTGATGCGCTTCATGTGCTCGTTCTGCGTGTGCGACATGATCGATAGGTGCGCTTCGAGCGCCGTTGTCAGCAACTCGCGCTGCGCGTCGATCGTTTCGTTGAGCCGAACGATGTGATCGTAGACGTCGCGGAAGTAGACGCGGGTGTCCTCGGGAATGTGAGGAAGCTCGAAACGCATGAGCCGATTGCAGACCTCGACGAGCGGCGAGATCGTCTTCCGCAGCGCCAGTAGGTCGCGTTTGAGTTGATAGACGCGCGCCGTTGCATCAGCGCTCGCGCCGCCCTGCCCGAAGATCGCATCCTCGAGGTCTTCGATCTCCTGTTCCATCTGCTGGACGATCGGAAGGTACTGATCGACAACGAAGTCCATCAGCGCGTAGAGAACGTATCCGGGACCCTTGGCAAGCAGGTTCGGGGTGGACTCGCAACGCTGCCGGACACCGATGTGCGAGCGCAGCGATCCATGTCGTACGGTGACGAGATAGTTCTTGCCGAGGAAGATGTGCGTCTCGCCGAACTCCAGATGGCGGGGCGACGGAACCAGGTGCGCTGTTCGCAGCACCACGAACACGGATTCCTCATAGAGTTCGAGCTTCGGCCGCTGATGCGCGTTGTACGCGTCCTCGATCGCCAGGTCGTGCAGGCCGAACTGCTGTTGCACGGCGCGCAGGATGTCCTTCTCCGGCTCGTAGAGTCCGAGCCAGACGAACTTATCGGTCTCCTCGAGCGCGTCGCGAATCTGCCCGATGCCGAC
>Ga0190271_10002563_pt1 | contig 11077 bp, 9 predicted proteins | sample Popmic356T_FD_133747 | JGI IMG/M metagenome (GOLD analysis project Ga0190271, IMG submission 133747) | Populus adjacent soil microbial communities from riparian zone of Weber River, Utah, USA - 356 T | ecosystem: Environmental > Terrestrial > Soil > Riparian zone | place: USA: Utah | collected...
GAACAACGAGTCGATGTCGTTCTGCGAGGAGTGGCCGGCGTCGCCGGCGAGCTTCGGGCCGTTGAGCAATTTCCTGTCGCCGGCGGGCGCGTCGTCGAACACGACCAGCTTGAACCGCTCGACGGCGGACCAGATTTCCATCAGGCGGCCGACATGCTCCTCGAGGAACGCCAGGGCCTCGACCACCTTGCCGACCCGCTGCCCGGTCAGATCCTGGAAATTGCAGGACTCGAAAATCTGCACCACGCGGTCGCGGATGTCGTTGGCGAGACCCTTCTCGTGCTCGCTCTTGAGCCCGGCGGACAGCGTGTTGGCGCACTGGTCGATGTCCTCGGCCGCCTGCAGCAACTGCTGGGTCGCCTGCTCGGTGCCGCGCACGATCGCGTCGAGCTCGCGGCTCGCCCGCGCGATGTCGGGCGGCAGCGCGCCGCCGCCGGCAAACGCGGCGACCTCCTCCCGGCTGCGCTTGAGCGCCGCGTGGATCGTCTCGAGCTCAGCCTTGTAGGCCTGCGCCTCGGCGATCTGCGCGCGTGACGTCTCTATCGCGGCGCGATTCGTCTCGGCGCGCGGCTCGATCAAGCCACGCAGCGCCTTGATCTCCGCCATGAACTCATGGTGGCGCAGCGCGGCCTCGGCGTCGCGCGCGGAAACGTCGACGCGCCCGCCGGCGCACGCGTCCTGCTCGATGCGGAAAATCTTGCGCTGAACCGGCATCAACCCAATCCCCGGAATGGTTCTAAGCGGGCGCGATTTAAGATCGGGTTCACGCGCGCTGATCGGCGATAACGCCGGGCGCGCGTTGGCAACGCCGGATTAACCATGACGCGGCGCGGTTCATCCAAAATAAACCCTGATCCGACGAATGAGCCGCGCACGGCGACGCATGGGCGCCGCGCGGGCCGGTTTTTACCGATCAGTACAATTTTCACCATGTAGTGGCCATGCGCGGCGTTGAACGCGCGACGATCAGTAACGAGTACGTCAATGCAAAGAATCCTGTGTTCCGCGCTCCTCGTGGGCGCCTTCGGCATCGCGCCGGCGCTCGCCGAGCCGATGCCGCTCCAAGCCGACCGCTACAACGCCACCGGCAGCGTCCGCCGCGCGCCCGGCTATATCGCGCCGGTCCAGCAGCCCGCGCCGCGCGCACGCTACGCCTCGGCCGATCAGGGCCAGATGGGCGGCGGCTTCATCGAGTTCCTGTTCGGTGGCGGCCAGGCGCCGCCGCCGCGCCCGCCCGGCGAGGTCTATGCGCATGCCAATCAGCCGGCACTCGTGCCGGATGAGGTGGTCGACCCGCGCCGTCAGCCGGTCGATCCGAAATTCCTGAAGCAGGTCGTGCCCTACACGGGCAAGGAGCCCGCCGGAACCATCGTCATCGACACGACGCAGCGCTTTCTCTTCCTGGTGCAGAGCGACGGCACCGCCATGCGTTATGGCATCGGCGTCGGACGCGACGGCTTCACCTGGTCCGGCGTGAAAACCGTTTCCTCCAAGAAGGAATGGCCGGACTGGCGGCCGCCGGAAGAGATGCTGCAGCGCCGCCCCGACCTGCCGGGCTTCATGGCCGGCGGCCCGGAGAACCCGCTCGGCGCGCGCGCGATGTATCTCGGCTCGTCGCTCTACCGCATCCACGGCTCGAACGAGCCCTGGACCATCGGACAGGCGGTGTCGTCGGGCTGCTTCCGTCTGCGCAACGAGGACGTTATCGACCTCTACGACCGCGTCAAGGTCGGCTCCAAGGTCGTCGTGCTCTAAGCGCGTATCTCAACGTCAAATGAAAAGGCCGCCGTCTCCGGCGGCCTTTTTGTTTTCAGCGTCGCGGCAGGCGATCAATCGTCGCCGCCACCGCCGAAGTCGCTGCCGCCACTGTCGTAGTCGGCATCCTCATTATTTAGCTCATCACCGTCCGACGAACCGGACAGGCCGGTATCAGACGACGAACCAAACAGGCCGGTGCGTTCATTCGCCGATTCATCGTAAGCAGCCGTTCGCGAGCCGCTTTTGCCGATGTCATCCAGTCCGGCCTGCCGGGCAAGATCGCTGTTACTGTTATTACCCGCGCCCCACGGCGCGCCACCGGTCGGCTGGTCGAACGCGCTGTGCGATTGCCCCGGCTGCTGGCCGCCGAACATGCCCTTGAAGCTGTTCATCAGCAGCGCACCGCCGACGACGCCGGCCACCGTCGCCGCCGCGGTGCCGAGGAACGAGCCGCCGTGCTGCTGCATCGGCTGGCCATACTGAGGCTGTCCATACTGAGGCTGTCCGTATTGCTGCGGCTGTTGCGGCTGCATCGGCGCGCCTTGATTGTAGGCCGGGCCCCATGCGTTGCCTGACGCATTCGGATTCGCGCCGGCACGCACCGACGGCACCGAGCCGCGCTGCTCGGGCTTGCCCAGTAAAGCGTCGCGCATGTTGTCGAGGAAGCCGCCCTGCGGCTGCGCTTGCGGCTGGTCGATGCCGAGTTCCGCCTCGAGCTCGCGGATGCGCGCGTCGGCGCGCTTGAGCGCCTCGTCCTGCACCAGCACGGACTGCACCAGGGGATAGAGCGCGTGCGGCGCCTTATCCAGTCCTTGATTGATGGCGTCGATCGCGTCCGGATCGCGCGGCGCGTTTTCCAGCGATTGCAGCCGCTCGAACAGCTCGTCAACCAGCTTACGTTCCTGGGGTGTCATTGGTTGTTTCCTCCATCCCCTGAGCCTTCGGCGGGAATGTAGGTACGGCCACGACGCAGCGGTATGGCGCGCGACAAAAATTCACAATTGCCTAAGCCTCTGATTGCGCCTACATCCCGGCCAATGTGACGCCCTGTGACGCCAGCAGGGCGGGAAAGGCCTCGCCGGCGAAATAGGCGTATTCCCGCTCGCGCTGATAGGTCAGCGGATCGAGCCGCTCAAGCTCGGCATCGACCTTGCCGGGGTGGCACATGATCAGGCCGCCCGCGGGCAGCTTGCCGAGGAAAACGGGGAACAAGGCGGCAAAATCCGGCACCGTCTCCGCCGCGAAATCGTAGGTGCCGGCAAACGCCGGATTGGTGGCGACGCCGAGCGCGGCCGCACGCTTGCGGAAGCCGCGGCTGAGCACGTCGAGCAGCAGACCCTTCTTGTCGGACAACCGCCGCCGCAGCGGCAGCGCGGCGCGGCCGCACTGGCGCACCCAGGCGTTCGGCGCGATCTCCCTGACCACACCGAGCAGCGCATCACGCACCCGCGGAAACTGGTGCACGTGCTGGTGCCCATCGACGAAATCCGGCACGCGGCCGAATGCGGCGACGAACGCACCCAGCTGCGTCGCGATCTCGACCTCGAGCTTCTTGCGCGACAACCGGCGCAGCAGCGCCCGGCACAGCATGTCATCCAGCGTCAGGAATGCGCCATCCCGCACAGGCGCAAAGCCGGGGCTGAGCGGCGCAAACGGCGCAGTCAGCGTGATATGGAGTCCGATCGCAACCCGAGAGACGCCCGCGTTGAGCAGGTTGAGCGACACGGCGTCGGAGCGGTGGAAGCTCGGCGCCGCGACCATCACCGACGTCGCGTTGATGCGCCCGCGCAGCACCAGGTCGCGAATGGCACCGTTCACTGCGGGAGAGATGCCGTAGTCGTCGGCGCACAGCCAGATCGGCCGCTCGCTCATTCCGCCGCCGTCCGCGCCGGCGCGCCGCGCTCCGCCGGCTTGTCCTGCGCGGACTTCACCTCGTGCTCGGCGACGAAGTAGATCGGCCGCGCCTTGATCTCGGACAGGATCTTGCCGATGTATTCGCCGACCACTCCGATCATGATGAGCTGCACGCCGCCCAGCACCATCAGGCCAACGATCACCGACGGATAGCCGGCAACGGACACGCCGTAATAGAACGCCTCGAACACCATGATTCCGCCGAAGATCAGCGACGCCGTCGCGAGCAGGACGCCGAGCAGGCTGGCGAGCCGCAGCGGCGCGACCGAGAACGAGGTCAGTCCCTCGACCGAAAGACCGACCAGGCTGGGAATGCTCCAGCTGGTGCGGCCATGCGTGCGCTCGGCCGGCTCATAGTCGACGCGGACCTGCTTGAAGCCGATCCAGCTCGCCAAGCCCTTGAAGAAGCGGTTGCGCTCCGGCAGGCGGCGCAGCGCGTCGGTGGCGCGCGGCGACAGCAGCCGAAAGTCGCCGGCATCCTCGGGAATTTTCTGCCGCGCGCCCCAGTTGATCAGGTCGTAGAACGCGCGCACGCCGGCGCGGCGCAGCAGCGACTCGCCGCCGCGGTGCGCCTTCGCGGTGTAGATGACGTCGTGCCCGTCATCGAGCCAGTGGCTGACCAGCTTGTCGATCAGGTCGGGCGGATGCTGGCCGTCGCCGTCGATGAACAAGGTCGCGCCGAGCCGCGCGTGATCAAGGCCGGCCATCAGCGCAGCTTCCTTGCCGAAGTTGCGCGACAGCGACAGCGCCTGCACGTCCAACGCTTCGGCGGGTAACGCGCGAGCAACGGCGAAGCTGTCGTCGCGGCTGCCATCGTCGACGTAGATCACCTCGCAGGCGAGACCGTGCCGCTGGCGCAGCCGCCGCGCCGCCGCGGCAAGCTTCTCGTGGAAGCGCGTGAGCCCTGCGCCCTCGTTGTAGACCGGCACGACGATCGACAGACCGGCTGCCGCCGGCACCCTCGCGGCACTGGAAACGTTGCTTCGGTCGGCAGCGGTCATGACACGTTGTATAGCGCAAAGGGGGCTTCGATGTCGCGACCGCACAGATGGCCGTTCGCCGCAGCATTTCAATGCATTGCCCGCTGGCTGCTTTGCGGAATCCGGCGAAAACGGTTAAGCGGTCCCGATGAATTCACCCGCTCTGCTCAATCGCCTGCTCGCCGCCTGGCGCGAGCGCGCCCTGGTCCTGAAGGCGGCGAGCTTCGCGGCGGTCGGCGTCGTCAACTCGCTGATCGACTTCGGCGTGTTCTGGGTCGCGGTGCAGTATTTCGGCGCGCCGCTCGTTCCGGCCAACGTGCTGTCCTGGCTGGTCGCGGTCTCCAACTCCTATGTGCTGAACTCGTTCATCACCTTTGCCCGCGAGTCGAACCGCGAGCTGCGGTGGCGAACCTATGCGACGTTCCTCGGCTCCGGCCTCGCCGGCCTGATCGTCAACACCACGGTGCTGGTGGTGGCGGTCGGCCTGATGCCGCGGCTGATCGCCGATCCGGTGTTGCAGCTCGCCGCCGCGAAGGCCTGCGCGATCATGGCGAGCTTCCTGGTGAATTTCTCGCTGTCGTATTTCGTTGTGTTCCGGCGGAAAAAAGTCTAAGCCGAGCGGCGCAGCGAACCGCGCTCTACCTCTGGTGGCGCACCTGCACACGACCTTTCCGGATCGATACCATCAAGCGCCAAATTGGCGTTCGTGCGAGTGGCATAGCCACCAGCACAGCGAGCGTCAGCACTGCCACCAGCGCCCAGGCATCGTTAATGGCTTCCACGAACGCCATCTTGTCGATGAGAGGCGCGACCGCGGCTCGGGCCGCCGGCTCGACAAACGAACGAGCTATCAAATCGAGCGGAATGCCTAGAGTTTTTGCGGCCTCAATGTCGCCGGCGGCGAGACGGTCGGCCAGACTGCGCGCGTGGATCGGCGCACGCGTGTAGATAATGGTATCGATGATCGCAATGCCGATGGCGCCCCCGAGATTGCGCATCAGGTTGAACAGTCCGCTCGCATCCGGAATCTTGGTCTTTGCAATGTGCGCGAGCGCAAGGCGCGTTGATGGGAGGATGCAGAACATAACCGCCGCACCGCGCACGATCTGCGGCCAGAACATCGCGTCATAGTCCGTGGCGCTCGTCTGCACGCAGCTCATCGCCATGCCGACTCCGAACAGCAGGATTCCGAAAGCCGCGACATAGCGCTCGTCTAAGCGCTCGTCCGCGGCCACCGCAATGGGAGCTGCTACGAATTGCACGACGCCGGTTACAAGGATGATCTTGCCGACCTCAAGCGCGTCGTGCCCTCGCACATAGGACAGGAACACGGGCATGAGGTAGACTGATCCGAACAATCCTATCCCCGTGACAAAACTGAGCAGGCAGCCAACTGCGAAGTTCCGATCGCGAAATGCCCTTATATCGACGAGGGGATGCGGCGAGCGGATCATGCGCCAAATGAATATCGCGCCTGTGAGGACGCTGACGGGCTGCGGCGCTTCCTTGATCCCGATCTCGAGGGCGGCGAGTGCGCACGCCATCAGCAGCAGCGCGGGCACGTCGAGGTGGCGCGCCTGCGCGAGATTGAGCTTCTCTTTGGGGAGCGAAACGCACGCGACGGCCGCAGCCATGACGCCCGGAAGCACATTGATTAAGAACAGCCAATGCCAAGAGTATGTCTCGGTGAGCCAGCCGCCGACCACGGGTCCTACGGTCGGGGCCAGCACGGCCAGCACTCCGGCGATCGTGGTTGCTACCGACTGCAGCCGGAGCGGAAACATCAGAAAGACCGCCGAGAAAACGGTCGGTATCAACGTGCCGCCGGAGAAGCCTTGCACGACCCGCCACAGGATTAACGTTTCAAAGCTGTCGCTCAGGACACAGGCAATCGACGCGAGCGTAAAGGCCGAAACCGCGATGACGAAACGCCATCGCATGGTGAAGGCCCGGGTCAGGTATCCGGTCAGCGGAATGGCGATAATTTCCGCGATAAGATACGAGGTCTGGACCCAGCTCATCTGGTCTTGCGCAATATTGAGAGCGCGCTGGATTGTAGGCAACGACGTGGCGACCACCTGCACATCCAGGATCGCCATGAACATGCCGATGCACATCATGGCGAAGCCAGTCCATGTGGCGGCTGGCACAGTTGGCGATGCGTGGGATTTTACCGGGATCGCGCCTCCGCTCCGTAGGAAAGCAGGGCAGTAGCAGTTCCAGTCAAAAACAGGGCTCGGGGGCCGACTGGAATTACCACCCTATAAGCGCGAGTGCCATCGTTGGTTCCGATGCGCGACGCCGGGTTCAATGGACAGAACCTCAGAATTCAATGTCGACGCACCCCTCTCCACCACGGGAGCGGGAGTTCACGCCGACGCCATTCCGTTTTCGGTTCAAGCAGCGCTAATTCCTCAACATCCCCGGCAACCGCGTTCGCACGATCTCATCCGCTTCGCGCGCGATGCGCGTCACGATCTCACCGGCCGGCGGGATGTCATGTATCAGTCCGGAGTCCTGCCCCATCGACAGCGGACCCTCGTCCACGTCGCCGGCTTCGCGCGCGGCCCTGAGCTTGGCGATCGCCTCGGCCTTGTGCTGGCGCAGCGCCCATTCGCGCCCCGCCCAGCGCTCGATGAAGGCGTTGCGCCGCGAGCGCGTCATGGCGCCGGGCCACACCTGGCTGGCGGCGATGTCGGGAATTTCGGAAAGCTGGGTGTCGTGGCCGTCGCTGTCCACGATCGCCTGCTTGAAATTCGGATGCAGCGGCGACTCGACGCTGGCGAGGAACCGCGTGCCGAGCAGGATGCCCTGTGCGCCGAGCGCAAGCGCCGCCACCAGCCCGCGGCCGTCCGCGAAGCCACCCGCCGCCAGCACCGGAACCGGCCCGACCGCATCGACCACCATCGGGATGAGCGGCATGCTGCCCATCCAGCCGACATGGCCGCCACCTTCGCTGCCCTGCGCGATGATGACATCGGCGCCGGCCTTCACCGCGCGCTCCGCCTCGTTCACGGCGCCGGCCATGTAGGTGACCTTGCAGCCGGCCTCGTGCGAGCGATCGAAATAGGTCTTGAGATCCTGGTCCTGCCGCGCCCAGGCAAACTGCATCACCGCGGGGCGTATCTGGAGCGCCTCGGCAAAGCTGTCCTCGCGCACGTCGAACAGCAGGAAATTCATGCCGTACGGCTTGTTGGTTTCCTTGCGCGCCGCCATGGCGCGCTCGCGGACCTGCTCCGGCGTCAGGTAATGGCATCCCATCGCGCCGAGCCCGCCGGCGCGCGACACCGCGGCGGTCATCGCCGGCGACGACGCCGAGCCCATGCCGCCGAGCGCGATCGGATGCTCGATGTCCAGCAGGTCGCAAACCGGCGTGCGGATCATGAAAGGCCTCCCGATGGGCGATCCTGCGATCGCGCTTGGGGAGACCTTAGCGCCGGGCGAAGCGGCGGTCAGCCCTTCAGGCCGTCGACAAGCTTTGTGTAGAGCGGATTGTCCGGCGCGAACACATAATCGATCTGCGCAACCACGATGCTCTCGGCGCCCTTGTCGCGCATCATGCTCGCCACCGCGTGCACCTGCGCACTGGGGCAGTGCAGCGTCAGCATGCCCGACGAGGTTGGGCCGCCGAACGGCGTCACCACGCCGAACTGGTTCCGAAGTTGTCCCAGCAACACATCGTTGCAGTTCGCAAAGCGAGTGCGGACCTCGCGATAGGCGAGCGCCCTCGCCTGCGCCGCGATACGGTCCAGGATCGTGCGCGCCAGTTCCCGTTCGGCATCGCCCCATGGCGCGCCGCGCGAAGCAACGAGGTTGGCCTGCGAGCGCAGGATGACGCCGTCGTCGACGATCTTGAGCGCGTTGGCGGCGAGTGTGGTGCCGGTCGTGGTGATGTCGACGATCAACTCGGCGGAGCCCGCGGCCGGTGCGCCTTCGGTCGCCCCGGAGCTCTCGACGATGCGGTAATCGGCGATGCCGTGACTGGCGAAAAAATCGCGCGTCAGGTTGAGGTATTTGGTCGCGACTCTCATCTTGCGATCGTGGCGGTGACGGAACGCGGTCGCCACGTCATCGAGATCGGCCATGCTGCGCACGTCGATCCAGGCTTGCGGCACTGCGACCACGACGTTGGCAGAGCCGAAACCGAGCCCGTCGATCATCGCGACACGCCGCGCGAAGTCCGGAATCATCTCGCGCAGCAGATCCTCGCCGGTGACGCCGAGGTGCACCGTGCCTTGCGCAAGCTGGCCGGCGATTTCGGACGCGGAAAGATAAGCCACCTCGACATTGGGCAGGCCGTTCACGGTGCCGCGATAGTCACGCGCGCCGCGCGGCTTGGTCAGCGCCAGGCCGGCGCGGGCGAAGAACGCCTCGGCGTTCTCCTGCAGGCGGCCCTTGGCGGGCACCGCAATGACGAGCGGGCCGCTCATGCGGCACCCCTGAAGGCGGCGAGCCGCTCGACCCAGACCGCGAAGCCGACCGCGGGAATGGCAGACTTGGCGCCGAGCTTTGTGAGCAATCCATCGTAACGGCCACCGGCGATCAGCGGACCGGTGGCGCCAGCCGAGGCGTTGTGCAGTTCGAACACGAAGCCGGTGTAGTAGTCGAAGCCGCGGCCAAACGCGGTCGAGAACTTGATGCGCGAGACATCGACGCCGCGCGCAGCGAGGAAACCGGTGCGGCTCTCGAACAGGTCGAGCGCGGGTCCGAGTGCGACCTTGGATTCTGTCGCCAGCGCCCGAAGCTCGGCGGCGGCTTCGTCGGGATCGCCCGACACCGACAGAAATCTTTCGATCAAGGTGCGGGTCTCGCCCGGCAGCGTGTTGGAAGCACCGAGCGCGGACTGCTCGAGGAAGCGCTCGGCGATCTCGCCGACCGAGCGGCCGCCGACCGCGCTGATGCCGGCGATCGACAACAGGTCCGCGACCAGAGCCCGCGCCCCTTTCGGATCGGAGCCGGCAAGCGCCGCGAGCACACCCTGATACTCCGGCTTTGCGTCGGCGGCGGTGAGCGTGAGCACATCAAGGTCGTGCGCGAGCGAGGTCTTGCGATTGAAATCTTTCACCAGACGGCGCTTCCACGCCGGCGCGAGGTCGAGCGCCGCGATCAGCGCGGCAAACAGTCCGACGTCGCCGAGGCGGATTTCAGGTGTGGGCACGCCGTAGTGCGTGATCGCCTCGAGGCCGAGCGCCAGCATCTCGGCGTCGGCCGCCGCCTTGTCCGGGCGGCCGAATGACTCGATGCCGGCCTGCAGAAACTCCGCCGACGACGCCCCTCGGTTTCGGAAGACGGGTCCGAGGTAGCAGAAGTTCTCCGGAGAACCGGCCGAGGAAGATGCCAAATAATCGCAAGAAACCGGAATAGTGAGGTCCGGCCGCAGGCAGAGCTCGCGGCCCTCGGGGTCAGTGGTGAGGTACATGCGCTTGCGGATGTCCTCGCCGGAGAGATCGAGGAACGGCTCCGCGGGCTGCAATATTGCCGGCGCGACAAGGCGATAGCCGGCCCGCTGATAGGCGGCCACCAGCGTCTCGGCCCGTGTGTCGGGCGATGGGTCAGTCCTGTCGTTCACGTCAGCCGTCCCGCCGCGCTTTTCCGCGCGATTTGAAGCGCGTTTAGCACAACCGACTTAAGGCTTCGACGACATCCGCCCACCGCCCTTAACGGGCCCACGCCGGCTGTGGTCGTGGTCAACGGTGCGTTTAGCAGGCTGCCTTGACTTCGTAATTGTTATGTTATATCATAACGTTATATTGTAACGTCGAGGACGGCGGTGCGGGCGTTTCGGGTTGGATTGGCCGGATTTCTATTCGGCGGAATCGGACCCGTCTCCGCACAGACCATCCAACTGCCGCAGATCACGATCAACGCGCCGAGCCCGATCCAGCGCGCCCCGGCGCCGGAAGACGCCGTTCCGCTGCAAGGCACGCTGCTGCAAGGCACGCTGTCGATCGTCACCGACCACCGTCACCGCGATGCCGAGCGCCGAAATCCAGCGCAGCACCGGCGCAACGCTTGGCGACGTGCTGCAATCCAAGCCCGGCATCACCTCGTCCGGCTTTGCGCCGGGCGCGGCGAGCCGCCCCGTGGTGCGCGGTCTCGACAACTATCGCGTCCGCATCCAGGAGAACGGGCTCGGCGTCAACGACGTGTCCGACCTGAGCGACGACCATGCTGTGCCCATCGACCCACTGTCGGCGCGGCAGGTTGAAGTGATCCGCGGACCGGCCACGCTGCGCTACGGCTCGCAGGCGATCGGCGGCGTGGTCAACGTCGACAACAACCGAATTCCGACCTTCATCTCGCCGCGCGGCTTTGCCGGCGAAGTCAAAGGCGCGCTGACCAGTGTCGACAGCGGCGCCGAGGGCGCCGCGCTATCAATGGCGGCCGATGCTCGTGTCGCCGACCGGTCCCTGGGTGAAGCGCCA
>Ga0190271_10002564_pt1 | contig 11075 bp, 13 predicted proteins | sample Popmic356T_FD_133747 | JGI IMG/M metagenome (GOLD analysis project Ga0190271, IMG submission 133747) | Populus adjacent soil microbial communities from riparian zone of Weber River, Utah, USA - 356 T | ecosystem: Environmental > Terrestrial > Soil > Riparian zone | place: USA: Utah | collected...
GATGCGGCGAGCGCGGCGACGGTGCGCGCGACCCGTGCGACCCGGGCTCTCCCCCGCCCCGTGAGCGGCAGCCGGTCGACGGCACGATCGAGGAGCTCCGAGGCGGCCTGCGTGCGCGGCGGCGCGCGCACGCCCAGGCAGGCGGCCGCTGCGCGCACCCGCCCCGCGACCGCCGCCGACGACTCGGACGGCCCTGCGGCGAGCTCCTCGGAGCGCGGCCGCGGCACCGCGACCACCAGGTCGAAGCGATCGAGGAGCGCGCGCGAGACCTTGTCGCGGTACGCGGCAATCCGGGCCGGCTGACACTGGCACTCGAGTCGCGGATCGCCGCGCGCTCCGCACGGACAGAGGTTCATCGTCGCGACAAGACGAAAGCGCGCGGGGAAGAGGGCCCGGCCGCCGACCCGCGCGACCGAGACCGTCCCGTCCTCGAGCGGCTGCCGCAACGCCTCGAGCACGGAGCGAGGGAACTCGGGAAGCTCGTCCATCATGAGCACGCCGCGATGGGCGAGGCTCACTTCGCCCGGGCGGGGAACGGCGCCGCCGCCGATCACCGCTGCAGCAGAGGCCCCATGGTGCGGCGCGCGAAACGGGGGCACGGAGACGAGACCGGAGCCCGGAGCGAGCGTGCCCGCAACCGAGTGGATGCGGGTCACTTCGAGCGACTCCTCGTGGAGAAGCTCCGGCAGGATGGACGGGAGGCGTCGCGCGAGCATCGTCTTCCCCGTCCCGGGCGGGCCTGCGAGGAGGATGTTGTGCATTCCGGCTGCGGCGAGCTCGAGCGCGCGACGGCCACGCTCCTGCCCGCGAACGTCGGAGAGATCCGGCAGCGGCACGCGGACGATCGGCACGTCGTCGGGAGACGCCGGCGCGAGCTGCTCCTCGCCACGCAGGTAGGCGACGGCCTCGGCCAGGTGGCGGGCGCCGACCGCCTCGATGCCCGCGAGCGCCGCCTCGTTGGCCGCCTCTGCGGCGCAGAGGACGCGCTCGAGGCCCGCTCGAGCCGCACCCTCGGCCGCCGCGATCGTCCCCGTGACCGGTCTGATCCGCCCGTCGAGGCCGAGCTCACCGATGCAGGCGTGCTCGGCGAGCCGATCGCGCGGGAGCTGCTCCGACGCCGCGAGGATCGTCAGCGCGATCGCGAGATCGAATCCGGTTCCCTCCTTCCGGAGCGCGGCCGGCGCAAGGTTGACCGTGATCGCCTTGCGCGGCCACTCGAGGAGCGTCGAGTGGACGCTGCTCCGCACGCGGTGCTTTGCCTCCTGGCAGGCCCGGTCGGCCAGGCCGACGATCGCGAAGGAAGGCTGCTCGCCGGAGCGCAGGTGCGCTTCGACCTCGACGCGACGCGGCTCGAGACCGACGAGGGCGAACGTGACCGCGCTGCCGAGCACCTTCCGACGCTACGGCTCGAACGGTGACAGAAGTGCGCCGCGTTCGTGCCGAGATCGTGCCGCATACGGGAGGCGGGATCGTGGGGGAACCGGGGTTCCCCCACGTCGTTATCCCGCGGCGTTAACCCACGTAGCAGAGGACGAAGAGGGTGAACGTGCTCGTGTTGCCGCTGTCGTTCCCACCCGTCGCGCGGAAGCCCGTGACGCTCGTGCCCGTCAGAACGGGCGTCAGACGCTGCGTCCAGAGCTCACGGTCGGCGGCGTCGTCGCTCCAGCCCGTGCCCGCGGAGATCGCCTTCTCGTTCGGATTGCAGTTCACCGAGACTGTCTCGGTGTCGTATGCGCTGTTCTGACCAACCCCGCCTGGCACGACAACGCTCGCCTGGCGGACGCTGATCGGGCCGATCGTGCCCGCGGGGCCGGCGGCACCCGCCGGACCGGCCGGCCCGGCGACGCCCTGGGGCCCGCGGGGCAACGAGCTCGCCTGGAAGTCGATCGCGGTCAGCGATCGGTTGGCGACCTTCGCGCCGGTGACCGCGTTCGCCTTCAGCTTGGGGTTGGTGACGGCGCCGGTGCGGAGCTGCGGTGTGCCGACCGAGTTCGGCGCGATCGCCTGGACGGCGGCGACGCTCGTGCCGGTGAGGGCGACGAGCAGCGCGAGGCACGCGACGACCATCGCGGGAGACGGACGGTGCCGGATGAGCCTGTGCATGGGTACCTCCTGTCGGGGGACGGATCGAGCATGAACCTCCTCTGTGAGGATCCTGAAAAGACGGTCGCGCTCAGCCGGCGCGGCAGATGAGGATCGACTCGAAGTACTCGCCCTTGCGGCGGCCCGTTCGGCGGTTGACGTGGCGCTCGAGCCGCTCTTCGAGCCGGAGGCCCGCGCGCGCGAGGATCTCCTCGTAGAGCTCCCTCCGGTCGTTCACGACGATGCACACCGGCGCGTCGGGCACGAGGGCGTCCCTCACGTTCGAGAGCACGTCGGCGATCCCGTCCACGTACGCGCGGATCGCCGCCCGACCGACGCCGCGCGCCGGCCGCCCGAGCTCGGCCTCGTGCCGCCGCTCGAGGCCCAGCAGCTCGTAGGCGTAGCGATGCTGCTCGTGGTAGTCGATCAGGCCCGGATACGGGGGCGATGTGACGATCGCGTCGAACGGACCTGACAGGTCGAGCTCCCGCGCGTCACCGTGGACGACGGATGCGTGGGCCTCGTGCGCCCTCACGGCCGCGAACGCTTCGATCCGGTCGAGCGTGTCGAGCGTGTAGCGCAGCAGGAACCGCCGTGCCTCCTCGACCGGCTTGCACGTCCGCCGGTGCTTGTGGCACCAGTACGGCTCGAGTTGCGGCTGACGCGGAAAGTCGAGGTCGAAATGGGTCGTGCGACGCGCGGAGCGAGCGGCGCGGGTAAGGATCACGCGGAGCACGTCGGCCGACGCGACCTGATCGACGAGCGAGCGGAAGTGCAGCAGCTCCGCCGCCGCCTGCGGAGCGAACCAATCGCCGACGTAGCCCGAGCGCTCGTTCAGGCCGCGACTCGGGTCGAAGACAGACGCTTGCTCGTGCGCCCAGAGCAGGTCGCGACGAATGGCGTCGAGGTTGTGCCGGCGCGTCTTGACGCGCATCAGCAGGCAGTTGAACCCCGCGACGTCGATACCCGTCGCATCTCGACCGGACTCGAGCGACTGGACGAGGGTCGTACCGGAGCCGGCGAACGGATCGAGCACATGGCCGCCCGGCACGACATAGCGGTCGAGCAGCGCCTCGACCAGCTGCGGCACGAACTTGCCGAGGTACGGGTGGAGCCGGTGGACGTGCTTCGTGCGCTCGCGCTCGGGCAGGTCGGCCTCGGACCACGAGAGTGCGTGGTCGAGGCGGCCGTACAGGGCCTCCTGCGTCGCGGCCATGCCACGACGTTCGCGCTCCGACCACTACCTCCTCGCGACGGACGCGCTCCGAGCCCGGGCTCGGAGCGCGCGGCACGCTCGCGTCAGTAGTGGATGCCGCGCTTCGCGTCGAAGGCGCGGAGCTTCTCGATCCGCACGGGGATCGGCGGATGCGTCGAGAAGAGCGCTCCCATCCCGCGCCCGCCCCGGCCACCGAGAGGGTTCGCGATGTAGAGCGACGCCGTGGCCGGGTTGACGGCCATCGGCAACGCCTCGACGCCACGCGACAACGTGCCGAGAGCGTCTGCCAGTGGGCGTCCCTCGCCGAGGAGCTCGGCCGCGGTCTGGTCCGCGAGGTACTCACGCTGCCGGGAGACCGCGAGCTGAATGAGCATCGCCGCGATCGGCGCGACGATGATCGCAGCGATCGTGCCGACGAGGCCGAGCGGGCTCTCGTCGTCGTCGCCGCCACCGAAGAGCCACTGGAACTGGAGGAAGTTCGCGATCGCCGAGATCGCGGCCGCGATCATCGCCGCGATCGTGGCGACGAGCACGTCACGGTTGCGGATGTGGGCGAGCTCGTGGGCGATGACGCCCCGAACCTGCTCGCGCGGCATCAGGGCCAGGAGACCCTCGGTCACGGCGACGGCCGAGTGCTTCGGGTTGCGGCCGGTCGCGAACGCGTTCGGCTGCTCGGACGGCATCAGGAAGAGGCGCGGAATCGGGATCCGTGCTCGCGTCGCGAGGTCTTCGACGTCCGCGACGAGGTCGGGCGCCTCGCCCGGCTCGAGCGGCCGCGCGCGGCTGACCTTGAGCGCGATCCGGTCCGAGAACCAGTACATCGCGAGGTTGAAGACGACCGCGATCAGGAGGAACGCGACGATCCCGCCGGTGCCGCCGACGAGCCCGCCGACCGCGATGAAGAGCGCCGAGAGACCGGCAAGCAGGACCCAGGTGCGCATACGGGTGTTCATGTGGATGTGTCGTTCCTTTCCGGCTGACGGTTGGTGACTGTCAGCCGAAGGTTTCTCCCGCCGCCTGCGACGGCCGACGCGCCCGGGGTACGTGCTGTCGAGCAGCGAGTCCCGTTGTGACGAGCGCGTCCGTTCGGGGATAGTGCCCCCCGGCTCTGTAGAGATTCTAACGGAACGTGCGTTCCGCTCATTCCCGCAGATCGAGCCGTTCGAGGTGCCCGTCGGTGATCGCGGCGACCTCGAAGCCGATCTCGAGCTCCGCCGTCTCGGGGTGGGCCTGGAGCCATGACGCCGCGGCCTTGCGCACGCGCCTTCGCTTCTCGCGGTCGACGGCTCCGGCGGCACCGCCGTAGCCGTCGCCGGCACGCTCCTTCACCTCGACGAACACGAGCCGGCGGCCTCGGCGCACGACGAGATCGAGCTCGTGCCCTCCGGCGTGGACGTTCGCGCCGAGGATGCGGTAGCCGCGAAGTCGGTAGTGCCTGGCGGCTGTCCGTTCCCCGCGGTTCATGCGGCCTGAGGTCTGGTGCGGGGCTCAGGCGCGTCGTGGGGAGGGCATGCACCAAGCAGCGTGGTCGGCTCGATCGGCATCCAGGCCGGGTTGCCTGGGTGCTGATCGAGCCGGCCGCGATGCGCCGCGTGCAGGCCCCCATCCGCGACGTGGATGAGCTCCGCACCAGACCTCTCGTAGGCCCGGGCCGCGAACGACCGCCGGTGCTGCGGGCAGGGACCGTGCGCCAGCACCGCCTTCGTGTGTGCAGGCGTGATGTAGCCGACGTGCGACGAGAACCCGTAGCGCGGGTAGAGCGCGTCGAGCCGGCGCATGAGGCGGTCTCGCGTGACCTTGGCCACGATCGACGCAGCCGCGATCGCGGCGCTCTTCGTGTCGCCGTCGACGACCGCCGTATGAGGCGGCGCGAGCGGCCCGAGGCGAAACCCGTCGACGAGGCAGGCCTCTGCGGGCGGATGAAGCTCGGCTAGGACGACACGCAGGCCCCGGAGGTTCGAGCGATGGAGTCCCCTGCGGTCGATCTCGTCCGACGAGATGACGCGCACGGAGACACGTGAGGCGGCCGCAAGAACGGCGTGGTAGAGCCACTCGCGCTCGGCAGGCTCGACCTGCTTCGAGTCGTTCAGCGACGCCAGGCGCCGGACGCGGTGACCGCGTAGCGCCTCGTAGTCCAGCAACACCCCCGCGACGACGAGAGGCCCGGCGAGCGAGCCGCGGCCCGCCTCGTCGGCGCCCGCGACGTACCGCGCGTCGAGCCGACGGTCGAAGCGGAGGAGACGCTGACCCGTCGAGAGCGGCACCGCCCGAGGATAGCCCGACGCCTCGGACGCGACTGTGCCGAGAGCGTGCCGGGCGACTCACGGTGGCAGCACGCACCCCGCGTTACGCGACTCGAGCCGGATCTCGGTCGTCACGCGCGATGCAAGCGGGACGAGCTCGACGCGGTACCAGTCGCACCCGCCTGCGACGAGCCGCGCGGCACAGATCACGATGGTCGCCTGACGTTGGACGAACCACGGCTTCGGATTGCCGGTGCAGTGCACCTCGTCCGTGTCGTACGAGGCGTTGCCGGTCAGGTACGACTCGGTCGCCTCGCGCGCGAACCGTTGCGTGTCGTCCTCCGCTCCGCCGCAGCCCGCCAGCAGAGGAAGCACGACGACGAGCGCGAGCGCAGCGCGCACACCGAGAATCTAGTCGTCGCCGGGCGTGGCGTGGCTACGACTGGCGGAGCTCGCGGACGCGCGCCTTCTTGCCGACGCGTCCCCGGAGGTAGTAGAGCTTCGCCCGGTTCACGTCGCCGATCATCGCGACCTCGAGCTTGTCGATCTTCGGCGAGTGGAGCGGGAACGTCCGCTCGACGCCGACGCCGAACGAGTTCTTCCGCACGGTGAAGGTCTCCCGCACGCCGGAGCCCTGCCGCTTGATGCAGATCCCCTCGAAGACCTGCACGCGCTGGCGGTTGCCCTCGATGACCTTGAAGTGGACACGCAGCGTGTCCCCCGCCTTGAAGGCGGGCACGTCACGCAGCTGGCGCTGCTCGAGGCTCTCGATGATCGTGCTCATGCGGAAAGGGTCGGCCGAAGCCGGTCGCGGATGATAGCAGCGAGGGTAGAGCGTTACCGCAAGGAGATGCGGTTTGGCGGCCAGTAGGTCGCGAAGACCTTGCCGATGAGGTTGCCGCGGGGCACCGAGCCCCACTCGCGCGAGTCGCAGGACTGCGAGCGGTTGTCGCCCATCATGAAGTAGCTCGACTCCGGCACCTTCACCGGCCCGAACTCCTCCCCCGAGCGCCGGACGGGGTCGATGTACGGCTCGTCGAGCTTGCGCCCGTTGACGAACACGTAACCCTCTCCGCGCTCCAGCCGCATCTCGATCGTCTCCCCGGGCATCCCGACCAGCCGCTTGACGAAGGTGCCGCCCGCGCCGCACTTGATCTGGGCCGACTCCGGCGTTTCGAAGACGACGATCTCCCCCCGCTGGGGATCGCGGAGGTGGTAGATGAACCGGTTCGCGAGCACCCGGTCCGAGAAACGCGCCTCGCAGCCTGACGCGGGCTGGGCGCAGTGGAGCGTCGGCTCCATCGAGGAGGACGGGATGCGATACGGGTTGATGACGTACGCCTTGACGAGCAGCACGATCGCGACGGCACCGACGATCGTCACGAGCCAGTCGACGACGACGCGAATCGGATCCGGCAGCCCTCGCGTGAGGCGATCGACGGGATTCCGTGAGTGCCTCCGCGGACGAGGCGACGGCGACGGCGCAGCGGACCCGGCCCCGCTGTACGGGGGGAGCTCGTCGGGCGTGCTCGCGGACGGCCAGCCACTCGCTTCGTCCCGAGCGGGCGGCGGAAGCGGCGGGCGGTGGTGGTCGCCGTCTGGCGGCTCGCCGGTCGAGCCGTCGACCTCACGCGGCGTCTCTCGCTCGTCGATGCCGCTCATCCGACGCTCCGCAGCCGGCTCTGCTCTCTGCGCCAACGGTCGATCTTCCCGTGGTCGCCCGAGAGCAGGATCTCGGGCACCTCCCAGCCGCGGTACGCGGCGGGCCGTGTGAAGTGCGGATACTCGAGACCGCCGTCGAGCTCGGCCGAGAAGCTCTCGTGCTCGCCGGAGCCCTCGGCGAGCGCGCCCGGCAGGCGCCGCGCGATCGCGTCGAGGAGCACCATCGCGGGCAGCTCGCCGCCGGAGAGCACGTACGGCCCGATCGAGACGGCGTCGGTGCAGAGGCGGCTGACGATCCGGTCGTCGAAGCCCTCGAATCGCGAGGAGAGCAGCGCGACTTCGCGCTCGGCGGAGAGCTCCTCGACGAGCTGCTGGTCGAGCTGCCGCCCCTGTGGGGTCAGGGCCACGATCCGGCCGGGTCGAGCGTCGCCGTACGCGCTCTCGAGCGCGGCGTCGACGACGTCCACGCGGAGCACCATTCCACTGCCACCCCCGTACGGGTCGTCGTCGACCTGCCCGGCGCGGAGCGGCGTCGTGTCGCGGTAGTTGAGGAGCCGCAGCTCGAGCTCGCCGCCCAGCACCGTCGCGAGGGGCTTCTGCTCCGTGAGCCACGCGAAGGCGTGCGGTACCTGCGTGAAGACGTCGACGCGCACGGGCGACCCAGGGTACCCCTAGCCCTTGTTGCCGGACGTTGCGGGCGGAGGAAGGAAGCCCGCCACGACGTCGATGCGTCCTGCGTCCAGCTCGATCGCGACGATCGCGTCCTCGATGAGCGGCACGAGCGTGCCGTCGTCGAGCTCCACGTTGTCGTTCGCGGCACCCGGGTGCACCGCGACGACCCGCCCGAGCGGACGCCCACCCTCCTCGAGCACGTCGAGCCCGACGAGCTGGAAGGCGTAGTAGCTGTCGGGATCCGGGGGCGGCAGCTCCGAGAGGGGCACCGCGAGACTCGCACCACGCTCGACCTTGCGGTCGAGCCGGATCGCGCGCCTCCCACCGCCCACTCGCCTCATGGATTCGACGGTGGCGGGCCCGCCCTCGACCAGCAGCGTCGCCCCGACGACCCAGCGACGCTCGTCCTCGCTCGCATCCTCGACGACGAACGAGCCGTCGAGGCCGTGCGGGCGTCCCACCCGGCCGATCGGGACGAGCTCGTCGGTCAACTACTCCTCCAACTACTAGTCGGCGATCTCGAGCACGAGCCGGCGGTCGCCTCGCGCACCGGCCGAGCGCACCACCGTCCGCAGCGCTCGCGCGACGCGGCCCTGCCGGCCGATCACCTTCCCGACGTCGTCCGGCGCGCAGTGGAGCCGCAGGATGACGACGTCACCCTCGTCGAGCCGCTCGACGCGGACGGCTGCGGGGTCGTCGACCAGCCCGCGCGCAATCCAGGCGAGAAGCTCCTCCACCGTCTACTCGATACCGGCGGCCTTGATCAGCCGCGCGACCGGATCGGAGGGCTGGACGCCCTTCGCGAGCCAGTTCTTGACCTTCTCGGCATCGAGATCGATCGTCGACGGATCGGTCTGCGGGTTGTACCGCCCGACGATCTCGATGAAGCGACCGTCGCGCGGCGAGCGCGAGTCGGCCACGACGACGCGGTAGATCGGGTTCTTCTTCGACCCGACGCGCGTCAATCTCATGCGAACTGCCATTCCCTCTCAATCCCTTCCTCGTTGATGCGACGGCTTAGTGTGCCGGAAAAGCCCTGGGTGGCCCCGGTGGGCAGACAACGCTCGTGGTGAATCACCACGAGCGTTGTCTGCCGTCACCGCCGGCCGCGGCGCTTCGGGGCAGGCCCGCCGACGAGCTCCTGCGGCAGCGTCGGCAACTTTCCCTTCCCCATCGACTTCATCACCTTCTCCATCTGCTTCCGTGCCTGGAGCAGCCGGTTGACGTCCTCGATCGTCGTCCCGCTTCCTTCAGCGATCCGCCTGCGCCGCGGGCCGTTGATCAGGTGCGGCACGCGGCGCTCGTGGGGCGTCATCGAGAGGACGATCGCCTCGACGCGCGCCATCTGCCCGTCGTCGATGTCGAGGTCGCCCATCTGGCCCATGCCCGGCATGAGCTTCATGACGCCCTTCAGCGGCCCCATCTTCTTCAGCATCCGGCTCGAGGCGAGAAAGTCGTCGAAGGTGAACTGGCCCTGTAGGAGGCGCTGCTCCATCGCCTCCTGCTCGTCCTGCTCGACGGCCTGCTCCGCTTTCTCGATCAGCGTCAGCACGTCGCCCATCCCCAGGATCCGCGACGCCATGCGGTCAGGGTGGAACACCTCGAGCTGGTCGACCTTCTCGCCGACCGAGGCGAACTTCACCGGCCGGCCGGTGGCCGCCTTGGCGGAGAGGGCGGCGCCGCCGCGGGCGTCACCGTCGAGCTTCGTGAGCACGATGCAGGCGAAGGCGATCCGCTCCTGGAAGGCCTTTGCGACGTTGACCGCCTCCTGCCCCGTCATCGCGTCGAGCACGAGCAGGACGTTCAAGGGCTTGACGACGTCCCGGACCTGGACGAGCTCGTCCATCAGCGCCTCGTCGATCTGGAGGCGCCCGGCGGTGTCGACGATCACGACGTCGCACCCGTCCTTCGTGGCGCGCGCGAGACCGTCGCGCGCCGCGACGACCGGATCGGTCGTCTCCGTCCGGTAGACCGGCACCTGGAGCTGGCGGCCGAGCTGCTCGAGCTGGTCGATCGCCGCCGGCCGCTGGAGGTCTGCGGCCACGAGCCCCGGGGTCTTCTGCTCGTGCTTGCGAAGCCTGAGCGCGAGCTTGGCCGCCGTGGTCGTCTTTCCCGAGCCCTGGAGCCCGCAGAGGACGATCACCGTCGGCGGTCGACCGAAGACGAGCTTGGAGTCCGACGAGCCCATGAGCTCCGTCAGCTCCTCGTGGACGATCTTCACCACCTGCTGGCCGGGTTCGAGCCCCTTGAGGACGTCCTGGCCGAGGGCCCGCTCCCGGACGGCGGCGACGAACTCTTTCACCACCTCGAAGTCGACGTCCGCCTCGAGCAGTGCCAGGCGGATCTCGCGCGTTGCGCGCGTGACGGTCTCCTCGTCGAGGCGGGAGCGCCGTCCGAGGTCGCCCATGGCGTCCTGGAGGCGGTTGGCGAGCGTGTCGAACATGGCCCGGAAGCGTACCGAGGCGCTCGCCCGGCCCCGGCCCGCTTCGGTGAGGCGAGACGACGCGGCTCAGGAGGGCTTTGCGACGCGCGGCATCCCGTGACCGACGAGCTCCGAGGCGATCTCGACCATCCTGGTCGGGTCGGCGGCGCCGCCTTCCGCACGCGCAGCTTCCAGGTCCTCGGGGTCGAGGGACCCCCGCAACTCGGCCTCCGTCTCCTCGTGGAGCGCCTGCTCGAGCGGCGGTGCCCCCGCGCCGGTACCGACGCGCAAGGACTCTGCCGCGGCCACGAGAAGAGCCGCGGTTCGCGCCTCACCGCGACGAAGGGCCACCGCGGCCACCACATCCAGGCAGTACGAGACGCCGTCGTGCTCGCCGAGCTCGGCGTACGTGGCCAGGCTCCCGAGGACGGCGTCGAGCGCACCCTCCTCGTCGTCCAATCTGAGGCACCCGAGGGCGACGTTCGTCGCCGCGCCGGCTCCTTCGTCACGCATCCCAAGCTCGTCGAATCGGCGCGCCGCCTCGCGGCAGGTCTCGATTGCCCTGGCGTGCTCGCCCTGCATGAGCAGGAGGTAGCCGAGGTTGTTCATCGTGCTCGCGAGCGGCAGCCATGCCTGCGCTCGGGTCGCGTGCTCGGTCGACCGCTCCAGGAGCGCCGTCGCATCGGCGTAGTCGCCGCGCTGGGCGGCCGCATTCGCCAGGCCACTCAGCGCACTCGCGATCTCGGCGTCGTCACCGAGCGCCGTGACCACGCGGAGC
>Ga0190271_10002565_pt1 | contig 11071 bp, 8 predicted proteins | sample Popmic356T_FD_133747 | JGI IMG/M metagenome (GOLD analysis project Ga0190271, IMG submission 133747) | Populus adjacent soil microbial communities from riparian zone of Weber River, Utah, USA - 356 T | ecosystem: Environmental > Terrestrial > Soil > Riparian zone | place: USA: Utah | collected...
CTGCCCCGACGCCCAGGCGGCAACGGGCGCCTGCTCCTCCGCCAGTCGGATCGGATCGATCACCGCCTCGACCGGGGTGGGCGGAACGCCGCTCTGGATTCCCCAGCCGGGCAAGGCGCCGACCGCCGTCTACCTCGCGGGCCCCTATAAAGGGGCGCCTTACTCGGTCGTCTCGGTGGTCCCCGCGCAGGCCGGGCCCTTCGACCTCGGGCTCGTCGTCAACCGCGCCGCGATTTACGTCGATCCGAACACGGCGATAGCGACGATAAAAACTGACCCACTGCCTCAGATTCTTGAAGGGGTGCCGGTCTTCTACCGCACCGTTCATGTGGCAGTCGATCGGCCTGAATTCACCTTGAATCCGACCGACTGCGAACAAAAGCAGATAGATGTAGGTCTTGTGGCTGCGAATGGCGCGAGCGCTCAGGTGGCCGATGGCTTCCGAGCGACCAATTGTGCGCGTCTTCCTTACAGCCCCAAGTTGAAACTGAGTTTTACCGGCTCGACGAAGCGAACCGGTAATCCTGGAGTAAAAGCAGTTTTGACGCAGAAGCCCGACCAGGCAAATACTGCCGCGGCCGTAGTTCTGCTTCCGGGGAGTCAATTCATTGACAACTCGCACATAAGTAATCCTTGTACTCGTGTTCAATTTGCCGCCGAAGCGTGTCCAACGGGTTCCATCCTGGGCACGGTCGAGGCGAGAACCCCTCTCTTGGATCAACCTCTCAAGGGGAAGATTTACTTCAGGTCGAATGGGGGGGAACGGGAACTGCCGGACCTGGTCGCGGATCTGCGGGGGCCGATCCGCGTCACCCTCGTCGGTTTCATCGACTCGGTGAACGGCAGGGTCAGGACTCGCTTCCTGTCGGTTCCCGACGCCCCCGTGAGTCGTTTCGACCTGAAGTTCTTCGCGGGTAAACGCAGTCTGATCGAGAACTCGGAAAACCTTTGTAAAACGGCTCGCCGAGCGACGATCAGGTTCACCGCTCAAAACGGGAAGGTCCAGAAGACCACCCCGGTCATCGCAGCGAAGTGCGGAGGGAAGAAAGGTTGATCCGGGAGGGGCACCGACGCCCCTCCTAGAATCGGCCGCGGATGAGACTGGACGAGCTTTTCGTCGGGGTCCCTGGCGCACGGGTGATCGGGGACCGCGGCGTCGATATTGCCGACCTTGCCTACGACAGTCGCAGGGTCGAGCCCGGGACCCTGTTCTTCTGCGTGCGCGGGGAGAAGGTCGACGGACACGAGTTCGGGGCGCGGGCGGTCGAGGACGGGGCCGCGGCGCTGGTCGTTGAGCGCGAGCTGACCGAACTGGAGGTGACCCAGGTGGTGGTTCCCGACTCGCGGGCGGCGATGGCGCCGCTGGCGGCGCGGTTCTGGGACGACCCGACGGCGCAGCTGCGGGTGGTCGGGGTGACCGGCACCAACGGCAAGACGACGACCGCGTTCCTCGTCCGCGAGGTCCTCCAGGCAGCCGACGTCTACTGCGGACTGCTGGGGACGGTGAAGCAGGTGGTCGGCGGGGTGGAGAAGGAGGTGGTGCGGACGACGCCGGAGGCGATCGAGCTGCAGAAGACCTTCCGGCAGATGCTCGAGGGCGGCGACGAGGCCTGCGCGATGGAGGTCTCCTCGCACGCGATGACCCTGCACCGGGCCGACTCGATCCACTTCGAGGTTGCGATCTTCACCAACCTCACCCAGGACCACCTCGACTTCCACGCCGACATGGAGGACTACTTCCTCGCCAAGCGCAAGCTGTTCGAGGCGGGGCCGAAGGTCGCGATCGTCAACGTCGACGACCCCTACGGGCGCCGCCTGGCGGAGGAATTCGAGTGCATCACCTTCTCCGCCGAGGGCGCCGAGGCCGACTACAGCGCCGGCGCGATCGAGTTCGACGCCTCGGGGGCGAGCTTCAGCGTCTGCGGGATGAAATTGCGGACCGGGCTGCCGGGCCACTTCAACGTCGCCAACGCGCTCGGCGCCTTCGCTGCGGCAGAGGCGATGGGAGTGGGGACGGAACTCGCCGTCGCCGGGCTGGCGCGGGCGGCGCGGGTTCCGGGACGCTTCGAGCCGGTCGACGAGGGCCAGGGTTTCTCGGTCCTGGTCGACTACGCCCACACTCCGGACTCGCTGGAGAACGTCCTGCGCGCAGCTCGCCGGCTGACCAAGGGCAGGCTGATCGCGGTCTTCGGCGCCGGCGGCGACCGCGACCGCGACAAGCGGCCGAAGATGGGCCGGGCCGGGGCCGAGCTCTCCGACCTGACCGTGATCACCTCCGACAACCCGCGCTCCGAGGACCCGGAGGCGATCGTCGCCGAAGTCGCCGGCGGTGCCGAAGGCGTTCCTGGCGTCGCCGAGCTGGAGGTCGTCGTCGACCGCCGCGAGGCGATCGCCCTGGCGCTGGGGCGTGCCCAGCCGGGCGACACGGTCGTCATCGCCGGCAAGGGCCACGAGCAGGGCCAGGAGTTCGAGGCGGGTCGCAAGATCCCCTTTGACGACCGCGAGGTGGCCCGGGAGGAGCTGGGGAAGCTGGTCAGCCCGGCGTGAAGCTGACGCCGGAGGAGATCGCCGCCGCCCTTGGAGCCGAGGTCGCCGCCGAGGGCGAGCCGGGGTCGCCGCGCCGAGCAGTCATCGACTCGACCGAGGCGGGACCGGGAGACCTCTTCTTCGGCCTCAAAGGCGCCAACCGCGACGGCGGCGAATTCGCCCCGGCCGCGATCGAGTCCGGCGCCTGGGGCGTCGTCGTCGGAAACAAAGTCCGCCGGTCTTTAGACCCGCATAGGGGCAATAAAGTCCGGCGGACCTGGGTTTTTGGCGTCGAGGACCCGCTTGTTGCGTTGCAGGCGCTCGCCCGGGCTTACCGGCGGGCGCTTGATGCCCGCGTGGTCGGGGTCACGGGGTCGGTGGGTAAGACCTCGGTCAAGGACATCTCCCGGGCGCTGTTGCCCGGCGAGGTCCACGCCAACCGGGAGAACCTCAACACCGAGATCGGGCTGCCGCTGACGATCCTCGAAGCGCCCGGGGAGACCGAGACGCTGGTGCTGGAGATGGCGATGCGGGGGGCCGGCCAGATCGCCGAACTGGCGGCGATCGCCGAGCCCGAGGTGGCGGTGATCACCAACGTCGGCCCGGTCCACGTCGAGCTGCTCGGCTCGGTGGCGGCGATCGCCGCGGCGAAGGCCGAGATCCTCGCCGACCTGCCGCCGGGCGGCACCGCGGTGGCGCCGGTCGAGGCAGGCGAGCTGGAGCCCCATCTGGAGCCGGTCGCCGAGGTGCTCCGCTTCGGGCCCGGGGGCGACGTCGAGGCATCCGAGGTGCGGATCGACGACGGCGTCACCGAAGCCCTGGTCTCGACCCCACTCGGCGCCCAGCGCTTCCACTTTCCCTTCACCGAGGCGCACAACCTGACCAACGCCCTGGCGGCGGTCGCAGCCGGGGTCGCGCTCGGCGCCGACCTCGCCGGGATGGCCGACCGCGCTGCGAGCATAGGATTCTCCCGCTTCCGGGGAGAGCGACTGGAGCTACCCGGCGGAATCATCCTCGTGAACGACTGCTACAACGCCAACCCGGTGTCGATGCGCGCGGCGCTCGACCATCTCGCCAGCCTGGAGGCGCCGCGGACGGTCGCGGTGCTGGGCGAAATGGGCGAGCTCGGGCCCGGCTCGGCCGGCTACCACGGCGAGGTCGGCGAGCACGCTCGCGCCGCCGGAATCGACTTCGTCGTCGGGGTCGGGCTGCCGGCCCGCGACTACGGTCCCGACGAGCTGGTCGCCGACCCCGGCGAGGCGGCCGAACTGCTGGCCGAGCTGCTCGAACCGGGCGACGCGGTCCTGGTCAAGGGCTCCCGCTCGGCCGGCCTGGAGGCGGTCGCCGAGCAGCTTGCCGACCTGGTCCCGGCGGAGGAGGACTGATGGGCGAAGTCCTGATCGCGGGGATGGCGGCGATGCTGATCTGCATCTTCCTCGGGCCCAAATTCATCGAATACCTGCGGGTCAAGGAGTTCGGGCAGCACATCCGCGAGGACGGACCGCAGGAGCACCACACCAAGGCCGGCACGCCGACGATGGGCGGGCTGATCGTCTTCGCCTCGATCTGCGTCCCCTTCCTCGTCCTCTCCGACCGCGACGCCCAGAGCATGGCCGTCTTCGGGGTGGCGATCGGCTGCGCCGCGCTCGGCTTCGCCGACGACTACGTCAAGATCGTCAAACGCCGCTCGCTCGGCCTCGCCGGCCGCTGGAAGCTGCTCGGGCAGCTGCTGCTGGCGCTGGTCCTCTGGTGGGTGGCGCGCCACGAGGTCGGTCTGGAGCCGACGCTCTACTTCCGCATCGGCGACGGCAGCATCGACCTCGGTCCCGTCCTCTACTTCGTCCTCGTCTTCCTGGTGATCGCCGGCACCTCCAACGGGGTCAACCTCACCGACGGCCTCGACGGCCTCGCCGCCGGCTCCTGCGCGATCGTCCTCCTCGCCTACACGGCGATCTCCTTCATCTCCAACGAGCAGCAGGACCTGGCGCTGCTCTCCGCCTGCCTGGTCGGCGCCTGCGTGGGATTCCTCTGGTACAACGCCTTCCCGGCCTCGATCTTCATGGGTGACACCGGCTCGCTCGGCCTCGGCGGGGCGATCGGCGCCCTGGCGGTGATGACCCAGACGGAGATCCTGCTGATCATCATCGGCGGCATCTTCGTGATCGAGGCGCTCTCGGTCCTGCTGCAGGTCTTCGCCTTCAAGACCTTCCGCCGCCGGGTGCTGCTGATGGCGCCGCTGCATCATCATTTCGAGATGATGGCCTGGTCCGAGACGAAGATCATGCTCCGCTTCTGGATCATCGCCGCGGTCTGCTCGGGGATCGGCTTCACGCTCTACCAGCAGTCGATCGGCTCCTGATGGCCGAGGTCGAGGTCACCGCGGGGCCGATCGAGTACGGCGACAGCGGCGGGGCGGGGCGGCCGATCGTCTTCATCGGCGGGCTGCCGCACGACGAGGCGCTGTGGGACGAGGTGATCGCCGAGCTGGCGCCGCAGTTCCGCTGCCTGACGCCGGTCCTGCCGCTGGGGGCGCAGCGCAAACCGCTGCGCCGGGACGCCGACCTCTCGCTGCCGGGGCTGGGGAAGATCGTCACCGATTTCCTCGAGCGGCTCGACCTGCGCGACGCGGTCGTCTGCTTCAACGACTGGGGTGGCGCCCAGACGATGGTCTCCCACGGCGGCACCGAGCGGGTCGGCGCTTTCGTCCTCGTCTCCTGCGAGACCGCCGACAACTACCCGCCCGGCATCGCCGGCCGGATCGCGGCCATGTCGGGATTCATGCCCGGCGGCTTCGGGGTGATGCGCTTCGCCCTCTCCTCGCCGACCCTGCGCAAGCTGCCCTTCACCTATGGCCGGATGAGCAAGCGCGGCGTCTCCGACGAGCTGATGCACCGCTGGCTGCAGCCGCTGAAGCGCCCGGAGATCCGCCGCGACACGCGCCGCTACGTCCGCGACGTCCGCCACGGCCGGCGCGAGATCCAGGCTGCGACGCCGAAACTGCGCAACTTCGAGCGGCCGGTCCTCGTCGTCTGGGACGAGGAGGGGACGATGATGCCCAACAGCGAGGGCCGCCGCCTGGCCGAATCGTTCCCCGACTCCACCTACGTCGAGCTGCCCGACTGCTTCACCCTGATCCCGATCGACCAGCCGGTCGCGCTGGCCGGCGAGATCAGGAAGTTCGCCGCCTGATCGCCGCTTAGACAGGGGTATCCGGGGCGCTCGCGAAGCTTCAGACGTGCAGCCGCGCGTCCCCGCCAAGGAAGTCCGCCCGCCCCTGCCGCGAGGGCCTTTCCTCGTCGTCGGTTTGGCCCGCTCCGGGCAGGCAGCGGCGCGGCTGCTGGTGGGCCGGGGAGAGGCCGTGCGCGCGGTCGATTCCGGGCATCCCGAGGGCGCGGCAGGTCTGGAGGGGGCGGGCGTCGAAGTCTTTCTGGATACGGATGGATTGGCGCAGCTCGAGGGGACCCACACGGTCGTCAAGAGCCCGGGTGTTCCCCGGGAGGCGCCGGTGATCGCGGCTGCCTTGGAGCGGGGAATCGAGGTCGTGGGGGAGATGGAGCTCGCTTGGCGGGCGCTGCCGAACCGCTTCGTCGGCGTCACCGGCACCAACGGCAAGACGACCACGGTCGAGCTGCTCGGCCACCTCTACCGCAGCGCCGGCGAGCCCGTCGCGGTGGCCGGCAACGTCGGCACCGCGCTCTCGGAATTGGTCGGCGAGGTCGAGCCCGAGACGACGATCGTCTGCGAGTGCTCCAGCTTCCAGCTCGAGGACACCGTTGCCTTCGCCCCCGAGTGCGCGGTCTTCCTCAACCTCGCCCCCGACCACCTCGACCGCCACGTCGACCTCGAGTCCTACCTGGCGGCGAAGCTGCGGATCTTCGCCAACCAGGGCAACGACGACGTCGCCGTCTACAACGCCGACGACCCCTTCGCCGCCGACGCCGACCTCGGCGGTTGCGGCCGCCGGATCGCCTTCTGTCGCGGCGCCGCCCCCGACTGCGAGGTGGCGGTCGCCGAGGGGACGATCTTCTACGACGGCGAGCCGCTGCTGTCGGTCGCCGAGCTCGGCCTCTTCGGCGAGCACAACGTCGCCAACGCGATGGCCGCCGCCGCGGCAGCGCTGGCGATGGGGATCGACCGCGAGGCGGTGCGCGAGGGCCTGCGCAGCTTTGCCGGCGTCCCGCACCGCCTGGAGCAGGTCGCCGAGGTCGGCGGCGTCCGCTTCGTCAACGACTCGAAGGCGACCAACGTCGCCTCGACGACGGTCGGGATCCGCGCCTTCGAGGGCGGTGTCCACGCGATCCTCGGCGGCAGCGACAAGGACGAGCCGTTCGAGCCGCTGGTCGAGCCGCTGACCGAGCGCGGCCGCGCCGCCTACCTGATCGGCGCCACCACGGAGCGGATGGCGCGCGAGCTGGCCTCCGCGGTCGAGGCGGGTGTCGAGCTGCACCGCTGCACCGACCTCGAGGATGCGATCCACCGCGCCGCGGCCGCCGCAGCCCCCGGCGAGGTCGTCCTGCTCTCGCCGGCCTGCGCCAGCTTCGACGCCTTCGAGAACTTCGAGCGCCGCGGCGAGCGCTTCCGCGAGATCGTCGGGGAGCTGGGATGAGCGCGCTGACGCTTGGGAAGGGAGCGAAGAAGCGCCGCCGCCCGCACTCGCCCGAGTACAACATGCTGCTGACCGCGACGCTCTGCCTGCTGGCGCTCGGCGCGGTGATGGTCTTCTCCGCCAGCTCGACCACCCGCGTCCTCCAGGACGGCGGCCTCTCCGACAGCGCCTTCTACCTGAAGCGGACGCTGATATTCGGCGCCGTCGGCCTGCTGATCATGCACTTCGTCGCCCGCCACGGGCTGGACCTCGTCCGCAAGCTGACGCCGGTGATCCTCGGCATCTCCTTCTTCCTCCTGCTCGCGGTGCTCGCGGTGGGGACCGAAGTCAACGGCGCCACCCGCTGGCTCGGCGGCGGCTTCCTCCAGATCCAGCCCTCGGAGATTGCCAAGGTGGCGCTGGTCCTCTACGCGGCCGACCTGCTGGCGCGTAAGCCGAAGCAGGCCCGATCGTTGGAAGGAATGATGCCCATCCTGCTGGTGGTCGGCGCTTCGGCGCTGCTGATCATGCTGCAGCCCGACATGGGGACGACGATGGTCACCACCTTCGCCGTCGGTGCCACCCTCATCGCCGCCGGTGCGCGGCCGGTGGACCTCGGCAAGATCGCCCTGGTGATCGGCGGATTGGCGCTGCTGATGGCGGTGATCGAGCCATACCGGATGGCCCGCCTGACGTCTTTCCTCAACCCGACCGCCGACGCCTCCGGGGCCGGCTTCCAGGCGGCGCAGGCGAAGATCGCGCTCGGCTCCGGCGGCCTCTTCGGGGTCGGAATCGGCAACGGCGTAGGGAAGGCCTTCTACCTGCCCGAGGCCCACACCGACATGATCTCGGCGGTGATCGGTGAGGAGCTGGGCCTGGTCGGAATCGCCGGCGTCGTCGGCCTCTTCGCGATGTTCGGCTACGCCGGGCTGAAAACCGCGCAGAAGGCCAAGGACCGCTACGGGAAAATCCTCGTCGCCGGCCTCACCTCGCTGATCCTCGTGCAGGCGACGATCAACCTCTTCGCGGTGATGGGGTTGGCGCCGCTGACCGGCGTGCCGCTGCCCTTCGTCTCCTACGGCAACAGCAGCCTGATGGCAACGCTCTTCGCGGTGGGACTGATACTCAACGTCGCCGGTGGCGGCCGCGCGGCGGCGCGCAAATCAACGCCCACCCGCGCCGGCAAACTGCGCGTCGTCCAGGGTGGGCGATCTCCCACCCGCGAAAGGAGCCGAGCGAGCGGTGCCAGGAAAGCCAAGAGTGGTGGTGGCAGCGGGGGGAACCGCGGGGCACGTCGTGCCCGCCATGGCAGTCGCCGACGAGCTTCGGGCTAGCGGCGCCGAGGTCAGCTTCCTCGGCACGCGCGAGCGGATCGAGGCGGAGCTGGTTCCCGCTGCGGGCTACGAGATCGACTTCGTCAAGGTGCGCGGCATCGACCGCCGTAACCCTCTGCGCGCGGCGCGGGCCGGGCTGGAGGCGCTCGGCGCGGTCGGCGCTGCCCGCAAGGTTCTGCGCCTGCGCGGTGCCGACGTGGTGATGGGCGGTGGCGGCTTCGTCGCCGGGCCGGCCGGGCTGGCGGCGACGCTGACCCGCACGCCGCTGGTCCTGACCGAGGCCGACAGCCACATGGGCCTCGCCAACCGCCTGCTGGCGGGACGGGCGCGGCGCGTCTGCCTCGCCTTCCCGATCGAGGGGCGCGAGGGCGACCACTATCTGGTGACCGGGCGGCCGGTGCCGAAAGCGGTGCTGGAGGGCGACCGGCCCGCGGCCCGCGCTCGCTTCGGGATCGACGCCGAGGCCCGTTGCCTGCTGGTCGTCGGCGGCAGCCAGGGCGCGCGCTCGGTCAACTTCGCCGCGATCGAGGCCTTCGCCGAGCGCGAGGGTCGCGGGTTCGACGTCGTCCACATCGCCGGCAGTCGCGACTACCCGGAGCTGAAGGCGAGGCTTGCCGCGGCGCCGCACGCCGAGCGCTACACGCTGCTGGAGTACGAGCCGAACCTCGGCGACGCCCTCGCCGCCGCGGACCTGGTCCTCGGGCGCTCTGGGGGCTCGATCTTCGAGGTGGTCGCCACCGGGCGGCCGGCGATCCTCGTTCCCTACCCCTTCGCCACCGCCGACCACCAGACCGCCAACGCCGAGTGGATGCGGGCGGGCGGCGCGGCGAGCGTGATCGCCGACGCCGAGCTCGAGGCCGAGGGGCTGCGGGTGGCGATCGGCGCGGTGCTGGATGACCCTGCGCGCCTGGAGCAGATGGCCGCCGCCGCGCGCGCCCTGGCCAAGCCCGACGCCGCCCGGCGAATCGCCGACGAGGTTCTGGAGGCCGCCGGATGAACGAGTGGAGCGGGCGCAGGTTGCACTTCATCGGCATCGGCGGGGCCGGGATGAGCGGCCTGGCCCTGGTCTGCGCACGGCTCGGGGCCGCGGTCACCGGCAGCGACCGCGCGGACTCCTCTTATATGGAGCGCCTGCGGGCGGCGGGGCTCGAACCGGTCGTCGGCCACGACGCCGCGAACCTGCCGGAGGGAGCCGAGGTGGTCGTCTCGACCGCGATCGCCGAGGACAATCCGGAGCTGGCGCTGGCCCGCCGGCACGGGACCGAGCCGATCCACCGCGGCCAGTTGCTGGCCGAGCTCTGCGCCGAGAAGCGGCTGATCGCGATCGCCGGTACCCACGGCAAGACGACGACCACGGCGATGGTCGCCTGGGCTCTGCGGGCGATCGGCGCCGACCCGGCCTTCTTCGTCGGCGGCGAGGTCCCCGGCCTGGGACCGGACGGCGGCACCGCCAACGCCGGCTGGGGCGAGGGGGAGTGGGTCGTCGCCGAGGCCGACGAGAGCGACGCCAGTTTCCTGCGCCTGCGGCCCGAGGTGGCGGTGGTCACCAACGTCGAGATGGACCACCACTCGCGCTGGGGCTCGCTGGCCGAGCTGCACGAGGCGTCCCGCGCCTTCGCCGGCCCAGCGCGAGTGGTGGTCCGGCCTGCCGACGAAGAGATGGGCTGGCTGGACGGGGTTGATGGCGAGATTGTCGAGTTCGACGGCATGGCCCCGGGGCCGGCCGATCTCGGCCTGGCGGTGCCCGGCGAGCACAACCGGCGCAACGCCCGCGCCGCCCTCGCGGCGCTGCAACTGGCCGGGTTCGAGGTCGACGCCGCGGCCGAGGCGCTGGCGAGCTTCCACGGCGTCCACCGGCGCCTGCAGCTGAAGGGCTCGCGCGGGCCGGTCCATATATATGACGACTACGCCCATCACCCGACCGAGGTCCGCGCCGCCCTTGCCGCCTTGCGCGAACTCGAGCCCGCGCGGCTCGTCGCCGTCTTCCAGCCCCACCTCTACTCGCGGACCAAGGCGCTTGGGGTCGAGTTCGGCGCCGCCCTCGCCGCCGCCGACGAGATCGTCGTCCTCGACGTCTACCCGGCGCGCGAGGAGCCGGTCGGAGACCTCGCCGGGGTCAGCGGCCTGCAGGTCGCCCAGGCTGCCGCCGAGTGGGCCGGCGGCAGGCCGGTCTGGTGGCTGCCAAGCGCCGGCCTCGCCCGGCGGGCGCTGGCCGACCGCCTGGACCACAACCCGGAGCTCTACGGCGAGGGGACCGTGCTGGCGACGATCGGCGCCGGCGACATCTTCAGGCTGGGCGAGTCGTTGATCACGGAGGAGCCCGGATGAGCGCCGCCCCCGAGGGACTGCAGCCCGACTTCCCGCTGGCCCGCCTGACCACGGTGCGGACCGGGGGGGCGGCCGACTGGTTCGGCCGCCCCGGCGACGCGGAGAGCCTGCTGGCGGCGCTGCGCTGGGCCGATTCGGAGGGCCTGCCGGTCGGGGTGATCGGCTCCGGCTCGAACCTGCTGGTCGCCGACGACGGTTTCCACGGCGTCGCCCTGAAGCTGGACGGTGAGCTGGCGGCGATCGAGCGCGAGGGCGAGCGGGTCGTCTGCGGCGGCGGCTATCGCTTCCCCTCGGCGGC
>Ga0190271_10002566_pt1 | contig 11068 bp, 11 predicted proteins | sample Popmic356T_FD_133747 | JGI IMG/M metagenome (GOLD analysis project Ga0190271, IMG submission 133747) | Populus adjacent soil microbial communities from riparian zone of Weber River, Utah, USA - 356 T | ecosystem: Environmental > Terrestrial > Soil > Riparian zone | place: USA: Utah | collected...
ACAAGACAGTCGAAACCATCTTCGATGAGCCGTTCAGCTTCGGGAACGAGACACACTACTTCCGCAGCTACGATGTGCTGCCCGGGGAAACGCTCACTACACACTGCTCTTTCAACACTACGAACGACTTTGGTGTGCCGTTCGGAGAATCGAGCGACTCCGAGATGTGTTATCAGTTCGTGTTTGCGTGGCCGGCGTGTCAGCTCGTCGAGGTACTAGGTTGGACCGTTACGGCGGCCTCGACGGGTGAGCGTTGTGCGCGCGCCGTCTGCCAGCAAGTGCTCGGCCAAGGCACTGAGCAACTGACTCTGCTGTACAGGCAGAAGCGACGCGTCGCTATGAGCAACCGCTGCCACGGCTGCGACCTTCCAGGTGTCGTCGATCACGGTCGACAACAGCAGCAGCTCATAGCTGCAGTCGATGCCCGCCAGGACCGTGTTGGCGAACGCGTCGTCGACAAGCTCGCCCGTCGCCATGTCGTCCATGGCCTGACTGTGCGCTCGTGCCTGCTCGAGGAACCGGAGCAGGACCGACGAATCGGGCGGCGGCGCGTGCTCGCCATGCGATGCGGACAGCACCAATCCGACGGGGGAGGTCAAGTACAAGTGCCCGGTGTCAACCTTGCGAAACTCGCAGAGCAGCTGCAGCGCTCTGCGGGCACGCTCGTCCTGCCGCGCGATGCCGGACAGGCTGCGCGAGACGATGCTTTGGATCGAGTTCGTCAGCGCGCTCTCGCTCCCCTCCGTCGCGAAGTCTGCAGGTGTCACACCAGCTCGCAGGCCGTAGCGACTGGCCTCGTTGATCAACCTGTCATACCGGGCGCCGAGTCCAGAGTCCGCAGCGTAGCGATATTCGCGCGCAGTGAGCTCGGCGTAGCGCTCGAATGCCTCGGCGTCATGTTGCCAGATCGCAATTTGAGCGCGAGCTTCGTACGAGAGCCCGAGGCGCAGCCCCGTGGTGCCAGCGCGAATCTGCCTCTCGAGTGTGTCTTCCATCCGCTCGGCGGCGCCCGAGATGCCTAGTTTGCCTTCGGCCAACGCTAGCATGCGCACCAAGTCGACAGCCTCGATGACGGCGTCGTCTGGTTGCCACACGTCCAGTGCCCGGCGAATATTCGCACGCGCATCTTCGGCGCGGTCCAGACCGAGCAACGCTTCGCTCAAACCGCTCACGGCGCAGAGCCACGCCATCGAGCTGAGAGACGTGCCGTGCTCGTCGAACTCGGTCAGCGCAATGCACTCCTCGAACTTGAGCTTGGCGGCTGCGTAGTCGCCGCGGACGAGATGAAACGCGCCTTCCGCGTAGCGCAGGTTCCCAATCCAACCCGGGTAGGCCGCCGCCAGCGGCCGGTACCGCTCCAGCACCTCCTGAACGCCCGCGAGATCGCTGGCTCTCGTGCATGCCACCAGCTCGAGGTTGATGATTGTTTTGAACATCTGAGGGCCGGGCGACTGCAGCGAGAGCAGCTCTGCCTGTCGGCGCAAACGCTCTGCACCCCGCGAGTCGCCCTGATCCAGCCGCACGATGCGCCGCAGCTGCAGCGCGCTGATCCGATGATAAGTGTCCTGCTCGATGCGCTCGGCCCAGCTGTTCACGGAGGCGAGCCCGAACTGTGCCTCCATCATGCCCAAAGCAAACCCCACCGCGGTGCTGATCTCGCGGATGAATCTCATCTCAGTGCCGCTCGCCGCATCGAGCCTGGCGAGCACGTCCAGCCAAAGCTTGTGTGCGTCGTTATACCGACCCTTGGCGTGACTCACGTAGGTCGCGAGCGCATTCTTCCAGATCGCGTCGAGCAGTGGTGACAGCGCGGTAAACGGCTCGAGCAGCGGCGGCAAACTCTGCATCAGGGCAGCATCTTGGCTGCGCGCAGCGATCACGATGCCGAACACGACGTACTCGGCGAGCAACTTGATCGCCTCTTCCACCGAGTACACGCGATCGCGTTCGGGCGTGGCGAGGTAGCGCTCCTGCGCTGCGGTCAGCGCTCGCATCAAACGCTGCATCGGGTCTGCGGTGTCTGGGTCGGCGCGATACAGCTCGAGCCCCGAGTCGTGCTCCAGCTGCGCGAGCAATAGCCGCGCCGAGTCTGGATAGCTCAGGTACTCGACCGTCGTCGAGCCGGCGAGGTGCCAACGTCGCAGGTCGTTCAGCTCACGCACGCTCACGCCGATGCGTTGCGCAGTCGCGAACGCCCGCGGGTAACACTCCATCATCTTGCTGATGTTTTCTTCGAGGACCTTCTGCGGGTCGACGCTCTGGGCGTAGCCCGCGGTCACCTTCTGCAGCGCGGCGAGCCCCTGTTCGTCCTGTCCGCTAGCGAACGCATGGTGGATGAACGCGATGCTAACCTTATCCCGGTACAGCGCCGCGAGTGCTCGATGGCGGAGCTCGAGTTGCCTCGCATCCAGCTCTGCGAGCAACGCAGCGCTCCACAAGCGAGTTCCTAGCCGGTATGTCGCGCGATCGGCGACTAACACTTGTGCCTCCAGCAGTTCCGAGAGCGCGCGTTCCAGCTGGGAGGAGCTGACGTCGGGCAAGAGCTCGCGATAGTCGCTGTCGGTCCAGGCCTCGGATAGCGCGAGCGCCTGTGCCTCGGCGATGAAGCGCGCGTGCGGCGATAGCGCCGAAATCCGTGCGCGCATGGCGGCGTCTCCCGTTCGCGGCAAGTCCGCCGTGGACAGGCGGCTCGGAATGGTCCACGTGCCCACGGCATAGCGCACGAGGCCGTGTTCGACGAGGTGCTGCGCCGTGTCCATGCACTGTCGCGGGTTACCTGCCGTGATGCCGTAGACCTCGTGCGCAAGCATGTCGAGGTTCGCGACATGGCCGAAGAGCGAGCCGAGTAACTGCAGCACCTGCTCGCGCGACAATGGCTCCAGCTTCACGACTTCGCAGCGCCGTGCGAGCGCGCGCAGTGCATCGCTCGCGGGTGTGCTGCTGTCGGCGCTGAGTACGATGCGGACAGCTCTGTGCTTCGCGCCATCTAGAAACGCCAGTAGCACCGCGGCCGAAGCGGGATCGATGCGGTGCGCGTCGTCGACGGCGATCACGAGTGGGCGCTTCGCACTCACGCTGAGCCATAGACTGCAGAACTCTCGCTGCTGCTCTGTGCTAGGCCCAGAAGCGTCGAAAGTCTTGAGCTGCAAGCGCTCGGAAGCTTCGGAGCCGGGCGCTGCGACCCAAAGCTCCGAGGCAGCGGCATACAGCTCGTGGCTGCGCACCGCCTCACGCAAGTGTTCAGTCAGATCGCGGGCCGTGGCGAACGGCGTGCTGGTACTGCTCGCCGTCGCACGCAAGACCGTGAAGCCGAGCGTCTTGGCCTCGAGCGAGCAAGCATCCAGCAAGCGCGACCGTCCTAGACCGGGCGCGCCGCTGATCAGCGAAGCGCCGCCACGCAGCATGCGAGAGGCCAAGAGCTGCGTGCGAAACGCGTGGAGCTCGGACTCGCGCCCGATGAGATTGGGCGTCGCCAGGTATGCACGAGACACCGCTTCGTCTTCGCTGGACTTAAGACCCGCGATCGCAGCCAACCGCTGCATGACTTCGAATGCGCTTGGCGGGCGCAGACTGGGCTCGATGCTCAGCAGAGCCAGCACCAGATCATCCAGCGCGGGGGGAATGTCGGGAGCCAGGCTGGACGGCGCCGCGATCCGATTGCTCCAAGCGGCCATCGCCTCCGAGAACGAGCGGGCCTGGAATGGCAATCGCCCAGTGAGTGCATAGTAGAGCGTGGCTCCCAACGAGAACAGATCGGCACGCGCGTCCAGCGCCAAGCGCTGCACGATCTCGGGGGCGACGAACGCGGGCGTGCCCACGACGTCGGCTCCACCCGCGTTCATCGGCGCCATGGCACCGAAATCGATCAGTTTGGCGCGACCGCTCCGCGTGCAGCGAACGTTGCGTGGACTGACGTCGCGATGAAGCAAGCGCCGGGAATGCAGCAACGCGAGCGACGAGCACACATCGAACAGCAGACGGCACGCTTGCCGCCATCCCAGCGGGGCGCGCTCACGCAAATCGCCGCCGTCCAGAAGCTCCATCGTGTAGTAGGGAGTCTTGTCCGGCAGCAGACCGTAGTCGTAGACCTCGATGACTTGCGGATGACTCAGCTGAACCAGCGTCTGGAACTCACGCTCGAACAAGGCCGTGAGCCGTCCGCGTTCGGCCAGCTCACGGGGCGCCGTGAGCTGCTTGAGCGCCACTTCACGCTGACTCACGAGATCTTTTACGCGGTACACGCAAGCCATGCCGCCGCGGCCGAGCAGCTCTTGCACCTGATAGCGCTCCGCCAGCGTCACCGCTTCGACAGACAGTACCGGTTGAACCTCGCGCGTACCTGTCATCGACTCCCCCGCTCACGCTGCCGCTGCATCGATCCAGGATAGAGGTGTTCGGGCGCGCTCGCGAAACCGTCGCGTGTATGTGTGTTGCCGCTGATGGCGTCAGTTGGTGGAGGAGGTGCGGTCGACGCACGCCACATAGCCCGGCACCGCGCACCGCGATTCAGTGTGTGTGGAGCGCCTTCGTAGCCCGTGCAGCTTCACGGCCAGTGGCCGGGCCACGTCCTTGTCGGTGACCGTACGCTCAGTGCTAAGTGCTCGGCCGAGGCGCGGTTCTGGGGCTCCTGTGCTTCACGGAGCGTCAGACTTGTACCCCGCGCGGCGCGCCGTGCAGTTGGATGAGATCACCGATGGGGTCAAGACGGACGAAATTTGGATCGTCGAAGAGCTGGTGTGCCTGCGAAACATGGACGTCAATGACGTCGACTTGAGCCACCTTTCCGACTCGATTGGCGAACCGCTCGCGGAACGGTTCGCCGACAAGCGAGTCGATGAGATGTGCCGGAACGCAGGCGCAGTCTGGCAGGACGTTCAGAACGAGCTGAACGCGCTCCCGTTAGCGACGCAGATTCCGTTCGAGTGGCTGCCTGACGACCATCGCAATAGCAACTACCCGATCGGCACTCAACTATGCGGCGGTGGACCGTGCGAGCCGACGGTACTTGCTTGCGCGACCATGGACGAACAAGGTAACTGCGGGCCATGTGTCCTGTTGAGCGGCGAGTGCGTGCCGTGCTTCTGGAACTCCGTTGGGCAGTGCGAGCTGTTCCCGCCTACACCATCGTTCTGACGCGACGTGCGCGGGCGCGTGGACCGGGGGGACTGCAGAGCCCGCGGCGCCCGCGCTGTTTGGCTCTCGTCCGGCGGCGCCCGCAGCGCCGCCATCACCACCTCGGCCTGCTGCGGCGCGTGCTGCGCCGGCGGCTCCCAAAGACGCCGCACGGCACGCCCTTCGCGGTGTCGCCATCAAAGCTACAGCTCTTCGATCGAATCGACGCGGCTCGGATAAAACGCGAGGTACTCGCGGATCGTGTGTCGAATGCGCCGTGCGCGAGAGCGCGGTCATGTCGACTTCGGCGCGCGGGATGTACTGCACCGGCGGGTAGTTCGCCTCGCGCAGCGTCAGCGCGTGAGATCGCGCGGCCATCCGTGATCCGCGTGATCGACGAGGCTCGCCCGTACTTCGAGCTGTTCCCGCTGCGCGATGCGATCCCGGCGCGCTTCCTACAGCCGGCAGCTGGGCGCGGTTGAGCCGATGCAGGCCGAACCCTCGGGGCTCGATCGGATCTCACGTCGGCGTTGGCCTCGTTTCGAACTGCGCCCCCAGAAAGCGCATGAGGCGGCGGCGCTCGATGCTGAAGTTCGCCGCCATCACGATGACCAACGGATAGCCCTTCTGCGCGCACACCATCGCGAGCCTGATGCCGGTGTTGCCGCTGGTGGCTTCAATGCGGCCGCTGCGGACAAACCTGCAGCTCCCCAGCCGGCTCGGCCGCCGAGTGTCGAGATGGCTCGTGCGGTTTTCAATGCGGCAGTGGACTCACGCGCTGCGGAGATGTCTGCATCGACATGCAAACGGACCTCGCGAACTGCTGCGCTTGCGCGCAGAGCTGTAGTAACGACACGGCCTTCGGACACGCGGTCTGTGAAGCGGGCAAGTGCGGCATTCGCTGCAACCTCGGTTTCGGGAGCTGTGACAACTACTGCATCAGTGTCTCACTGCTCGCCGACTCACGCTCGCTCGCCACCTGTGCCTTTTTAGGCACTCTTCAAGCCGTGGGCATGTGCGCCAACATGGGCGAGCGCGCCGCTTACTGCGCCAACGCATGCGTCGATACTTCGACGGTTAAACGGCACTGCGGGACGTGCAATCACGCCTGCGAAGCAAACCAGGTTTGCGAGGCTGGCAACTGCGGACCTCCATGAGACGAGGTCCGCCTGTGGGGTCGTTCTGCAAGTGCGGCCGCTGAGTCGCTGTTGGCGCAGCCCGAGCGAGGCGCCTGGCACGGCACTTGCCCCACTGCTGCGCGATGGCGATGCTCACACAAGCGCAGCATTCGATGACGAAAACACTGCTCGTGGTGCTAGCGGTGGCGCTTGTCCTGGCGGGTATGGTGTTCGTGCATCAGCAGTACTTGCCGCCTGGCGCAACATCCGCGCGGGGACTCGCGGCCTTTCTGCGGTCTCTTCATACTCACCGCTTTGGCGCGATTGCCGTGTGTGGCGCCTACGCATTCTTGGCGTGCGCGTTCGTACCGGTCACGGCGCTGACTGCTGCTATGGCGCTGGTGTTCGACGCGCCGCACGCGTTCTTGTACGCGATGACTGGAGCGCTACTGTCTGCGGCGCTTTCACGCGCCATCGGCCAGCTGGCAAGTGGGCCGGTGCTCCGGCGTATGCAGGGACCACGGTTACACGCGCTGCGAGAGGGGCTTCACGCGAACACCTTCAGCGCAACAGTCGCTGCTCGGATCGTTCCGTTCGGTCACTTCACGACGATCAACTTGCTCGCCGGTGCGCTCGCCGTGCCGTGGCTGCCCTACATGCTGGGAAACCTCGTGGGCATGGCATTCGGCGTGGCTGCGTTTACGCTGTTGACCGATCGGGTTGCGGAGGTATTCACCGCGCCCACGCCGACGAACGTGGCGATCGCCGTGGGCGGGTTGCTCGCCGCGGTTGGCATCGGACTCCTACTGACGCGCTTCGTAAGGCGGCGCCAGCAGCGCGCGAGTTAGCCCTCGTCAGCGACTTGTACTTCCAGCCCGCGCGTCGGCCGGGCGCTCCAGGAGGTTTAGTGCAGGTCGCCCAGATGCTCGGCTTTCACGATATTGCGGCTTTTCGCAAGCTGTTCAAGCGCTTCACCGGCGTAACCCCCGAGAACTTCGCGCTTCTGCACGGAAGGAGCCTGGACTTTGTCCGATCCGGCGACGGAACACCTTCGTGAAATGACTCTGGTCGGCAAAGCCGCAGCTGATGGCAACGTCGGCGAGGGGTAGCTCGCTGCTCCGGAGCAGTTGTTTGGCGTGTTCCACGCGGCGCTCGAGCAGAAACTGATAGGGCGGCAGACCGGTCGATCGCTTGAAGGCTCGCGAGAACTGGGCGACGGACAACTCGCACTCACGCGCGAGCAGGGGCAGCGACAGCTCGTCGGTCAAAAGTGGGCGTCGATGAGCGCTTTCGCTCGGCGTTCCTGCCAAGGTGCGAGCCCGCCGGTCCTAAGCGTCTGCGCCGGCAGCGATTCAAAGCGGCCGGCCATGTGGGAGCGCAGCGCGAACAACACGTGATCGACGAACAAGCGCGTCGTGCGCTTGGGCTGAGACAGCGCAGGCAAGAGCGAATGGCCGAGCGCCGCGATCACCGGATCTGCCACGTTTTGGCGAGGCATGCCGCCCAGTGCCGCGAGCGACGTTCGCCTCCCCCGCATCTTCGAGCGCGTACAGCGGCAAGCTGAAGTGATGCAGTGAAACGGAACCTTCGAGCGCGCCGCCAGACCACGCCGCAGGACACCGCCCCCCGACGCGCTCGTCAGTCATGCCTCGAGTGCATGCACGTGTTCCACTGAATCGGGTTGCGCATTGTCAGCGTCTGCAATCAGGTTTGATGGCAGCTGACAAGTCATAGATGGTCCGCAATGAGCCAGCGGTCGGCCCTGTGAGCTGATTCTCGAGTGACACAATAACTAGTGATGTGTCCTGGTCGGCGCGCCAGCCGCACTCTTGGGCCGCAATGCCTTCATCACGAGCAAACTACCGGGGGGCAACCATGGCACGCGTAGAAGGATTCGAAACCAACCAAACGGGTCAGATTCCAAGCGGCGTCGTGGGCTTCGTAGGCAGCGCAACCGGCGTGGTCGGCAGCAGCGTCCGCGGAGATGGCGTGCGCGGATTCGGTGACCTGTACGGGGTCGCTGGCACCACGTTCGCCGATAGAGGTCAGTACGCCGGAGTATTCGGCCAGTCAGCGAACACCGCCGGCGTGAAAGGTGTGAGCACTCGAGGTATCGGTGTGTTTGCCGAGAGCCTCGAGACCTTTGGCAGCTCAAGCGTGAGCTACGGTTCCGCGGCGGGTGCGAACGGACTCAACTTCTCCAACGCGTCGGCCCCGGGCACGGCAGGCACCAGTGTGCTCGGCAATGGTGTGGATGGCTTCAGCTTCAGCTCGGACGGTGTGCGCGGGGAGGGGCGCGCTGTCGGCGTCCACGGCGTAGTGCGTGACCGCGCAGCGCACGGCGTGCTGGGAGAAAACACCGCGGGGGGCTCTGCTGGCACATTCGTGGGCCACGTGCGTGTCACGGGCTCCATCAGCAAGGGCGGAGGCGGCTTCGAGATCGACCACCCCACTACGCCGGACGCGCGCTTTCTCGCGCACGCCTTTGTGGAGTCGCCCGAGATGCTCAACGTCTACAGCGGCACCGTGACTACCGATAAGTACGGTGAAGGTTGTGTCACATTGCCGGACTACTTCGAGGTGCTCAATCAAGACTACCGCTACCAACTCACGGTGGTTGGTCCACGCTTCGCGCAAGCGATTGTCAAGCAGGAGATCTGCGGTCAGCGCTTTGTCATCGCGACCTCCAAGCCACAAACCAAGGTATCGTGGCAGGTGACCGGAGCTCGGCGCGACGCGTGGGCGCGTGCGAATCCGCTGGTCGTCGAGCGTGAGAAGACTCCCGCGCAGCGGGGGCGCTATCTCCACCCCGAGCTGTATGGAAAGGCGAACGAAGCCGCGCTCTACCCGACTACCGCGTCCAGCTCCTCGTCGATCGACAGCGTTCGCACGGCGCTGCCCGAGACGCTGCGCGACCGCATCGAACGAGTGCTCGGGGCATGGCTGCAAGCTGGCCATGTCGATCGCGTGGAGCTCTCTGGCCTGCTTGCGGACGCGGCTCGGTTATCCGAAGCCGCTTCCGCCCCTCGAGAATCGAGCCTCGAAGAGCGTTGGCGGGACGTTCAAGCCATGCTGGAGCGCGTGCTCAAGACCGCCTGAGACGGCGACTCAGTGGGATGGCCGGGGACGGCTGGCATCTGCCGCCCCGGTCGATAAATGACGTGCACGCGCGCGTTCCGCGTGCTCCCTTGGTCACCTCACTAGCGAAGCCCAGGCGAGGTCTTTGATGCGTGTCATAGAGTATGAGCGGTTCGGTGGCCCCGAGGTGTTGACCGTGCGCGAGCGCCCAACACCGCGGCCGAAGCGTGGTCAGCTGCTGGTGCGTGTGGTCGCCTCCGCGCTCAATCCCAAAGAGATCGTGCTGTACTCGGGCAAGTTCCGGCTGCTCAGCGGCGCGCGTTTTCCGCGTCGTACCGGCTTCGATTGGGCTGGCGAGGTGGTCGAGGTCGGCAGCGCGGTGCGCGACGTGCAGCCGGGTACACGCATGTTCGGCATGCTCGACGGGTTTCGTGGCGGCGCCGCGGCCGAGTACTTGGTCTGCGACGTCGCCTGCTGCGCCCGCGCGCCCGAGTCGCTCTCACTGGTAGAAGCGAGCGCGGTGCCTCTGGCCTCTCTCACGGCATTGCAGGCTTTCCGCAACATGGCCAAGCTCGAAGCGGGTCAGCGCGTGCTGATCAACGGCGCCTCCGGCGGCGTCGGCACCTTTGCTGTGCAGATCGCACGCGCACTCGGAGCCGAAGTCGATGCCACCACCAGCCCCAAAAACCGTGAGCTGGTGCGCACGCTGGGTGCGCACGACGTGTACGACTACGCGACGCTCGACTTCGCGCACCACGAGAAGCGCTACGACGTGGTGTTCGATGCGTTCGGCAACCTGCCATTCGAGCGCGTGCGGCCGGTGCTGTCTGCAGTTGGCATGCAGATCACCACGGTGCCCAAGCTTCGTTGGGGCCTGGCCATCGCCAAGACGCTGCTCAGTGCGCAGCGCATGCGTTTGGTGTCCGTCAAGATGCGCCAGAGCGATCTGAGCTTCGTGGCCGGGCTGATCGACCGCGGTCAGCTGCGCCCGGTCATCGATAGCGTGCTCCCGCTGGACGAGATCGTCGCCGCACATCGACATCTAGCGAGCAAACATGCGCGTGGAAAGATCATTCTCCAGGTCGGCGTGGACGCTCAGAGGTAGAGCGACGCAGAGCGACAACCGTGAGCCACGTGCTTGGCGATCGACGTCGTGCTGAGTAGAGTCCGGTGCCATGTGGCAAAGCTTTCCGCTCATGGCGATCGGCCTGGCGATCTACGTCGCACTGAGTCTCCTGCTCTCAGGCCAGGCTCAGCCGTGGTATCTCACCGAAGTAGCGAGTATGCAGATGCCTTCAGGAGCGCGCTGGAGCGTGAGCGCCGGTGACGTGTTTCTGCTCTGTGCGCTCGTGCTGCTCTTCATCGAGATCGTGCGCTCGCCACGCATCGGCCCCGAGCCACTGCTGAATCATGCGTTTTCGGTGGTCGTATTCGTCGTCGGGCTGCTGCTCTTTCTCATGCGCGCAGATTGCGCCAACTCGACCTTCTTCAGCTTCATCGCGCTCACGACCTTCGATTTTCTCGCTGGTTTCATCATCAGCATTTTGGCGGCGCGGCGCCAAGTCGAGAAGCACGGTGTGCTCGAGCGTCTGTGACGCTTACAGGCATCGGCCGCGCTTGTCCCGCTCGAGGTTTCGAGCGCGCGCGTGGGTCGTCGCGCACAGTCGTCCGAGGTCGACTCGACCTAACGGACGCGAACCGGCAGAGGCACGTTGCACACTTCGATGCGACCGGCGGGCACCTTGAACCAGTCGTCACTG
>Ga0190271_10002567_pt1 | contig 11068 bp, 7 predicted proteins | sample Popmic356T_FD_133747 | JGI IMG/M metagenome (GOLD analysis project Ga0190271, IMG submission 133747) | Populus adjacent soil microbial communities from riparian zone of Weber River, Utah, USA - 356 T | ecosystem: Environmental > Terrestrial > Soil > Riparian zone | place: USA: Utah | collected...
GCTCGGCGGCGTCGGCGCCGGCGCCGCCGCGATCTCGTTGAACACGCCGCGACGGCGGCAATCGCGGCTGTTGCGCAAGCACGTGCGACTGGCGCCGCGCGAGGACGCCACCGGGCGCCACACCTCGACGCCCGCCGCGTCACCGCCTGCCTTCGGCCTCGCACCACGTGCGGGCCGCTGGGAGCACGTCGTCAGCGAGGATCTGCGCCGTGACGGCCGGAGCGGGCAGGGCGACGGCGGGCACACGAAGGACGGTCCGCCGCCTGGGCGGCGCGCCGGAGAGGAGGGTCCATCATGAGCGCCACGACCGTGCCGCCAAGGGCGACCGCAGCTGCGCCGACGGTGAGTGAACTGCTCCTCCCGGGCGGGAAGCCGCCGCCCGCACTCGCACGCGCGGCCGGCGCCGCGGCGAAACGCGAAGCCCTCGACGGAGCGCTCACGCGCCTGACCCCGGTGGGCCTCGACATCCTCGGCTCGCGGATCGGCCGACTCGTCGGCGAGATGCTCAACGTCGATATCGGCAGTGTGATGGGCTCGGCACTCACCAAGAGCCGAGCGATCGCCGACGCACTTCGGTCGACCGCCGAGAAACCCGGGACGGAGGCAGTCGTCCCGCTCGCCGATCACACGCTCACGTCGACATACTCTCCCGCTGTCGACATCGTCGTCGACGGAGCCGCGGTCACCAGCATCCCCTTCGAGGTCACCCTCGCCACGGAGATCGAGGGCGGGCTGCTCGTCATCAACCACGGGCGGATCGTGTCCGTGCGGGCGGGTCGAGCGAAGCTCAAGGCGAGCCTCGCGTGCGAGGGCATCTCCATCACCGAGCGACAGCTGGACCTCGACCTGCCCGCGGTCATGCGCCTGCCCGCAGCCGACGCGCAGGTCGGCGCCGTCGTGACGTCGGGGGAGACGGGGGCGGATGCGGCCGGTGGCGTGGCGCGTGGTGCCGCGGGTGGCGCGCCCGGTGGGGCGACCGGTGGTGCGGGTGACCCGGGTCGAGTCGGCGTTGCAGGCCCAGCAGGCGATGCGACGGGAGCGGCTCCGCCGGTCGGGCTCATCCACAAGGGCTGGCGTTGGACGGCGGCGGGAACGTGGGAGCGTGCGGGCCCCTACCGACCTGGGGACATCGTCAACGGTCACCGCCTCAACGCGACCGGCAGCGCGTGGGAGCCCCTGCCTCAGTGAGCCGCCCGCTGGGTCGCGGATCCGGTCCTGATCCAGCCTGTTTCTTCACGCCGCGGCGACGGGCGCCGCGCGTTCGTGACCATTCTCGATGCCCATCGCCCGCGCCAAGGGCCGCGCAAGGACCTCCGCCGGTGCTGCCGCATCCGCACGTCGACCACGCCGTTCTTGCGCAGAAGCTCCGCGAAGGGGCCGGCCTCTGGAGCGTAATCGTCCTCAGGGCCCCGTCTTCCGCACCCGGCTATAGCCCCTAAGGGTCGATCCTATTGAGCAGACGACAGACGTCGCCGACCAAGGAGTCGTTGTTCGTTGGTCCATACTCGCGCGCCATCGGCGCCTCAATCCGGTCAGGCCTACGTTCACGGCGTGAGCACCCGCAAGGTCGATGATCTTGTGAAGGCGCTCGGCGCGGACACCGGGATCAGCAAGTCGGAGGTCTCGCGGATCTGCGGCAACCTGGACGAGGACGTCGCCGCGTTCCGGGACCGCCCGCTGGCGGACACGACGTACCCGTATGTGTTCCTCGACGCGACGTACTGCAAGGCCCGCGTCGGCCGGCGGGTGGTCTCCCAAGCGGTCGTCGTCGCGGTCGGTGTCGCCGCGGACGGGCGGCGGGAAGTGCTCGGCTTCGAAGTCGGGGACACCGAATCGCAGCCGTTCTGGACCACGTTCCTGCGCAGCCTGAAGGCCCGTGGCCTGGGCGGAGTGAAGCTTGTGATCTCCGATGCTCACACCGGTCTGATAGCCGCGATCGAGACCGTCTTCCAAGGCTCGTCCTGGCAGCGGTGTCGGGTCCACTTCATGCGGAACGTGCTCGCGAACGTCCCCAAGACCGCCGGGCCGATGGTCGCGTCGATCATCCGCACGATCTTCGCCCAACCCGACCCGGAACACGTCTACGCCCAGTTCGACGAGGTCGTCCGGATGCTCACGAGATCGCACCCGAAGATCGCCGAGATGCTCGAGACCGCCCGGACCGACCTGCTCGCCTTTGCCGAGTTCCCGTACCCGCACTGGCGTCAGATCTGGTCCACGAATCCGCTCGAGCGGGTGAACAAGGAAATCAAGCGCCGCACCGACGTGGTCGGCACGTTTCCCAACCCGGCGGCGCTGCTCCGCCTGGCCGGGCACGTCCTCATCGAGCAGCACGACGAATGGGACGGCGCCGACCGCCGCTACTTCAGCGAGCACTCCATGAAGCTCCTCACCACCGAAACCGAGGAGGTGGCGATCCCGGAACTGACCGCGGCGTAATCAAAACAGCTGACCCTGCACGGTGTTGAGAAACTCCACCGCTCAGCGGGACGTCACCGCTGATTGTCGGAGCGAGGCCGAAGACTGCGATGAGCTTGCGGTGGATCTGACGCGCGATGCAGCGCTTGAGGATGCGCCGGATCTCGCTGCGGCGTACCAAAACATACTGAGGTTCACGTGTGCGCGTAAGCACTCACTCGACGGTGGATCACCAGGCAGGGCGACAAGGGCGAGTGATCCCGCCGCCAACGAGCTTCAGTGCGACCACCCCGGCCATCATGAGGGCGACAAGGTTACACGGCCACCGGGGTGCTCGCGTTCCGACGGCGGTTCCCGGGCAATCGCGATGAGTTATCGAACGCTTCGTACGGTCTCCGCTCGTGGCTGCGAACTGACGCATGTCGGCAGGTCAGCGCGGGTCGGGACGGGCGCGTCGACTGCGGTCGACGGCGCGCCGTCTGAGTCGAGCCGGCGGGAGAGGCGGCCTGTCTCGAAGCCCTTCGGGTGCTGGCGAGGCGCCGAGGCCGACCAGCACCACGGCTGCCAGCGCGACCACGGTGATGCGCGGGGAGAAGCCCGTGAGCCCCGAGGCGAGAAGTGCCGCCGCCGCAACGAGGGCCCACCGATCGCCGCGCGACCACGGCCTGGTGCCGCGCAGTGCGAGCAAGATCACCGCCCCGGCGAGGCCGACACCCACCAGCCCGTACTCAAGAGTCCACTGGAGGATCTCGTTATGCGCCGACGTCGTCACCCGCGACGACTCCGACACGAGCTCGAAGGCTTTCGCCGGAGCGCCCTCGCCGAACAGCGGGGCGGCGGCGATTCGCTGCATTGCCTCGACCCACAACTGCGGGCGATCCTCGTTCGGCTCCACGACGGTGCGCCACGCCACCATGGCCACCCCCGCCACCGTGGCGCACACAGCCAGGACATAGCCGGCCGGCCGGGGCCACGCGGCGAGGCCGGCCTCCCGGCGGCCGCGGACGGTTGCCGATCGGACCACCACCGTGACGACAATGAGGATGCCCATGATGAGGATGGCGATGCGGCTGCCCGTCGCCAGGATGGCCGTGACCTGCACGATAAGCGCCATCCCGGCGACGGCGCGACGCCGGCCGCGAATCAGCTGCCGGAGCGTCAGAATGGACGTGCCCACGAGAAGGACCCCCAGGCCATTTGGAAACCCCAGAAGTCCTTCACCCCGAGGAGGAACGGACAGGTCGACACCCCCACTCACGGCCGAGACGATCACAGCGACGAGCGCGATCACTGCCTGCAGCGTCCCGAGGATGATCAGCCCCGCGGTGAGCACCTCGCGATCCGAGGCATTCATGCCGGCGACGGCGAGGAGTGCCATCGCGACGATGAGGATCAGCAGCGGCATCCGGACACTGTCGAGCGACCAGCCCCTGCGGAGCGGACCGTTGACGATCAGGTACGCGAGCAGCACGCCGCTCGCCGCCCACGGGCCCAACCCGGCACTCGGACGTGCCTGGGCCGTCGCCACCGATGCCGCGACCAGGACGAAGACAATCACGAGGTCCCTAGCGTCAGTCCCGCCGCGCGTCGCACCTGCCCACGCCATCGCTGCCAGCAGCAGGTACGCGGTCACCGTCCGGCATCCTTCGCGCCGCGTGCCGGCGTTGGGGCCTTCTCCTTCCGCTCTGCCTTGTCACCGGCGGAGTCCTCGTCCTCGTCTGCCCTACCGGCCAAGAGCTTCCGGATTCCCACGACCAGGCCGAGGGCCGCCACAAGTGCCGCGAGGATCCCGCCGATCACGGTGACCGGTGTACCGATCACGTCCCAAACGGATGGAGGCGGCGCCTCTGCAAGCGCGGCGTTAGTGCGTTCGACGGTGTCCTCGATCGTTTCCTCTCCCGCTTCGCCTCTTAGGCGAGCAGTGAAGACGAGGGACACTTGTCCGGTTGCGTTGGGCGTGACGACCCATCGGCGCGTGACGACCGCGTCGGTTCCGAGAGCGACGGACGCGAGGGCGGCCTCGGCCTTGGCCTCGCGGATTGTGACTTCGACGGAGTTCTCGGCCTCGGCGATATCGATGTCGGCGTCAACATCCGCGTCGGTCAAGGGGAAACTGGCGCTCACCTCGTAGTCCTGACCCACGGTCATGTCGTCGGGGACATCCGTCTCCATGCCCGCATCAGCCGACTCGACGACCTTCTGGAACTCGAGCAGCTGCGGGTGGACCCGCACATCGACCGCGACGTCGTCGTTGCGATCGGGCACATCCAACCGCACGCCATCGACGAAGACCTCGGGAACGAAATGGATGAGCAGCTTTTGCGGGCCGACTTCACGCGCAGTGACGTCCCAGGCCCATGTCAGTTCGTAGCCGCCCTCCGGACGGACCGTCCCGGTGTCGAGTGTCTTCGTCACCGGGTCGCCGGGGCTGATGACGAATGCCGCGGGGTTCTCCGCAGTGAGCGTCGCCGCGTTGCTGTACGCGATTTCGACGCTCGGCAGAGTGGGATCGCCCTCTACGCCGTAGATCAGCGTGGCGTAGAAGGTCACGGGCTCAAACTGTACGACTTCGGGCTCGCTCCAGCCGGAGGCCACGCGGGCGATCGCGAACGGGTTCGGCGACCCCCGCAGCGGGTATGTCGCCTGGTTGAGAGACATCGCCGACGTCGGCAGAAACATCGCGACGAGAGTCGCGAAAGTTACGACGAGCCCCCCTCTCAACGACTTCCGACGTGCAGATTCGCCGTACATCGCCCCCTCCTCGTGCGCGATCCGCTTCGGGTGCTGGGGCTCATCGTAGACCTCCTCCGCCGCCATGGCCACAAGGGTCGCGTGACGGTGGTCAGCCGTTGTTCGCGCGGACTGCCGGCCGATGTCCTCGGCAGGGATCAGGACTCTCGCGACTTACCTCGAGGACCGTTACCCGGGCATGGCGGCGCGCTCGCTTTGCGGAGTCATCCCGGTGCTGAGCTTGGGCGGGCATTCGCGAACTCGGCGGCGCGCGCTGACCGCTGGAGGTCCGTGCGGGCTGCGATGCACTAATCAGTAGTGCCCCTTGACGTGGTGTAGCGCGCGGTGGCCGGCCTCGTCGCAAGACGTAAGCGCGGTCACCGTGTGATCTGTGAGTGTTGAGGTTGGGCGGTCCGGCATGGGTCGCTCCGAGGATCGGTGTCGGCATCTCTGCTTGACTCAGCGTGATGTGGCCCCTTCGGCGTGCTCTTCGAAGGACTCGTCAGCAGGGGGTGTCGATACCGGCTTGGCCTCCACTTCTGCTGGCTTGATCAGAAGCTTGTCCGCGCCGCTGCCAGCGGCCGTGACTCATCACAGATATGCCGCACACCCGGTGGGATCCCAGGCCTTGACACTGTTCACTCACCGAGGAGGTCCATTCACGCCATTGATCGCGGAGGTCATCGACGCCGTTGTCGGCGGAGACACACATCGCGATACCCACACCCTGGAACTGGTCGGCCCGACGGGGGCGACGATCGCGACCGTGATGGTCGATAACGATGACAACGGGTACGCGGAGGTGCTCGCGTGGATCGTGGAGAACGCGCCCGGCCCGAGAGTCATCGTCGGTTTGGAGGGCACACGCAGCTACGGCATCGGTTTGGCGCGCGCCGTGCAGGCCGCGGGCTTGGTCGTCGTCAAAGCCGAACGGGCCCGAGACCGTGAGAAGGAACGTGGCCTCCCCGCCGCGCGCCGCAAGGCCTCAGGAAGGCTCGTCGAGGGCGCCGTCACCTCGAACTGAAGCAAGCCCTCGAGCAACTCGCCCTCGCCTACCCCGAACGCCTCAACTCCTACCTCTAACCACCGACCAATGCCCGCTTACACAGAAGACTTGACAAGCCCCGGCAGCATCGCAGCACGGTCCGCGTCCAGCCGAGCATTCGGAGCAGCTCGGATCGTGCGCACCACCCGGGCATTTGCCCCGCGAGCCAGTCGGTGGACTGGGTGTTGAAGTCCGCCGGGGACGTACACATTCGGCCCGGCATGAACGAGATCTCGAACCATCCATTACGGCGCTTAACAACACCCTTGAACTCCGGATGCCGCGGCGGCAGCAACACCAACTTAGTCGCCAGGGTCCCCATGAACGCCGCGACACCCGCGGCGGGTCGATGCCCTCTTCCGATGCCGCCCTCGTTGTCCTAGATCAGCCGTCGCGGCACGCTCCCAAGTTGCTGGGTCGACTCCCACGACGCCATCAGCAGATCCTCCGTCGTCCTCGCCGGGATCATCCGAGCAACCATGAACCTCGATTGCGCGGCGGTGATCACCAGCGCCGGCAGCAACTTGGTCGTGCCGTCCTCAAGCGGGATCTTCTTCGGCGGGAACCAGAGATCACACTGCGCCGCGTCACCGGGATCCCACGTCAGCCGATCCGCCGGATCGATCGGCCGGAACTCCGGCCGCAACCGCTTCACCCCCGCCCCGAACCAGGTAATCGACCCCGCCCACCCGACCCGCTCCGCGAGCACCGTCGCCGGCATATCCGGCGTCTGCTCCAACAGCGCCCGCACCCGCGCCTCGAACGCGACGAACGAAGACTCCGTCGGCGTCCGCTCATACTGCGGCGGCGAATCCGACCGGACCGCCTTCAACACTGTCGTCCTCGAGATCCCCAATCTCGCCGCGATCCGCGCCTTCGGCACGCCCTCCGCAGCCAACCGCCGGATCAACGCCCAGTCCTCCAAAGTGATCATTCTCGAATCGTCAAGTGTTCACTTTTCACCGCCGAAACTAGCCAGTTTTCGAGAGCCGTCGACACTTCACCCTCCCACCGCGGCGAGTGCCGACACTGACGAGGAGTTCGTGGACGACCTCCGCGTCGCTACTCCCCAGCGAGCTGAGGGCAGGCTCCGCCGACTCGGAGGTATGGCGCCTTCCCAGTTCGTCGCAGATCCACTTCCGGAGCGCGCGTTCGCGCGTTGACGTGACTACGCGAGGCCCTCGAAAGTCGTCCCCGTCGCCGTGACCAGAAACGAGACCAGAAACCCCTGAGCGACTCAGAATCAGCCCGTTCCCGCCGGTGCCAGCCGATACACTGGATCCATGAAACCCGCGGAAACACGCGGAATCATGCGGCAACCCGATGGGGGAGTCGTCACCTCGACGACCTACCGTTGTTCTTGGTTCGAGTCCAGGTACCCCAGCAGTGAATTCTGCAGGATTCCGCGTCAGAATCTGTCCTCTCTGGGCCGTTGTAGCCCGCTCTTAGGCGCGAGAGCACACACGGGACCGAAAACCCTTTTGGGTGCGCGTCGGGGGATCGTGTCTCGGTCACTCCGGGCCGGCTACGAGTTCTGGTCTTGGAGTCCGCGGCGAACACGAGCTTCGTGCACGCGGTCGGCAATAGGGCACGCGCAGAACCCGCCGAGCGGTCTCTTCGTCGACGACGCGCCGTTCACGTGCATCGAAGCTCATCTGCATCCCGTGCCGGTGTGCCATCGCTTCATCGACTTGACAGAACGGTTCACGCGGGCCGCGGCCTGCCGTTGGGTGAGCGGTGTCACGCCCCTCGGCGTCTTGGGGTGCTCGATATCGTCTCACGCGAGGGGCTGGAGCAAGCCCTGCTGCTTCGAGTAGTTCAGCTACCTGGCGCACGCGGAGTATCGCCGGTGACACACGAAGTAGCGTAAACACACCAGGCCACCACCGGGTCGCATCTACAACCGCCTCAGTGGCCGGCGCGGGAACTCACTCGAAGGAGACTTCATGACCGGCTGGCGTATTCGCGACTACCACGCTGACGACGTCGACGGGATTCTGCGCCTGTGGGAGCAGGTCACGGCCGCCGATGCCGACCCGGTCTACAACCTGCCGGAGGTGCTGGCCTCCTGCGCGAAGGACGATGCGGTCGTCGCGGTGAAAGGTGACCGCGTCATCGGCGCGGCCATCGGGCGTGCCGCGCACGCCCAGGGCTGGGTGGTGTTCCTGGCGACGGCATCCGATGCGCGGGGGCAAGGGATCGGGTCTTCGCTGCTGTCTGCGCTCGAGGCGCGGATGGCACCGCACGGGATCTCCAAGCTCTCCGCGTTGATGCCCGCCGCCGAAACCCGGGTCGGAGCGTTCCTGCAGCAGGGGTTCGCCCTGAAGCAGGACTTGCACTATTTCGAACGGCACATCCCGGTGCAGCGGGAGGAACTGAAGATCCTGGCCGAGCTCAGCGGCCGGGTCATGCCCCGCGGGCTGTGGGATGCGGTCGGCGGGATGACCGCGGAGAAGGATCTGCTCGAGCGACGTGTCGTGATGCCGCTCGCGCAGTCGGAGCTGGCCGACCGGTTCGGCGTGGTGCCTCCGCGCGCGATCGTACTTTTCGGCCCGCCAGGAACGGGCAAGACGACGTTCGCGAAGGCGATCGCGTCACGGCTGGAGTGGTCCTTCGTGGAGGTGTTCCCGTCCCGTTTGGCGTCGGACCCCGGCGGCCTGGCTGGTGCTCTGCGGGAGACGTTCATGAGGATCGCGGAGCTCGAGCACGCCGTCGTGTTCATTGACGAGGTCGAAGAGATCGCCTCCCACCGTCAGGGGGAGCCGCCATCTCCGACGCAGGGTGTGACGAACGAACTTCTGAAGATCATCCCCGCGTTCCGTGAGCAGCCGGGACGTCTGCTCATCTGTGCCACGAACTTCATCCGGTCACTTGACGCCGCGTTCCTGCGGCACGGCCGGTTCGATTACGTCATCCCGATCGGCCTGCCCGACGAGCAGGCCCGAAGCGCCATCTGGCAGCGGTACATCCCGGCAGGAGCAGTCGCGGTCGAGGTGCCCGAGCTGGTCACCATGACCGCCGGATTCTCACCGGCCGACATCGAGTACGCAGCACGCAAGGCGTCCCAGGCTGCACTCGAGAATGCGGTCTACGCCGGCGCGGAGCATCCCGAAGGCCCATTGATGCAGGACTATGTCGCAGCGATCGCGGCCACGCGCGCGACAGTGTCCGCAGACGTCGGCGCGGACTTCCTGGAAGACATCCACACCGTCGGGCGGGTGTGATCCAACCGGTCACACGAAGCCGCTCGACGTCAACAACGGACAGTCTGGCGCGAGTCTGGTCAGCGCATTATGCCAATGACCCGTCGGGGGAAAGCGCGAACATGTGTGACATCGGCCGTGCCGTGGGCAGCGAACCGACATTTTCCAGCGATCGCGGGTCGAAAATGCTGATGGATTGATGCCCCTCACCGAGAGGCGGTGCCGGTGCCGGCTGGGGCGTCCTGGTCGGCCGCCACGAGGGCGACCGCGTCGAGATGGCGACGGGCAGCGACGATCGCGAGGCGGGTGTGCTCCTTCGCGCCGACCTGGGCCACGAGCGTCGCCCTCGGGATCTCCAGCGCGTACGGAATACCCTCAGGCAAGGCCGACAGGATGCCGAGCATGTCGATGTCGCCCTCTCCAGGAAACAGCCGCTCGAAGCGGGCGGTATGGATCAGTCCCGCGGTGGTGGTGGGAATCTCGCCTGGCGCGTCGCACACATGGGCGTAGTGGAACCACTCCGGCGGAAGCTCGCGCAGCTCGTCGACGCTGGAACTTGACCGGGCGAAGTGGAGTAGGTCGATGAGCAGCCCGGCGTTGGGTTGTTCCGCTGCACGGAGGACCCGGGTGGCCTCGGTCAGGTTGGGAGTTTCCGTCCAGGATGGAAACTCGAGGTCGATGGTCAAGCCGAGTGGCAGGGCCAGCTGGCAGAGCTCGGCGAATCGATCCGTCTTGCGTGAGAAGTCCGAATCCGGCAGTTGCGTGATGACGTGGCGAGCTCCGAGCTCGGCGCCCGCCTCCAGGAAGCGGAGGTAGTCGCGGGGGGTATCTCCGGACGTGAATCGCGCCAGCTCGATGTCGAGGACCTCGATTCCGGTCGCCGCGAGGTGTGTCTTGGTAGCCCGCATCAGCGCCGGGTCGTACGTCAGGGGGTAGTGGGGCTCCTCCGCGGTGACCTTTGTCATCCGCAGCCCTACGTAGCGATAACCGGCGGCGGCAGCAGCATCCACCAGTTCCGGAGGTGACAGGCTGAGTGCGGTCAGGTGGGCGAGCGAATATTGGTGCCGATGCTCGGTTCCGGACTCGGTCGGCGCGCTCGCCAGCATGCGCAGTCGCTGACGGCGGTGCGCGGCCATGCGCAACGGAATGCTGAGAGGGGCACCGAGGGCCCGGTAGCCGTCGATGCGCTGAACCACCTCGAAGAACACGCGCGAGCCGAGCATCTCGGTGAAGAAGTGCAGGAACTCACCCTGCTCGTCGTGGTCGTACAGGATGGAGTACTCGCGCAGACTCTCCATCAGATCGGTCGGCAATGACAGGCGGGCGTCGAGGTCGTCGTAGTAGTTGGCTGGCATCTCCAGGATCGGTGCCCCGCGTCCGCGCATGACCTTCGCGCAGGCAATCGCGTCATCGGTAGCGAAGGCGACGAGTTGTGGGCTCGACACGCCGGGCGCCCAATCGCCACGCCGCAGTGGGTTGGTGCTCAAGCTGATCCGGACGCGACCGCGGGGATCGCTCGCCGACCAACTGCGGATGACACCGAAGGGAGCGGTGATCTCGGTGGACTCTCCAGCGACGAGGCCAAGCACGGAACGGAAGAACAACGCGGACTGGTCGAAGTCGTCGATCGTCTCCGTGATCGATACATGATCTATCGTGCCGAGCAGCGGAC
>Ga0190271_10002568_pt1 | contig 11068 bp, 13 predicted proteins | sample Popmic356T_FD_133747 | JGI IMG/M metagenome (GOLD analysis project Ga0190271, IMG submission 133747) | Populus adjacent soil microbial communities from riparian zone of Weber River, Utah, USA - 356 T | ecosystem: Environmental > Terrestrial > Soil > Riparian zone | place: USA: Utah | collected...
TGCGCGGCATTCCGGAGGAGCTCTACGCGCTCTTCGGCACCGGCTATCTCGGCTACACGGCCGCGCGCACCTGGGGTAAGGTGAAAGGCGTGGAACGATAGGGGGAGGGGAGCGGATGAGCCCGGGGCGTCTCAACGCGTTGACGGATGGCGTCGTCGCGATCGTGCTGACGATCATGGTTCTAGAGCTCAAGCTCCCCGAGGAACCGACGCTCGCCGCCGTACTGACGGTGCTTCCGCTGCTGGCGGCCTACCTGCTCGCCTTCATCTACGTGGCGATCTACTGGAACAACCATCATCACATGATGCAGTCGGCGCACAAGGTGACGGGCGCGGTGCTGTGGTCGAACCATGCATTGCTGTTCTGGCTCACACTGTTCCCGCTGATGATCCGCTGGATCGACGAGGTCGGGATCAGGCCGTGGCCGGTCGCCGCTTTCGGGCTGGTCCTGGTCGGGGCCTCGGTTTCCTACCAGCAGCTGGAACGCGCGCTGATCGCGGCCGAAGGGGAAGAGTCCGGAGTGAAGAGGGCGGTCGGACGCGGGATCAAGGAGTGGGCGAGCTTCGCCCTCTATTTGGCCGCGGTGGCGATGGCCTTCGTTTCTCCGCTGCTGTCGGTCGCGATCTACGTAGCGGTGGCGGCGACGTGGCTCATCCCCGACCGCCGCTTCGTTCGCGGCTAGTTGCAGCCGTTCACGGATCATCCCACATCCGAACCATGGAAAAGTATCATGGAACGACAATTCTCGGGGTGAAGAAGGACGGCCGCACGGTCATCGCCGGCGACGGACAGGTCAGCCTCGGCAACACCGTCATCAAGCCCAATGCCAAGAAGGTTCGCCGCATCGGCGAAGACGGGAAGGTGATCGGAGGCTTCGCCGGCGCCACCGCCGACGCCTTCACCTTGTTCGAGCGGCTGGAGCGGAAGCTGGAGCAGTTCAACGGTCAGCTGATGCGCTCGGCCGTCGAGCTCGCGAAGGACTGGCGGACCGACAAATATCTTCGCAACCTCGAAGCGATGATGATCGTCGCCGACAGGGACTCGTTGCTGATCCTGACTGGCAATGGCGACGTGCTTGAACCCGAGGGCGGGATCGCGGCGATCGGCTCCGGCGGAAATTACGCTCTGGCCGCCGCTCGCGCGCTGGTGGACTACGAACAGGATCCGGAGAAGCTCGCCCGCCGGGCGATGCAGATTGCGGCGGAAGTCTGCGTCTTCACGAACGACCAGCTGACGATCGAAACGGTCGAATAGTCAGGCCCTCGACTCCACTGCGGTTTACCTGCAAGTTAACGCATGCAGGTCCGGTTCCTGGAAGAGGGGGAGCGCCTGATCGCTCGGCCCGAGGCGCGGATGGAGGCAGTCGACGGCATCGACTTCGCGTCGGCCGTCGAACAGCGGATTCAGCCCAACACCAAATGCGTGACGATCGACCTGGAAGGGCTGGACTTCGTCAGCCTCGGGGGCATCCGCGCCATCCTGCGGCTCGCGAGGTCGCTCAAGGGCGGTCAGCGGCAACTCGATTTCGCGCATGGTAGCGAAGCCGTGCGCGAAGCCCTGCACCAGGCCGGGTTGAACCACTTCTTCGCTTTCACGCCGCCCTATAATCCACACAGGGGGACACCAGCATGAGATGTCGCGACCTTCTGGCCTCGTTCGCTCTCGCCTTGGCATTCCTCACCGTTGGCGGTTGCGGGAAGAAGGAAGGAGCGACGTCGAAGGTCATCAACGTGGCCGTAACACCCGCTTCGCCGCCCAATCTGTTCGAGGAGAATGGCCAGACCAAGGGCCTCGATTACGATCTGTTCGACGGCTACTGCAAAGCCCGCGGCTGCACGATGGCGATCACCGCCTACGATTGGCAGGGCATGCTCGGCGCGGTCGTCAGCAAGAAGGCGGACGTGGCCTTTTCCGGCATATCCATCACCGAACCCCGCCAGAAGGTCATGGATTTCTCCAAGCCCTACATGGACAACAGCTGGAACCTGGTGAGCATGAAGAGCCGCAACATCAAGCTCGCCAATCTCGACACGCTGAAGACCTACACGATCGGGTTCCCGCGCGGCATGGCATACATGGATTTCATCAAGACCGAGCTCGAGCCGAAGGGCACGTACAAGACCGACCAGGTGAAGCTCTATCCGAGCTACAACGAAGCCCTGACCGACTTGCAGAATGGCCAGGTCGACCTGGTCTTCCTCGATGGCACGGTCGCCTCGGTCTATCGCAAGAAGCTGCCGATCCAGGACAGCTATGTGTTCGAGGGGATCGACCGCCTCGGCTTCGCTTTCCCCAAGGGATCGCAGTTGCGTGTCGACTTCGACAAATATCTGGACGAGCTGGGACCAGAAAAGCGGCAGGCGATCATCGACAAGTGGATGAAGTAAGCTCCCGGGGTCGAACCGCGTGAGCTTCATCGATATCCTGCTGACGCTGCTTCAGGGTGCCGGCTACACGCTGCTGATCACCTTCAGTTGCGCCGCGACCGCGCTCTTCGTCGGCCTTGGCATTGCAATGGCTCGGGAGCTCGGACGCACCTGGACCTCTGCGATACTGTCCGCCTGGGTCTATGTGTTCCGCGGCATTCCGATGCTGGTGCTGCTGTTCGTCGTTTTCTTCGGATTACCGGGCATCGGCCTCGACGTGCCGCCGCTGCTGGCGATGATGCTGAGCCTCGGCCTCATTTCCGGCGCCTATCTGTCGGAAGTGTTCCGCGGCGCGCTCGCGGCCGTGAATCCCAACGAGGTCCTCGCCGCTCAAGCGATGGGCTTCACCCGGTTCGAGACACTGCGGCTGATCAAGATCCCTCAAATGATGCGTTTCTCGGTGCCTGGAATGGTCAATGAGCTGACCACCGTGCTCAAATATTCGCCCTTCGCCTACACGGTCGGCCTACCAGAGATCACCAAGCAGGCGATGGCTCTTGTCGCGACGACCATGCGGGGAATCGAGATCTATGCGGCGATCGGTCTCATCTATTTCGCCATCTACCGCCTGCTTCTGAGTGCCGTCCGGTTGATCGAAAAGCGCTACCGCATCCCCGGCTTCGCGGAGGAGTGAGAGTGGCGCTCCTCGAGGTCAAAGAGCTGGTGAAGTCCTACGGCGGCAGGAGCGTGCTCGACGGCGTGAGCTTCGACCTGGAGGAAGGCGAGTCCAAGGTCGTCATGGGGCCGTCCGGCTGCGGCAAGTCGACCTTGCTGCGCTGCCTCAACCTGCTCATCGAACCTACTTCGGGAGCGATACTGCTCGATGGAAAGGACATCACCCGCCCGGGTGCCGACGTCCGCGCGGTGCGCAGCCGCATCGGCTTCGTTTTTCAGAATTTCGCGCTCTACCGGCACATGTCGGTGCTGGACAATGTGACGCTCGCCCTGCGCCGGTTGAAGAAGCTTTCCAAGAGCGAGGCCGAAGACCGTGCGCTGCACGAGCTCGATCGCATGGAGATGGCGGAAAAGCGTGACGCGTATCCAGCAGCGCTTTCCGGTGGACAGAGCCAGCGGGTCGCGATCGCACGAGCGCTGGCGATGGACCCGAAGGTCCTGTTCTTCGACGAGCCGACTTCCGCGCTCGATCCGATCATGGTCCGTGAGGTGGTGACGCTGATCAATCGCCTCTACCTCGACAATGTCACGATCCTTTGCGTCACCCACGACCTCGGCCTCGCGAAGCATATTTCCGACCGGGTCGTGTTTCTCGACCGGGGCAAGGTCTACGCCGAAGACCGGATCGAAAACCTGCTCCACAGGGACGATCCGGTCATCGAGGATTTCTTCGGCGGCGAGGGATAGCGATGCTCGACGCCTTTCCCTTCTTTGCCGACGTGATCAGTTACTGGCCGCAGATCGTGCGGGGCCTGCGGGACACGATCCTGCTGTCCGCCACGATCACGGCAACGGGTCTGGTCGGTGGAATAGGAGTTTTCGCGCTCACGCTCAGCTCCAAGCCGTCGATCCGCTACCTCACGCAAAGTTATATTTCCCTGTTCATCGGGACGCCGCTGATCGTCTTCCTTTTCCTGCTCTACTACGGTCTTCCGAATTTGGGCGTGACGCTGTCGCCTTTCGCGATCGCGGTGTTCGGATTCACTCTCAACGTGTCGGCGTACAACGCGCGCTACCTGACGATCGCGTACAAGGAACTCGATCCTGCCGAACTGGAATCCGGCCGCGCGCAGGGATTCTCCCGCTTCCAGGTCTTCCGCCTGATCACCGCACCGCAGTCGCTGCGGATGTCCGTCCCGGCCCTGACCAACCAGGCGATCCAGAACGTCAAGGACAGCTCGATCGTCTTCCTCATCCAGTACATCGAATTTTTCGCGCAGATGCAGGAAGTCGCGTCGCGCACATTCCTGTTCTTCAAAACCTATCTGTTCACGGCATTCGTCTATCTGCTGCTCGTGTCCGTGGTCGTCCTCATCGCGCGGCGGCTGGAGCGCAGGCTGGCCATTCCAGGGATGAGCGCTAGCGTCGGGTCATGATTCTCGACCGCCGCGGTTTCATTGCAGCAGGTTCGGCGGCGCTCCTTTCGGGCTGCGCTACGACGGGCACGCGTGGCGAGCTTGCTTGCACCGCCCTGCCGCCGGTCAACGTCGATTCCGGGAGGCTCATCCGGACCGTAGCGGGGCTACGTCCTTATCGCGCCTCGGGCTTCGTCGTCCGGCGCGAGCAGCTAGCCGACAAGGTGCTCGTCCATAATTACGGGCATGGCGGAGCGGGCATCACTCTGAGTTGGGGCAGCTCTCGGCTCGCGACCAATCTCGGCCTGCAGGGACACAGCGGACCCGTCGCCGTACTGGGCGCAGGGGTCATGGGCCTGACGACTGCACGGCTCGTGCAGGAGGCAGGCTTTCCGGTTACGATCTACACGGCGGCGCTGTCTCAAGAAACGACGTCCAACGTGGCGGGCGGTCAGATTTCGCCGTTCGGCCATTTCAGCGAGGACGCCGTCACGCCGGAATGGCGAGCCCAGTTCGCGGCGGCGATGGCCTACAGCTGGAGCCGGTTCCAGATCATGGCTGGCGACCGTTACGGAATTCGCTGGCTTCCAACTTATGAAGAGAGCAGCCGCACCGAGCCGACGCCGAACGAGAGCTTCATGCCCGACTGGCGGGTTCTCTCGCCGGGCGATCACCCGTTCCCGGTCGAATCGATGGTCCGCTACCGCACGATGTACGTCGAAACGCCTCGCTTCCTGCGGCAGCTGACCGCCGACATCCTGAGCGCAGGCGGCAAGATCCGGCTTCGAAGCTTTGCCTCGCGGGCCGAGCTCGCATCCTTGCCGGAGACGCTGACCTTCAACTGCACGGGCATCGGTGCGCGCGACTTGTTCGGCGACTCCGAGCTTCAGCCCGTTCGCGGCCAGCTCGCAGTGCTGCAACCGCAGGCTGAGGTCCGTTACGCCACGGCGGGAAGGTGGGGCTACATGTTCCCGAGAGCCGACGGAATCCTGCTCGGCGGCACGTTCGAGCGGGACGTGTGGAACACGACGCCCGATCCCGCGGCCATCGCGGACATCGTCTCGTCCCATCGCCGCTTCTTCGATGAGCTCCGCTGCACGGCTTGAAGGTGCTTCCGCTGCTCCCGACATAGCTCGGGACATGAACTATCAAACATCCATCGAGAGCGGCGGGGCATCCGAAGTGCTAAAGGACAAGCTTACTCCGAAGGCGATCGTTGCCGCGCTGAACGACCATATCGTGGGCCAGGACGACGCGAAGCGCGCCGTCGCGGTAGCCCTGCGCAACCGCTGGCGCCGCCAGCAGCTTTCGCCGGAGCTGCGCGACGAGGTCACGCCCAAGAACATCCTGATGATCGGGCCGACCGGCTGCGGAAAGACCGAGATCAGCCGCCGTTTGGCAAAGCTCGCCGATGCCCCCTTCGTGAAGGTCGAGGCGACCAAGTTTACCGAAGTCGGCTATGTCGGCCGCGACGTAGAGCAGATCGCCCGGGACCTGGTCGAGGAAGCGGTCCGGCTGGAGCGGGAGCGCCGCCGCGAGGCTGTGCGCACCGGCGCGGAGGAAGCAGCGATGGAGCGGCTGCTCGATGCGCTGACCGGCAAGGGATCGAGCGCTGCAACCCGCGAAAGCTTCCGCCAGCGATTTTCCGACGGCAGCCTGAATTCCGCCGAGGTGGAAATCGAGGTCAAGGAAGCGCCTTCGATGCCGTTCGACATCCCGGGAATGGGCGGGCAGGTTGGAATGATCAACCTCAGCGACATGATGGGCAAGGCGTTCGGCCAGCAGCCCGGCAAGAAGCGAAAGCTGAAGGTGCCTGAGGCATTCCAGCGGCTGACCGAGGAAGAGGCCGACAAAAGGGTCGACCCCGACGACATCAACCGCGTGGCGCTCGCGGATGCGGAGTCGAACGGGATCGTCTTCCTCGATGAGATCGACAAGATCGCGGTCAGCGACGTTCGCGGCGGATCGGTCAGCCGGGAGGGGGTTCAGCGCGACCTCCTGCCGCTGATCGAGGGTACGACCGTCGCAACGAAGTACGGGCCGCTGAAGACCGACCACATCCTCTTCATCGCGTCCGGCGCATTCCACATCGCCAAGCCCGCCGACCTCCTGCCGGAGCTTCAGGGCCGCCTCCCGATTCGCGTCGAGCTCAGCGCGCTCACGCAGGAGGATTTCGTCCGAATCCTCTCGCAGACCCGCGCCAGCCTGACCCAGCAGTATCATGCCCTGCTCGCCACGGAGGGGGTCACTGTCGAGTTCGCGGAGGACGGCATCGAGGCGCTCGCGCGAATCGCGGCAGAGGTGAACGAGGCGGTCGAGAATATCGGCGCCCGCCGGCTCCAGACGGTCATGGAGAAGCTGCTTGAGGACGTCAGCTTCGAGGCCGAGGATCGCAGCGGACAAACGCTCGTCGTAGACCGCGCCTTCGTCGAACAGCAGCTTTCGGGCATCGCCAAGAACGCCGATCTCAGCCGCTACGTGCTCTAAACGCGGGGGATCGCGCCGCCTGTCGGGAACCGGAAACGGCCTGCCGACAGGCATGCACCCGCACCCCCGTCTAGTCGTTGTCCTTCCAGTTCACATCTGGGGAGACCGACTATGACCACGAAACTGACGTTGCTGACGGCCGCTGCGGCGATTGCGACCGTATCGCCGGCCCTGGCTCAAGACACGACCACGCAGACGACAACCACTCAGACCGAGCCGGCGACCACCACGACCACGCCGAGCACGACTCAAACGACCACGACCCAGCCGACCACCACGCCTGAGGGTCAGCCGGCGACGACTACTCAGACCACGACCACCCAGACCCAGCCGACCACGACTCCTGACGGTCAGCCGGCTGCAACCACCACCCAGACCATGACCACCCAAACGCAGGTCACGGCCGCGACTGCCGACGATATCAAGAAGGACGTCTCGGTTTACGACCAGACCGGCGCGCTCGTCGGGAAGATCGATTCCGTCGATTCGGATGGGGCGATCGTCAACACCGGCAAGGCTCGCGCAGAGATCCCGATCACCAGCTTCGGCAAGAACGACAAGGGCCTCGTCGTCGGCGTGACGAAGGCCGACCTCGACGCGCAGGCGAAGACCGAGACCAAGACCGAAACCAAGACGAAGACGAAGACGGAAACCAAGACCGAAGTGAAACCGAAGACTGAGTAGGTCAGTCTTCACTGACCTTTCGGTAGCGCCAGACAAAGCCCTGCACGAAGGGCGGCCATAGGCTCGTTCTTATGCCGGCCAGTCGGAAGCGGCTGGCCGCCCAGGTGTTGCACGTCTTGAGCGCGTGAAACTTGCCCGTCGCCCAGTAGAAGGCGTCGGATCGACCGTAGCCGGAATGATCGATCCGGCGGGCCCGACCTCGCTCGTCGAGCGCGAAGTCGACGCGTATCGCGGCCCATAGGCGCCGGTACTCCTCGGGCCTCAGGCGGACGGCGCGGTCGAGATAATGCGGGTTAGACACCCATTCGACGTGCATCACGCGCTTGCCGCCGGTCAGCGCCGACCAGACCGTCGCAGGTCTAATGTCCCGCCAGCGCGGCGTGTCGAGATAGACCCGCTCCTCGCCGGAGCCGAAGGCGATCCATCGTGCGCTCGGATCAGGAGCGGAGAAATCGCTCTTCGGCACGAATGGCGTCCAGTCCAGGCCCTGCGCATACACCGGCATGACGATATCCGAGTGGAGGCCGTTGTTGGCGATATAGATCGTCACGCCTTCGTCCGGCTCAATCCAGCCGCGATTGACGGGAACCAGGGACCCGACGAGCGCCGCAAGGAGATAGGCGAGCGGGACCGTCGCCAGCGCCAGCACCAGGCGGCGGAACAAAGTGGATTTTCTGCGTCGCCGTCGTCTGGCCATCGCTTGTGTTATCGGCGACTGCTGCCTAGATGCCAGCCCTCGGTCGGGGCGTAGCGCAGCCTGGTAGCGCATCACACTGGGGGTGTGGAGGTCGCTGGTTCGAATCCAGTCGCCCCGACCATCAAGCGGAGCAATTCTTGCGCCATTCTTTACTGCCGTGATAGTCGCCCGCCGACTTCCGCCTAGGAACAAACCCCTCAGCCCATGACAGACATATTCTTGCAGACCCTCGCCGCGGCTGCCGACCCGAACAGCGGATCGGCAATCCTCATCGGAATAGCCCCGTGGCTTCTGATCTTCGTGATCTTCTACGTCCTGATGATTCGTCCCCAGCAGAAACGGGTGAAGGAGCATCAGGCCTCGATCGCCGCGATCAAGAAGGGCGACGAAGTGATCACCGGTGGCGGAATCCGCGGCAAGGTGACCAAAGTCACCGACGACGAGGCCGAGGTCGAGATTTCGCAGGGCGTTCGCGTCCGGGTCGTGAAGGGCACGCTCAGCCAGGTGCTGACCAAGTCCGCCAAGCCGGCGAACGACTAGGCAGCGCTAGATGCTCGATTTTCCGCGCTGGAAGACTTGGTCGATATCGCTGGTCATCCTGATCGGCATCCTTTTCGCGATTCCCAGCATGCTCCCGGCGGACCTCAAGACCCGCTATCCGACGTGGCTTCCAAGCGCGACGATCAACCTCGGCCTCGACCTCGCGGGCGGTAGCCAGCTCCTCCTCGAGGCGGACCAGGCCGACGCAGCCAAACAGCGCCTCCAGGCGATGGAGGACCAAGTCGCGACCGAACTTCGCCGCGACCCGCGCGTCGAGATCGGCGACGTCTCGACGACGGGGGGCCGAGTTTCGTTCCTCGTCCGCGACCCGGCACAGGTAGACACTGCGGTGGAGCGGCTTCGGGCGATCACCCAGCCCGTTGCACTGACCGGTTCGCGCGACTGGGACGTCCAGGTGATGGATTCGACCCGGATCGTGCTGACGCCGACGCAAAGCGGGTCGCAGCGCGCGATGCGCGACGCGATGTCGGTCGCGCGCGACGTGGTGCGCCGCCGCATCGACCCCCAGGGTACCAAGGAAATCACCGTCATCAATCAGGGCACCGACCGGATCCTCGTCGAGGTTCCGGGCGTCGAGGATCCCGAGGCGTTGAAGAGCCTGATCGGCCAGACCGCGCGCCTGGAATTCAAGCTGGTCGACCTTACCGCCGACCCGAACCAGGTCGCGCAGGGCCGTGCTCCGGCGGGAAGCCAGGTCCTGCCCATGGTGGAGGGCGGCGGGAACATCGCAGTGAAGCGCCGGGTGATGGTTTCGGGCGACCAGCTGATCGACGCCAAGCAGACCTTCGACCAGGACGGCCGCGCCGTCGTTTCCATCAGCTTCAACACCGCGGGCGCGCGACGTTTCGGCCGCGTCACGCAGGAAAACGTCAACAAGCCTTTCGCGATCATCCTCGACGACAAGGTTCTGTCGGCGCCGAACATCAACGAGCCGATCCTTGGCGGGCAGGCGCAGATCAGCGGGAACTTCACGGTCGAGACCGCCAATCAGCTCGCGGTGTCGCTCGCCTCCGGCAAGCTGCCGGTGAAGCTCAACGTGATCGAGGAGCGGACCATCGGTCCGGAGCTTGGCAAGGATTCGATTCAGAAGGGCATCATCGCGAGCCTCGTTGCGACCTTCGCGGTCATCCTGTTCATGCTCGTCACGTACGGGCGCTTCGGCGTCTATGCGACCGCCGCGCTGGTCGTGAACGCGCTTCTAATCCTTGGCATCATGGCGGTGTTCAACGCCTCCCTGACCCTTCCAGGAATCGCCGGCTTCGTTCTGACGATCGGCGCGGCGGTCGACGCGAACGTGCTGATCAACGAGCGAATACGCGAGGAGCAGAGGCGCGGCCGAAAGACCCTCGACGCGATCGAGCATGGCTACTCCGAAGCTTCGACTGCCATCTTCGACGCCAACATCACCAATGTCATTGCGGCAGTGCTGATGTGGTACTTCGGTTCCGGCCCGATCCGCGGCTTCGCCGTGGTGCTCATGATCGGCATCGTCACATCGGTGTTCACGGCCGTGAATTTCACGCGGATGCTCGTCGCGCTCTGGGTGCGGCGCAAGCGGCCCCGAGTCCTGTATATCTAAGGCTTGAACATGAAGCTTTTGAAGCTCGTCCCCGACAATACCAACATCGACTTCATGCGCTGGCGCAACATCGCGCTGGTCCTGTCGATCATCGCCACGGTTGCCAGCCTCGTATTGGTCGGCGTGAAGGGCCTCAACCTGGGCGTCGATTTCGTCGGCGGCCAGATGATTCGCGTGACCTTCGCCCAGCAGGTCGACGTCGAGCGCCTTCGCGGCGATGTCAGCTCGTTGAACATCGGTGAGGGCAGCATTCAGGAGACCGGCGGCCCGCGCAGCTACCAGATCCGACTGCCGAAGCCCGAGGGTGGCGAGGCCGCCGCGAACCGTGCCGCCTCCCAGGTGCGCTCGATGCTCGAACAACGCTATCCAGGCGCCCGCGTCGACTCGGTCGAAACGGTGTCCGGCAAGGTCAGCGAGGAGCTGGCGTGGGACGGTAGCCTGGCGATCGGCCTCGCTATGCTCGGCATCGCCGTATACATCTGGTTCCGGTTCGAATGGCAATTCGGCGTGGGCGCGCTCACCACATTGCTCCACGATGTCGCCGTGACGATGGGTTTCTTTTCGCTGACCCAGCTCGAATTCAACCTGAACGTGGTCGCGGCAA
>Ga0190271_10002569_pt1 | contig 11067 bp, 11 predicted proteins | sample Popmic356T_FD_133747 | JGI IMG/M metagenome (GOLD analysis project Ga0190271, IMG submission 133747) | Populus adjacent soil microbial communities from riparian zone of Weber River, Utah, USA - 356 T | ecosystem: Environmental > Terrestrial > Soil > Riparian zone | place: USA: Utah | collected...
ACATCTTCTGGCGCTTCGCTGCCAAGAATCGGCCTGCGCCCTCCCGGTACTCCGCCGCCTCCGGCATAACCCACTCGTCGGGCCATCATGCTGCTCCATAGCCAAGTTGGGCCTGATCGCCGCCACCGCTACGCCCGCCTTCGTCACCTGACGTGGCGCGCATCTTCCGGGTTGCGGCCATCAGCTTGTAGAAGAACTCCTGGCCCTTCCACTCCACGATGTCCTTGGGGATGATGAACTCGCCGGATGTCAGATTGGCAGGTACATCGTCCACCTTGGCACCGCCGGACTGGCTGACCTCGTCGGGGACGAAGCCGCCCTCGGCATAGCCAGAACCCATGCCGCCGCTGGGATTGGCCCACGCATCGAGCAGCGGACCGCTGCCGCTGGTGGTGGTCGTGGTCGAACCCTGGTTCGATCCGCCGACATTGGACGAGGAACCGGTCGATGACGAGCTGCCGGTCGACTGCCCCGAACTGGTGTTCCAGTTGGTAGACTGCCCCGTGCTGCCGGAGTTGGTGCCCAGCGGCGAATACTGCAGCTTCATGCCGGTGCCCAACAGGTCGTTCATCGCGGTGGACGCCTGATAGCCAAGCCCGGTGTTCTGCAGCGAGGCGGAAATCGCCTGGTTCTTCATGGTGTTGCCGGTGGCCTCGGTCGCCATCCGCTGCTGGTTGCCGGCACCCGCAGCCATCGCGGACGCCATGGTCCGGTTGGCTGAGTCGAGGGACGCATAGCGCCCGCTGGACGGGTCTACGCCGAAACTCTGCAAGTCCTTCATGGCGTTTTGTCTGCCGGCTTCAGCGCCCTGCATGACACCCGCCTGCGCCATGCCCATCTCCTGCGCCACCCGCGACGGGGAGGCATAGGACATGGCATCGCTCATCATATTGTCGATCTGGCCCTGGTTTTTATTATAGGTGTCCATGCCCCACTGGTAGACCTGGGGGGCCATCTGCTGGGCGTACTTGGCTATCCCCTCAAGGATCGGGGTTTGCGAGTATTCGGGGATGTAGGTGTTGGACCAGCTGGAGTTGGTGGACTGGCCACCACCCGCCGATTCCTGAGTTGACTGGTTGGTGCTGGTCGATTGATTGGTGCTGGTGCCGACGTTGTAGGAGCTGCCGGTCGTGCCACCCGTGGTCGTACTGTGCGATGTCGGCGAGCCAACGCCGGGAAACCACCAAGGTGTTAGATTGATAACCATGACAGACTCCTTCGGCTCTTCCGCCCTAGCACCAAACCATTAATAAACAATTAAGGCGTCAGGTTACGTTCCTTAAGCTCATCCTTGATCTTCTGCAGCGTAATCGCATCGGGCTCACCGGTCAGCGGCAACCTGTGCCCAAGCTGGTAAAGCCTGAGCGCCTTCTCGGTCAGCGGGCCAAGACTTCCGATATGCACCGCCCTGGCCGGTCCCGGTATCAACCGCGCCAGTGCCAGCTGCAGCCACAGCACGGCATCGCGATCCTCCGGGTCTATTCGAGTGTAATTTATTTCGGCTGTTCCCACTTGAAGTCTCCCCATGGCGCACCGCTGATACACAATACAGCATAATCCCCGTTCATGCCGATTGCCCCTTGTGTGACGACATGCCAGGTTTCGCCACCATCAATGGAAGCCGCCGTGCAGGATCTGTCATAACTACCCCCTGCCCTGACACTGCCGCCCGCCAACCATATCCCGCCACAGAACGCCGTGCATTCGGCTAAAATAACGTCCGTGGGCACATCCTGCGGCAGGATCATGATGTTGTTGTCGTAGTCGATGCCGACGACTCCATCAGGTATGCCGCTTGGACAATGGTCGTAAAAATTCTCGCCACCCATGTACACCCAGGCATACCCGGTGGTGGATACATAGCACCCGCCCGTGGCAAATCCGGCAGCAAAGAACGCGCCGTTACGCTCGTAATTGGGATCCCACACCAGGTAGTAAAGTCCGGACGACTGGTAGTCGAACATCACGGTTTGCCAGTTCACGGCGTCATGCGACAGCATGATGATGCCACCTCGCTGACCGCCGAATACACCGACACTGTTGCCACTCATCAGGAAAGTTGGCTTGTCATACACGATTCCATATGTACTGGCGTAGTTGCCGCCGCCGTCGCCGAAGTCGAGCGAACCAAGCCCCATCCACGGCTGTTCAAGCGTCGGCTCCGGCATACCGGTCGCGCGCAGGAAACAGCAGTAATCACCGCTGACGAATACAGCGCCTACCCCACCACCGAAATTGATGTCCACCACCCGCTGGAACGGATCTTCGCCATACGGCACGCGCACGCTGCCTTCGTGCGGTCCCTTGTCCTGCGACCTCGTGGACGTCTCGTGCTTCCCGGTAAATGGCGGGCGAACATACGCCACTAATACCTCCACTCCAGCTTGGCGTCGGTGATCTTGTTCTGCATCACGATGCGGGTGATGCGCTCGACCTCGATCCACTGATTGAAATTCATGGCGTTGTGGATCCGCACCCGCTGGGTATTGCGGGTGACCTCGACCCACTCCGGCTGGTTCTCATTGTGCAGCACCTGGTCCAGCACGTCTTTTATCTGGTTGACGGTATCCACGACATCCGTCGCACCCGTGGCCCGCCTGATCGGCGGGATCTTCTGCCGCTTCGGATCCGGCGGGATCTGACTGCGGACGATATGACAGACAGGGGCTACACCGTTGGCCATAAAACCCTCCTTAAACCTGCGCCAGTTCCTTGACGCTGGTGGCTACCTGAAGATTCGATATGTTGACCCGGCCCTCGATCTCGAACTGCCACTGCTCGTACTTGCCCTCGGAATAGATCCGCAGCAGCTCGCCGCTCTTGCGCAGCTCCCGGGTCGTGTACAGCTCGCCATCGGCGAACACCCGGATAACACCGTACTGGTTGGGCCCTAACTCGGGTTGCGGGTCGCTGATATCCCGCTCCACCTGTGACGGAGTGGTGTTCGGCACGTTGAAGAAGACCCGTATCGCCTGGAAATTCCGCCGCGCCGTCTGCTGGAAGGTCTTGGAGCGCCACTTGTAAGGCGTGATGTCCGGTGCGAGATCGGTGAAGTCGTAATAGTAGACCGACTGGTCCTGAATCAGCATGCCGACGCCGGTCCATGCATCCAGCAGGACGTTGTCGATATCGAACCCGTTGGGTGAGGACAGCTGGGAGAAGCCGAGACGGTGACCGCCCGGCTGCGGCCAGATGGTGAAGCTGGTCTGCTCCTGATTCGACAGCTCCACCGTGAACCCGGTCTTGGCTACCGACGTGTCGTAGACGTCCACGCTGCCAAAGGCGAAATACGAGGTCGCGTGCTTGACCGCCCGGATGCTCTTCTGCGGCACCAGTTCCTGCCAGCGTTCACGGCTGATCCAGCCCTCGGTGACGTTCTGCCCCATGCCGGACTGGCTGATCTGGATCAGACCATTGACGCTGGCATAAAGAATCGTGGTGTCCGTGGATACAATAGACGAACGATGCAGGCATGGCTCCGGAAGGTTGATCTTTGTAAGCGCCATCGAGGCCGGGTTGATTCCAGTGACCAAATACGGAGAACCCTGGGTACACACCACGATTGACTGTCCACATACCCCCAACCCCACAATTGGAAACTCTGTCGTCAGCACGTAATTCGGCGGCCATGCATGGGGCCGGTAAGACTCCGCGAACCAGATCTCGTTGGCCTTGAAGCCGACAGCCATGCCGTTCGGCACCGGGAAGATGCCCTTGAGGTCTTCCGGCGGAGCGTACCAGTACAGCGACTGCAGCTGGATGTTCAGCGTCACCACATCGTCTTCGATGATATCGACATAGGTCTCCTGCGTGACAGGGATCTCCGCCACCAGGAAGAAGGTGCCGCGTCCATACTGATCGGAAACCGAACGATAAATCCGGGTTGTCTTGATATTGCGGACCGCCGGCTTGGTCAGCCCGTCGTCCGGATCGACATAATCCGCGCCCATATTCTCGATCATCGGGGTGTACAGGCTGATGGTCCAGACGGCGTTCGACCAGCCGTTGACCACTGACGCCTCGGAAGGCGGTCCCTCCTCACCGTACTCTGTCACCCATGTGTAGATGTAGGCCCGTGCCGCGAACACGGAAGCACCGATCATGTCGGTCCAGACTTGCCAGCTGGGTCCGGCAACGCTGCCGGGAATGTCCTTCGGCGGACCGTTGCTGTAGGTGCTGACATAGCTCTCACCCAGATTACGGGCGTTGGCTACCGCCACATACAGGACAGCATCATGGAAGATGCCAATCCAGTAAGTGGTGTCAGCCTGCACGCCGACACTGTTGGTAAAGGTGCTGGCCGCCGCAGTGCCCGCAGTTACTCCCTGCACCTCGTTGCCAACCCCCAGCAGCTGGAAAGGCTTGCCGTTGAGGTCATTGTAGAGCACGGCATGGTAGATCACATCAGGGTCGGTAGTCGTGGGCATGAAATTGACAGCCGCAACCAATAGCGCCCCGTCAGGCGTGATGGGCACCAGGAACAACGAGTTGCCGGGCTGGTAGTTGGCCGCACCGCTTCCGGTCTCGACCGTGACAAACCCGTCCTGAATCGCCGATCCGCCGCCATCCACAATCACGCCGGGCGAACAGCCGGATCCCGGCACCCCCAGCAGCCACGGGTGCGCCCCGTCCATGATGCGCTGGTAGGTGTTGTATTCCGGCGGCCTCGACGGACTGGAGAAGTAATAACGCTGGTAGAAATCGTTCACCACCGGCGTCCGCATCACCGTGGTATCGGGGTCGATAAACTCCATCCAGTGTGAATCGGTTGCCGTAATGGACGTGTCGTTGCTGTGCATGTCCGGAATGCGATAGACGTATTTGGCCTCGGGGTTGTTGAGCGAACGAAGCTTCTTCGGTTGCCGCCAGCCAATCAAGGTGCCGCTGAACAGGTAGCAATTCAGGGAATAGTCCGCCTGTCCGTCCGGAAGCAGGCGGCTATCCCAGGAGGGCAGCATGCCCCCGAACTTGTCCAGCTTCATTGCGGTCATTTTGTCTTGCCCAATGTTGCCTTGTTGGCGGGGAATTGTTCACCCATACCCGGATTGGGTTGATGCACCGTCTCCATGGTGCCCTGCCGGGCCTTCTCCTCGGCGGCAGCTTTCTCCCGGGCCTCACGACTGTATGCCAGTTGTTCCTCGGCACGCTTGACCGCCTCCCTGCCGGCATTCTGCTCGATCTCAAGCTGCTGGCGCATGAATTCGGTCAGCGGCGGCGGACCGACAGGAACGGGAAGCTTCTCTTCCCGCATCTGCCTGACACGCTCCAGCAGCATATCCCGGGTCTCGCCCGGGTGTAGCAGACCAGCCTGCTTCTCGACCATATTGGCTTCGGCAACATCTGCCTTGTAGTCATGCTGCGCCTGCTTCTCGTCACGGTCCGCCTTGGCCTTGGTCTCCTCCTTGGCCAGCCGCGCAGATTCCGCCCTCATTTTGGCGAGCCGGTCCTCGGTATGGTTGACCGAATCGGTGTTGGACTCCTTGGCCACAAATCCCTCCTAGGGTGTTACAACGTGGAACGAGATCGTGTCGGTCTTAACGTTCCGAAACGAGTCGGTGATGGTTATGGTAACGGTGAATGTCTCACCAACAATACCGTCATTAATGAAGAAAATGACGTCGTGACCCAAGATCGAGATATCGCTGACCGTACAGGTGGGCGAAGTCGACACCACATCGACCTGTTCGATCTCGGCAGTATTGTCGAGCCAGCGGTCGTAGTTGACCCGCCAGCGCCGGATATCGCCTTCGGTGTGTTGCTTGCTACCTAGTAGTGCCATTGCCCTGTACCTCGATAAAACGCCACTCACCCGGAACAGCAATTGTGCAGTCTTCCTCGCGCACCACGATAAACCGCTCTTCTTCCAGCACCACGAGCGTATACTCATCCATCGGTTTACCCCATCAGCGCGCCATAGAACATTGTAACGAAGTTCACCGCGGCCACCGTGGCGGTGGCAGAGGACGAAGCGTTGCAGTAGCACTCATAGTAGTCGGTGCCGTTGGCCAGATCGACCACAGTCACCTGTGAGTTCGAGGCATCGGACGGGGTCTGCGCGCCATTCTGGGCGATACAGGCTCCGTTCTTGAAGATCATGACCTGTGGCGTGGTGTTGTTGCGGATGCCAGCCGAGAACAGCAGACCGGCACCGAGCACCACCACGCCGGCGGAAGGAGTCCAGCGGTAGTTGGTCGAGTCATACTTGTTGTTGACGTCGAACACCTTGGTGTTGAACGCCATCCGGGTGTTGATGTTGTTGGCGATGCCGGTCTGGTTGACGCTCATCCGGGCCCGGAAGCCATCCCGGGTGACGCTGGCACCGACAGGGCCGGTTGGCCCGGTAGAGGCGGCACCCAGCGGTCCGGTCGGACCGGACGGTCCGGCAGGGCCTGCCAACCCGACAGGTCCAGTCACCCCTATGGGACCGGCAGGGCCAGTATTTCCCACACCTATCGGCCCGGTCGGGCCAGTGCCCAGCGGGCCGATAGCCCCTACAGGACCAACCGGTCCGGTAGCTCCCACACCTATTGGTCCGGTCGGACCGGTAGCCCCGAAGCCGGTAGGGCCAGTCTCACCATCGATCCCGTTGAAGCCCTCGGCCCCCGCCGGTCCGGTGGGACCAAACGTCCCCGGAGGACCAGCCGGTCCGGTTGCCCCCACCCCCGGCCCGGTTGGGCCGGTGGCACCTGTGGTCGAGGCAAATCCGGGGGCTCCGGTCACCCCTGTCGGTCCGGTATAACCGGTCGGCCCGGCTGGACCGTCAATTCCCTGCGGACCCTGCAGGCCCTGACCTGTGGGACCGGTCGGGCCCAAAGAGCCGATAAAGCCAATCGGACCTTGAGATCCTACAGGTCCGGTAACGCCCGGTACTCCCTGTATGCCTTGCACCCCCTGCGGCCCGACTGGCCCTGTAGGCCCGATCCCCCCGACCACGCCCTGCGGGCCGGCAACGCCGACCAGCCCCTGGGGTCCGGTCGGGCCGACAACTCCCTGAATCCCGGTGGGGCCAAGACTCCCCTGTATTCCGGCGGGACCGGTTGCCCCCAACCCCGTGGGGCCGGTAGCCCCGACAACTCCGGGTATTCCAGGCGCGCCGACAGGTCCGGTAGCGCCGGTCGCCGCGGCTTGTCCCGGTACGCCCTGTGGACCGCTTGGGCCTGTCATTCCGACAGGACCGGTGGCTCCGGTCGCGGATGCCTGCCCGGGGGCACCAGTCAACCCAACCGGTCCGATTGGCCCTGCGGGTCCGGTCAATCCAACCGGTCCCTGAATGCCGGTATCGCCGGTCGGCCCAATCGGTCCGTAATTGCCAATCTCGCCCTGCTTCCCGGTTGGTCCGGGCGGTCCGATCCCTGTCGGCCCCGGCGCGCCGGAAGGACCGGGCGGCCCGATATCCCCAGCCGGTCCGGTCGGTCCCGGCGGCCCATCGGAGGGGCCGGTCGGCCCGGTCGCACCGGTGTTGACCGCACCGCCCTCGGGGCCGGGCAAGCCAGCCGGACCTGTAGGTCCGGGATACCCAGCCGGGCCCGTGTTACCGACGACCACTACGGGCCGGGCGTAAACAGGTGCTGCCGGGATGTTGACCACCGTCAGAACTCCATCACAGTAACCAGGACGTCTTTGACATAGGCGGTCGTACCGGCTGTTGACGCAACCGCCAGATCAAACCAGTAGGGCGTGCTGGAAGACAGAGAGGCCAAACACGATATGGAGAAACCGGAGTAACCGTCAGGGTCCGTCGTGAAATGCGTCTGATCTGTATAAAACGCATTCCCTGAAACTGCGGCCCCCGTTACAGGAGCTGCCCCCGTGCCATATCGACCGGATATTTTAGTACCGGCTCCGGCACCACCAGTTGAATTCCGCATCATGCCGGAGATTATTATAAGCAGGCGCGGAGAGCCGTATTGTGTGGTGTGTAAATGCCCCACCCCAAGTCCAAGCATCGTCAGTGCCGTTCCATAAGGCCCGTAAGGTCCGCTGGAAGCAGTATTTAGCCAGTTTTTCAGGCCCCCCGTTCCCGGCACGCCCTGCGCACCCTGTGCGCCCTGCGGCCCTGTCGGTCCCACTGAGCCCATGCCGCCGAAGGATCCCGGCGGACCAGTACCCCCTGTCGGTCCGGTAAATGCTCCTTCACCTTGCGGACCAGTTGGCCCGAAACCGGTTGGCCCGGTCGGACCTGTCTCGCCAACCAGACCGGTTGGTCCGGTATTTCCGGTTGGACCGTCAGTCCCGGTCACACCGCTGGCAGGGCCTGTTGGCCCGCCGACAACAACGACCGGCTGGGCCATGATTTGCGATGGGGTGTTCGAATACGTTACCATCAGACAAATTCCTTTGTAGCCGTCAGACCCCGGTGGTGTTGTGTGAGAGTGATGCAGACGTCATCGGCACAACCTGTCCGACAGTGATCGACACCGATCCCACGATGATGTTGGTACCGCTGGTGCCCACCGTGAGCCCGCTAACGATAATGTTGCCGTCGCTATCCTTGTAACGCGCCAGAGCAGCATTGCCATTGGCATCAGCGACATCCTGGGTGATTGGCGCAAAGGTCAGCATGTCGCCAGCAACGGTCCCGCACGGCTTCGAACAGGTCAGCGTGGCCAGAATTATCGCCATGCCGGCGGTCCCGATCTCCAGCACCCCCGGACCGGAGCCGGCATCAATCGCGGCAACCACAACAGCTAACCGCGCGCTACGAACCGGTGGACCATAAATGACTGCCATAACCGTCTCCTAACTAAGCACCAGCTGCGGATTGACCCAGATCGTAGTCGATGGCCGGCCAAGATGTATACGTGCTCGCACACGCCCGACAGTCTGTGGGGTGAATGAAACATTCACACGCTGCTTGACCGGCGTAGCTGGTGGATTGGTCCAACTGGCACTGGAGAGTGTCAGCGCCGCTGGCGTGGCCAACGTGTGCGGCTTCGAACTGACATAGGTGGCAAGCGTCGACCCGGCAGTGCCGAGATATTCCAGCGACATGTACACATCATCATCATTGAGCGTAAGCGACGAGATGATCTCGACCGTAGCGGTTCTCACCGACCCAATGGAGAGATTCTCGACATCGAAAAAGAACGTGTCGAGTGCTTCCACGAACCGGTCAGAGCGCACGCTCGACACCAGCTTGAAGCTGTAAGCGCCAAGACTGTCTAGCGTGTTACCAAATGTTGCGCGGTCTACCGTCAATGCGCCCGCTGCCCGGATACGCTCGTTGAGGATCGTGGTGCCGTCGAAGCAGTTGACCAGCTCGATGATCTCACCGGCTGCGTTGCCCAGACCAGAGTAGCGTACAACCGTTGGCGCAATCTTGCAGCTGTCGAGAAGAATCTTGCTGAAGCCCGTCGAACCTATCTGCAATATGGTGGTCGTGAGCACACTGAGATCGACACCTCGTAGCGTAAACACGCCTGCAGCCCCGGCGCTGGCGGTAAACAGATTGGTTGGAATGATCGCCCCCTTGATTGCGTTGGGGGTATTCAACCAGGTAAAATCAAGTGTGTACCCGGAACTCCTGATTATGCTGCCAATATGTGCGTACTGAATCGTGGTGTTATCAAAAGTGACTTTTGACGGGTTGTTGCCGGTAATAACAGCGAGAGCAGCATTGACCCACGAAAAGGCGCAGTCCTTGAAATAGTAACCCTTGTTGGAACCACTATTAAAATAGGTAGTAGTAGACGAAAGAGTGAATTTTATTCCCTGATAGAAATGATTGCAGGTTGCGTCAAAAATGAAGGTGCCGGCAGTCCCGTTTATTGTTGCTCCCGGCAGGAAGTCAGCCTCTACAGGCGGGACCGACCCGGCACGGTTGATCGAAACGATGTTGACTGACCCCCAACCACTGGGGCCCAAAGACCAGCCACTGCCAGCATGCGTCTCACTATGGTCGCTCCCTATGTAGATTCTGTCGCCAAGAGCCGCACGGACATAACCAGAGTTCGTAATGCTATACAGGGTGCCAATTGCTGCAGCCCAACCATAAGTCTGTTGGCCGGACACATTGGTGAAGATCGCCGTTCCGTTGGTAACCGTACCGTTGTTGGTATACGGCCATGACGGCTCAGTCGCGCCTGTCGTTCCAGCCGTAGTGCAACGATAAACAAAATACTGGAATGGCTGTGCTGGAGTCGCAAGCGAACGCACGAACTGCCCAATCGTATAGGGTGTGCTCGCAGCCCATTGCGGGGTCGCGAAATAATTAACCGAAGATACATACCAATTCGCCATCAGACGATCCTCGTCTTGCCAGTATGGTCTTCCGCAATAACCGACGATCCACCCCAATGCGGCGTAGAAGCACTGATGGTCTGCTGCAATGGCGGGTTGGCACCAATCCCGGCGAAGACGTCAGCACCATCGGTCGCTGCCATCGCCAACCTCATGTCCGATCCCAGATAGCTGTCGGCACCGTCAGTCGCCAGCAACGCCAGTTCTGCGGGGGCCATTGTAGTAAGCCGCTGCAGCTCAATCGGAGTCTTGGCAACAAGATAGTACCGTATCCGCCGGATATGGCCCTTGAAGGCGTTGATGGCATTAAGAGAGTATTCCCAACCGATATTCAGCTTGTTCGGTGTGGGGATCGATGCTGCCGCATCAGTTATGACATCACCGCCGTTCAAGCACACCGATACATCGTTCGCCTTGTAGGAAAAACCAAGAATGTGAGGTATCCTGTTTCCCTTGAAATTCCCTGCCGTCGAATCAGTCTGCAGCACGTTGTTGTCGTAGACCTGGCCTTTCACCTGAAGACCCGACATCAAAAGGTTGATGCGCTCGTTCACGGTAGCGTTGCTGGCCTGCATCACGTAACGACTGATGGTGTTTGCCGCGCTAACATCAAACTCTACGATAAACGTACCTTCGGTCTGGTTGTACCAGTTGGAGAAATTCAGGCCTTCCATCGTCACGACTTCCGGCGCTTTCCTCTGTGTTTGAATCCACAGCGGCGCAAAAGAAGTCGGATAGGTAGCGGAGCCAGTGGTGTTGTACTCCCACTGTGCGCCCCATGCGTATACCGTCTTGCCGACAGTTACAGCCGCGTCACCGTCCGCATCG
>Ga0190271_10002570_pt1 | contig 11066 bp, 15 predicted proteins | sample Popmic356T_FD_133747 | JGI IMG/M metagenome (GOLD analysis project Ga0190271, IMG submission 133747) | Populus adjacent soil microbial communities from riparian zone of Weber River, Utah, USA - 356 T | ecosystem: Environmental > Terrestrial > Soil > Riparian zone | place: USA: Utah | collected...
CGCAGCGTGAAACGCTTCAGGCCGGCTTCCTGGGCCCGCTGGAAGCAATCGACGATGTTGGCCACATCGATGCCCGCCACGCGCTCCTGCTGCTGGGTGGCCACCTGGGCGCGCTGGGCGGCTCGGCTGGCGTCCTTGTCCATGCAGCGCTCGACCGCGGCGAACTGGGCCGGGGTCAGGTCGCCGAAGCGCTGGAGGGTCTCCAGCATGGCGCCGGCGAAGCCGAAGCTGTCGCGCTTGGCCTGGATCCAGGCGACCATGGCGGTCTCGCGCTCGCCCTTGCCGGCGAAGTGCTCGACCCGGTTGGTGGCCTGGGCGACCTTGCGGTCCTGGGCCTTGGCACGGTTGGCGGCGCGCACCGGGGCGGCGTTGACGAAGGTCTTCGAGCCACGGCCCTTGCAGGCGAAGCAGGGGCCCAGGACGCGGCCCGAGTAGCTCACGAAGCGGCCGGTGCCGCGGCACTTGGGGCAGCTCTCGACCACGCCGGTCTTCTCGTCGCGGATGCGGGCCAGCTCGGGGGCCTGGGGCAGGACGCGCGGGCCAGCCGAGACGCTGCCGCCGAGGAGGTCGCTGAGGTCGTCGCCGTGGGTGAAATCGATGGTGGACATTGGGGAAGCTCCGTTGGGGGTGTCGTTTCGCCCTCCTGAAATAGGCTCCTTGAACCGAATGTTCAAGTACTATTTCACGTTCCCGCCAAAATAATTTATCCCCAGAGGTTGACACTTTGTTCGTGGGACGGCAGCCTCGATCCTGTCCCACGAAGGGATGTTTCACACGAGGTTCAAATATGGCCAAGAAGAGGACGAAGCGGCGGGCGCACCCCATGCACCCGTTCGAGATCGAGGTCGACTATCACGACGGCAACGGCCCGGTCCTGAAGAAGGACATGGCCAAGGTCGTGCTCGCCCGCCAGCCGGTCACCATCCAGCTGTCGGTCAAGGACATCGAGGAATCGCTGGCCCTGGAAGGCATCGGCAACTCGATGATGTGTGCCATGTCGACGAGCTGCAAGCGCCAGCGGCACAACTTCCCCCATCCCAGCCTGGGGCCCATCGACTGGCTCTACAAGACGTGCTTCGTCGCCAGCAAGCGCAACAAGAACGGCCAGATCACCGAGTGCGTGAAGTACGAACACCGCGACGACATCGCCAAGCTGTTCGACACGGTGAGCGGCCTCAAGAAGCTCCTGAAGCGCGCCCAGGACAACGGCGGCAAGATCGAGATCCACCTGATCCCGGCGCGCGACCGGCGCGGCGAGAGCTATGTCGGCGGCAACGCGCCGGCCACTGGCGAGCGCACCAAGGTGAAGAAGATCAGCCGCGGCTCGAAGCATCGCTTTGCCGTCGCCACGGCCGGCCGCGGGCTGTCGCTGAAGCTCGGCGGCGTGTCCGCAGCCTAGTCGGCCGACACGGCACCCCAGTGGTCGCCGAGTTTGACCTCGGCGACCACCGGCAGCACCAGCGGGACCGCCTCCTCCATCACCTGTTTCACCCGGCTGATGAGGGCGGCGTCTCCCCGCGGTACGCTCAGGTCGCCCTCGTCGTGAACGCTGAGCGGCACCAGGATCTTCTCGCGCCTGAGCAGCACCAACGCCATCTTCATCTGATCGGCTGCACTGCCCTGGATCAGAGAGTTGAGCGCCTTGTGGGTGCGCGCGTACTCGCCGCCGAACTTCTTGAAGCGGCTCCAGCGGCCCAGGATGGTGCGCACCCGGCCGTGCTCCTCGGCGCGCTCCTTGGCCAGTGCCTGGAGCTTCTTCATGAACGGCACCGCGCGGGCGTGGCGGTCGAGCAGCTTCTGGGCCTCGGGCCCGGCGCCGATGTAGCGGATCGTCTTGCCGTCCTTCTCGAAGCTCTTGCGCTCCTTGGGCAGCCCGAGCTGGTCGGCGATGTTGCCGCCGCCGGCGCCGTAAGCGATGGCGAGGTTGATCACCTTGGCGCGCTGGCGCAGCACCCGGCGCTGGCCCTTGTCGAGCATCTCCCAGGTCTCGGGCGTGTGCCCGAACATGATCAGCGCGGTTTCCAGGTGAAGGTCGGTCAGCGGGTTGGCGCGGAAGCGGCGGACCATCTCCCAGGCGCCCTTGAGGTTCTCCAGGGCGGCGTAGTGGATCGTCAGGCGAGGCTCCTGGCTGGCGTAGTCGAGCTTGCACCAGTCGCAGCCCTCGTCGGGTACGAAGCACGCCCTGATCGGCAGACCGATCTCGGGGATCCGGTTGGGGATGTTCTGCAGGTTGGGGTTCGAGCTGGAGTAGCGGCCGGTCGAGGCGCCGCCCGAGCCGGTCTCGTCGACCCGGCGCAGCGGCGTGAAGTCGGCGTGGATGCGGCCCTTGTACTGATGCTCCAGGAGACCGTCGAGCGTCGTGCCGATGGCCTTCTCGTATTTGCGCATCCACTGTAGCGCGACCACAATGGGAGAGCTGGGCAGCTCGTCGAGCACATCGGCGCGGATCGACTCCTTGCCCTTGTCGGTCCGCGGCAGCTCCAGCTCGGGATCGCCGACCTTGAGCGCCTTGATGATGGAGGCTGTGTCATGCGGCCGAACGTGGACCTTGGTCAGGTCGTGCACGAGATCGATGTATTCGTCGCGACGTCGGACGAAGTCCTGGCGCGTGCGCTCGATCTGATCGAGGTCGACCCTTACGCCCATGGCCTTCATATCGACCGCGCCCAGGGCACACTCACGCTCCAGCTCGTAGATCTCGTCGAGCCGCTGCTCCGCGACCTGGGCGTGGAGGTGGCGGTACAGGCGCATGGTCAGCCGCACGTCCTGCAGCGCGTAGGTCTCAGCGAGCCACGCTGGCACCAGATCCATGTGGGACATCGGATCGATCAGGCCGCCATAGAGGCAGGCCTTCTTGAACGCGGCGTCCGCCTTGCCTTCGCCGAGATATTCCTGGCCGAGCGCATCAAGCGAGTAGTTCAGCTTGTACTCGTCCAGAAGCGCCGCCTGTATCTGGACGTCGTGCGGCAGCCGGTTGGGCTCGATGCCCTCACGTTTCAGCCAACCGAGATCGTAGGGGCCATTACAATAAACGGCTTCGACGTCGGGCTTTTCAAGTTGGCCCTTGAGCCAACGCATCACGCGATCAGGGTCCATGTTGCCCTCGGCGTGACGCATTGGCAGATAGAACGCGCGGTCCTCGGTGGCGACAGCAACTCCGCAGATGAAGCCGCCGTCATGGCGGAACCACGACGTGCCGCGCCCTTCTCCCAGGCCTACGTCCTTGGTCTCAAGGTCCACCGCGACCAGCCCGTGCAGCTCGGGCAGATCCTCATGCGGTTTCCACCCGTCAGGGCGGGTAAAAATGGGGCGTGTGAGCTGTCGTTTCTTCCGCGGCAGGCGCAGCTCGGGGTGGTCGGGCAGTTGGAGTGAATCGAACAAGCCCAACTGGTTCATCCCCACATCTTAGGATGCTTTTTCGGCGGTAGCTTCTTCTTCGTCGGCCGCTTCAATCGATACGGCCGCCACAGGTTCACGCCGGCATGGAACGACAGTGTGAGCGTCGACCGGCGATCTAAAAAGACGCCTTCTGCGCCTTGTCGACGACCGCGGCCTGTCCGCCGTAGTCGGCCTCGCTGGCCGGCGGCGGCGCGTCCTGCGGGCCGACGCCCTGCTCGCTCGCCTTGGCGCGCTGCTCCTGGCCGGCGGCGAAGCGCTCGTCGTCCTGGGTGCCGACGATGCGCGTCTGGTTGGCATCGATGGCTTCCTCCAGCTCCTTGGCGCGCGCGTAGTAGTGCATGCCGTTGGGGATGGTGAGCGTCATCGGGCCCATGTCGAACTTCCAGGTGAACCACGTGTTCTTGCCGTCGCCGGTCGGCACCGTGTGGATGGTGAACAGCCGGGCGTAGGGCGGCGCGATGAACGGACCGTCGGGGCCCATCAGCTCCAGGCCGCCCAGCAGCGCGTTGAGCCGCCGCGCTTCCTTCCAGGACGTTGAGCCCAGGTACATCAGGCACGGCATCGTCGACTTGTCTGGCCGCAGCATCATCGCGTAGTAGGTGCCGACCTCGCGGATCTCGTCGCCTTCCTTGGTGGTGCGCGCGCCGACATCGCCACCCTCAGCGCGGTCGTAGCCGCTGCGGTCCATGCCCCACAGCTTGGTCGTCTTGCCCATGTTGGGCTTCGACTGAATGTAGTTGGTCTGAAAGCGCACGACGATGACGGAGACCGGCGGCTTGTAGAACTGGAAGGTGAGCGAATCGTAGAGGTCGCCCTCCTCGGCTTCCTTGCGGTACTCCGGGTCGCTCTTCTTCATCACGCCGCTCGTAGTGTTGGCAATCTTCAACACCGGCACCATCAGCTCGCGGATGTTGAACTTCTGCTTGCCGGCATCGCCGGCCATCATCTTCATCTGCTCGTCGGTCAGCGCCGGCGCGCCGGCGCCGCCGGTCGGCACGACGTTGCCCTGGTTGAAGTCGGGCTTCGTCTCGGCCAGCCGGTCGGCCTCGGCGGCGGCTTCCTGCTCTTTGGTCTGGGTGGTCGTGGTCGTCTTTGCCATGTGTGGTCTCCCTGGGATCTGGTTAGATACCGCGAATCGGTTCGCGGGTGATGGTGACGTGGTCGCCGACGGTGGCGCCGATCTCGTCGAGCGGCACGATCTCGCCGCGCTTGACGCGCTCTAAGATGATGCTCTGCAGCTGGGCCCAGTGAACGTCCTCGCGGAAATCGACCTTGGCCGATTGATCCTTGGCAATTTGTTCGTAGGCCTTGCGCGCGATCTCGATCTCGCCGCGGCTCCATTCGGCGCTGAGCTTGGCCTTGATGGCGTCCTGCTCGCCGACATCCTCCAGCCACTTCAGCAGGCGCAGACGTTGCGGGCCGTCCTTGGCCAGCCGCGCGTAGGCGAACAGGCTCTTGCTGGCGACGACGCCGGTGTCGGAATCGGTGAAGGATCCGGTGCGGGCCTGCAGGAAGATCGGCGGCAGGTCGATCTCCTCCAGGCGCTTCTTCTCGGCCTTGGCCAGCTCCAGCTCGCCCTCCAGGCGCTTGATCTTGGCACGGCAATCGACGAGAGCCTGGACGGCTTCAGCCAGCATCATTGGGGGCTCCGAGAGGCACGAGGGGCCTCACCCTAGCATGCGCCAAGGGCGCTGCAAGCCCGTAATCATTGGGTTTCCCCCAAAGGAAAAATCCCACAAAAATAGTTCTTGAACTCTTTGAACATCGTGCGTATTTAGAGCGGGCGAAACAAACCTTAACGGAGACTTCCCAATGGCTACCGCAACAAAGACCAAGCCGATCCCCGTCACCCTGACCGCCGAGCAGATCTCGGAGCTGGTCGACAAGATCGGTCTTCTCAAGGCGCAGCTCGCGCCGCTCGAAGACGTTCTCAAGGCCGACCTCAACAAGCTCAAGGGCCACGGCCCCGACCGCTACCAGGGCAAGCTCTACGAGGTCAACGTGTTCGAGGTGACCTCTTCGCGCCTCGACATGGAGGCGGTTCGCGCCAAGCTCTCGCCGCAGTTCATCGCTGCGCACACCACGACGAGCACGACGCTCACCGCCAAGGTGTCGGCGCGCAAGTCCGCGGAGTAGGGGAGGGACAGTGCCCGCTTGTGTGGGCTTGGGGTAGGTGGGCATTGTCCACTGCCGCTGGGGTGTGGGGCTCCAGCGGCAGTATCCAGCGCCCGCTGGGAACAACAACGGAGACTTCCTATGCTTCACTCTATGACTGATGACGAACTGAGAAACGCCGCACCGTCCATCTTCGCAACCGTCGCGGCGCCGAGCGTCAGCGAGCGCTACGCCTACCTGCCGAGCTACCAAGTCATTCGCGAGCTGCGCACCCTGGGCTTCGCCCCGGTCAGCGCGCGCGAGGGCAAGAAGAAGCAGCCCGACGGCCGCCAGTTCGCGATGCACGAGGTTCGCTTTCGTCGCCTGGAGGACTACGCCCAGGCACCCGAGCTGGGTCAGCTCTCACCCGAGCTGCTGTTCCTCAACTCGCATGACCGCACCTCGCCGCTGTCTTTCGACTCCGGTCTGCACCGCGCGGTGTGCACCAACGGCATGCGCGTGTTCGACAGCCAGCTCACCGACATGAGCTTCAAGGTCCGCCACACCGGCAAGGGCCGCATCGACGAGATGCATGCCGGCATGGCGGTGCTGACCAAGAACCTCAACCGCACCCTGGAGATCGCCCAGGAGTGGTCGAAGATCAAGCTGACGCCGCTGCAGGCCGACCGCTTCGCTGCCCACGCCCTCGACATCAAGGGCACGGCGCTCAGCATCGAGCCGCAGCACCTGTTGACGGCGCGCCGCTACGGGGACCATGGTCTGCAGCTATGGAACGTCTTCAATCGCGTCCAGGAGAACATCACCAAGGGTGGCGTCTCGGGGCGCACGGCGAGCGGCCGGCGTTCGAGCCTGAAGCGCATCTCGACGCTGGCGGCTGACGTCGATTTCAATCGCAAGCTCTGGAAGGCTGCCAGCGAGCTGGCAGCCGAGGCGAGGCCGGTTTCCGTGCCGGTGCTCGCTTAGTCCACGAGCGACGGGGCCGGTGGGGAAGGGAAGCCCTGCCGGTCCCACTTCTTCCCAGGAGCTTCCCAACAACCCAGTGAGACCAATGCTCAAAATGCTTGTCATCGCGGCAGCCCTGCTCGTGAGCACGGCTGCCTTCGCTCAGAACGTCCAGACCGTTTTCATCGACGGCAAGATCTGCACCATCATCAGCTACAACAACGGTGCGCAGACCTTCGTCAACTGCACCCCGTAGGAGGAACCATGGCAGTGAAAAAGCGTCCGACCATCGACGGCCTGCCGGTCTTCGATTCGAAGATGGATCTCATTTTCGACGTCAAGCTGAACGACATCAGGAACAGCACGCGCAAGTCCTGTGAGGAGTGCGCCGCCTCAGTGGCGATCTGCCGGCAATACAAGGTCAAGGAAGTGCGGGTCTATCTCTCGCGCGCCCTGGTCAGGAAGCCCGACCGGTGGGAGCGTTACGTCACACCCGACGCCGTGCGCACCGAGATCATCTGCTTTGATCGCACCGGTGACTTTCGTCCGGGATCGTTCCGGCTGCTCGCTCCGAAGACGTCGCAGCAACTCGGCTACAAGGCCGGCCAGAAGCGCGCACCGCACAAGAAGACCGGCAAGCCGCCGCGCGCCATGCACATCGTCGAAGGTGTGCGGCCGAACGCGCCCAAGGGCCACTATGCCGAGGTTGAGGCTGACTAGGTAGCTACCCAGAACCGCGGCGTCACTGGCGTGTCGAAGACGAAGGTGGTGAAGAACAGCACCTCGCCTTTGTAGCCGAAGCAGACATGGTAGCTGACGCCGCGGCGCATGCACTCCAGGCCGAACTCGATTTGCTTGGGGCGCAGCGCGCTCTTGGCGGGCTTGCCGACCTTGCGCTCCAGCCAGTGCGTCTGGCCGTTCCACAGCCCCAGGCTATCGGGCAGGCCGTCGGGCTGAGCGGCCTCCAGGCGCCGCCACCAGCCGCGCAGCCGCGGGAACTGGTAGTCCCACAGCTCGATCTCGTCCTTCCACGTCACGTCTTGCGATATTTGGGCAGCGCCAGGGGGCGCTCGCAGTAGCTCGTGCCGATGTTCCAGGCGACGTTGCCGGCATGCATCAGGGCGTCGGGCCCCTTGACCGGCTTGACCTTGCGCCGGTCCTTCTCGGCCGCCGGTAGGTTGCCTTCGACCACCTTCGCCAGCATCTCGAACAGCACCTTGAAGACGGTCGACGACCGCACGGCCACGAGCTGGTCGGCGGCGATGGGCTTGTGCCCAGGCAGGTAGGCCTCCTGGGCGATCTGCTCGGCTATGGCATGGATCTCAGAGACCTGTAGTTGGCGCTGGCGCAGCTCGCGCCGAGCCAGGGCCAGCTGGGGCCGGTAGCGCTCCAGCTCCTCCAGGGCGGCATCGTAGCCCCGCCAGCGCTGCAGCGGCAGGGCGACCCCGACCAGGAGCAGCTCGCGCTTGGCGTCGAAGTAGCCGGCGGCGATCCAGGCCTTGCGCCGGACCGTGTGGCTGTTCAGAACGATGGTCGCGGCGCCGGTCGCTTCGTCGGCGCAGACGATCAGGTGGCGGCCCTGGCGCTCGCGCTTGGCGATGGCCGCTCGCTTGCTCATGCCGTCGACATCCGAGTGGGCGCGACCCTGGACGGCCATCACCGGTCGATGGCCGAGCTTGCGCCGGATGATGTCGAGGAACTCGTTGGTATCGATCAACCCGGTCGGGCGCTTCTTGGGCAGCGGCTGTGCGGCCGGCGCCATCTCGAACAACTGAGAGGGACTAAGCGTGCTCATCGGACTACAATAGAGCCGGTTTCAAAATGGGGGAACCCCTAAAGGAGGTACCGAAGTGAAGATCGATGTCCGCACGGTGATGCGCCATCCCAACGGCAAGCCGCTGAAGGCCACGCCCGACGAGCTTGACGACAAGGGCAACGTCGTGAAGGAGGGCGAGCCGATGACGGTCGCCAATGTCCTGGTGCATGTCGCGCTGCAGCCCAGCCCGCCCAACAAGGTCTACACATCACGCGAACAGATCATGCGCTACTGCCTCGCGCTCGATGCCTTCAAGGCGTCGGAGAACAACGACGACCCGGAGATGTACGTCAACTACAAGGCGGTCGCGCTGGTCGAGGACGACCTCAACCGGATCTACTCGTCGGTCGTGGCCGGCCAGCTCCTGCTGCTGCTGGGCTATGAGATCGACGCGGAAGGCGAGGTCGTGCCGCCGGCCGGCGCGCGCGCGCCGCCACCGGTCACCGAACGACCCTTGGCGCGGGCTCAAAAATAATTGAAACTGAAGCTTCTCGCGGGGCTCGCCCACACAAGCCCAACTCCCAGAGCCCCGCTCGCGCCCCAGGTGCCCCTACACCTGGGGCGCACCTTATTTGTCCTTACGGGTGAAGCCGGCCGCGAAGGCCAGGGCCGCGGCCAGGGCGCCGGTCAGCAATTGGTTGAGCGTCGCGTTGATGTTCTCGCAGGTCCACGTCGTCCGGCCCTCGATGATCGAAGCGCTCCAGTACATGCAGGCAAAGAGCCCAACCAACGCCACGAGACATTGCACAGCGAGGATCGCGGCAATCAGCCAGAAGCAGGCGCGGATCGCGTCGAACGGCGGCCTGTCCATTCATCCCAGCCGCCCCAGGTGTCCAGTGGCCCACAGGATCAGCACAACGATCAGCACGAGGCCGAGTACGCTGATGAGGCCGTTGTTGCCGTAGCTGCGATAGCCGTACCAGCCACCGCCGCCGAGCAGCAGGACCACCAGGATGATGATCAGAAGCAGGGTCATGCTCATCCCCGGATCGGCGGGCCGAAGACCTGCCAGCCCAGCAGCACCAGGAGGATGAACAGGATGACGAGGCCGCCAATCGCGCCGTAGGCCCCCATCATGCCCATGTGCCCAAGGACGGCCAGCACCAGCCACACCAACATGATGATCCAGTAGATCAGACCTCGTGTCATGACACCCTCCTATGGTGATCCCCACAAAGTAACTGCGCCGCCGGCCGCCATTGTACCCACATCAAACAACAAACGGACGCCGGTAATACTTCTAGCGGTGTCGTTGAAGCCACTGCCTGAGACGAAAGCGTAATACGCGCCGCCGTCGGTGAAGTAGCTGCATTGCCAGTCGATCCCCTTAACGTGCGCGGGCTCCCTAATGTGATGGATGTTCGCGCTGCCCCGAATGCCAAATGCCGCGTTGTTGTGGACGAGCCAGCCACCCAAATAATAGTTGAGGCAAAATCCGCTGAGATTAGATTGACCAATGGCGCTAGCTGAACCATTCGGGCTGGTATGATAGGTCATGATGTTGCCCGCGAAGTACCGGGTCGTGACGATGACTCCCGCAGCATCGAAGAACCGCACCAAGAAAGCTGCTCCAGTTGTCTGCGGTACGAGGGCGAAATGCAGCTTCAGGTCATTGATGTCCGATGGGATGTTGGCGAAGTCGATGGTGGCCTGACCGGCCGTCGTCACGATGCGACCAAGCCTGCGGAAGCCGAGATACGGCGCTTCGCCAACCGCTACCCAGATCGTGCCATTCCACTGGTAAGTCACACCGTTGGCGAGCGTCGCCTGTTGGCCGATGATGGGAGAGGCGGGGAAGTCGATCATGGCGAGCCCCACACGCTGAACGCGCCGCTGGCGATAGTGATCATGGCATCACCTGATCCGGTGCGCGGTCCAACAGGCACCGCGCGTACCGTAATTTGCGGCACCAGAGAAGAAGTACTGAAACGACAACGTAGTGGAGCCGTTAAAATCAATTATGTCGCTGCCCGACAATGAGCCTTCAAAGTTACCTACCGGCACATTGTAAACAGCCATAGTAGATGGCGCGGCACCAGCCAGAGAAGGGCCAGCCAAAAGTATGCCATTAATGCCAGCAGAACCTACGTTGAACACCCAGTTGACGTGCCAACGACCTGCTGGTGGTGTCCAGGTATTACCGACAAGAGCAGTGCCAGTGTCGTTGTGCGTTTGTGTAATTATCGCGGTGGTAAACGCACCTACTGCCCCAACAGTATTGGTAGCGAAAAGGCATCGAATGTATTTGCCACCATCGACCGTGCCCGGATCACCCGGTGGGCCCTTGATGCCGCCGAGCGGGAAGGCCATGAACGAGACTTGAGTAGCGGCGGATGTTACATGGGCGTAGGCAGTCAGCTCGAAATAGTCCGTGCCGTTCGCGTCGACGATGGCCGACACGCTGGTCTCGCACCGATTGTTCAACGCTGGCGATGTCGAAGTGAAGTTGGCACCGGGAATATCTACGCCGTTCTTACGAAGACCGGATGCAGCGATGATCAGTGACGCGCTGCTGTAGGTTTGCATGTACCCTTGCAAAACATAGCGACCAGCCGGCGGGATATAGCGGCCGTTGACAGTGTTCAGCCAGCCTCCTGCGTTGCCGAGCCCAACCGTGTAGCCGGTGACCACGACCGTTGCGGCGGCGGCGATGCTGGCGAGAGTGCTGTATGCGCAGAAGTCGCCGGTCCCTGGCTGCGTCAGCACCGTCGTCGGATTGGCCGGCACCCACTGCGTCGTGCTGCCGTCGTTGTACCAGATGAACGTCTGGCCGAGCGCGCTGTTGAACCAGAAC
>Ga0190271_10002571_pt1 | contig 11063 bp, 13 predicted proteins | sample Popmic356T_FD_133747 | JGI IMG/M metagenome (GOLD analysis project Ga0190271, IMG submission 133747) | Populus adjacent soil microbial communities from riparian zone of Weber River, Utah, USA - 356 T | ecosystem: Environmental > Terrestrial > Soil > Riparian zone | place: USA: Utah | collected...
ACGTCATGCGACGCGACGTCGGCCTGCCCTGATTTCCCGACCCCGGCAGGGGCTTGCTAAGGTTTGCCACCGCTGCTGAAGCGATCCCCTGTAGCTCAACTGGCAGAGCATTCGACTGTTAATCGGAGGGTTGTTGGTTCGAGTCCAACCGGGGGAGCACCACAAAACGGCCCGTGACCTGCGGAAACGCAGATCACGGGCCGTTTGCATGTCCCGTGCATCGGCTATGCATCGTTCAGGTTGTCGGTGACGCCGCGAAGAGACGCTGAGGGCGCCTTCTCCGAGCTCACAACGTGCAGGCAACCAAGCCGGGCTCCAGGCAAGTGAGATCGATGATCTGCGGCAAAGGCGGGCCAGTGGCAGGGGCCGCTTCGCGGCTGGCGGGCATCGTGGTCTTTCACGTCGCTGACGCCATGAATGCCGCCAGGATGTAGTTCGGGTGACGGTCGAGGTTGTTGCGCGCGCGGTCGTAGCGCATGGTCGTGCGTGGGTCGGCGTGACGTGCAGCGATCTGAACGTCGCGCAGGTCGACACCGGCGTCGAGCATCGTGGTCACGAAGGTGTGACGCAGCATGTGTGGGTGCATTCGAGCCGTGGTGACTCCTGCGGACCTGGCCAGGATTCTCAGCCTTCGGGTAGCTGCGTGCCGGTCCATCCGTCGGTTATCTCGATTGAGGAGGACCGGACCGTCTTGGCGCTCACCGATCGCTCGGTCGATGGCGCGGGCGACAGCCGGTGGCAGCGGGACCAGAGCGGTCTTGTCGCCCTTTCCATGAACGGTGAGCACGCGATGGCCACGAGCTTCGCCAAGCGCCTGGATCTTCGAGCCGGTTGCTTCGAAGATCCTCAAGCCAAGTAGGCCGAGCATGGCGACGAGGGCGAAGTCGTTGGGGTTAGCCGAGTCGCGTCCTGCGGTGAGCATGGCCTCGAACTGCAGATGGCTCAGGCCGAGGGTGGGGGACTCGTGCGGGACGTGAGGGCGCCGGACGTACTCGGCGGGTGAGTGCTCGAGCACCCGGTCGATGACGCAGGTTCGGTAGAAGGTGGCGAGCACGGAAAGGCGTCTGGAGACTGTAGAGGGCTGCAGACGTCGCACCTCTTGAAGCCATCGCAGGTAGAGCTCGACGTGGCTTCGCTGGGCTTGCAGTGGCATGAGGTCATGTTCGATGCACCAGCGCAGGTAGGCGTTGAGGTCGGAGGCGGTGTGGGCGCGGGTGCGTCCCTTGTAGCGGGCCAGGTGGGCGGCTACGGCGAGGCGCAGCAGCGGGTCATCAGCGTCAATCAGTGCGGGAGGGATGTCGGTGTCCATGCGTCTATGACGTGCCCAGCTTCGATGGCCGTCAATGGCAGGTGAGATAGTCACCGCGTTCGCGCAGGAGTCCCGGTGCCGTTCACTTCGGAGTCTTCGCGGCTGACTCGGCGGGTTACCGGATCTGCCGAGATCCGGACGTGTCGACGGCGGGCGCACTACCGTTCAATCGTGACCCAAGACGTGTGGAGCCTTTACGGCGACCTGGGCGGATCCGACCCGGCGTCTCTCTCTGACGCGCAGCGCGGCTTCGTTGCCATCCTGGATCTCAGACAGGAGGTCAACGCAGGTGGCTTCGACAACTATTTCCGTGCGTGGGGCGGCAACAGCGCATCGGAGGCCATGGGTGCGTTGCCCGGTGTGCTTGGCCAGAAGTGGGCCACGCTGCTTCACGAGGCCATGCAGGTTGTGGGCTCGCCGTATCCGCAAGATGACCCGGACCAGCGGGCGGCACGGCTGGATGCGAACACCGCCGCCGACGTAACGCTGTCCGCACTGGATGAGCGCTTCTACGACCTGGAGGCGGCGGCGGACGTCGATGCCCGTCTGAGCGAGTTCGTGGGACGTTAGCGGGGCTCGCTGCGATATCCAGATCTGCCGCGAGTAGTGCGCGGGATGGCGGCGATGGGAAGAATGCCGACATGTCCCAGCGAGAGCGGCTACGAGAGTTTCGCGCTGCGGTGTTCACAGCGGATGGAGAGGCGCTGGTGTCGCTCCTCCGCGCGGGTCCCTGGCCAGGTCACGCGCTCCAGTTGATCGGTCATGGGCTGCTCGCGGCGCTGGCTCAGAACGTCGGTGGAGCGCGCGAGCTGGCTGAGCGGTGCGTGACCGATTTGCGCGAGAGGGACTGGGAGGGCGACGAGGATCTGGTTGCTGCATTGACGGCGAGACTGGGGGCTGGGCCGGCCCCGTTGTTGAGAAGCCTGCCGGTCGATCTTGACCAACTCGTTGATGTGCTCGAGGGAGATGCGGTCGCGGGAGGCGCCCGCATTGACCTTCACACCGGTGAGGTGTGGCCCGAGGCGGTGTTTGAGTACGGGCTCGAGAGCGAGGAGGAGGGGGAAGGTGAGGACGTCGACGACGGGGAACGCTGGCTGTGGGTCGTCAGCGAGGGCTCACGCGCTGGCTATCGCGACATGGAGCTGTTCGTCGCCGGGGTCGCCGAACCAGAACTCGCCGGCCGACTGGCGCGGACGTTGGAGGGCCGGGGCGCGTTCCGCCGTTTCAGAGACGAGCTGTCACGCTGGCCCGACCTTCAAGATCGCTGGTACGCGTACTCCGCGGAACGGCGGCGGGGACGCGCCCGAGCCTGGCTCGCCGCCGAAGGCTTCGCCCCGGCAGCGCCGGCCGCCGACGGTGCTCAGAAGGCGACCTGATCGCGGCAGCCCCCGCACATCGCCGCAGATCCGGATGTCTGGTCGGCGTAGCCTCACCGCATGGTGCGGGCGCAGGTGCGTGAGTGGCATGAAGACCTTGGCTGGGGCGTTCTGGACAGTCCGGAGACGCCGGGCGGGTGTTGGACGCACTACTCGGCGATCGAGACCCGTCAACTGGAGAGCAGCCACGGTGGAGAGGTCTACGAGTACAAGTCGCTCACTGAGGGAGACGTAGTTGACCTCGACTGGGAGGCGCCGGGCCAAGACGGGTTCGGATACCGCGCCACCGTGGTGCGCACGCGGTAGGAAGCCCGTCGGAACAGCCCATCCCCACGTCCGCCTGCGCGGATGCACGGGTCGCGGTAGAGCCGGACGTTTGAGAACGTCACTCAGCCGTCTCGTCGTCCTCACCCAAGGCATACCGAAGCCTGTGGTTCATGGCGTTGAGGGCCTGGGGCACTTCGGCCGTGTCGAAGGAATCCGAGAGCAGTCCGACTCGGTTGAACCGACCACCGATACGCCGCATGAGGCGATCGTCTATCGAGCCTGCCAGGTACTCGCCTTCCACCAGCGCCATGAGGCCGACGAGGAAGGCGACGTCCTGTGATGACGGTGCGTGCGGAACGGCTTCATCTCGGAGGGGTCCGGTCACCCATGTAACGGTCACACAGGTTCTTGACGAACGCGAGAGCACACACTCATCTCGGCAGGTCCGCGCCCTCATTGCGGCAGATCCGCGCACCATCAGCGGCAGATCCGGTTACTCCGGGCGTCCCATTATTGGGCTAGCGGGTTTCGTGTAGGCACGGGCCTCGGTCCTGGCCCGGCCGGGGGGCGAGGCGGGCTGATCCGCGGAGGACGACTGCGCCATGCAGCGGCAATGCCTGCTGCCATGAGCGTTCCCACGACCAGGATGTAGACGAGAATGACGCCTGGTGCACTGCTGTAGTTGGTCAGTCTTCCGATGCCAACGCACACAGCCACTCCGACACCGCCAGTAATGGCCATCGCGGCGGTGGCGAGTGCGACAGTTCCCCGTGTGTTTTCGACACTGCGGAGATAGTGAGCCATGCCGCGCGCGGCGGCGCCAAGTGTGAGTGCACCGCAGATCGCGTACACGATGATCAACGTGACCAGCAGGGAACTCGTACTGGAGTCGTTGTAGACGAGGTTGGCGATCGTGTTAATAGCGAAGAACCAGACGAAGGCGGCCATGGCGGTGGCGCTCCCGAGTGCCCACGCGACAAGACCGCGAAGGTTGGGGTGGTCGCCGGGGTTCGGCAGCGTGGGCGCGAGGCCCTCTGCGGTGGCGATCTCGGTGGCGAGCGTATGGGGATCGGAGGCGAGTATCTCGTCCAGGCTCGCTCCATCTGCGAGGGCCGCATCGAGGCTGTCCTCCAACTCGTGGGCGAGACGGCGACGGGCTCTCGGTGAGAGGCCAGCCTCGACCCACGCTCGCTCGACCTCATCAACGTAGGAGGTGATGGCCTCGCGCTGGCCAGCGGCGGCCGGGTCAGCGGGGTCTTCGCCACTTGGCCGTCGGGGCGTGTCAGACATGGGTGGGCTCCTCGCTGGTCGTCGCGTCATCTAGTACTCGCGAAACACGCTGCTGAACGTCGCGCCACACGGGCAACAGGTCGTTGAGGACAGAACGGCCCTCGGCGGTAATGGTCAGCACGTTGCGGGCCGGTCCGTTCTCTCCCGGCTCGGAATGTTGCGAGACCAGTTCAAGTCTCTTGAGTCTTGTGACAAGCGGGTAGATCGTCCCGTAACTGGTCTGGTCGAAGCCACGGACCCTCAATGCCTCGACCAACCCGTAGGCATGGGTTGGCTTGTTGTCCAGGATGGCGAGCACGCACAGGTCGAGCACGCCCTTGAGCATCAGGCTTTCGCGCTCAATCGCGGACGTCTCACTTACCATGCGATACAAGGTACTTGGCGTAACCCACTACCGCAACAGATCGGTGCCTGCGTCCGCTCATCGGCAGATCCGGTAACACGAATCGTGCCGACGGGCGGGGGCGCAGCGGTCTCCGGTCGGCGAACCAGAGGCCCGGGATCGATTCAGGTCGTCAGCTCAACGAGACGCCACCCGTCCTCAACACGGTCCGAAGAGAGTCCCGCATCGTCACGCCAAGTCGGCCGAGTAAGGCCAGGATCCATGTCGCTACGACGACCTTGCCGAGCCAGGCACACCATCCGAAGTCGTCGGCGTTTCCTGCAGCGTGACAGCTCGACTGACGACCAGTGACGGACCGAGAATCCGCACCCCCGCACCCACCCCGAAAGCCTTCAGAATCGAGCGGCACGCATGCTACGAAGGTCCGTAGGTCGGTCCGCCCCTCGGGGCGGGCCGAACGTCATTTCAAGGCTAGGTGACGAGTGCTGACGGGCGGTGACGAGGGCGATGCACGGTGGAGTGAAGTTCTACCGGGGGTCTGCGGCTGCCGCGCGCTCGTACGTGGAGGCGGACCGCTCGCGAGTCGATGACTACTACCTCGCCGAGGGAACCGGGGTGGCCGAGCGTTACGTCGCCACGACTCCCGCGGCGGTGGGGGGACGCGGTGTTTCCGCAGTTCAGCACGGGGGGACGCTGGATGGCGACGCGTACGAGCGGTGGGTCGCCGGCTACGACGTCGCGACCGGGACGGCCAAGGGGCGGCTGCGTGACGACCCCCATGCACTCCGGTTCGTCGAGGTCGTCGTGAACGGGCCGAAGTCCTGGTCGCTCGCCGCCGCACTTCACCCCGACATCGCGACGGCGTACGACGCGGCAATGGACCGCGCCGCTGGCGAGGTGATCGGGTGGGTGGCCGAGCACGCCACCACCCGCGTCGGGCCACGTGGCCGGCAGGTGCAGGTCCCAGTCGAGAAGGTTGAGGCGGCCGTCGTGCGTCACTACACCTCGCGGGCCGGCGACCCCCACCGCCATCTCCACGTGCAATTCAACGCACGGGTCTTCGCCCGCGGGGCGTGGCGTGGACTGCACTCGGTCGGTGTCGTGGACAGCATCGAGGCGCTCAACGGGATCGGGCACGCGGCCGTGATGTGCGACCCGGAATTCCGGGCCGCGCTCGCTGCTCGTGGCTACACCCTCGACGACCACGGCGAGATCCAGCAGCTCGCGCCGTACGCCGGCCGGTTCAGCCAGCGCGCCGCGCAGATCAACCGCAACGTCGACCGGTACGAAGCCGCGTGGCGAGCCGAGCACCCCGGCCAGGAACCCGGACCGCAACTGCGGCGTACCTGGGATCGACGCGCGTGGGCCGACGCGCGGCCCGACAAGGTCGTGCCCCGCAGCGGCGCCGACCTCGTCGCCGCGTGGAACAACGAGCTGCGCGATCTCGACTTCATCGCACCGGCCTCACCGACCCACCCGACAACACAGCTGTGCGTGCAGATCGGTCGGCTCAACCGGGACGTCGCCGCCGACATCGTGCTCACCCGGCTCGGCGCCAAGCGGTCGGCGTGGAACGGACCCGACATCCGTGGCGAGGTCGAACGACTGATCGCCTCCGTCGGCGTGGTCGCCGAACGATCGGTCCGTCACGAGCTGGTCGAGGACATCGCCGAGCGTGCCCGGACGCGGTGCGTGCCGTTGCTGGACCGCGACGACGTTCCCGAGCACGTGCGCAGTCTGACCTCCGAACGCGTCCTCGCCGTCGAAGCCGACCTGCTCGAGAGCATCGCCGCACGTGCCGCGCGGCCGGTCACTCGCGCGGTCCGGCTCCGCGGCCTCGACCACCTCGACCCGGCGCAGCGACGGGTCGTTGCGGCCCTGGCCAGCGACGCCCGTCTGCTCGTCATCGAGGGCGCCGCCGGCACCGGCAAGACCACCACGCTTGCCGCCGCCCGCGACGTCCTCGACGCGTCCGATCGTCGGCTCGTGGTGGTCACGCCGACTCTGAAGGCCGCCCAGGCAGCACGGCAGCAGGTCGGCGCCGACGCCTTCTCCGCCGCCTGGCTCGTCCACCAGCACGGCTACCGCTGGGACGAGGACGGTCACTGGTCACGAGTCGACACGGGGCCAGACGCCGCGCCCGACCTCCGTCCCGATGCACGTGCCCGCCTGCTCCCGGGCGACGTCCTGCTCGTCGACGAGGCCGGGATGCTCGACCAGGACACCGCCCGCGCGCTGTTCGCCATCGCCGACAGAGCCCACGCGAGGGTCACGCTCCTGGGCGATCGCCACCAACTCCCAGCTGTTGGTCGCGGCGGCGTCCTCGACCTTGCCGCGCGCTGGGTGCGATCCGAAGGACACCACGAGCTCGACTCGGTCCACCGGTTCAGCGATCCCGGGTACGCCGACCTCAGCCTGCTCATGCGTACTGGTGAGCGGTCTGGTGAGGTCTTCGAGAAGCTGCTCGAGCGCGGACAGATCGTCCTCCATGCCAGCGAGGTCGAACGCACCGCAGCCCTGGCCGCCATCGGCGCCAATCGTGCTCCTAGCGGTGCTAGTGATGGTGACCAGCTCGTCATCGCCGACACCCGCGACCAGGTCGCTGCGCTCAACGCCGCCATCCGCGACCGCCGCCACCACACCGGCGAGCAACCGGGGGAGCGGGCTGGTAACCGGACTGGTGAGCGCGCTGGTGAGCAGACTGGTGAGCCCATCACGCGCCGTGGTGAGCGGATCGGTCTCGGCGACCGAGTCGCCACCCGACGCAACAACCGCGACCTCGCAGTCGCCAACCGCGACACCTGGACCGTCGCGGGGATCGGCGAGGACGGCAGCCTGTACGTCACCGGCCGTCCCGGCCAACGCTCGCTGCCCGCCGAGTACGTCCACCGACACGTCGAGCTCGCGTTCACCACGACTGCCTACGGAGCCCAGGGAGAGACCGTCGACTCGGCCCACTTCGTGCTCGGGGAGACGACCGGTGGCGCGTCGGCGTACGTCGCCATGACCCGTGGCCGCCACCTCAACACCGCTCACCTCGTTGCCGGGTCCGTCGACGAGGCCCGCAGCCAGTGGGTCGAGGTCTTCGGCCGTGACCGTGCCGACCTCGGACCAAGCCACGCCGCCAAGAGGGCCGCTGACGACATCGACCGGTACGGACCGAACGCGCCGTCGCGGTTGTCACCTGCCGCCGCGATGCAGGCTGCGGCGTTGCGGGAGGGCACTCAGCGCCGGCCGGTCCCTCAGCCCATCCCGACCTACGCGCCGATGCCGGGCGGGATTGGTCGCTGACAAGTTCCTCGAGGTTGATCGCTCGGGCGACCCGAGATGACGTAGGTGATCAAGGAGAGGCCGATCTCGACAGGGATGGCCAACCGCCGTCCGATCCGTACAGCGGGATGTTGCCTCTCCCGGGTGAAGGCCATCGAATCGGTCGGCGGCCACGACGAAAGGCGACGTGATGGTGGCACCGATCAACATCCCCGAGGACTGGGACGACAACGGCCTGATCATGTTCGAGGAGTTCTGTGACCTCATCCGCACCCCGCAGCGCACCGTCCGCGACTGGCGCCGTCGTGGCGTCGGCCCCAGGTGGACCCGGTTCCAGGGTGTCGGCCGGCTCTACATCACTGTCGCGGAGGCCCGTCGCTTCCTCGCCTCGGCCACGGTCATGCGGGTGGAGGTTCGTTCCGATGGCTGAGCGACGCGCCGTCCCGGTCTACCTGAGCCTCGAAGAGGCAGCCGAGTGCATGTCGGTATCGGTCAAGACGATCCGGCGCTGGATCGCAGCCGGCACCCTGCCGGCCTACCGCTGCGGCAAGCGGGCCATCCGGATCAAGCTCGACGACCTCGAGGCCGCGCCTCGCCAGATCCCCTCAGTCCGTCCTTCCATCAGGCCGCGGGATACGCGCAGATCTGACGGGATCTCCGCTCAGTCCTTGGACGCGGTGATGTCCCATGGATTGAGGCAAGGGACACCGAGAGGTTCGAAGTGACTGGTGTTCCGCGTGACGACGACCATCTCTACAGACTCCGCGACCGCGGCGATAAGCGCGTCGTCGAACGGTGCGTGCTCGGGAACCCGATAGGCCGCGAGGATTCGGGCCGCCGAAAGGTCGAAGGGGAGTACCCGGTCGGCAAACGTGGGCAGCACGTTCTCCTCGAACCAGCGACGCAGGACCGTTCCTTGCTCAGCGTCCGTCCGCTCCTTCGCGACGATCCCTCGCTCGATCTCAGCGATCGTGAATGCTGAGACGAACTGGTCGCCGACTGGAACCGACGCTGCCCACACCTCGACTGGCCGGTTGCGCCCTCGGACCCGCAGTGCGGACACCACGTTCGTGTCCAACAGGTACTTCACAGCTGCGCTGACCGAGCCGTCAGTCCCAAGCGCTCCGGTTCGAACTCAATGTCGCCACCTTCGTCAGTGCCCAGGAGATCAACGATCGTGACCGGTTCGCCCTCCAACGCCTTGGTGAGCACGTCGCGCGCCTCCGCCTCGACAGACCGGTGACGCTGCTTCGCGCGCGCACGAAGCGCGGCCTTGGTCCCAGCCGGAAGGTTCCGGATCAAGATCTGCTCCACTACGACCACCTCCGATATCACCTCAACGATATCACCGCGCGGACATGCGAGGCGGGTCACACATTCCCGTACGAGCCTCCAACGCACGAACCCCGCATCAACTGACTCGAGGCTGGCTCCCGGGTCTCAGGCCCTGGTCGTCCCGAAGTCGAGTCCGGCGAAGGCTGCCACCGTCAGGTCGTCCATCCTGCTCTGTGTCGCGCGCACATACCGCTCGGCGGCCTGGGACGAGGAGTCCCCGAGGAACGCCTGCACCTCGGCGACGTGTGCGCCGTTCTGTGCCAGCCGGGTGGCACCGGTCGCCCGGAGGTCGTGGAAGTTGATCGGCCGCCCGGCCGCCTCGCGCACGTCGCACCATCCGCCAACCGCGTCGCGGAATCGCGTGGGTTGAAGCCATTCGCCGTACGGCCCTGGGAAGAGCAGCCCGTCACGGCCGGTGAGGTAGGTCCGGAGGTGCTCCGTCAGGACCGTGCCGACGCTTGCCGGGACACGCTGGTCGCGGATGCCGGCCCGCGACTTCGGTCCCTTCTCGTATCGCTTGCCACCTGGGCCTGTGCCGATCGCCCGCCGCACACGCACCACGGGCGGCTTCGCGCGAAGGTCGACATCGGAGCGTCGGAGCGCCACGATCTCCCCGAACCGAAGGCCACACCCGAGGGCCAGGGCGATCATGGCCCGCCACTCAGGGCGGATCGTGTCGAGGATGACAACCAGGTCGGCGTCCTCGACCACCTCGGTTCGCTTGTCCGATCGTTTGCCGATCGTGCCGGCGCCGTCGATGGCGAACGGGTTGACGGCGCCGGGAAGCACCCCATCCGCGGCAGTCGCAGACTTCATGATCGCCTTCGCCAGCGCATAGCACTCACGCACGGTCTTTCCCTTGTCGTGGGGGAGGCCTTCGTACCATCGCACGACGTCGGCCGCGGTGATCATGTTCAGCGGCATCTCACCGAACGTCGGCAGGAGGTACTTGCCCAGCCAGATCAGGTATCCCCGCTTCGTGGACTCCTGCAGAGGCTGGCCCTTCACCTTGCGGGCCCGCAGCCAGATGGAGGCGTACTCGGCGAACGTCGGAACCGTCTCGGCCGCAGCGCGGATCCGTTCCTCCTCCGCGTGCTCGACCAGTGTGCGCCATGACGAGCCTTCGGCGTTCAGTCGCAGCTCTTCGGCGCGGAGCCAGTCGCCGGCCGCCTCCCGGCCGTAGGTGTTCGCCTCGAACGTGTGGGGTGCCGTGACGATGTGCCCGCCACGACCGGACGGATGGTCGAGCGGCACCGTGAACCGCGCCTGCCAACGGCCCGACCGCATCTTGGTGACCTGGCCGAACCGGCGTCTGGAATTCCTTGCGACCATGCTTGGACGTCCTACCTTTGCATCGGCTATGCATCGGATCGTACGTCAATTTCGGTCCAACTGGGGCCTGTTGGATTGCATCGTTCAACTCATGTTTCCGCAGGTCAGAGGCACTATTGGCCCCTACTGTCCACCTCGGTCCAACAGTAGGGATTAGTGGTTCGAGTCCAACCGGGGGAGCCACGAGAACCCGCCTGACCTGCATCGACAGGTCAGGCGGGTTCACTCGTCTACGGCGCGCTGAGGCGTCAGAGCCGCCCGTCTATTCGGACGATGGGCTGGTCGGCGCAGGGCTCGGCGTGCTGGCGCTCGTGGTGGGGGAGGGGGTGGGCGACTCGCTGGTGGTCGGAGACTCGGAAGCTGCTGCCGCCAGCTCGGCGATCGCCACCTCGAACGCGGCGATCGTCGCGGCGTCGACGGTGCCTGTGGGCTTGACGCCGAGCTCGGTCTGGAAGTCCTCGAGGGCCTGGGTCAGCTCCGGTGTCCACTCGCCGTCTGTCGGGCCGTCCCAGAATCCGGCGATCTTCAGTGTCTGCTGCAC
>Ga0190271_10002572_pt1 | contig 11060 bp, 15 predicted proteins | sample Popmic356T_FD_133747 | JGI IMG/M metagenome (GOLD analysis project Ga0190271, IMG submission 133747) | Populus adjacent soil microbial communities from riparian zone of Weber River, Utah, USA - 356 T | ecosystem: Environmental > Terrestrial > Soil > Riparian zone | place: USA: Utah | collected...
AAGCGATGGGGCTCAGAAAGGACGATGCGCCGAGAGTCTAGCCCGCTGGATGTTTCGCGCTGGGCTGCACTGATGGATCGGCTGCGCATCGGTGAGAATCTCGAGACCTTCCAGAAGTTACGAGCGGCGTACGGCGAACGGCATCGCCACTATCACACCGGCGAGCACATCAACCAATGCCTTGCCGAGCTCGACTCGGTTCGGGGCTTAGCGCATGAACCGGATGAAATCGAGCTGGCACTATGGTTTCACGACGCTGTTTACGCGACGCGTTCCAAGGACAACGAAGCAAAGAGCGCTCAATGGGCCAGCGAGTTCTTGACGCACAACGCCGTCGACGCCGGACGGGCTCAACGCGTACACGCGTTGATCATGGCGACGATCCACGCTGATTCCCCCGACGACCCGGACGCCAGGCTTCTGATCGATATCGATTTGTCGATCCTGGGTGCGGATCGCGAATCATTCGACCGTTTTGAAAAGAACGTGCGTAGAGAGTACTGGTGGGTGCCAAAGCCGTTGTTTACGCGGACCAGGGCCGCGATTCTGCAGTCTTTCCTCGATCGGTCATCAGTCTACGGCAGCGCTTATTTTCGGGAACGGCTTGAGAACGCCGCCCGACGCAACCTCGCAATGGCGATCACGGACTTGATCAAGGGGAACTAGAGACCGCGGCACTGGCCGGCGTGATAATGGGTGCCTCGGGCGAGCCGTCTGTCACAACTCGCTTCGCTCGTTCGTCTAACGGTCATGGAGCTCGAAACCGCCAACTCCTCGAGCCGCCGCGCGGCATTCGAGGCACACCGTGGGCGCCTTTGGGGCGTGGCCTACCGCATGCTCGGTTCGCGCGCGGACGCCGACGACATGGTGCAGGAAGCCTATCTGCGCTGGCACGGCGCGCCGACCGCGGAGGTCCGCACGCCGGAGGCTTGGCTCGTGACGGCCACCACTCGGCTCTGCATCGACCGGCTGCGCCAACTTCGCGCGGAGCGCGAGGCCTACGTCGGCCCGTGGCTCCCCGAGCCGCTCGTCGAGGAGGCGCCCGCCGCCGACGCGGCGACCGAGCTCGCGTCGGACTTGTCCGTGGCGTTCCTTGCGCTCCTCGAGCGCCTTGCGCCCGAGGAGCGCGCTGCGTTCCTCTTGCACGACGTCTTCGACTCCGACTACGACGAGATCGCGGCCGCGCTCGGCAAGAGCGAATCTGCGTGCCGGCAAATCGTGAGTCGCGCGCGGCGCCGTGTGCGCGAGGAGCGGCCGCGAGTGCACGTGGACCCTGCGGCGCGCGAGCGGCTCGTCGAGTCGTTCATGCGCGCAATCGAGCTGCGCGACCGCGACGCGTTGCTCGCGATTTTCGCGGAAGAGGCCACGCTGACGTCCGACGGCGGCGGCAAAGCGAAGGCCGCGCAGAAGGTCGTGCGCGGCGGCGCGAGCGTCGTGCGCTTCCTGCTCGGCGTGTTGCGTGGAGCGCGTGACCGCCTCGCGCTGCAGAAGATCGTCGTGAACGGCGAAACCGGCATCGCGCTGCGCGTGGACGGTCGGTTGGTGTCCGTGATGTCGTTTGCCACGGACGATCGCCAGATCCTCGGCGTATACAGCGTGCTGAATCCGGACAAGCTGGGCGGCGTTCCGCCTGCGGTGCGACACTGATTCTCGGTGTCACACGCAAGGGGCCTCGTTCGTCTATAGGGCGAACCAACAGAAAGGAGGCCCTATGAAGACTCGTATCGACTTCACCCGTGTCTCGCCGCAATCGCTGAAGCCGCTGTTCGCGCTCGGTGCGCAAGTCGAGGCGTCGGGCCTCGAGCATTCGCTGCTCGAGCTCGTAAAGATGCGCTCGTCGCAGATCAACGGCTGCGCCTATTGCATCGACATGCACACGAAGGATGCTCGGGCGGCAGGAGAGAGCGAGCAGCGGCTGTATTTGCTCGACGCGTGGCGCGAGACGTCGATCTACTCCGAGCGCGAGCGGGCGGCGCTCGCATGGACGGAAGCCGTCACGCTCGTCGCGGACGGCCATGTGCCGGACGACGCGTACTCCGAGGTCAGCGAGCATTTCACCGAGGACGAGCTCGTCTCGCTGACGCTCGCGATCGTGACCGTGAATAGCTGGAATCGGTTGAACATCGCGTTTCGGATGGAAGCGGGCAGCTACCGCCCAGGCATGTTCAAGAGCCTGCTCAAGAGTGCCTGACGCGTCGCGGCGGAGCGCTGCCGTTGGATCGGCAGCGCCCGCCCTTTAGCGCCGCTAGATCCTGCCGCGCCTGCCGAACACGAAGCTCACGACTGCGAGGATCAGGCCGACGATGAAGAGGATCCACGCGATGTTTGCGGAGAGGCCCGCAATACCCGTGAGTCCCAAGACGCCGGCGACCAACGCGACGATCAAGAACATCAATGCCATGTACAGCATGTGGGTTCTCCCGTTAACGCCGCGCGTCGTCAGCTGCGTCTTCGATCTCGTCGCCGAGCTCCTCGACGTCCTCGCCGACGCCTTCGACTGTCTCGCAACCGGCGGCGAAGGCCGAGAACATGACGACGCCGAGCAACGCCAAGTACGACTTCTGATTAGCAAGACTCATACGGTCTCCCAGTGGTTGAATCCGACAACCCTAGGAAGTGCACAGACCGTGCCACACCAGGCGCAGAGCCGTTTGCACGCCTTCCGGGAGCAAGCCGCTCTCATTGTTTTCGCTCGCCCTTGCAAGAATTGTGGCGGCGCAAATGGTGGGTTTCGCACGACGGCGAACTCGTAGGCGAAGCGTTTACAGTTTTTCCCGCTCGTCGTCCGTCGCGCGCGCTGCCTGCGCGTCGGGCCCGTTGTCGTAGGGGACCGTCAACACGACGCGCGTGCCTCTTCCCGGCGAGACAAACTCGACGCTACCGCCCAGGATCCCGGCACGAGAGCGCATGAAACGCAGGCCCATGCCACCGGCATTCCGTGCGGCAGCCGGACCGAGTCCGACACCGTCGTCCTCGATCGTGAGCACGAGATTCAGCTGCTCCGGCGCAAGCGCGACGGTCACTGTGCGCGCCGAGGCATGCCGCAGGATATTCGACAAGGCCTCCTGGGCGAATCGATAGACCTGCTCGGCGGTGCCGGGGGGCAGGGATACCGGACCCTGGGGCCCGACGAATGAAATCCCGATGCCGTCGTAGCGTGTGAAGCGCGATGCGAGCCCGGCGAGCGCCGCCGGCAGGCCGCCCTCGAGATCGGCAGGCAGGAGGCCGTGAACGGTGGCTCGCATCGATTCGGCGGCTGTGGTGACGGCATCGCGGACTTCGCGGCAGTAGGGCAGCAGCTGCGGCGCCTCGCCGGCCAGCCGCCTTTCGAGCCCCTGGAGCAGCATCGACGTGTGGGCGAGGTCCTGGCCCAGCGTGTCGTGAAGGTCGCGGCCGAGACGGCGCCGCTCCCGGCTGGCCGCCTCGAGCAGCTCGGCTTCGAACGATCGATCGCTGCCGACTTCGCGGGCCGTGCAGGCGAGCGCCGATTCGCCGCTGGACGCGAGCGGCAAGTATGAGAATTCGAAGCAGCGCGGCTCCGTATCGAGTCGCGCTGCAAGGGTCTCGCGGCACGACATGTTGCGCCCGGACTCGAGCGCCTCACGCGCCCTGACCCCGACCACTGCGAGATCGCCGTCACCGAGAACGCGGGCAAGGGGTCTGCCGAGCGCTTCATCCCGTCGCAGTCCGAGCCATTCGAGCATGGCCTCGTTGATCGCAACGATTCGGTACTCACGATCGACGACAAACAAGAGCGCAGCGCAATCGTCGTCGATCTCGGGCCGAACTCGGCCCGTAACGGTTTCGGAACGAAGCATGCTGGATCTACAGGCTGGACGGTCTGCGGCGGGACAAGAACGCGGCAGTATAGCGAGCGTGCCGCCGCCTTCGGCGGCGCTAGGGAAAATTTGAGATGGGAGCACGAACCACTCCGTACTTGTGTACAGCAGCTAAGTACTTATAATGCGCGGCAGTTGGGATGTGCGGCATCACGGTTCGCACAGCGCAAACGCGGACGGCTTGAATGACGATTTCAGTGCTGTTGGCTGACGATCATCCACTCATCCTGCGCGGTGTCCGGGAACTGCTTGCCGGAGAAGCCGACATCCGCATCGTGGGCACGGAGTCCGATCCGGCGGCAGTCGTCGATGCGGTCGCGAGGCTCGAGCCCGATGTCCTGGTTCAGGACCTGTCGATGGCCGGAAGCACGTCGGGGCTCAAGGTCATTCGCGGCGTCAACGAGCGGCGGCCGGATACAAGAGTCGTCGTCCTCACGATGCACGCGACTCTGGCCACTGCGTATGAGGCGCTCTCTCAGGGCGCTGCGGGCTTCGTCAGCAAGCTCGAGGACATGCAGCAACTCATCGATGCGGTTCGCCACGCTGCCGCGAACGAATGTTTCGTTGGCCGCCCCTTTACGCAGGAGCAGGTCAATGAATACGCGCAGCAGATGGGGCGTCGCCGCGTCGGCTCGCTCGGCATCCTGACCAAGCGGGAGCTCGAGGTGCTGAGCATGGTGGCGCATGGCCATACGAGCACGAAGATCGCCGAGGAGCTCAGGATCGGCCGGCGCACCGTCGAGTCGCATCGCGCCAGCATGCAGTCGAAGCTTGGCGTTCGGAACCAGGCCGAGGTCGTGCGGTTCGCGTTCGAACGCGGTCTGCTCGCGCCGGGCTGATTCGTTTCCGGGCCGCTGCGGGCTGCTCAGCCGCGGGCGAGCTCTCGGCCTATGGCAGATCCCGGGCCGCGGCGCACTTCGCCGTAAGCTTGCGGCCCACTGTCGATTCCGAGCAGGCCGAGGGCCTGACTCGTGTCATGCCTGAGGGCAGCGATGACGGCTCCTGCCGCCTCGTTCATTGCGCGGCAGCGCCGAAGGGCTTCGAGTAGCGCCGGCCGGTCCGCAAGCAGCGCATCGGGCACCACTCGCGCGAGGTCCGCCAGCATCCGGCGCTTGGCGCTGACGGCCGCCAGCAGGGCGTCGGTGTTCCGGACGCGCAGAGCTGCGCATTCATCGTCGAGTATTCGTTCGAGGGCTGCCAGCAGGGCGGGAGCCTGCTCCGCTCCCCGGCCGGTACCGGCAGCTGCTGTCGGCGCCATCAGAGCAGTTCGCGCTCGGCGGCGAGCAGCTTGGCCGCAACCCGCTCCGAGTCGATCTCGTAGTTGCCGGCGGCCAGCGCGTCGCGAAGCGCGTTCACGCGCGCCCGATCTACCGGTGGGGGTTCGTCCGCGGCGCTGGCCAGGTACTGGCCGATCGCCGTCAGCGTCAGCCGCTCGGCCGTCTGCGGACGGTCCGTCGACTCCTTGACGCCGCTCTTCTGCGCGGGCGTGGCATTGCTCCTCGCGGCATCGGTTGGGGTGATGCCCTTGAGGCCACTGATGTCCTTGATGTTCATCGCGAACCTGCCGTTTTTCCGGCGCCCAAGGCGTCCTACACGAAAGCCTTATCGGCAGCAGGGCCGCGAACTTTAGGGGCTAACGACCACCTGCCCCGAGTCCGTGACCAGGCCCTCGACGACGACCTGGGAGGCGGTGTTGCGGACACGAACCCGCTGGCCGCGCGCCGCATCGGCGAGGGCCTCACCCTGAATGCTGACCGCGACGGGTCCGCTCCCGGCCTCGAGCTTGACCTGCTGCCCGCGGCGGACGACGAGCTCGGGCTCGAGCAGGGTCGGATCGAGCACCGTGCCGGGCGGTGCCTGGCGCCTGAGCACCATGCCTTCGGCGTCGGCGATCTCCGTGTAGTAGCCGCGAATCATGCTCGCCACATCGCGCGGCTCGAGCGAGAGCTGCTCGGGCCGGACCGGCGAGCCGCGCAGTCCCGGTGCTGTCAGCACTACGACGTCGACGATGACCTCGACCTTGATCGGAACGTGGATCGACCAGGGTGTGATGCCGGTGCAGCGCACGCCGACCGAGGAGGGCATACCGGTTTGCCCCGTTGTGCGGAAGGCGTCGAGTGCGCCGGTGCAGGCCGGCAGCCTCAACCGCGAATCGAGGTGGCTCGCCGTGACTTCGACCGCGGCACTCGCAGGCGCGAGGGTGGCGGCGACGTCGAGCGCATAGGCTTCTGCGGCGCCACGAATCCTCTCGAGGTCCTCGTGAACGTTTTCGGCGAGCGCGCGCACCGGGCAGCAGAGGCACGGCGCTAGCGCGGCCAGAAAAAAGATCAGATGGCGTTTCATCGTTGCGCTCCGCGTCGACGTTGGTTGCGCGGCGCACCGACAGCGTGCCGCGAGCACGACGGTGCAATTGATGTGCCACTGCTGTTTGCATCGCTGCACGCAACGTTGCGCCTGCCGGAGCGCGGCTTCGGTCGGCGCTGCAGCGGAACCAACGGCAGCGATAGCGGCAGCAGCACGCCGGTCGGCGGCAAGCTCTTGCCGCTCGGACTCAACGTCGCGATGCACCGGCGGCGCGCGAGCGCGGCGCTGCGCGCTTTTTTGGGCTTGGCACGCGCCTTGCTAGGACGCTGCCGACTGCAAGCCAGGTGAAGTCCGCAATGGGCAAATTGATCGACGCCGCTCTCGGCATCCATCCGCAGGCGATAACGCTCGGCGCAAAGCGCCTCGAGCTCATCGCCGGCAACATGGCGAACGCGGATACGCCGGGCTTCAAGGCGCGCGACGTCGACTTCCGCACGACGATGCAGTCACTGCTCGCGGACCGCAGCGGAACGGCGTCGACGATGCGGCGCACGCAGGTCGGTCATCAGTCGGCCGCCGGGCAGGCACTCGACAGCGCGGCCCTGTATCGCGTGCCGAATCATCCGGCGCTCGACGGCAACACCGTCGACACGCAGCTCGAGCAGTCGGCTTTCGCCGAGGCCAGCGTCCGTTATCAGGCGAGCCTCGATTTTCTCGACGCTCGGATTCAGGGCCTGCGCAAAGCATTGCGCGGCGATTAGTCAGCGAGGTCCCGCGATGAGTCTATTCAAGATTTTCGACGTCGCCGGCAGTGCGCTCAGCGCGCAGTCGGTCCGCCTCAATACGATCGCGAGCAATCTCGCGAATGCCGAGAACGCGAGCTCGACGCCCGAAGGCGTCTATCGCGCTCGCCATCCCGTCTTCGCCGCGATGCTCGATCAGGCCGGGCGCCCCGAAGGCGCCGGAGTCCGCGTGGTCGACATCGTCGAGAGCGACAAAGCGCCGATGCTCCAGCACATGCCCGGGCATCCGCTTGCCGACGAGAACGGCAACGTCTGGTTCACCGCCGTCAATCCGATCGAGGAAATGACCGATCTGATGTCGGCCGAAAGCAGCTATCGCAACAACGTCGAGATGATCAACACCGTCAAGCAGCTGATGCTGCGGACGCTGCAGATCGGACGATAAGTGACCGAGGGACAACATGCCTAACACGATCGACAGCGATGCCTTGAGAGGTCTCGGCCTGATGCGGCAGCCGCAGAGCGCCAAGGGGAACGAGGAGCTCGGCCAGGACGAGTTCATGCGCCTGATGATCACGCAGCTGCGCAATCAGGACCCGTTCGCGCCGATGGAAAGCGGCGAGTTCCTCGGCCAGCTAGCGCAGTTCGGTACCGTCTCGGGAATCGAGGAGGTGCGCGGCGCGCTCGAAGGTTTGGGCAAGGCGATGACGGCCAGCCAGACGATGCAGGCCGCGAGCCTGGTGGATCGGCTGGCCTTCGTGCCCGCGAGCGAAGCCTGGCTGCCGCCGGGCGGCAGTGTCCGCGGTGCCGCAGACGTGCCACCGGGAACGAGCCACGCGACGCTTGGAATCTACGACATGAATGGGCGGCTCGTCGCCACGCGGAGTCTGCCCGTGAGCGGCGACTCGGTCGGCGCTTTCGACTGGGACGGCCTGATGGACAACGGCGAGTCGGCGCCCTCCGGCTATTACGAGCTCCGCGCGAGCGGCGACGTCGGCAACACCAGCGTCGCTCTCGACGTGCTCGTTGCGGGCCGCATCGAGAGTGTCAGTCTCGACAACTCGAGCGGCACCGTCGGCCTCACGGTCACCGGGCTCGGACGCGTCGACCTCACGGCCGTGCGCCGAGTGTCATGAGATCGATCCGGGCAATTTCATCTATATATAGAGGAGTCGAAGCATGCCATTTCGTACAGCGCTGAGCGGGCTCAATGCCGCCTCTGCAGACCTGCGGGTCACCGCCAACAACATCGCCAACTCGAGCACGACGGGCTTCAAGCAGTCCCGCGCCGAGTTCGCCGATGTCTTCGCCACCGCGTACTCGGGCATCAGCCGGACCGCGATCGGCTCGGGCGTCCGGCTGGCGGCAGTCACGCAGCAGTTCACGCAGGGCAACATCGATTTCACCGGCAACAATCTGGACATGGCGCTGTCGGGCAAGGGCTTCTTCGTGCTCGACGACAACGGCACGCGCAGCTTCACTCGCGACGGTGCATTTCAGGTCGATCGCGATGGCTATGTCGTCAGCGCCACCGGCCGGCGGCTCTTGTCCTATCCGGTTCAGGACCCGGTTGCAGGCACCTTCAACCGCGGCTCGCTCGAGGCACTGCGCCTGACGACCACCGAGGCGGCGCCGCAGGCGACGGGACTCGTCGAGGCGGTGTTCAACCTGCGCTCGGACGCAGCCGATCTCTCGGCCACGACTTTCGACCCGGCCGATCCCGCGACTTACGGCTTCACGACCTCGATGACGCTCTACGACTCGCTCGGCCGCTCGCATATCGGCTCTCTCTACTTCCGCAATGTCGGCTCGCTGAGCTGGGAGTCGCACCTGACGGTCGACGGCACCGCGGTCGGCGGCGCGCAGGCTATGACCTTCGACGCCAATGGCCAGCTCACGGCGCCGACGGCGCCGATCAGCTTCGGCAGCTACGCGCCGACGAACGGTGCGGCGCCGATGGATGTCTCGTTCGACTTCACGCGGGCGACACAATACGGCTCGACCGACAGCATCGCCTCGTTGCAGCAAGACGGTTTCGCCAGCGGCCGCCTGACCGGCGTCGACATCAGCGCCGAGGGCATCGTGCTCGCGCGCTATACCAACGGCCAGTCGCAGCCGCTCGGCCTCGTCGCGATTGCAAGCTTCGCGAACCCGCAGGGTCTGCAGCCGCTCGGCGAGAACGCCTGGGCGGAATCCTATGCGGCCGGCGATCCGGTGCTCGGCGCCGCGGCAGAAGGCGACTTCGGCTCGATCCAGTCGGGCGGACTCGAGAGCTCGAACGTCGATCTGGCGCAGCAGCTCGTGAATCTGATCACCGCGCAGCGCAATTTCCAGGCGAACGCGCAGGTCATCAGCACGGCCGACGACGTGACGCAGACGATCATCAACATCCGTTAAGGCGTAAATCTCGATGGACCGTTTCCTCTATGTCGCGATGACCGGTGCGAGAGAGCTCGAGCTCGCGCAGGCCGTCACGACCAACAACTTGGCGAACGCGTCGACGACGGGCTTCAAGGCCACGCTCACGAGCGCGCTCGACGTCCCGATCCAGGGCGACGGTCACGAGCAGGCTCGCGTCTATTCGCAGACCGGAGGCCAGGGCATCGACTTCACGCCGGGCCCGATCATCGGCACCGGGCGCGAGCTCGACGTTGCCATCGAAGGCGACGGCTGGATCGCGGTTCAGGCGCCCGACGGCTCCGAGGCCTATACCCGCGCCGGCAATTTCGAGATCGATGCCTACGGCCTGCTGACGACCGGTTCCGGTAACCCGGTGCTCGGTGAAGGCGGTCCGATTGCGGTCTCGCAGTATCAGTCGATCGAAATCGCGCGCGACGGGACGATCAGCATCCGGCCGCTGGGCCAAGAAGCGAGCGTGCTCAGCGTCGTCGATCGGATCAGGCTCGTCAGTGCAGCGCCACAGGATCTCGTTCGCGGCGAGGACGGTTTGATGCGCGTCGCCGACGGCGGCAGCGCGCTGCCCGACGCCGGCGTCGGGCTCATCTCACGCTCGCTCGAAGGCAGCAACGTCAACATCGTCAGCGCGATGGTCGAGATGATCGCTCAGTCGCGGGCGTACGAGATGCAAATCAAGATGCTCGGCGCAGCCGAGTCGATCGACCAAGCGTCGCAACAGTTGATCGCGCTGTCCTAGCGCGGCAAACGAAAGGATAGAGACATGTATCAGGCTCTGTGGATAGCGAAGACGGGACTCGACGCGCAGCAGACGCGAATGGCGGTCATCTCGAACAACCTCGCGAACGCGAACACGACCGGCTTCCACAAGAGCCGCGCTGTATTCGAAGATTTGATGTATCGCACCGTGCACCAGCCCGGCGCCGACAGCTCGAACGACACGCAGTTGCCGTCGGGCCTGATGCTCGGCACCGGCGTGCGCACGGTCGCGACGGAAAAGATCTATACGCAGGGCAACATCATGCAGACGTCGAACTCGACCGACGTCGCGATCGAAGGCCGGGGCTTCTTGCAGGTGTTGATGCCGGACGGCACCACCGCCTACACGCGCGACGGCTCTTTGCAGCGGAGCAGCGACGGCGAGCTCGTGACCTCGCAGGGGTACACGATTCAGCCCGGCATCGTCATCCCGATCGACGCGATGTCCGTCGAGATCAGCCGCGACGGCATCGTCTCCTATACCTCGCCGGCCTCGGCGGGCGTGACCCAGGCCGGCACCTTGCAGCTCGCCGATTTCATCAACCCCGCGGGCCTGCAGGCGATCGGCGGCAACATGCTGATCGAGACGGCCGCGAGCGGCGCGCCGCAAGTCGGCCAGCCGGGCACGAATGGCCTCGGCGGGCTCGTCGGCGGCGCACTCGAAGCCTCGAACGTCAACACGGTCGAGGAGCTCGTCAACATGATCGAGACGCAGCGCGCTTACGAGATCAACTCGAAGGCGATCTCGACAGTGGACCGCATGCTCGAGTACGCGAACGCCAACCTCGGCCGCTAACCAAGCCGCAGCAAACGGGGCAAATCGATGAAACTCTCTACACGACACTCGACAGCGGCGCTGGCCGCTGCCGTCATTACCGCGTCGCTCTGCGGCTGCGCAACGATGCCGGAACCCGGCAAGGGCGCAGAGGCGCGTTTCGCGACGACCTCGCCGATCGATCCCTCGACGCTGCCGGCGACCGGCGCGATCTATCAGCCCGCC
>Ga0190271_10002573_pt1 | contig 11059 bp, 9 predicted proteins | sample Popmic356T_FD_133747 | JGI IMG/M metagenome (GOLD analysis project Ga0190271, IMG submission 133747) | Populus adjacent soil microbial communities from riparian zone of Weber River, Utah, USA - 356 T | ecosystem: Environmental > Terrestrial > Soil > Riparian zone | place: USA: Utah | collected...
GAATTTCTTCCCCCGATGGAAATGAATTGCCTCGAGAAACATGTGGCAGCCAGCATGCAGAAAAAATTTACGGATGGTCGCAGAATGATAATTGGTCGGGTTGCTAATTTAACAAGAGGATGGAATGGCCGTGGTCCCTGTCAATCGCGCAATTTATGTGATAGGGGTTGTCCGTTCGGCGGGTACTTCAGCAGTAACTCAGCTACATTGCCGGTGGCGATGAATACAGGCAACCTTACTCTTCGTCCGCATTCTATTGTAATGGAAGTGATGTATGATAAGGAAAAGAAAAGGGCAACGGGTGTCAGGATTATCGATGAACTAACAAAAGAGTCAATTGAATATTACGCGAAGATTGTTTTTCTGAATGCATCCACACTTGGATCTACATCTATATTGATGAACTCGGTTTCGGATGCTTTTCCAAATGGAATGGGAAATGCCAGCGATCAATTGGGGCGAAACTTAATGGATCATCATTATCACGTAGGTGCTGGCGGATCTTATGATGGATTTAAAGATCAGTACACTTATGGACGCAGGCCCAATGGAATTTATGTGGCACGTTTTCGCAACCTGGACGAAAAATCAAAACGAAGCGATTATGTACGTGGCTTTGGATACCAGGGAGGCGCGAGTCGTGGGATGAGTTGGGGAGGCGATGGAATCGGTGCCGAATTAAAAGAACAAATGACAGAACCCGGCGATTGGAGTTTTTGGTTGGGATCATGGGGCGAGCAATTGCCACATCCTGATAACCGTGTTACTTTAAGTAAAACAGAAAAAGATAAATGGGGATTGCCTCAATTAGAGATCGATTGTGATTGGCGGGAGAATGAAATTGCCATGCGCAAGGATATGATGAACAGCGCGGCAGAAATGCTGGAATCGGGGGGCATAAAAAACATTTATACCTTCAATGATGAAAAAGCCTATCCCGGATTATGTATCCATGAAATGGGAACGGCGAGGATGGGCAACGATCCGAAAACTTCCGTGTTGAATAAATGGAACCAGTTGCATGAAGTAAAGAATGTTTTTAACACGGATGGTGCATGTATGACATCATCAGCTTGTCAGAATCCGTCGATCTCATATATGGCATTAACAGCGAGAGCAACGGATTATGCGGTGAGTGAATTGAAGAAAGGCAATTTGTAGAGTGAATAGTCAATGGTGAATAGTGAATGGTGAATGAGTCCCTGAATTTTAGAAATTCATTATTGAATATTACACTCTGGCTATATTGACTATTGACTATTGACTATTGACCATTGACTATTCACTATTGACTATTCACTAAAATAAAAACCATCAATATGAACAGACGTGATGCCCTTTCGAGAGTAGCGCTGTTGGTAGGCGGAACCATCGTGGGTGCTGAATTTTTCCTGAGCGGTTGTACTGCTTCGGAGAAAAAAGCTGCGGGTCTTCCATTAACGGCGGAAGACATTGCATACCTCAATGAGATTGCTGAAACCATCATTCCGGCTACGGATACTCCGGGTGCCAAAGCAGCTAAAGTGGGCGAATTCATGAACATCATGGTCACCGATTGCTATGAAGAGAAAGATCAGAAAGTCTTCCTCGAAGGAATGGCAAAAGTAAACGAGGCCTGCAATAAAGCACATGGTCACGATTTTATGAAAGCCACTCCGGAACATCGGAAAGAAGTGTTAACCGCTATCGACAAGGAAGCTAATGAGTATCAGAAAAGTAAGAAGAAGGAAGATCCTAATCATTATTTTTCATTGATGAAACAATTGACTTTGCTCGGCTTCTTTACTTCCGAAACAGGAGCTACTCAAACCTTGCGGTATAAAGCGGTACCTGGTAAGTATGAGGGATGTATTCCGTATAAGAAAGGGGATAAAGCCTGGGCAACTTAGTGAGTAGTCAATGGTGAATAGTGAGTAACACGCCGACTGTGAAGAATTCCTGATGTATATAACAACCACAGAGGTCATTCACTATTCACTACTCACTGCTCACCACTCACCGTATTAATTAATTTTAACATCAAACACCATGTCTTCCAATCGTCGTGACTTCCTGAGAAAAACAAGTATGCTTGCTTCCGCTTTTGCATTCGGCTCATTGGCGGCCTGTAATAATGAAACCAAATCGGAAGAGAAAAAGGGAGATACTGCTACTGCATCAGGTCCTCCTGTACCAACAACTAAGCCATTAGGTGATTTTGGTTTGCAACTATATACTTTGAGAGATGATTTGCCCAAAGATCCGAAAGGAGTTTTAAAACAAGTGGCTGGTTTTGGCTATAAGCAGTTGGAAGGATTTGAAGGAGCCCAGGGACTATGGTGGGGAATGACAGCAGCTGATTTTAAAAAATACCTGGATGAGTTGGGTGTAACAATGGTAAGCAGTCATTGCAATACTAAAAAGGATTTTGAAAAGAAAGCCGCGGAAGCTGCACAGGTTGGATTAAAGTATCTTCTTTCTCCGCATATTGGCAAACAAAAAACGCTGGACGACTACAAAAAAATAGCCGCCGAGTTTAATGCGAATGGAGAAATCTGTAAGAAGAATGGTATTCGCTTTGGTTACCATAATCATGATTATAGTTTTGTGATGCAGGATGGTCAATTTCCGCAAGATATATTAATGACAAATACAGATCCGACACTGGTAGATTATGAAATGGATATTTACTGGGTTGTTACCGCCGGAGCTGATCCAGAAGCCTGGCTCAAAAAATATCCTAACCGTTTCCGTTTATGTCATGTAAAGGATCGTTCTAAAACGGCGAAGCCGGAAGATCACGATGCATCCGTTGACTTAGGTACAGGAAGTATAGATTATCCCAAAATACTTAAGACTGCCAGCGAAAACGGAATGCAGTATTATATTGTTGAACAGGAAAAATATGAAGGCAGCACGCCGCTTAAAAGTGCTGAAACGGATGCCACTTACCTGAAGAACTTCACGATGTAAAAAAGTCACTTAGTTACCCGTTTGTTTAATATTATTAATGGCTGGCATTTTCGCCGGCCATTTTCTATTTGTAAAGAATCATTTAATTCGCTTGTATATCCAACCTTGCCTTATTTTTGGCCGGGGTTCTTTCTTCCGACATAATATGAAATTTATTGCCAGCAAAGCTTTTATACTTATTTCCTGCGCGCTTTTTATGCTTGTGGGCTTTTTGTTGATCCCTGTTTACAAATACCAGATCAATCCGGATGGAATCGCTTATCTCAGTATTGCCCGGCATTATGCAGATGGCCGATGGATGAATGCGCTTAATAGCTGCTGGCCCCCATTGTATTCCTGGATGATTGCGCCACTACTTTATTTTACTGATGAACCGCTATGGATCGCTAAAATGTACAATGTATTGTCAGGTGCAGGTTGCTTGTGGATTTCTCTATTATTACTAAGGCATTATCGTGTAAGACCTTTATTGCAATTGGCTGCCGTCGTTTTGTTTTTCGGTACTTATCTTATGTGGGCTTTTGGAATTACTACTCCCGATCTCTTAAGCGTATTTATCATGTTAATTTACGCTTACCTGGTTGTTACAGATAAATTCCTGAAGTATCCGTTGCTTACAGGCTTAGTGGGCGCGATTGCCTATTTTACTAAATCCTATTGTTTTTTCTTTTTCGCCGCACATCTTTCCTTCAGTTATTTTTTATCCGCAGTATCCGGAAAGGCCAGGCTAACAGTGTTGATAAGAAAATATTCAATGAGCATTATTTGCTTTTTGCTCCTCTCATTTTCCTGGATGTATGTCTTGTCTTTCAAATACGATAAGATAACGATATCTAGCGCCTCTGCCTGGACACACGGAATGATAAAATACAAAAATCTAGATTGTATTGAGCAGATCATTGCGCCCCCCCATGCACAAGCAACATTTGCCTGGGAAGATCCTCCGGCAGTCTGTCCGCATAAAGATTGGAACATATTCGGATCATTAGAGAATGTCTTATTGCAGGCCACTATTTTTTATAGGAATTCAAATTGGTTTGTTCAATTGCAGAAAGAAACGGGATTTTTTCATTTCGCCGGATTTTTTCTGATTCTTTTCATGACGATTTTTACCAGAACCAGCGGAAGGTTAAGGAGAAAGACAATTAAAGAAATTATTAATGACCCTCTTTTCTTCATCATTCCCTTTACGCTGATCTATACTTTTGGCTACCTGCTTATTTTTATCGAACCACGGTATGTATGGATCGGTTATGTATTAATAACGATTGGTTTTATTGCATCATTGGATCGTTTTATTAACGAATGGCAGGTTAATCCCCGAAAAATTGCAGGCTTCCTGCTGGTTATGATGATTGTTTTGTTAAGCACTGTATTAATCCGTTCGCAAAGAATGCTGGTACCGCTCCAGAAACTGACCGGATCGGGAAATGTTACCTACAAGGGGTTTGAATTTTATAAAAGCTCCCAGGCGCTAAAGGTTCAATCACCAACAGATAGCCGAATGGCGTGTATAGGAGGTAATCGCCGTATAAATCGTACACAAAGCTGGAACTTGGCATATTATGCCGGCTGGAAACATTATGGAATGTTACCAGATAATGCGGAAATCGCAGAACAACTCATCAATCAATATAATATTCGTATTTTAACCGTGGCCGATAGCGACAGCCTGCCCGGTTTTTTACGTGCTCGATGGGAAAGAATTTATCCGGGTGCCGGAGAATTACGGGTCTACAGGAAAAAATAATTACAATCCTATATCGGTCATATAACAAGATAAACCTGGATTTATGAAGAAAATATTCCTGACGGTCATCCCTGTTTTTTTATTCACTGTTATTAGCTTTTCACAGAAATCGGATGAACAAGCGATCCGTCAAATACTAGATCGACAGATATCAGAATGGAACAAAGGCAATATTGAAGAGTTTGCAAAAGGATATTGGGAAAACGACTCATTAATGTTTATTGGTAAAACTGGTGTTACTTATGGCTATACCAATATGATTGATAATTACAAGAAAGGATACAGCGATACCGTACAGATGGGAAAGCTGTCGTTCAAAATTCTTCACGTAAACAGAGTTTCTACCGATGCGTATTTTGTTGTTGGAAAATGGTTTCTGAAAAGAAGTGTTGGAGATATAGGCGGGCATTATACCTTGCTGTTCAGGAAGATAAAAGGGAAGTGGGTGATTGTGGCAGATCATAGTTCGTAGTCAGGAGTTTGGAGTCGGTAGTCGGTAGTCGCAACTGATAAAGCTTTACGCGAGGATTCGTTTAAGAAATGTGTTAATAAATTCTTTTATACTTTCCCGTAATAATCTTGCTCAAACAACAACCAACTATAAACCACAAACTTTAAACTTAATACCATGGCATTCATAATTCTCGGCATCATACTCTTTATCGCGGGATTGGTAATAGCCCGTGGTAATAATGAACAGGTGCGTCGATTTGCGGGACCGGCTCGTATAGGGGGTCTTGTTCTGATACTCATTGGAGTACTTACTGCCTGCGTAATACAAATAGAGGCTGGTCATATCGGAGTAAAAAAACTATTCGGTAAAATACAGTCAGATGTATTGTCAAGCGGATTACATTTTATTAACCCTTTACTGGATGTTGAAAAGCTTGACATAAAAACGCAAAATTATACTATGAGCGGCGTTCAGGACGAAGGGCATAAATCGAATGATGATGCTATCAGGGTACTTACCGCTGATGGATTGGAAGTGACAATAGATCTTTCTGTTTTATACAAGGTTATACCAGCAGACGCTCCGAAGCTCCTGCAGGAAACGGGGGCGAGTTATGAAGATAAAATTGTGAGACCTATTACAAGAACCCGAATCAGGGATAACGCAGTTTATTACGATGCCATTTCATTGTATTCTACGAAAAGAGATGAATTTCAGCAACGCATATTTAAGAATATTGAAAATGATTTTAAATCGAGAGGATTATTGCTTGAAAATCTATTAGTCAGAAATATAACCTTGCCGCAATCGGTGAAACTGACAATAGAACAAAAGATCAATGCCGAGCAGGATGCACAGAAAATGCAGTTTGTATTGCAGAAAGAAAAACAGGAAGCCGAGCGTAAACGGGTGGAAGCGCAAGGTATTGCCGATTATCAACGCATCATCAGTGAAAGTTTAACGGACCGCCAACTTCAATACGAACAAATAAAAGCGCAATTGGAACTTGCCAAATCGCAGAACGCGAAAATAATTGTAATGGGTAAAGGGAATACACCGGTGATCTTGGACACAAAACAATAGTCAGTAGTCGGGAGTTGGTAGTTCGGGGTAACTCCGCTAATCTTTCTCAACCATGAGGGAATTTCTTTTTCCAAATCTGGTAGTTTACATAAATAAGCAACCCCAAACTGAAAACCATCCAGATATAAAAAATGATATTTCCAAGAGTTATTCCATTTTCAGGAACCATCCACCCGGCATAAATTCCTACACCGAGATTAATAATGAGCCATAGTAATCCTGAGGAAAGTGACCATACTACCCTCTTCAAAAATTGTGCAGCGTCATCTTCCATCTGGCTCATAAAAAAGCTAATAATGCAAGATAAGTATTGTTTTATCTTATGAGCATATTGCGGAAATCAGTGGAATCGCCGTTAAATACATTAAAATCTACTTTGGGAAAGATTCCATTTACCCGACCCGTTTCGCTGTGTTGCCAGAACTGCCAGGGACGGTGAATGCGGGGACGTTCTTTTTGCAGGTAATGTGCCGCCCATAATGGATACCTGTCAAAATCATCGCTCAGGTATTCTTTGTAAAAATCAACATTAGTATAAAGAATCGGAGTAACCCCGTAATGATTTTCCAGGACCTGTAAAAAATCTTTTACCCGTTCGCGAAGCCTGGCTTCTGCAACACCATTCGTTTGTTCTACATCCAGCACGGGAGGAAGATCGCCAGGCTCCAGTTTTACGTTTTCAATAAAATTCTCTGCTTGCGTACGTCCGCTTTTAGTAGCTACAAAAAAATGATATGCTCCGCGGGTAACACCTGCCTCCTTTGCTTTTTTCCAATTGCGTTTAAAATGACGATCCTTATTGTTATTCCCTTCGGTTGCTTTAATAAAGGCGAAACCTACTCTAATATTTTCTACCTGCATGGCTTGCACACTTTCCCAATCAATAATATCCTGGTATTTTGATACATCTATTCCATGAATTGAATAGTTAGTTGGAATATCAGTTCCAAATGCATCATAACGGATAAATCTCGCTCTCCGAACCAGCCACCATTCGTACATGTTCATTCCCAACATACCGATAATGGCAAGCACTAACGAAAAGAGTAGAATCTTCCAGCCAATCGGTAGCTTTTTAAGTTTTGCCATGGTTATAGCTGCAAATATAATTTAGACAGAGACTCTGGTAAAAAGAGATCTGTTGTAAAATTGATAAGATAGAATAATAATCAGTGGATGATTTTTTTTGTCACCTTAAGTCCTTTTTCATTTCTGATATGTAAAAAATACGTGCCCCTTGCCAGCGTAGTGGTGGGAATCGTGATCAGCTCATCACTTCCGGGTGTTTCAATGGTCCTGATATAAACCAGTTGTCCAATTGAATTGAACAATTGCAGAGATAACTTCTTATCACTCGGATTGACAATGGAAACATAGAACGGCCCGTCCGAAGGATTGGGATATACTTTTATTTCATCAGCATTCACGCTGGAGCTTTTTTTAGTCGAAGTTTTTACTTTTGACAATATCCATAGATCTGGGTCGATAAGGATTGTATCAACAGGGAAATCTACATTTATCCAGAATTCCTGTCCGCTGTATTTGTGATCAACAACAAAAGATTTTCCTTGCGAAGCCCCCCGTAGAAGCAGGGTTACCGGCATTTCATAAAAAGAAACGGAGGGATGTGATGTGCTTTGAGTAAGTTTCACTTTTACCCAATTGTTTTTGTTTTGATTCCAGTCGGCATGATAGTTAGCATAACCTTCTCCATATACCCACTTCTGAAAGAATGTAGAAAGATCCTTTCCGCTCTCTTCCTCAAAATTTCTCCTCAGGTCGGCGGTATACGCATATTTAAAACGCAGTTTGGGGTCATTGAGGTAACGACGAACGCCACGGAAGAAAGCGGAATCACCCAAAACACCCCGAAGCATATGTAATACGTAAGCCCCTTTATTGTAAGATAAGCGACCGCTAAAAATCCTGCTTACCGAGCTGGTATCATCTACATATACAGAACCTGTAGAATCAGTTAAAACATTATTATAAGTGTCTTCGAGAAGCGGACGGTAAAAATCAGGAAATCCTTTTTCCAGGTAAACTATGGTCATGTAGGTCGCAAATCCTTCGTTCAGCCAGATATCCTGCCATGAACCACAGGTGATCAGGTCGCCAAACCATTGGTGAGCCAGTTCATGTGCCATCAGGTTAGGAGACGGGGAAACAACAAAACTATTGGTTTGATGCTCCATTCCTCCTCCCCATCCCCACTGTGTATGTCCATATTTTTCAGAAGCAAAAGGATAAAGACCTATGAGATCGGCAAAAATGCGATAAGCTGTTTTACAAAAGGATTCCCTGGGAAAGAAATTTGCCGTCTCGGGATATCGGAAACTCTGCCATTTGTATACATTGCTTCCAACATTCACCGTATCGTCGCTCATAATATAATTGGAAACTGCAAAAGCAACCAAATATGTTGCTACCGGAAACCGATGCCTGAAATGACTGATCCTATCAGCTCCATTAATGTTGTTACTTACTAAAACTCCGTTCGATGACGGTTGATATTGTTGCGGGCATGTAATATAAACATCCAGAGAATCGGCTTTATCATTCAATCCGTTTTTACAGGGCCACCAATCTCTTGCTCCATATGGTTCCGAAAGTGTCCAAATGATAGGACTGCCGCTATGTGTTCCGTGGAAAAAAGATCCCATTCCACTTTCTGCCGGAATTCCCTGGTAAAAAATTGTTAGAGAGTCTTTGCTGTTGGCATTTACGGTTGCAGGAAAAGTTACCTGGATACCATGATCGATCGTTTGCAGGAAACTTATTTTGTTACCATGATAGTAGATACTGTCAACCGTAAGCGTATTGTATAAATCGAATTTAATAAGGTTGGTTGCCTGAGTGATGGTGTAATCAAAACTAATTTTACCAGCGATATACTTTATTACTGGGTCAAGATTTAATTCCATGCGAATGTGATGCACATCAAAATTATCTGATGCTACCGTATATTCTCCGGCAACTCCGGCGGGACCAAGTCTTTCGTGCCCGGCCATTTCGCGCTGGCGGATCGTTTCAAACTCTTTAATAAAAGATTGGAGATTGATAATATCCTGCGCTTGAACACAGTTTATATATAGAACAGCGATTAATAAAATTCTTTTCATAGATATAGTCTGAAGGAAGGGATTAATTTAGCTTTATAAACGTAAAAATGGCCTTCCTGGTTGGTGCATTTTGCCTCTTAAAATAACGTCAAATACTACAAAACATTGTCTGTTAGCCGTCTACCCTTAATTTTACATTTCAATGCCAAGCATTAACTATAGTGATACCCTTAGTTTGTTGTCGAAACTAACTGTGCGCAAGGCCTGGAATGGAGCTAAAGTGCTGAGCAGCTACTATTGGAGCAAATGGACGAAAAGGCCAGTTCAGTGGGGCTTTCCGTTGTCGGTGGCGCTGGAGCCAACTACTTCCTGTAATCTGCGATGTCCCGAATGTCCCAGCGGGTTGAGAGCTTTTACCCGTCCAACCGGTATGTTGCAAACAGATTTTTTCCGTGATACTATCGATCAGCTTCATAAAGATGTGTTTTATCTCATCTTTTATTTCCAGGGAGAACCTTATCTCAATCCCGATTTTCTCAATATGGTGAATTATGCATCAAAGAAAGGGATGTACACAGCCACTTCTACCAATGCGCATTATCTTACCGATGACAATGCCCGTAAAACAGTTGAAAGTGGGTTGGATCGACTCATTATTTCCATCGATGGAACCACGCAGGATGTTTATCAGCAATACCGGGTGGGAGGTAAACTAGAGAAAGTACTGGAAGGTGCGCGCAATATTGTAAAATGGAAAAAAGAACTCAATAGCAGAACCCCATTTGTTTTTTTCCAGTTTTTGGTAGTAAAACCCAATGAACATCAATTGGAAGAAGTAAAACAATTGGCTAAAGAAGTTGGTGTTGATGAGGTGCGATTTAAAACCGCGCAGGTATATGATTATGAAAGCGATCCGCATCAACTCATACCCAGTATCAGCAAATACAGCCGATATCGTAAAAATAAAGAAGGGAAGACGGTGGTGAAGAATGCGCTTGATAATCATTGCTGGAGGTTGTGGCATGCTCCCGTTATTACCTGGGATGGACTGGTAGTTCCCTGTTGTTTTGATAAAGATGCGCAGCATCAAATGGGAGATCTTAAGGGCAAATCATTTCGTGAGGTTTGGAAAGACAAGAGCTACAAGCAATTCCGTAAAGATGTATTGAATGGGAGGAGAAATATCGATATATGTGCCAATTGCAGCGAAGGCACCCATGTATGGCGCGATTAGGCAAACTAATGTTATCCAGATAAGCTAATGCTATCAAAACCAGTCAACTTCCCTATATTTATATTGTTTAAACAATAGATATGAGTCTTGATAAAGATATCCATTCTTCAAAGTTTCGCAATGAATACCACAAGGCCATCGTTAATATTATATTTACCAATAACTGGATCATGGAGCGGAGCAAGGAAATTTTTGAGCGAGGCGATATTACGCCGCAGCAATATAATATCCTCCGCATTCTTCGAGGCGCCAAAGAACCATTGAGTACGTTACAGATTCGGCAGCGTATGCTCGACAAAATGAGTGATACCAGTCGTATCGTTGACCGATTGCTAAAAAAAGAATTGGTAAAAAAAGTAGTTTGTATCACCGATAAGAGGCTGGTGGACGTGACGATCACTCAAAAAGGATTGGAATTGCTTACCGAGTTGGATAAATATAACGATGAACTAGATAATGTGTTGAGCAGTATTTCTGAAGAAGAAGTTTGTACCCTGAATCAGTTACTTGATAAAATCCGAAAC
>Ga0190271_10002574_pt1 | contig 11059 bp, 10 predicted proteins | sample Popmic356T_FD_133747 | JGI IMG/M metagenome (GOLD analysis project Ga0190271, IMG submission 133747) | Populus adjacent soil microbial communities from riparian zone of Weber River, Utah, USA - 356 T | ecosystem: Environmental > Terrestrial > Soil > Riparian zone | place: USA: Utah | collected...
AGCGGTGTGTTATCGACCGCGAGCGGACTGGTGTTCGCGGGCGACCATGGCTCCACCCTGATGGCGGTGAAGTCCGATACCGGTCAGATGCTGTGGAGCCATCGTCTTCCAGGAACGTTCTGGGGGGCGCCGAGCACGGTGATGGTCGATGAACGACAGTTGGTGCTCATGCCCGCGGGGCAGACGCTCACCGCGTTCGCGCTCGGCTCTCCGCCGACGCCAGGCGCGCGGTAGAGGCGTCGAATTCCTTTACGGTTCGTACATGAAACGACCGAGTGCCTGCCTGATATTCCGCGGCCTTTTCGCGCGAGCGAGCTTCATCGCATAGACGGCTTCCGCCACGCTGGTGGCGATCGCGAGCGAAATCCGCCGGATGTCTCGGAGTGGCGGATAGAGCGAGCCCCGCTTTAGATCCTGGGCAGTGACCAGATCCGCCAGAGTGCGGGCGGCGGTCAGAAAGATTTCCTCGGGGATGCGCCGAGCGCGGCAGGCGATGACGCCAAGTCCGATGCCGGGGAACACGTACGCGTTGTTGCCCTGTCGCGGATGAAACTCGTGGCCATCGTACGTCACCGGGCCAAACGGGCTGCCGCTCGCGAAGATCACCTGGCCGCGGCTCCACGCGAAGGCTTGCTCGGCCGTGCATTCCGCTTTTGACGTCGGGTTGGACAACGCGAAGAGGACGGGACGCGTGTTGATCGCGCTCATCCGCTCGACGACCTGCTGGGTGAACGTTCCTGCCATCCCGGTCGCACCGATGAGAACGTGCGGCTTCAGCCGGTCGATAGCGCCGACGAAATCGAGCGGTGCCTGTTCGTGCGCGTACGGCAGGTTGTGCGGCATCAGATCCGTACGGCTCTTCACGACCAGGCCGAACTTGTCCACGAACCACAATCGATTCCTGGCTTCCGCAAGGCCGAGTCCCTCTTTGACCAGAGCGGAAGTCATGAGGTCGGCGATGCCCGTGGCCGCGGACCCGGCACCCAGAAACATGATGCGCAGATCGCGGAACCGTTGTCTGGTGATGCGTGTGGACGCGTAGACACCGGCGAGCGCCACTGCCGCCGTGCCCTGAATGTCGTCGTTGAAGCAAAGCACGCGATCTCGATACGTATTCAGCAGGGCGTAGGCGTCGGGTGTGAGGAAATCCTCGAACTGGATCAGGGCATCGGGATACTTCTTTTGCACCGCGCGAACGAACTCGTCCACCAGGGCGAGGTACATTCGGCCCGAGAGCCGGCGCCTGGGATACCCGATGTACCTGGCGTCCCCGAGCAGCGCCTCGTTGTTGGTGCCGACATCGATCAGCACTGGCAGGCAGTGTTTCGGCGGAATGCCGGCGCACGCTGTGTAGAGCGCGAGCTTGCCGACGGGAATTCCCATCCCGTTTGCGCCCAAATCGCCGAGACCGAGGATGCGCTGACCGTCTGTGACGACGATGACCCGGATGTCCTTCTCAGGCCAGTTCCGCAGGATTTGCGCGATGCGTCCTTTGTCGGCGGGCGTGATGAAGAAGCCCTTGGGCTCGCGCACGATGTGCGAGAACTCCCGGCACGCCTCGCCAACGGTCGGCGTGTAGATCCACGGCATGATTTCTTCCACGTGGTCGATGACCGTCCGGTAGAACAGACGCTCATTGCGCTCCTGCATCGACGAGAGCGCCATGTACCGATCGATGTCGCGAGGCAGCTGTCTGAGGGTGTGTATCACGCGATCCACGAGCTGTGGCTCGGTGGCGACTGCGTGGGGCAGGAGGCCTTGCAGGCCAAGGCGTACCCGCTCCTTGCGCGTGAACGCGATGGACCTGTAAAGCGACTTGTCACGCAGGACGTCGATCGATCGTTTGGTTCGCATCGTTGCTCTCCGCGCCGTATCTTGCCGGCCGCGACCCTGATAGAGTGTGCGTCCATGAAAACACGATTTCTGCTCGTTCTTGCCGCGCTCGCGATCGCCCCTTCATCGTTCGCGCAGCTTGCCAGTCCCAACGCAACGGGCGCTGCGCTCGGCCACATCCACATCAATGCCGTGGACGTCGATGCGCAGACGCGTTTCTGGACCGGCGTCGGCGGTCAGATCGTGCAGCGAGAGAAGCTCACGATGGTGCAGATTCCGGGTGTCTACATCCTGCTGCGTAAGCAGGATCCGACAGGCGGCACCAACGGGTCGGTGCTCAACCACTTCGGAATCTATGTCAAGGATTTCGCAGCCTCGTCCGCGAAATGGAAGGCGGCCGGCCTGGCCTGGGAGCCCAACAAGGATCCAAAGGTCGCGCAGGGATTCCTGACGGGGCCTGACGGTGTCCGCATCGAGGTCTACGGAAACGAGGCGCTCGCGACACCGGTGCAGATGCATCATATCCACCTGATGGTCGCTGATCCTGCCGCCGCGCAGAAGTGGTACGGCGAACATTTCGGTGCGACGCCGGGGAAGCGACTCACCTTCGACACTGGTACCGTTCCTGGAGCTGAGCTCGCGCTGAGCAAGGCCGATGCTGGGCTGGTGCCAACCAAGGGACGGTCGGTCGATCACATCGGGTTCGAAGTGAAGAACATCGACGCGTTCGTCGCCAAATTGCAGGCTGCGGGGATCAAGACCGACGCAGCGATTCGCAACAGCACGAATGCTACCGGTCTGCGCATCGCGTTCATCACGGATCCGTGGGGCACTGAGATTGAGCTCACGGAAGGCCTGGCGACGACGCCGATCGCTGGCAAGTAACGACCGCAGGCCGTCACGATCGGACCGTCGTCCGCGAAACGAGGACCTGTTGCAGCAGACCACACAGCCGACGCCTGTCGCCCAGTCACCGCTCCTGACCAAGAGGTGGTACGCGAACTACGTCCTCGGGGCGCTGACGCTGTGCTACGTGCTCAACACCATGGATCGCTCGCAGATCCTGGCGGCGTCGCTCCAGGCGATCAAAAAGGAGTTCGCCGCCAGCGACTTTCAGATGGGCGTGCTCACCGGGATCCCGTTCGCACTGTTTTATTCGGTGATGGGCATCCCGATCGCCGCGTGGGCGGACCGCTCGAGCCGGCGCAACGTCCTGTCGCTGGCCGTCGCGGCGTGGAGCGCCATGACGGCCGTCTTCGGCATGTCCGTGAACTACGCGATGTTGTTCGCCGCACGTGTCGGCACGGCGGTCGGCGAAGCGGGAGGCAGCCCGCCGTCGCACTCGCTCATCTCCGACTATTTTCCGAAGAGCCGGCGGGGCACGGCCTTTTCGATCTTCGCCCTCGGCGTGCCGATTGGCAGCTCGCTCGGCGCTTTTTTCGGCGGCTGGGGCAACCAGACCCTCGGGTGGCGCATGACGTTCATCCTTGCTGGTGTGCCCGGGATCCTGATTGCCCTGTTCCTGTGGCTGACGGTGAAGGAGCCGCCGCGCGGACTGTCCGACGGTGTCTTGCGCGAGGCCGGGCGGGAGCCCGTGCCGGGGATGCTCGAGGTGTTGCGCACGCTCTGGCAGAAGAAGTCGTTTCGCCATCTGACGCTCGCCGCGGCGCTCCACTCGGTGGTCTGGTATGCGAGTAGCGCGTTCAACAACGCATTTCTCCAGCGCTCGCATCAGATGTCAGTTGCCGAAGCGGGCTACTGGATCGCGATGCTCTCGGCCATTGCTGGCTTCGGCACCTTTCTCGGAGGATTCGTTTCGGATCGACTGAGCGTTCGATTCAATGACCGGCGCTGGTACCTGTGGGTGCCGGGCATCGCCACGCTGCTGTGCGTGCCGTTTCAATTCCTCACCTTTCTGTCGGCCGATCGCGCGGTGATGCTGCCGTCGTTCGTGGCGCTCATGTTCATGGCGGCCGTGTTCTTCGGGCCGTCGTTTGCCATGACGCAGGCGCTGGCCACGCTGCGCATGCGCTCCGTCGCGACATCGTTGCTGCTGTTCGTCCAGACGCTCATCGGCAACGGCTTCGGTCCGTCGCTGACCGGGTTCATCAGCGATCGCCTCGCCCCCTCGTTCCAGCAGAACTCGCTTCGCTATGCCCTGGTCATCATTGGTGTCATCAACATATGGGCCGCGCTGCACTATGTGCTCAGCAGCCGGACCGTGAGGCAGGACCTGGAGGCGACGGAGAAGCTCGCAACGGCGTAGGATGATTCGAGTGTCGTCGAGCCACGAATACGATGTCGTGATTGCTGGCGGCGGCGTGGCGGGCTTGACGGCAGGCCTGACGTCGGCGCGTGCCGGGCGGAAGACGCGGGTCTTGACCGGCCCGTCACTCGGCGGACATCTGGTGAGCATCGAGCGGATCGACGGCTATCCCGGCTTTCCCGATGGCGTCCCGGGCTACGACTTGTGCCCGATCATTCAGGAACAGGCTGCCGGCGTCGGTGCGGAGTTCGACGCCGCGGAGGCGACTGCGCTGCACGGCGATGATGGACGCTGGCGCGTGACCACAGGTCAGGGCGATGTGTGGGCGCGCGCGGTTGTGATCGCCACGGGCACGACCTTGAAGACACTCGGGATCCCGGGTGAAGAGTCGCTGCGCGGCAAGGGCGTGAGCCACTGTGCGAGCTGCGACGCGCCTCTTCTCCGCGGCCGCATCGTCGGCGTCGTCGGCGGGGGAGATTCGGCCTTGCAGGAATCGCTGACGCTGGCGCAGCACGTCGCACGTGTGATCGTCCTGCATCGCGGCAATGCGTTCTCCGCGCAGGCGGCGTACGTGCAGCAAGTGCGGGAGCATCCCAAGATCGAAGTGCGCTTTGGCACCATCGTCGAGGAAGCGATTGGCAACGGCGGACTGACAGGTGTCCGCACGCGAGCCGTCAGCGACGGAAAGGCCGGCGATCTCGAGCTGGCCGGTCTGTTCGTGTATGTCGGACTCGCGCCCGCAACGACATGGCTTAACGGTGTGCTCCCGCTCGATGCATCCGGACGGATCCCGGTCGATGGCGCGATGCGCAGCAACCTGCCCGGTCTGTTCGCGGTTGGAACGGTCCGCGCCGGGTCGGCAGGCCGGGCGGCGGCGGCCGCAGGTGACGGGGCGATCGCAGCGGTGAGCGCCGACCAGTATGTGAGGGATGGTCAATGGCGCGCGTGAATCGACCGAGGATGATGACCCTATGACACAGCAGATCACGGTCCACGATCCTCGCGGCTATCCCCCGAAGGTCGTCGGCAAGCGTCTGGCATCGCGTCTGCTCGCGCTCGACGGCAAGACGATCTATCTGGTCGATTGTCTGTTCGACAATTCAGCCGTGTTCATGGACCAACTGCAGCAGTGGTTCGGTGAGCACCTGCCCGCGGTCGATGCGCGCATCATCAGACCGAAGGAGACCTGGGCCGATGATCCGGCGATGCGCGCGGCCATCGCCGCCGACGGCGACGCCGCAATCCTCGGCATTGGTCTTTGAAGCACCTGCAGCCCGACGGTCGTCGGGCTCGCCGCGGCGCTCGAAGAGGGTGGCGTTCCTTCAGTTGCCCTGCATACGCAACGGTTCGCGCGGCTCTGCAAGGCGACGGCGCTGTCCATGGGGATGCCACGCCTGCGTCAGGCGTACACGCCGCACCCGGTCGTCGATCAGTCGGCCGCGCATTTGCGTGCGTACATCGAAGGCAACGACGCGGTCTCGGGGCGTCCCTTCATGCAGGAGGTGCTCGAGGGCCTCACGTCCCCGCTCGAGGATGCGGATCTCCAGGGCCTGTCGTTCGAGCGGACCACACCGCGGCTGATGGAGCCCGATAGCGAGGACAGTCTCCAGCGGCTGTTCGAGGAGAACCGCTGGACGGACATGCTTCCGATCATCGTGCCGACGGAGGCGCGCGTCGAGGCGATGCTCGAGGGGACCAGCCATCGGCCGGACGAGATCGTCGGACGGCTTCGCCCGACCGTGTTTCGCGAGGCCTGGGAATTCACCGTGGAGAAAGTGGCGGTCAATGCCGTGATGGCGGGTGCGCGGCCCCAGTACCTCCCGGTCATCCTCGCGTTGGCTGCCAGCGGAATGACCGCACGCTCGAGCAGCACGACGTCATTCGCCACGATCTCGATCATCAACGGCCCGATCCGCAGCGAGATCGCGATGAACTCCGGGATCGGTGTGATGGGTCCGTACAACCATGCGAACGCGACGATCGGACGCGCGTACGGCCTCCTGTCGCAGAACCTTCAGGGCGGGTCGGTTCCGAACGAGAGCTACATGGGCTCGCAGGGCAATTGGTATGCGTACACCGCCGTGATCCCGGAGGCGGAGGAGCGCAGCCCCTGGCAGCCGTTGCACGTGCAGCACGGCTTCAAGCCTACCGAGAGCGTCGCCAGCATCTTCTTCGGCGGATGGTACACACATGCCGGCTACGGCCCGCGCGCCACGTGGCGGGAAAAGATGCGCCACGCTCTGGCGGCGGTCGAGCAGTACAGCCCGCCCCTCTTCGTGATGGATCCGATCGTGGCGCGCGGATTCGTCGATCTCGGCTTCGACACCAAGGAAAAGCTGATTGCCTGGTGTGCCGACAACGCGCTGCTGACCGCGCGTGAGTACTGGGACAATCAATCGATTCAGCTGTTGCGCCCGAAGGCCGTCGCTGGCGTCGAGCCGTATGCCTCGCGCCTCAAGGCCCAGCCGGACGAGGTGATCAAGATCTACGAACCCTCGGACATCAATATCGTCGTCGCCGGCGGCGAGACGCAGGGCGCGTGGAAGATGATCAGCGGGGCGCTCAGGGCGACCGTCTCGATCGACGCGTGGCGTTGATGGCTGAGGAGCGGAGCAGGGAATGAGTCAGCAGACAACGGTCCACGATCCTCGTGGGTATCCGCCAAAGGTTGTCGGTAAGCGTCTGGCGCCGCGGCTCTCGACGCTCGACGGCAAGACGATATATCTCGTCGACTGCCTGTTCGACAACACGGACGTGTTCATGGAACAGCTGCGGCAATGGTTCGTCGAACGGCTGCCAGCCGTGAACCTCCGCACGATCCGGCCGAAGGAAACGTGGTCGGACGACGCCGAGATGCGAGCGGCGATCGCCGCCGACGGCGACGGCGCGATTCTCGGCGTCGGTCTTTGAAGCACCTGCAGCCCGACGGTCGTCGGGCTCGCCGCGGCGCTCGAGCAGGACGGCGTCCCGTCGGTTGCCGTGCACACCCACGTCTTCCAGCGGCTCTGCAAGGCGACGGCGCTGTCCATGGGCATGCCGCGCCTCCGTCAGGCGTATGTGCCGCAGCCGGTGGTGGACCGTTCGGCCGCACACCTGCGCGGCTACATCGATGGGCAGGACCCGGTATCAAAAAAGCCGTTCATGCAGGAGGTACTCAACGGTCTTCTGTCTCCGCTGGACGAGGCCGATCTGCAGGGTTTGACGTTCGAGCGAACGACGCCTCGGCTGGTGGAGCCCGATACCGAGGACAACCTTCAGCGGCTGTTCGAGGAGAACCACTGGACCGATATGCTCCCGATCGTGCTGCCGACGGAGGCGCGCGTGGACGCGATGCTCAAGGGGACGAGCCACGCGGCGGACACGATCGTCGGACGGCTCCGCCCGACGGCGTTCCGCGAGTTCTGGGAGTTCACCGTGGAGAAGGTCGCGGTCAACGCGGTGATGGCGGGTGCGCGGCCCGAGTACTTTCCGGTGATTCTCGCGCTCGCCTCGAGCGGCATCTCTGCGAGATCGAGCAGCACCAATTCGTTCGCCACGATCACCCTGGTCAACGGTCCCATCCGCAACGAGATCGCAATGAACTCAGGGATCGGCGTGATGGGGCCTTACAACCATGCCAATGCGACGATCGGGCGGGCGTTCGGTCTCCTGTCGCAGAATCTCCAGGGCGGGTCGGTTCCCGACGACACCTACATGGGATCGCTGGGCAACTGGTATGCGTACACCGCGGTCCTTCCCGAAGCGGAGGAGCGCAGTCCCTGGCAGCCGCTGCACGTGCAGAAGGGGTTCAAGCCGACAGACAGCGTGGCCAGCATCTTCTTCGGGGGGTGGTACACGCATGCCGGCTACGGTCCGCGGGCCACGTGGCAGGAGAAGATGCGCCGTTCTCTCGCCGCGGTCGAGCAGTACAGCCAGCCGCTGTTCGTGATGGATCCGATCGTGGCGCGCGGATTCGTCGACCTCGGCTTCGACACGAAGGAAAAGCTGATCGCCTGGTGCGCCGACAATGCGCTCATGACGGCGCGCGAGTACTGGGACAATCAATGGATTCAGTACCTCATGCGGCCGCGCGCGGTGGCCGGCGTCGAGCCGTACGCGTCACGTTTCAAAGCCAAACCGGACGAGGTGATCACGATCTTCGAGCCTTCGGAGATCAACATCGTCGTGGCCGGCGGCGAGACGCAGGGGGCGTGGAAGATGATCAGCGGCTCGCTGCGGGCGACTGTCTCCATCGACGCATGGCGTTGACCGCGTCTAGAAGACCGCCAGCGGATTGAGCGGCGATCCTGTGCCTTTCTCGACGCGGAGCGGCGCCGCCATGAACAGGAACTCGTAGCGATTCAATCGTCTCGCCTCTTCAACAGCTCGTTCGAAGTCGAGGTTGTCGAAGATGCTGACGCCCATGGCCACGAGCGCAAGCTGGTGGAGTCCCACGCCCTGTGGCAGGCCGGAAGGTGAGACATCGTTCGGCCCATCGGCGCCGATGAACGAGACGCCGCGCTCCTTGAGGAAGTACGCGACGTCGATGTGGTACCCGGCGAATCCGGTGGCGTTGGGCCAGGGACCCAGCGCCGCGCGACGCTTCCATCGACCCGTGTAGAGCAGGATGACATCGCCGGGCGACACCTTCACGCGCTGCATCCGTTCCAGCGTCTCGAGATCCGCCGCGTGAATCGCGGTTCCCGGTTCCAACCAGCCTTGCGGTGCGGCCTTGCCGGGCAGTCGCGTGGCATCGAACAGGATGGCTCGCGTGACGACGCCGTCTTTCAACGCGTTGATGCTGCCGCGCGGGCAGCCTCCGGCCGCCTTGATCTCCTCCACCGACACGCCGTTGTAACCCTTGCCATCCACCATGATGTGACAGTCCACTGCGTCGAGATGGCTGTGAACCACGCCATGATAGGTGCCCGTGTACTGATACCGGTCCAGCGAGACATTCGGAGCAACGGTAACGAGCGCGCGGTCCAGGAACGTGGGAGTATCCGCCGCCTTCTCCTGCGGCACGTCGTGCGACAGCGAGACCGGTCGTCCCTCTCGCGCGAGTGCCACCGCCTGTTTCCGTTTCGCGGGAGTGATCAGGTTGGCGGCGCCCAGTTCATCCATCTCTCCCCAGCGGCCCCAGTTCGAGAGTTCCTTCATCGCTCGACGAAAATCGTCTTCAGTCGCGATCGTCGGCCGGGCGTTCTGTCCCGAGACGAGTTGACTCGCCACGACACCGACCACGATCACACCGACGATGCCGATCAGCAGACGGAAAGCAATTCTCATTGGTCCAATCCTCTCGTTCAGCCCTCGGCATGTTAGCGTTCTCGCCGCGTTGACGCTTGACGTGATCGCTTCCGCGGACGACCCCACGCGCTGACTGCCAATTGTTGAGCTATAGTCTCGGTTGGATCGGCGAAAGGCTCATGGAATGGTGATGCAGACGATGGATCTTCCCGTGAAGACGCGCGACATCAAGAACGCCATCTGCGACTCCACACGATGGAAATACGTGCAGTTCCGCGACGATGACATCGTGGTGGCGACCTATGGCAAGACCGGCACGACCTGGATGCAGCAGATCGTGGGGCAGTTGATATTCCGGGGCGATGACGCGCCGCTCTGGGACAGTTCGCCGTGGGTCGATATGCGTCCGGTGCCCCTCGAGATCGTCCTCGAGACGATTGAAGCGCAGAAGCATCGCCGGTTTCTCAAGACGCACCTGCCGATCGATGCGCTGGTGTTCTCTCCCAAGGCCAAGTACCTCTACATCGTCCGCGACGGCCGGGACACCGCGTGGAGCCTCTACAACCACCACGCCGGGTTCACCGATCAGGCCTACCCGATGTTCAACAACGTGTTCGGCCGAGAGGGTCCGCCGCTCGAGCCTCCGAGCGGCGACGTCGTTCAGTACTTCCACGAATGGCTGAACGGGGGCGGTCTGCCGCTGGGCGTGTCATTCTGGGAGCACGTGCAGGGCTGGTACAACGCGCGCCATCTGCCAAACGTGCTGCTCGTCCACTTCAACGACCTCAAGGCCGACCTGCCCGGACAGATGCGACGGGTCGCGGCCTTCCTCGGAATCGAGATCGACGAGTCACGCTTCCCGGCGATGATCGAGCACTGCGGAATCGACTACATGCGGCGAGCGGCATCCGAGGCGCCGATCCTCGACATGGTCTTCAAGAACGGCGGCACGACATTCTTCAACAAGGGCACCAACGGCCGCTGGAAGGACGTACTCAAGTCTGCCGATCTTCGCAAGTACGACGAAGTGGTGCATGCGAGCCTGACGCCGGACTGCGCACGCTGGGTGGCGACGGGCGAGCTCACCGCATGAGCGACTGATCGCGTCGTGTCTATGGCAGCGCGAACACGTGCAGCGATTCGTTGTTGCCCTGCCCGTTCGTTGCGGCCACGACAGCCACGTATTGCTTGCCGTTTTTGCCCATGTATGTGATCGGAATCGCGGTGACGTTGTAGTCGAAAGTCGTGGACCAGAGTTCCTTGCCGGTTCTCGAGTCGAACGCGCGGAAGCGGCGGTCGCGCGTCGCGCCGATGAATACCAGTCCACCTGCCGTCACGATTGGTCCGCCGTACCCTGGCGAGCCGACGTCCTTCTTGCCATCGGGCATGTTGTCGTTCACGCCTAGCGGCACGCGCCAGGCGAACTCCCCGGTCGCGGCATTCACCGCCATCAGGCTCGCCCACGGAGGACGGAAGCACGGCAGGTTGCCGAGCGATCGTCCGTCCGCATCACGCGCTTCGGCGCTGAGCGTGCCGCCGCTCTGGTGCACGTACGGAAACTCTGTGTCCTTCGTCTTCTCGTTGTAGCGCGGATTCGGAGCGATCCAGCCAGACGAGGGCTCGTCCTTCGAGTTCACGAAGATGTATCCGAGCTCGGGATCGGTGGCGGTGCCGCCCCAGTTCACTCCGCCAGTCATGCCCGGAAAGGCGAGTGAGGCCGGACCACCGTTG
>Ga0190271_10002575_pt1 | contig 11058 bp, 11 predicted proteins | sample Popmic356T_FD_133747 | JGI IMG/M metagenome (GOLD analysis project Ga0190271, IMG submission 133747) | Populus adjacent soil microbial communities from riparian zone of Weber River, Utah, USA - 356 T | ecosystem: Environmental > Terrestrial > Soil > Riparian zone | place: USA: Utah | collected...
ATCGATCTCGGGCTCGCACTCGCGGTCGAGCTCGCAGGGCCAGACGTCGCGCAGTCGATTCAGCTGATGCTCGAGTACGATCCGCGTCCACCGCTCGAAACGACCGAGAACGCGCGCCCGACGTCCGCGCCGCGCGAGAAGCGCCTGCAGCGCCACTGAGCGAACCCGCTACCGGCGGGCACGCACTTACACTGGAACGTCGAGCTTTTGAATGCGCGCGACGTGCCGACCGGCTTCGAACGGCGTCTCGAGCCATAGCCGGACGATCTCGAACAACTCGTTTTGAGGGATCATGCGCTCGCCGAGCGAGATCATGTTCGCGTCGTTGTGCAAGCGCGACAGACGCGCGGACTCGGCATTCCAGCACAAGGCGCAGCGGATGCCGCGATAGCGATTGGCCGCCATGGCTTCGCCGTTGCCTGAGCCGCCGAGCACGATGCCGCGCTCGCACTGGCCGGTCGCCACCGCCGCGGCGGCAAGCCGGATGAAGTCTGGATAATCCACGGACGCGGTGGACGAGGTGCCGTAGTCGACCACCTCGTGCCCGAGCCCGCGCAGATGCGTCACGAGCAAGCTTTTGTACTGAAATCCTGCGTGATCCGACGCGATGGCGATCTTCATGCGGTACCTCTCGGTAAACTTGCAAAACGTGCAAACGCGCGTCGCCGTTTATCACGAGGAGGAAGAGATCGCCACCTTGCTTGCGCACGCCAAAGGCGGCGAACCCGCGGCACTACGCGCGCGCCCATGAACGAAGGGTCCGCGCGCACCACGCCCGATCGGCTTACTTTGCAGCCTTGGTATTGGCGGCTGTACGCACGGTTTCAGCGGTCTGCCCGAACAGAACCTTGCGGACTTCGTCACTGGTCGGGGCGGCGCTCGCATAATCCTTGCCCCGCTCGTACGCGCGTTGCGTCGCAGGGCGAGCGGCGATGCGCTCGAACCAGGCCTTGAGCTTAGGCGTGTCTGCCAGGTTTTGCTGTTGGCGCTGCCACGGCACGATCCACGGATACGTCGCGATGTCGGCGATGCTGTACTCGTCGCCCGCGATATAGCGGTGCTGCTCCAAGCGGCGTTCCAGCACGCCGTACAAGCGATTGGTCTCGCGCACATAACGATCGATCGCGTACGGGATCTTTTCGGGTGCGTAGGCCGAGAAATGATGGTTCTGACCGGCCATCGGCCCGAGCCCTGCGACCTGCCAGAACAACCACTCGAGTGTCACTACGCGACCTCGCGCGTCCTGGGGCAACAGGCGAGCGCTCTTCTCGGCCAGATACAACAGAATCGCCCCGGACTCGAACACGGAGATGGGGGCACCGCCATCGACGGGCGCTCGATCGACGATCGCCGGCATGCGGTTGTTTGGGCTGATCGCCAAGAAGTCCGGTCGAAACTGCTCTCCGGTGCCAATGTTCACGGGATAGAGCTCGTACGGCAGCTCCGCCTCCTCCAAGAACATCGTGATTTTGTGGCCGTTCGGCGTGGGCCAGTAATACAGGTCGATCATCGGCATGTCCTCCGCTAGCTGCATGGGCCGCAGCGCGAGACTACACATGCTCCACAGCACCGCGATGTCGAGTAGGGAAAGAGACGAAAGCTACACGGGCGGCGTCGAGTGGCACCGAGCTGTGCCGACAACCCACATCCAAAGGTTGTCCCAGGGCGCGGGGCGCGAGGCCAAGCCTCGAGCGCAGTGCACATGAGCACAGGCGAGTCTCCCGACGGGAAGCCGTTGATACATAGCTGATGCACGCGGTACGCTTAGGTTAGTGGCTTCGAGCGCGACGTTCCGTGCGGTCTCTGACGCCGGTCTAAACATTATCGACCTTGTGTCAGGCACGGTCAGCATGATGGCGTACGAGAACGTAACGATCATCGTGTGGCATGCGCTCCCCGATCCACCCGCCGTAGAGCGCTTGCGTCATGTGAGCGAGCGGCGTCGCAAGCAATACCCGAACGGGATCTCGGCCGTCCATTTCATCCGGGGTCAGTTCGAGCTCCCCAGCGCCCCCACACGCGACGCGTTTGTGAGACTGGTACGCGAAGGCGAAGGCACGCTCAACGTGCTGGCCGTCGTCGTAAGCGGCGCGGGCTTTTGGGCCAGCGCCGTGCGCAGCCTAATCACGAGCTTCCGTGTGCTCTCGCGCGGCAATTTCGACCTCGGCTTCTATTCGTCGGTCGACGATTTGATGAAGTGGTTGCCCGAAAAGCACCGTGTGCGCACCGGGATCCCGTTGGCACCAGAGGCGCTGGGCCGCGCACTGCGACGCGCAGCCACGTTCGAACAGCCGGACGATCCTTTCAAAGAGTGAGCACGTAGCGCTCACAACGACAGCAGCGTCAGCACGATCGGAATCGACACTGCCGCTAGCGCCGTCGAAAGCACCAAGCTGCCCGCGACCGCGGCCTCGGCCGTCTCGAACTGCAGCGCCATCAAGTACACATTGGCGCCGACCGACATGGCAGCCAGCAGCACTACGACCTTGAGCTCGAGCGCAGGCAACCCGAGCCACGCGCCGATCGACCACACGGCGAGCGGTTGCACCACCAGCTTGAGCAGCGCGATCGCGAAGCTCTGAGCGATGTTGTCGCGGATCGCGTACGCCGACAGGCTCAGACCGAGCACGAGTAGCGCGCCGGGGCCTGCAGGGCTACCGAGCCAGCTGAGGGGCAGCGACAACCACACGGGCATGGACAGCCCCGAATAGCCGAACAGTGTGCCTGCCAAGATCGCGGCAACGATCGGGTTCTTCAGCACCGAGGCCGCCGTCTTGGCGAAACCAGCGGCCGAGTACGCGCCGTGCCGCGCCCACTCCACCGATACCGAGACGAGTGTCCAGAGCGTCAGCGAGTTGAACGCGGTGACGAGCGCGACGCTCGGCAACGACGCCGCACCGAAGCTCGCCTGCGCCAGCGGCACTCCGAGTAGCACGTTGTTCGAGAACACCCCGCCCATGGCGAACACCGATTGGCCCGCACCATCCAAGCCAAACAGCGCCTGCGCCAACCAGCGGCCGACCAAGAACACGCTCAAACAGCCGCCAAAGTACGCGATAAGCAGCCGCGGATCTGTCGGCGCAAGCGTCGCTAAACGACTGAGCAGCACGAAGAGCAGTGCCGGCAGCGAGACCGCAAACACGAAGCGCGAGCACCACTTCGTCCATTGCGGCCGCCACCATGTGCTGCGCGCGAGCGCATAACCCACGAGCACCATACCGAACAGCGGGGCGGACAACACGAAGTAGTGCAGCAGTACAGCCATCTCAGACGGACGAACGCCGCGAAGCTACCACACACCCACGTACCGCGTCGACCCACAGAAGTTGCCGACCGCACGCACTTTCTGTGAAACGATCCGCCGGCCCGAGCCGTACTCTGCTGCGTACTCAACGAAACAGCTTCGGTTACAGATTCGATTCAGAAAAGGACCAAGATCATGGGTTTTAGTGAAAAGCTGCTGGCAGCCGCATTGACCGGCGCCGTTCTCGGCGCAACCGGCTGCGGCTCGACATCGAGCCAAGCGCAACCGACCACGCCTGACAGTACGACGGGCGAAAAGCATCAGTGCAAGGGTGAACACGGTTGTAAGGGCGAGCACGGCTGCAAGGGTGAGCACGGCTGCAAGGGCGAGCACGGCTGCAACGGACACGGCGCACCCGGCGCGCCCGCGCCCGGCACACCCGGAGCACCAGGCGATGCTACGAGCGGCACACCGAGCCCTGAAGGCACCGGCGAGAAGGCGTCCTGTAAGGCGCAGGGCAACTGTCACTCGTAACACGTTCGTAATGGAGGTGAGCGCACATGCAACGTTTGGGACTACCCGATCTCGGCGTAGGCGTAGGGCTGCGAACGACGCATTACGCTCACCTGCTCGAACACACGCCTGACATCGATTGGCTCGAGATCCTGAGTGACAACTATCTACACACGGAAGGTCGTCCGCTCTACGTGCTCGATCAGCTGGCGGAACGCTATCCGATCGTCATGCACGGGGTCTCATTGTCGATCGGTGGCAGCGATCCACTGAGCTTCGACTACCTGCGTCAGTTGAAGGCGCTCAAGCAGCGCGTGCGCGCCCGCTGGGTGTCAGACCACCTGTGTTGGACAGGCGTCGCCGGCTACAACACGCACGATCTACTCCCGATGCCGTACGACGACGAGAGCTTGCGGCATACGGTCGAACGCGTGCGCATCGTCCAAGACTTTTTGGGCGAGCGCATCTTGCTAGAAAACCCTTCTACTTATCTCAGCTTCGAAAGCTCGCGCTTGCACGAGGCCGAGTACTTGAGCGCGCTCGCACGCGAAGCGGACTGTGGTCTCTTACTCGACGTCAATAACGTGTACGTCAGCGCATTCAACCATGACTGGGACGCGCACGCGTATCTCGATCGGTTGCCGTACGAGCGCATCGCGCAGGTGCATGTCAGCGGCCACACGCACCACGGCACGCACATCCTCGACACGCACGTCGGCCCGGTGCCGGACGTCGTGTGGGACCTGTGGCGCGAGGTCGAGCGGCGCATGCCAGAGGGCGTGTCGGTGCTGCTCGAGTGGGACAGCGACATTCCGCCCTTCGAGCGCGTGCACCAGGAAGCGCTGCGAGCGCGAGCTTGGCGCGGGGCGGGGCGCGCGAATTCGTCCATGCAGAGCGCAAGCGAACGCGCGGGCGGCGCCGAAGCGACGAGCCTGCCCGAGGCGCGGTCATGAGCCAGGCGCGATCATGAGCGAAGCCAATGAGAATCTCGCGCAGCTGCAGCACTGGCTGGCTCGCGCGATCATGCACTCAGACAGCGTCGCCGCCGAGCCTCGCACGACGTCCGACACCCGCGCGGCCGATCCGCTCGCGCCGAACGCTCGGCTTTCGAGCCTCGCGCAGCTCGAGATTTACCAGAGCGGCTATCGCTCACGCCTCAGCGAGTGCCTCGCCGACGACTACCCGGCACTCCAGCACGGGCTTGGACACGCCGCGTTTCAGGCGTTGTGCCGCGACTACATCGCGCGCTTTCCGTCGCAATCGCCCAGCCTGAACGGCTTCGGAAGGCGCATGGCAGAGCTCTGCAGTCAGCAGGCGCTGCCGAATGCAGCTTGCTGGGCAGAGCTGGCGCGCCTCGAGTGGGCCATCGTCGAAGTCATCCACGCCGCGGACAGCGAACGGCTGCCAGCCACGGCGTTTACACATCTCACACCTGCGCAGTTCGGAGCAGCACGCCTGGAAGGCGCGCGGGCTCTACGCTTGCTCGAGCAGCGCTACGCTGTCGACGACTATTACACGGCGTTTCGACAGTCGAATGCGTCGCAACCGATCCCCGAAGCACACACCTTCACCCTCGTGCAGCGCCGCGCGCTCACGGTGCAAAGACACCGGCTCTCACAGCTCCCCGCTCTCATTTTGCGAGAGCTACTGGCCGCTAAGCCGGTCGCCGAGGCGCTCGATGCAGCGATCGCGGCGCTGACAGCTGACGATCAGCGCGCCGTGATGGCCGAGACGGTCAATGCTGCGTTCGAGCAGCTGTTCGGCCTCGGCTGTTTCGTGCGTGTTCTGTAGACTAGTAGACCAGTAGACTAACGCGCGCACAGCAGCATTGTTTTCGCAGGCCGTGGCCGCAGCGTAGACTGCCAGCCGAGGAGCGACACGCGGCTTGACCATACGGGATACTGCGTCTGAACGCGTCACGGCAGAGGTCGAGCCCACGCGCGCGCACACCGCGAGTGCATCCGCTAGCACAACGCCGGACGCCGCGGAGCACAGCGCGCGCGACGGAGACACGTGGCCCAGCACGCGCGCACTGTGGTGGGCCGTGGGCGGCTTACTGCTGAGCCGCGTGGTCTACCACATAGCCTACATAATGTTCGATCCGTTCGCGAGGGTGACGTTCTCGGACGGCGAGCTGTATGAACGCGCAGCTCGCGACGTGCTCGCGCATCCGTTCTGGGGCTCGCAGCCGCTCTACCTCCAGGGCCTCTACGCGTACCTGCTGGCAGCAGGCATCGGACCGACTGGCTCGGTGGTGGGCGGACTGATCTTGCAGCTGATAGCGGCAGGTGCCGGGTTACTGGCCTTCGGAGCGGCCGCTCGCTCGTGCTTCGGCCCACGCAGCGGCCTACTCAGTCTGATCGCACTGCTCGCGGTCTTCGACCTCGCGTTCTACGAGAACAAGTACTTGAGCGTGTCGCTCGGGATCAGCGCCTGCATGTTCGTGGTCTGGGCCGCTGTGCGTGCCGCCGCCCGGCCGAGCTTGGCGCGGATGGCCACGTGGGGTGCGTGTCTGGGTGTGGCCGTGCTCGGCCGCGGCAATCTGCTGCTCGCGCTGCCCGGTTGCCTACTTGGCGTGTGGCTCGTGAGTCGTGGCAGGGCCGTAGCGCAGCCGCGACCGCTCGACGCAGGCGTACGCAACGTCCTCGCCCTACTCTTTGGCTGCGCGCTCGCGCTGCTGCCCATGGCACTGCGCAACTCGCATGTGACCGGCGAGCTGAGCGTGTTCCCCAGCCACGCGGGCGGGATTCCATTTTACATCGGCAACAATCCACACGCGAACGGCCGCTGGAATACCGCGGGCGGCCTGCTGACTGGTCAAGTCGCCAACGAACGCCATGAGCTGGTACGCCGCCTCGGACTCGACGCCCAGAGTCCACATCTCGACGCCGCAATCGGAGCAGAGCTGTACCGGCGCGCATTCACATTCATCCGCGCGGAACCCGTGCGCTGGCTCGGCCTCGAAGCCGAAAAGCTCTGGGACACACTCGGCAACCACGCCTTCGTCCGCGACTACGACCGACTCGGAGAGCGCGAGCTGCTCGGGCTCGCTCAGCCTGTCGGACTGCCGTTTGGAGTCCTGCTCGGGCTCGGCGTGCTCGGCCTGGGCGCGCTGCTGAGCGAGGCGCGCGCCGACCCCGCGCGTGCCGCTGTGAGCTGCACGCTCGTGAGCTTGCTCGGAGCTTGTTTGGCCGCAAACCTCGTCTGGTTCACGTCGGCACAGAATCGTGCGCCGCTGATCGTTCCGCTGGCTTTTGCGGCGGGCCCGGCCATCACAGCTCTGCTGCAGCACCTGCGCGGCCACGCCCCGCTGCAGCGGTCCCCGGCGCTGCTGTGGCTGGCAGCCCTGAGCGCGGTTCAGGCGTTTTATCCGCGCATCGCCGAACAACAGCACCCGTCTTCCACGCACTACTACAACCTCGCCAACGTCGAAGAGGAGCTCGGGCAAAGCGGTGCCGCGCTGGCCCACTACGCACGCGCCAGCGAGCTCAGCCCGCGGCAACCGATGTTCTGGTGGCGGCGCGCGTATCTGGCGCAGCGTCTACAGCGCTGGGACGAAGCGCGCCTTGCGCTCGAGCACCTGACCGTGCTCCCGGATCTGCCACCGGAGCTTGCGCGTGCCGCCCAGAGCGTGCGCGCGAAGCTGCCTACGACCGAACCGCAATAACACGACCTGGCGTACGCGCGATCACGGGCGCGACTGGCGATAAAACTCACCCATGTACTCGCGCTGCCACCACGCGCCACTCTGCTTGCGCTCGAGCGCAGTCGTATACCGATAGCGATAGACAGAAGCACGGATCTCGCGCGGCGGCTTCGAGCCAAAGGGATTGTCGCGCAGCAGCTTCGCCGTCGGCTGATCGCCCTCGAGGAGCTTGTCGACGAAACGCACGAACCAGTGGGCCGGGATCGCCGCTGTGCGCAGCGACAGAAACCACATCATCCAGTCCAGCCGAAGGTGGTACGGCGCGACCTGCCCTGGCCGATGCTGTGGATCACCAGGCTTGCCGCGAAAGCCGTAGGCTCGCCACTCGCCGGAAGCATCATCGACCAGGCCCTCGAGCACAATCTCGTCACGCTCGCGCGTCACGCTGCCAAATGCGCCGTACGAGTTCACGAGGTGCAGCGGGTTGTAGCTGCAGTTCATCCGTTGCTGTTTGTCCAGCAGATTCAAGGTCGGCTGCACGCTGAGGCCCACAGTCACGGCCCCGAGCCCGTACAAGAAGCAGTCGTACAGGCCCGAGCGTGAAGCGATCGCGCCGCTCACCGGCACGTTGAGCCCGAAGAGCGCGCTCAGGGTCGAATCCCCGAGCGCCGAGAACCCGAGGACGATCGTCAGCCAGTTGAGCCACGAGTAGTTGCCGCTCACGATCAGCAGGCCCTGGTGCAGGATGAGCAGACCGCCGGCCACTGCCGCTATCGGCTGCGGGAAGAACAGGCCGAACGGAACCACCAGCTGTACGAAGTGGCTGAACAACACGGATAGCCGATGCATCTGCCGCGGCAAGCGATGGAAGTACCAGCTGAGCGGATTGGGCAGCGGCTGCGTCTCGTAGTGGAAGTAAAGACACGTCAGCTTCCGCCAGCAGGCGTCGTGCCTCAGCTTGATCAGGCCCGCACCAAACTCGGTGCGAAACAGCATCCAGCGCAGCGTAAGGATCGGGATGACCGACGGCTCGACCGCGCGCGGACCGAGAAACGCCGTGAAGAAGCCCGCCTCGAGCAACATCGTCTCCCAGCCGAAGCCGTAGAAGACTTGGCCGACATTCACGATCGACAGGTAAACCAGCCACAGCACGATCCACACGGAGCCGGAAAGCCACACCGGTGCGTAGTCGAACGCACCGACCAGCAGCGCCGCCGAGAGGATCACGCAGAGCCACACCAAGCGGGCGAACGCGCGGTCTGAGTAGTGCAGATAGAAGACACTCGGCGAGTGCCGGAACGGGACGCGCCGCAGATATTGCGGCACAGGCAATAGGCCGTGCTCACCGAGCAGCGGACGAAACTGGTTGAGCGCACAGAGGAACGCACTCAGATACACCGCAGCGATGCCGCGCTGCAGCAACACGCGTATCCACCAAGTGCCTCCGAGGTAACCTTCCACGCCACGCTCCCACTGACCAGCCTATGCATCCTGCGCGCCAACGCTCTGCGCCCGCACGCGTGCCCATGCCCACGCCCCGTACACGACGCTCTCGTATCCTAACGCGTCGTGCCCGGAGAATGCGCGAGCCGGGAAGCACGGGCACGCGTACGAAAGCCGTGTGAAGCATCGGATCGCGTGGCGCGCCTGCAGCGCGCACCACCAATGACGCGTGCGCCTGCGACTCAAGCGCGAGTCGATACGAGCGGAGGCATCGCTGCCGCGCTGCGCCGCCCATCCAAGAAGCGATACGCGCACGTCACGAGCGACGCCTCGACCAGTACGAACAGTGCGTAGAGCAATGGCAGCTCGAGCAACTCCAGCTGCGACACACCCGGAAACGTCGTGATCAACAGCGCGAAGCACAGGGGCGAGTTCTGGATGCCCGTCTCGAACGAGACCGTGCGGCGCTGTGCGAGTGGCAAGCCGAGCGCGCGCGACACCAAGAACCCGAGCAGCATCCCGAGACTGCCCAGCGCGGCTGCGGCGACGTAGAACGACGCAGGCACGGTCTTGAACACGTCGGCATTGCGGATCACGCTGATCCCGATCAACGCAGCCAGCATCGCGATGCCGCACAAGCTGCCGAGCTTTTCCGCGACGCGCCCAAAGCGCTCACCGAAGCGCCTGCGCAGCAGCATCGCGAGCACGACCGGCACCAGCAGCACGATCAGCGTCTTGACGATGTCGCCGTAGGGGATGGTGAGCGCCGCAGTCGTGAACGGCCGCGCGTAGATGAACAAGCACAGGGGCATCATGACGATGCCGATGAGCTTCGATGCGGCGGTCATCGAGATGCTGAGCGCGACGTCCGCACGCGCCAAGTGCGCGAACAAGTTGCTCGTGGCCCCGCCTGGACAAGTGCCCATCACGATCAAGCCCAACGCAGCCGCATTGGGCAAGGCGAGGCCTTTGGCCAACAAGAACGCCAAGAGCGGCATCCAGCCGAACTGCGACGCGGTGCCGATCAAGAACGCGCGCGGAGACCTGGCGAGCTCGACGAAGTGTTGGAACGTGAGTGTGGCGCCCATTCCAAACATCAACACGATCAGCAACCCAGCGATCAGGCCAGTCTCGAGTCCGGTCAGCATGCCGGAGTGATAGACTGGATCGCGGCGAGCTGTCATGGACATCCGCACATCCGCGCGAGCTCACTTGAAAACGGCGGCGCTCGGCGGCCGGTCACGTGACACAATCCGAGCAACGCTCGGGTGGGTAGTAGGCCGAAGCATCGCAGGGCGCACCGTACCCAAACGGGGAGCCCGTCGCGCGCGCGACACCCCGATCGAGCAGCCGCTTGACCCTCGGAACGCGAGTCAAGCCACGTCATGCTGTACATCGCGCTCCCTCGGCGGGAGCAGGCTGGAGGCACTGCGCATGGCTCTTGGTGGGAACATTGGTTGGCTCGTTCTGGGAGTCTCGTTGGCGTCCGTGAGCTGCAGCCCCGAAACGGAGTCGCCCATGTCGACATCTCGGACCGGCGCAACGACTGCCTGCGGTGCAGGCGCTGCCGCTGGCAGCTGCGGTCAGGCCGGGGCGACGCCCGTGGGGACGGCCGGCAGCTACCAAGCCGGCGCCGCGCCGACCTCGACAGCCGGTGCGGCTGCGGCAGCGACGGCCGGAAAGGGATCAGGAACACTCGCGACGGCGGGCACCAGCGCGAACGGTGCAGCGGCTGGAGCGCGCGCCACCGCTGGTACCAGCAGCACGGTGACAGCCGGTGCTCGCGCCGCTGGCAGCGGCACCGCAGGGCGCAGCACTACCGGAGGCAGTCCCGGCAGCGCGGGCGGGACAGGCGGAACGAGCACAGCCACCGGAGAGAACCTGACCGGCGTACCCCAAGCAGAGCTCGACATGCTGCGTCAGACCTGCGTCGACGAGATCAACATGTACCGCGCCTCCTTGAGCAGCGCGATGTTGAAGCCACTCACGCGCGCCACGGCCGACCAAGAAGCTTGCTCCGACAAAGGCGCCAAGCAAGACGGCGACTCGATGCAAGCCCACGGCTCCGCGCGCGCTGGGCTCTGCCGGACGGTAGGCTTAGGCGCCGAGAACACCTGCCCCGGTTGGCCCATCGGCGGCTTCTCGGGCAACGCCACGCTCGCGGATGCACTCAAGAAGTGTCTGATGCAGATGTGGGCGGAAGGCGAGCCCC
>Ga0190271_10002576_pt1 | contig 11058 bp, 11 predicted proteins | sample Popmic356T_FD_133747 | JGI IMG/M metagenome (GOLD analysis project Ga0190271, IMG submission 133747) | Populus adjacent soil microbial communities from riparian zone of Weber River, Utah, USA - 356 T | ecosystem: Environmental > Terrestrial > Soil > Riparian zone | place: USA: Utah | collected...
CGTGGCGCGGATCGAGCGGCGTCGTCAGCCGCTTGATCGCACCACCCTTGCCGGAGGCGTCCCAGCCCTCGAAGACGACACACAGCGGCGGTCCCAGCTCTTTCCTGCCAATCAGGCCGCCGAGCGTCAGCCGCAGCTGGGCAAGCCGCTTCCAGGCCGCGTCCAGCTCCCGTTCTTCCTCCTTGCGGCTGAGGGAAAGGCTCAGGTCGACCTCGTCGAGGTGCCCCATCCCCCGATCGTAGCCCCAGGAAGGACTACCTACGTGCCGGAGTCGCCGCGGCTTTCCTCGATCGGCGGCGGCCGGTCGTCGGTGGTCAGGTTCGCCGCCAGGGGGAACAGCAGGGCGCCGAGGAAGATCAGGATGACGCCGGAGGCGACCAACAGCTTGACCCGGAAGACGTGGCCGACGATGCCGATCGCGAAGCCCGCCAGCATCATGGCGATGTAGGGGCCGGGGGTCCGCGGCAGCAGGTCGGCGAGAGGCAGGGCGAGGTCGAGCACGGAGCCGGATTATCATCGCCCGCATGGCCGAGGGCTCTGTGGCAGACGTAAAGGCGGCGCTGGCGGAGGTCGGCTACCTCGCCGACGAGCCGGCGGCACTCGTCTCCTACCTCGCCCAGGAGCTCGGCAAGCCGGTCCTGGTCGAGGGCCCCGCCGGCGTTGGCAAGACCGAGCTGGCGAAGGCGCTCTCCCGCTCCACCGGTCGCGAGCTGGTGCGGCTGCAGTGCTACGAGGGGCTCGACGAGGCGAAGGCGATGTACGAGTGGAACTACCGCAAGCAGCTGCTGCGGATCCAAGCCGGCGGCGAGGCCGGTTGGGAAGACGTGCAGGAGGACATCTTCAGCTCCGACTTCCTCCTGACCCGGCCGCTGATGCAGGCGATCGCCAGCCCCGAGCCGGTCGTGCTGCTGATCGACGAGATCGACAAGACCGACCAGGAGTTCGAGGCGATGCTGCTGGAGCTGCTCTCCGATTTCCAGATCACGATCCCCGAGCTGGGCCAGGTGGCGGCGACGACGATGCCGATCGTCGTCCTCACCTCGAACGATTCGCGCGAGCTGACCGAGGCGCTGAAGCGCCGCTGCCTCTACCTCTGGCTCGACTACCCGGGCCTCGAGCGGGAGATGGAGATCGTCCGCCTGCACGTGCCGGAGCTGCCCGAGCAGCTGACCCGGCGCCTGGTCGAGGTGATCGAGATGGTGCGGGCGCTCGACCTCAAGAAGCCGCCTTCGATCGCCGAGTCGATCGACTGGGCGCGGACGCTGCTGCTGATGGGCGCCGAGGACATCGACCGCGAGACCTTCAATCAGTCGATGTCGATCATCATCAAGCACCGCACCGACATCGACCTGGTCGCCGAGCGGGTCGGGGTGAAACTTGCCGACCCCCTACGGGCCCAAGGCTGACGCCGGCCCGCCGGGGCTGGCGGCGAAGCTGCTCGGCTTCTGCGAGGAGCTGCGCGGCGAGGGGGTCGCGATCGGGACCTCGGAGATCCTCGACGCCTTCACCGCCCTGGAGCTGGTCGAGTGGACTTCGCGCGACGATTTCCGCGAGGCGCTGGCGGCGACGATCGCCAAGTCCCAAGACGACCGCCGCGTCTTCGAGCTGCTGTTCGAGCGCTACTTCTTCCGCGCCGCCGAGGGCGAGGCGGTGCAGCGCGAGATCACCGAGCGCGGCGAGGGCGGTGAGAGCGGCGAAGGCGGCGAGCGGATCGACATGGACGAACTGCGCGACCAGATCCGCGACGCGATCGCCGAGGGCGACGAGGACCGGCTGCGGGACCTGGCGCGGCTGGCGATCGCCGCTTTCGGGCGCGGCGAGGGCTCGGGCGTGGTCGGCGTCGACGTGCAGCGGATCCGCCGCACCCTCGGGCTCACCGCCGGGACGCAGCCGCCGGCCGACGACGGCCAGGAGCGGCCGCCGATCGACCGCTCGCAGCTGACCGGCTTCGAGCGCCACCTGCGGCGCGAGCTCGAGCGCGACCTGATCGAGCGGACCGAGACCCTGCCTCCCTCGCGGCCCCTGGCCGAGCTCGACCGGGCGCTGCCGACCAGCCCGACTCAGGACCTGGCGGCAGTCCATCGCGCCGTCTCGCAGATGAAGCGCCGCCTGGCGACCCTCGGCCACGAGCAGCGCGGCCATCGCAAGGCCGCCGCGGTCGACGTGCGGCGGACGATGCGGGCCTCGCTGGAGACCGGCGGCGTGCCGCTACGGCTCAAATACAAGCCGAAGCGGCCGCGGCGGCCGGAGATCTACGTCCTCTGCGACGTCTCCACCTCGGTCACCTCGGCCAGTGTCTTCTTCCTCTCGGTCCTGCACGCCCTGCACGACTCGTTCCGCAAACTGCGCAGCTTCGTCTTCATCGAGCGGATCTCCGAGGTCACCGACGTCTTCGAGCACGAGCGCGACTTCGCCGCCGTCGCCCAGAAGATCTCCAGCGAGGGCGGCGTCGCCGACGTCTCCGGCTACACCGACTACGGCCGCGTCTGGATGGAGTTCCTGACCGAGATCTCCGACGAGCTCGACCCGCGCTCGACCGTGATCGTGCTCGGCGACGCCCGCACCAACGGGCGCGAGCCCCACGCCGAGATCTTCGCCCAGGTCGCGGAGCGGGCCGGGCGCCTGTTCTGGCTCAACCCGGAGCCGAAGCTCTACTGGAACTACGGCGACTCGGTGATGGCCGCCTACGAGCGCTACTGCGACGGAACCTTCGAGTGCTGGACGACCCGCCACCTGGAGAACTTCGTCAACGTCGTCGCCGGCGGCGTCGCCGTCGCCGAGTGAGCTAGCCGACCAGCGCCGGGGCAAGGTCAAGAGCCGACGTTTCGATCCTCTCCGGGATCGTGATCGTAATCTGACCGTCGCGCTCCACCAACCACTTCGCGTTGACAACGGTAATTCCGATGACATCGCCGTCCGCGTCGAACCTGACCGCGTGTCCCTCCGGGGTTCCGAAAGTATCGGCGGCCGGGACCGGCTCTCCCCGGTGCAGGTAGAGAACATCTCCGCTGGAGTCATAGGACACATGGTCGAACTCGTATCGACCGATACGAATCGTCATTGTCGGCCTCCAAGGCGCGGATCGTTGGACTGGGAAAACGCCGTTATGACTCGATCGACGCCCCCCTGAAACTCGATGACAACGCGAATCCAGCCATGCGCTCCGCCAGGACCGAACAGCCGCTCGCGGCCCGGCCGGATGTCGGGTTCGCGATAAGTTGGATGTTCGATGGTCAGCAAAACGTCTGGGAAGGCACCGGCCATATCGGGGTGCCGCCTCAGGACATGATCCCAAGCTGTCAGCCCGAGTTCAACGACTCGACCGTCTGAATCGCTGACCACGACGCGCATCTCCGGGACGCTAGAAGGCGCCGACATACCGGTTGCGCGCCAATCGCAAGGTGTTTGACACCGGGATGCAGCGTGCCTGGACCTACTCGGCGGAGAGGTTCGCCGTCACCACGCGCGGCGGGTCGTCTGGGGAGACCTGCCACTGCTCGTTGACCAGAGCCCCGGGTGGCGGTGCCACAGGCCCGTCGAGCAGGGGGTCCTCGGTCTCGCGCATCCAGGCGTCGAGCCTCCCCCGCATCTCCGCGAGCGGCTCGGCGAAGACGGGGTCGGCGGCGAGGTTGGCGCCCTCGGCGGGGTCGAGGACGAGGTCGTAGAGCTGCTCCTCCGGCACGACCCGCTCCCCCCATCCAGCCGCGATCAGGAGCTCCTTGCTCTCGCTCTCGTCGCAGTTGGCCAGCACCGGGTGCGGGTAGTCGTCGAACCTCCTGATGTACTTCCAGCGCTCGGTGCGGGCGGCGCGCTGCGGCTGGTAGGCGGCGTGGTAGGTCGTCTCGGCGAAGATCGCCTCGTGCAGGCGCTCGGTCTCGCGTCGCACCAGCGGCATCAGCGAGGAGCCCTGCAGCCAGTCCGGCGCCTCCACCCCCGCCAGCTCGCAGAGGGTCGGGTAGACGTCGAGGTGGCTGACCGGCGCGTCGACCACCTTGCCGCCGCTGAAGCCGCCGGGACCGCGCATCAGCATCATCACGCCGATGCCGCGGTCATAGAGGGTGGCCTTCGCGCCCGGGAAGGCGATGCCGTGGTCGGTGGTGCAGAGGACCAGCGTGTTCTCGACCAGGTCGAAGTCGTGCAGCGCGTGCAGCACCGCGCCGATGCCCTGATCCAGCGAGCGAGCGCTGGCCTTGAACGCGGCGACGTCCTTGCGCGTGGCGACGACGTCGGGCAGGTTCGCCGGCGGTAGCGAGTAGAGCGTGTCGCGGACCGAGGTCGGGGCGAAGAAGTCGCGGTGGGTCTCGAAGAAGCCGACCGACATGAACCACGGCCGCGAGGGCGCCTCGCGCAGCGCCTCGATCGTCAGCGGCGCCACGAACTCGGCGTGATTGCTGTCGACCGGGACGATCTCGTCGTAGCCGATCGCGCCGGGGTCGATGGAGATGTGCTGCTCGCCGATCAGGGTCGAGCGGTAGCCGGCGCGGCGCAGGGCGTGAATCCAGTGCTGCTCGTAGTCGTTCAGCTTCCAGCCCCGGTGGGCGAGCCCGAGCATGCCGTTGTTGTGGCAGTAGAGGCCCGTGAGCAGGCTGGCCCGGCTGCCCGAGCAGGTCGGCGCGGCGCAGAACGCCTCGCGGAACAGCACCCCCTGGTCGGCCAGCAGCTGGATGTTCGGGGTCGGGACCTGGAATCCGTAGGGCTGCACGAAGCGGCCGGTGTCGTGCGAGTGGATGTAGAGGATGTTCGGAGGGGAATCCAAGCGGGTACTCCCGAGGTCGATTGCCAAAGCAGGTTAACGAGCGGGCGCGGGCGCGCCGGGCTTTTATTTGCTTTGTTGATTAACTTACTAGGCAAGTGTTCTCGACCATGCGACCGCAACGCTCCTACCTCGTCTGCGCCACGCCCCGCAGCGGCAGCACCCTGGTCTGCCACGCGCTTGAGGAAACGGGCGTCGCCGGCAGTCCCGAGGAGTACTTCGAGGCGCTCCGCCACAGCGGCCGGCCGCGGCGGCCGGAGGAGTACTTCGTCGGTGTCGAAGACCCCTCGATCCGCGACCACCTCGGCGAGCGGGCGCTCGGCAGCGAGCTGCCGCCGCGCTCGCCGCTGTGGAGTCGCGCCGCCTACGACCGCTACCTGGAGTGGGCCTTCGAGGCGGGCACCACGCCGAACGGCGTCTTCGGCGCCAAGTTGATGTGGGGCTACTTCGAGGACTTCGTCAGCCTGCTCCGCAACATCCCCGCCTACCGCGACGTCCCCCTGGCCGAGCTGCTGCCGACCGTCTTTCCGGAGCTGACCTTCGTCCGCGTCGTCCGCGCCAACAAGGTCCGCCAGGCGGTCTCGCTGTGGAAGGCGGTGCAGACGGCGACCTGGCGCGAGGACCAGGCCAGCGCCAAGGCGGCCTCGCTCGAGGACGACGGCTCGCCTCCGTACCGCAGCTTCATCGCGGAGCACCGCCCGCAGCTGCGCTTCCACTACCGCGCGATCGAGCACCTGCTCGAGCAGATCCTGGTCGAGGAGTCGCGCTGGGACGCCTTCTTCGAGCACTCCGGGATCAAGCCCGTGCTGGTCCTCTACGAGAACTTCGCGGCCGAGTACGAGACCAGCACCCTGCGCCTGCTCGAGCGGCTCGGCCTCTCCCCCCCGGACGACTTCGAGTTCGAGCCGCGGATGAAGCGCCAATCCGACAACGTCAACGACGACTGGGTCAAGCGCTACAGCGAGCTCAGGCTGGGCACCGACTTCGACCTGGTCCCGACCAAGGTCTAGCTACTCGCCTTTGGCGGCCATTTCCTTGGTCCCAGTGCTGGCGACCCAGGCGTCGGGATTGGCGGTGAGCTCGTCGACCACGGGCGGCAGGTCGCCGGAGACGAGGTCGGCGAGGGTGACGTTCTCGAGCACCGTGCGCAGGCTGGCCCGGACCGCGATCCAGACCTTCTGCAGGGACTCGGCGTTGCCGTGGTACTCGATCGACTCCGGCGGGGTCGACTGCACGTGGGCGATCGGGCCCTCGACGGCGCGGACGACGTCGGCGACGGTCACCTCGTCGGCCGGTTTCGCCAGCCAGTAGCCGCCCTTGGCGCCGCGGCGGGCGCGGACGATGCCCTGGTGCTTGAGCTCGAGCAGGATGTGCTCGAGGAACTGCAGCGGGATGTCCTGGGCCTCCGCCAGGCGGATGCCCTTGATCGGCCCCTCCTCGGCGGCGGCTAGCTCCGCGGCCGCCCGCACCGCGTAGTCGGCCTTCGCTGAAACGCGCATGGGGCTAGTAAAGCAATCAGCCGATCGTGTCAGGCGCGAGATCGTCGCTGCGGTCGGTTAATTGCTTGGCCTCGCGCTCTTCCCGGCGCCGGTTCCACCAGCGCGGGAACCAGATCAGCAGGCCGAGGCCGATGCCGGCGACGGCGGCGGCGATCGGCCAGACGACCGGATCCCCCTTCTGCACGGTGACCAGCCCGGAGGCGATCAGGACGACGCCCAAAGAAGTGCGCAGGAACCCCAGCGGCGCCCGCGCCGCGAAGTGGGCGCCGACGACGACGCCGGGCACCGAGCCGAGCAGGATGTTGCCGGCGAGGACGAAGTCGACGTTGCCGCCGACCCAGTGGGCGATGCCGGCGGCCCAGAGCAGGATCGCGGCGTGGAAGACGTCGGTGCCGACGACTTTGCGCGGCATCAAGCGATAGACGGCGATCAGCAGGATCGCGATCACGGTGCCGGAGCCGGCCGAGGTGATGCCGATCACGAAGCCGGTGGTGACGCCAATCCCGATCGCCGCCACTTTGTGCCGCAGCTTCATCTCGAAGTCGTCGCGCTCTTCGATCAGCTGGCTGAGGATCAGCGCCCGCGCCAGGGTGATGATCCCGACCATCAGCAAGGTGCCGCCGAGCAGGGCGTAGACGATCGAGTCGAGCCGCTCTTCGCCGACCTTGCTCTGCAGGACCGAGATCGCCCAGACGCCGGTCACCGCGGCCGGCACGCTGCCCGCCGCCAGCCAGAGCGCCAGGCTCATGTTGACCGTGCCCATCCGCAGGTGGCGCCAGCCGCCGACGGTCTTGGTCACCGCCGCGTAGAAGATGTCGGTGCCGATCGCCGTCACCGGCTTGACCCCGAAGAAGAAGATCAGCAGCGGCGTCATCAGGGTGCCTCCACCCATGCCGGTCATGCCGACCATTGCTCCGATGCCGAAGCCGAAGATGACTATTGCCGGGTCCATTGGTGCCTCTGGGTTCCGCGCGGGGTACTTATCGACTTTCCTGACCTGCTTGGTCGGGAGCGCGGAGTGCGGCAGGATACCAAGGATGTCCGTCTCGATTCGCGGCCTCGGCCACTCGTATGCCGAGCTGCGGACGATCGAGCGGCTCGACCTCGAGCTCGAACCCGGCGGTGTGGTCGGCCTGGTCGGCCCCTCCGGCTGCGGCAAGTCGACCCTGCTGGAGCTCGTCTGCGGACTGCGGGAGCCGACCACGGGCACGATCGCGGTCGGCGGCGCCGAAGCGGCGAGCGAGCGCCTCTCCCGCTCTGCCTACATGCCCCAGCGCGACCTCTTGCTGCCCTGGTACTCGGCGCTCGACAACGCGGCGCTGGCCCTGCGCAACCGCGGCCTCGGCAAGGCCGAGGCCAGGCGCGAGGCCGGGGCCCTGTTCGAGCGCTTCGGCCTGGCCGGCTTCGAGCGCACGGCGCCGGCCGCGCTCTCGGGCGGGATGCGCCAGCGCGTCGCGTTCCTCCGCACCCTGGTGGCCGGCAAGCCGCTGCTGGCGCTGGACGAGCCCTTTGCCGCGCTCGACGCGATCACCCGGGCGGAGATGCAGGAGTGGCTGGCGGCGGCGCTGCGCGGCGATCCCCGCACCGCACTCCTGGTCAGCCACGACGTCGAGGAGGCCCTCTACCTCTCCGACCGGGTCCTCGTCCTCTCCGCCCGCCCGGCCCGGATCGTCGCCGAACTGCGGGCGCCGGCGCCGCGCGCCGCCGACCGCGACGCCGCGATCACCGACCCCACCTTCGTCGCCGCCCGCGAGCAGGCGCTGCGCGCGCTCCACGAGGGCATGCGATGAGGCGCTGGCTCCTCCCCGTCCTGCTGCTGGCGGCGCTGGTCGGCGCCTGGCAGCTGGCCGCCAGCAGCGGCGCCCTCGCCGACGTCTTCGACCTGCCGGCCTTCCTCGTCCCCTCCCCCGCCGAAATCGGCAGCTCGCTCTGGGAGGACCGCTCGCTGCTGGCCGAAAACGCCTGGGTGACGCTGCGGGAGATGGTGCTCGGCCTCGGCTGCGCGCTGATCGTCGGGCTCGGGTTCGCGGCGCTGATGCACCGCTCGGAGACGATCCGCGACGCCGCCTACCCCCTCGTCGTCGCCTCGCAGACGATCCCGATCGTCGTCATCGCTCCGATCCTGGTCGTCTGGTTCGGCTTCGGAATCGGTCCCAAGCTGGCCCTGGTGGCGTTGATCTGCTTCTTCCCGATCACCGTCAACGCCCTCGACGGACTGCGCTCCGCCGACCCCGAGGCGATCAAGCTGATGCGCAGCCTCGACGCCTCGCGCTGGCAGATCTTCCGCCGGGTCGAGGCACCGACCGCCCTGCCCAGCGTCTTCACCGGGACCAAGATCGCCGCCGTCCTCGCGCCGATCGGGGCCGTCTTCGGCGAGTGGGTGGGCGCCAACTCGGGCCTGGGCCATCTGATCCTCACCGACAACGCCCATCTCGAAGTCGCGCGGCAGTTCGCGACGGTCGTCGTGCTTTCGGCGCTGGCACTGGCACTGATCGGCCTCGTCGCCCTCGCGGAGCGGCGCGTCGTCACTTGGCGATAGAACACAGGGGATGAAGTTGCCCCGCATCCCGGAGATCGCCCTCGCCATCGCGCTTCTCGCGCTCGCGTTCGGGCTCGCCGCCTGCGGCGAGAAGTCCGAGGACGAGGCCGCCGAGCCGCAGCCCTTCGGCCTCACGCTCGACTTCTACCCCAACCCCGACCACGCCGGGATCTACATGGCAGAGCGACTCGGCTACTTCGAGGAAGCCGGCCTCGACGTCAGCATCGACGCCCCCGCCGACCCGACCGTGCCGATGAAGCTCGTCGCCGCCGGCAAGACCGACCTGGCGATCTCCTACGAGCCCGAGGTGGTGCTGGCCAACGAGCAGGGGCTCGACGTGATCGCGATCGGCGCCCTGGTCAACCAGCCGCTGACCTCGATGATCTGGCTGCGGAAGTCGGGCATCAAAGGCGTCGCCGACCTCCGGGGCAAGACCATCGCCACCGCCGGCATCCCCTATCAGGACGCCTTCCTGGCGACGATCCTCGGCCGCGCCAAGCTCACTCCCGAGGACGTGAAGACGGTCAACGTCGGCTTCGGCCTGCTGCCCGCCCTGGTCGGCGGCAGCGCCGAGGCGATGCTCGGCGGCTTCCGCAACGTCGAGGGCGTCGACCTGCGCCTGCGCGGCAAAGACCCGGTGGTCACCCCGGTCGACCAGCTCGGCGTCCCCACCTACAACGAGTTGGTGCTGGTCGCCAACCGCGAGGCGCTGACCGCGGACCCGGAGAAGTTCCGCCTCTTCATCGCCGCCCTCGAGCGCGGCACCGACGCCGCGGTCGAGCAGCCGAACGCGGCCACGGAGGCCGTGCTGGAGGCCAACGACGGCCTCGACCGCGAACTGACCGAGGCCGAGGTCAAAGCGACCCTGCCGCTGCTCGACGCGCGGCTGCCGGGGCAGCCCTACGGCTACATGGAGCCAGCCGAGTGGGCGACCTTCGCCGGCTGGATGCGCGACAACGACCTGATCTCGTCGCTGGCGGAGCCGAGCGAGCTGCTCAGCAACGCCTACCTCTCCGGCGCGATCCCGGAATAGTCGAGCGCGCCTTCGCGCAGCAGCCGGCTGACGTCGGCCTCGGGCATCGCCGCGTGGAAGAGGTGGCCCTGGGCGTAGTCGCAGCCGAGCCGACGCAGCTCCGCCAGCTGTACCTCGTTCTCCACGCCCTCGGCGATCACGTCGAGCGAGAGCGCCCGCGCCATGCCGATGATCGCCTCGACGATCGCCGTCCGCTCCTGTTCGATCCCGAGGGCGTCGACGAAGGAACGGTCGATCTTGAGCGCGTGGAAGGGGAAGCGGTTGAGGTAGGCGAGCGAGGAGTAGCCGGTGCCGAAGTCGTCGAGGACGAGGCGGACGCCGATCTCGTTCAGGGCTTCCAGCGAGGCGATCGCGCTCGCCGACTCCTCGACCAGGACGCTCTCGGTGATCTCCAGGCGTAGGTGGATCGGGTCGATGCCGGTGCGGGCGATGATCTCGGCCACGGTCGCGGGCAGGTCGCGGTGGGCGACCTGGCGGGCGGAGAGGTTGACGGCGACGTCGAAGGGACGGGCGTCCGGTCGCCGCTGGTGCCACTCGAGGATCTGCCGACAGGCGCGCTCCTGGACCCAGCGGCCGATCGGCTCGATCAGGCCGCTGTCCTCGGCGATCGAAACGAACTCGGCCGGGTCGAGCAGGCCGCGGCTCGGGTGCTGCCAGCGGACCAGGGCCTCGAGGCCGGTGATCTCGCCGGTCTTGAGCTGGACCACCGGCTGGTAATGGAGGGCGAGCTCGTCACGGTCGAGCGCGTGCCGCAGCTCCCGTTCGACCTCGAGCCGGCGCATCGCGTTCGCCCGCATCGCGGCGTCGAAGAGGACGCAGCGGGCGCGGCCGCCCTCCTTGGCCCGGTACATCGCCGCGTCGGCGTCGCGGATCAGCAGCTCGGCGCTGGCGCCCCGCTGGTTGGCCGGGCGGGCGACGGCGACGCCGATGCTGGCGGTGACGAAGTGCTCGACCCCGTCGATCGAGAAGGGCTGGGCGAAGGCGGCGGCAACGCGGTCGGCGATCGCGACGGCCTCCTCTTCGTCGGCCAGGCGGTCGACCAGGATCCCGAACTCGTCGCCGCCGAAGCGGGCGACGACGTCGCCCGGCCGCAGGTGGGCACGCAGGCGCGGCGCCACCGCCCGCAGCAGCGCGTCGCCGGCGTGGTGGCCGAGGCTGTCGTTGATCAGCTTGAAGTGGTCGAGGTCGAGGAAGAGGATCCCGATCGGCGAACCGGAGACCGCGGCGCGCTTGA
>Ga0190271_10002577_pt1 | contig 11056 bp, 14 predicted proteins | sample Popmic356T_FD_133747 | JGI IMG/M metagenome (GOLD analysis project Ga0190271, IMG submission 133747) | Populus adjacent soil microbial communities from riparian zone of Weber River, Utah, USA - 356 T | ecosystem: Environmental > Terrestrial > Soil > Riparian zone | place: USA: Utah | collected...
AATTGGCGATCTTGATCACCGTGTTGCCGGGGCCGTGCTTCTGCACCAGCGAATAGAGCGCGGCGGCGTTGGACGGGTGCAGCCTGACGCAGCCATGCGAGGCGGGGCGCCCGAGATGCTTGATCTCGTAAGAGCCGTGAATGGCGTAGCCGCGCAGGAAGAAGATCGAATGCGGCATCGGCGAGCCGTCGTAAATGGTCGAGCGATGATAGCGAACCAGTGCGGTCGGCTTGAAGCTGCCAACCGGAGTACGATAGCCCGGACGCGCGGTCGATACTCGCCAAGTGTAGCGCGGCGCGCCGTTGACATAGACGTCCATGCGCTGGGTGGACAACGTAATCTTGGCGACGATTTGGGCTCGAGCGACGGCTGGGTAGGCGAGCGTCAGGCCGAGCAAGACGGCCGAAAGGATGGTGCGCCGCATCTTCGTTCTCCCTCAGAGCAGGCGGGCCTCCCCCGCAGGCGGTCCGCTGATCGTGGCGATGTCGGGAACACGAGCGGCCCGATCTAGAGTCAAGCCTAGCGGCAGGCGACTGAACAGGACCTGAATGATCCGGACATTTCCGCTTTCTGTCTCCCGCGCGCGGTATTGCCGGAGCGGCAAATGCTCCAATTCCGGCTACCATTTGTGCTAGGCTGCGGGACTAGGGACCCCTCGGGGAAGGTTCGAGCACCGATGCGAAGGCTGATCTTGGGCCTAGCGCTGGTATTGCTTTGCGGCGTGGCGCCGGCCGAAGCAGGCTCGTCGGTCCGGGGAGCGGCGATGCAAGCCGGGACGGCACCGGCAAAGCCGGCCAAGAAGCCGGCGCAAAAATCCGCCGTCAAAAAGCCCCCGGCCAAGCCGAGCCCGGTCGCCAAGGCGGTGTTCGGGGCGGCAACCGCGCCCGCGCCGCTGGCAGCGCGATCGATCGGCGGCTATGCCAAAGGTTGCCTCGCCGGCGGCACCGCGCTCCCGATCAACGGCCCCAACTGGCAGGTGATGCGGCTCTCCCGCAACCGCAATTGGGGCAATCCACGGCTGATCGACTATCTGGAACGGCTGGCAAGCGATTCCCGGGCGCATGACGGCTGGCCCGGGCTCCTGGTCGGCGACATGTCGCAGCCACGGGGCGGGCCGATGCTGACTGGCCATACCAGCCACCAGATCGGCCTCGATGCCGATATCTGGCTAACGCCGATGCCCGACCGCATCCTCACCCCGCAAGAGCGGGAGAACATGACCGCGGTGTCGATGCTGAAGGATCCGTTCAGCGTGGATCCGGCGGTGTTCACGCTCCAGCACGTGAAGCTAATCAAGCGGGCCGCCTCGTACCCTCAGCTGGCGCGCATCTTCGTGCATCCGGCCATCAAGAAGTCGCTATGCGAGCAGGCGCCCAGAGCCGGCAAGGACCGCAGCTGGCTCGGCAAGGTCAGGCCGTGGTGGAACCATCACTATCATTTCCATGTGCGGCTGACCTGCCCGCCCGGTTCAGAAGGTTGCGAAAGTCAGCCACCGGTGAAAGGCGACGACGGGTGCGGCCAGGAACTGAAGGATTGGTACGCGATGCTCAAGAAGTCCGCGGTCTGGCAAGCAGAGCAGCAGGTGAAGCCGGACACTAAACCGGCCCCGAGCAGGTCTCCGTTGAGGCTTGCCGATCTGCCAACGGAATGCGGTACGGTGCTCACCGCGGGCGGCTTCGAGCCGCCGCAAACGAGCGAGGACTCCCCTCTGCCCCCGGTCGTGATGCAAGTAATGGCGAGCAAGGAGGCGGGGCCGGGCGTGCCGATCCTGACCGCCGCTCAGCTCAGGGCACTGGCCGGAGGCGAGAACCCCGCCGGCGACGGCGTGCCGCTGCCTGACCGCAACCCGATCCGCTGACGCGCTTCACCTTGGACCCGGCATCGGGCAGTATGGCGGCCATGCAGGAGCGACGGCACGAGCCGGTAGAGACGCAGCGGAACGTCTATGGCGAACCGCTCAAAAGCTGTTCGGAGCGACCGCTGACCGGCTTCTTCCGCACCGGATGCTGCCACACCGGCCCGGAGGATATCGGCATGCACACAGTCTGCATCGAGGTGTCGGCGGAGTTCCTCGCCTTCTCCAAGTCGCGTGGAAACGATCTATCCACGCCGCAGCCCGATTTCGACTTTCCCGGCCTCGTGCCGGGCGATCGTTGGTGCTTGTGCGCCGCGCGCTGGCGCGAAGCGCTCGAAGCGGGCGCTGCGCCGCGCGTTATTCTCGCTGCGACGCATGAGGCAACGCTGGAGATCGTCGAGCTCAAGGATTTGAAGCGTTACGCGATCGACCTTGCCTGACCCCTGATGGCGAAGAAGAAGCAGCCTGAGAGCAAGAAGCCCGAGTCACCGGCACAAATGCGTGCGCGGCGAAAGCGGCAGATTTTCGCCGAGGGTCACAAGCGCAAATTTTTGGTGGTCGTCGACGAGACGCCGGAATGCGAGAGTGCGCTCGCCTTTGCCGCGAGCCGGGCGCAGCGGACGGAAGGCCAGCTGGCGCTGCTTTACGTGATCGAGCCTGGCACCGATCTGTGGCTCGGGGTCGAGGAGGTTGCGCGCGAAGAGGGGCACAACAAGGCGAAGGCGGTGTTCCGCCTGTTCGGGCGCAAGCTGAAGGCGATGGGCTTCGACGAGCTCGTGCCCGAGGAGATCGTGCGCGAAGGCGACAAGGCCGACGAGATCACCAAGCTGATCGAGGAGGACGAGGATATCGGCGTGCTGGTGCTCGGCGCCTCCAAGGACCCGTCGGGCCCGGGCCCTCTGGTCTCGACGTTGGCCGGTGGCCGGCACGCCGGCATCTTCCCCGTACCAATCACCGTGGTCCCGGGCCACCTCGCCATCGAGGAGATTCTGGCGCTCGCCTAAGCGCGCGGGGAAAGCCGCCTTGACTTTGGGCCCCCCGAGGCCAAGTATGGACTAGAATAATTCTAAGCTACAGCGCGACCGGCAATGGGCCTCGCGCGTTATCGTTGAACGAGGCGCAGATGTTCATCCAGACCGAAGCCACGCCGAATCCCGCGACCCTGAAGTTCATTCCGGGCCGGCCGGTGCTTGACCAAGGCACGCTCGAATTCCTCGATCCTAACGAGAGCAAGGCGTCGCCCTTGGCCTCCCGCCTGTTCGAGATCGATGGCGTCAAGGGGGTGTTCTTCGGCACCGACTTCATCAGCGTGACCAAGGGCGAAGGTCAGTGGGAGCACCTGAAGCCCGCCATCCTCGGCGCAATCATGGAGCACTACCTCTCCGGCGAGGCAGTGACCGAAGGCGAGCCGACGGGATCGGAGAGTTCCGAGGGCGGCGAGTTCTACGCGCCCGAGGACGAGGAGATCGTCAAGACCATCAAGGAGCTGCTCGAGACGCGCGTTCGGCCTGCCGTGGCGCAGGACGGCGGCGACATCACCTTCCAGGGCTTCCGCGAGGGCGTGGTATTCCTGCATATGCGCGGCGCCTGCTCGGGCTGCCCGAGTTCGACCGCAACCTTGCGGCATGGCATCGAGAACCTGCTCCGGCACTTCATCCCCGAAGTGCAAGAAGTGCGGCCGGTGTGACGGGCAAGCTCCCAGAGCCCTGCCTCGATCAGCTGTTTCGCGACGCGCGCACCCACAATGCCTGGCGCGACAAGGACATTCCCGATTCGCTGGTGCATGAGCTGATCGACCTGATGAAGCTTGGGCCGACAAGCGCCAATTGCAGCCCGGCGCGGTTCGTGTTCGTGAAGTCGCGCGAGGCAAAAAAGCGGCTGAGGCCGCTACTCTCCGAGGGCAACCGCGACAAGACCATGCAGGCGCCGGTCTGCGCCATCATCGGCTACGACCTCGACTTCTATCAGCATTTGCCCAAGCTGTTCCCGCATACCGATGCCAAGAGCTGGTTCGAGGGCAACGCGAAGAAGATCCAAGAGACCGCCTTCCGCAACGGCACCTTGCAAGGCGCCTATTTGATCCTGGCGGCGCGGGCGCTCGGGCTTGATACCGGCCCGATGTCGGGCTTCGACAACAAGGGCATCGACGCCGATTTCTTCGCCGGCACCAATATCAAATCCAACTTCCTGTGCAGCCTCGGCTACGGCGACGCGAGCGTGCTGTTCCCCCGCTCGCCGCGTTTCAGCTTCGACGAGATGGCGCGGATCGTTTAAGACGCTCCGATGAAGATCCTCGCGCTCGACACCAGCATGGGCGCCTGCTCAGCTGCGGTGCTGAGCGGCAAAGAACTTTTCGCCCGGCAGGAAGCGATGGAGCGCGGCCATGCCGAGGCCTTCATGCCGATGGTGGCGGAGGTACTGGCAGAGGCTGAGATCAGGCCCGCGGCGCTCGACGTGATCGCCGCGACCACCGGGCCCGGCAGTTTCACCGGCGTGCGCATCGCTATTGCCGCGGCGCGCGGTCTGGCGCTGGTGACAGGCGCCAAGCTATTCGGCATCGACAGCCTCAGCGTGATGGCGAAGACGGCGCTCGCGGAAGGTCTCGCACCCGGCGGACCTTACGCCGTTGCCGTCGATGCCAGGCGCGGCATGCTCTATCTCGGGCTGTTCGATGCGGCGGGAGAGAGGCGCGAAGGCCCGTTGCTGATCGCGCCCGACGATGCTGCCATGGCGCTGCCACGCGAGCTGCATGTCGCGGTCGGCAGCGGCGCAACCCTTCTCGCCGAAGCCGGAGCGCTGCGCGGGCGCGATATCGAGGCGAAGCTGCCGGAGCTTCAGCCGAGTGCCGCATCCCTCGCCGAGATCGCGTTTGCCGGCGGCGAGACCGTGCCGACGCTCAAGCCGCTCTATCTCCGGCCGCCCGACGCCAAACCGCAGGCACAAGCGGTGGCTCGAAGCTGATGCCGGTCGAGATTGCCGTCACGCGCGCCGGACCGTTCGACGTTTCGTCAATGGCCGCAATCCACCGAAGCTGCTTCGCGCGCGCCTGGGACGAGGCGGCGATGACGCAGTTCCTGGCAAGCCCGGAGGCGCTTTGCCTGGTCGGCTCGGTGGCCGACAGTTCAGGCGGAATGGTGGGAGGTCTCCTGATTGCGCGGAAAGCAGCCGACGAAGCGGAGGTCCTTACTCTGTGCGTGGCGCCTGCCTGCCGCAATTCGGGTCTCGGTCGTGCGCTGTTAGACGCGGCGGTCGCGGCGCTGCGCGCCGCGGGCGCAAAGCGGTTGTTTCTTGAAGTCGAGGACGGCAACGAGGCCGCGCTCAAGCTCTATCGTTCGTTCGGCGCCATCCCCGTCGGCAAGCGCGACGGCTATTATGAGCATGGTGCGGACGCGGCGATCTTCAGCCTTGCCCTTTGAGGCGCTGCCGCCGATGATGACGCGGCGCTAGCAAGAGACCGGACGGCAAGGCATCGATCCATGCCCAAGATTGCCAAAGCGGAAAGCAGGCTAGAGCGTCTCTGCGCCGAGCGGGGCATGCGTATGACAGGCCAACGGCGGACCATCGCCAAGGTGCTGTCCGACGCCGAGGACCATCCCGACGTCGAGGAGGTCTACCGGCGCGCCAGCGCGCGCGATCCGCGCATTTCGCTGTCGACCGTGTATCGCACCGTGCGCCTGTTCGAGGGCGCCGGCATTCTCGACCGGCACGAATTCGGCGACGGCCGCGCCCGCTATGAGCCAGCCGGACATGGCCACCACGACCATCTCATCAACGTCAAGACCGGCGAGGTGATCGAGTTCCGCAACGAGCAGATCGAGAAGCTGCAGAAGGCGGTGGCACGCGAGCTCGGCTTCCGGCTGATCGGCCACCGGCTCGAGTTGTTCGGACAGCCGCTTAAGAAGGACCGATAGGCAAAGTCACGGTTTGCACCGGGGAATACCTGGTGGTTTGACTCTTACGCCGCCCCGCGCCAACGTTGGGGGGCGGCAAACGCCAACAATAAGGGGGATGGCGCGATGGTGAGACGGACTCTTCTTGCGCTTACGGTCTCGATGGTGAGTTGGACGGCGCATGCCGAGCATGCCATCGCACCAGAAGCGAAGCTTGTTCCGGCGGTAACGCGGGAGGTCTGCACGGAGTCGGTTTGGGGCTTCGACACAATCCGTACCGATTGCCGGGTCGAGGTCCGTGCGGCGCCGCAGCCTAATCCCGCGCTCAAAGGCATCTGCACGATCTATTACGGGCAACGGACCTGCCATTGACGGCCGAGCGGCATAAGGCCAATCCGAAAGTCGTGACGTAGAATGCGACGCCTGCGCGCCTTCCTGGTGCTGGCGGCCTTCTTCGCCTTCACCCTTCCCTTGATGCCGTTGCAACTCTTCCTGCTCAAGACGGGCTCGCGCTATGCCCGCACCTTCCCGCATTGGTATCACCGGCAAGTGTGCAAGATCGTCGGCATCCACCTCAACGTCGAGGGCGATGTCGCCGAAGAGCAGGGCGTGCTGTTGATCTCCAACCACGTCTCCTGGATCGACATCACCGTGCTTTCGGCGGTGGCGCCCGTGTCGTTCGTGGCCAAACAGGAAGTGGCGTTCTGGCCCTTCGTGAGCTGGCTGGCCAAGCTGCAGCGCTCGGTGTTCGTGGACCGCAATCGGCGGAACGAGGTCGGCGACAAGGCGAACGAGATCCTGGAGCGGCTCGCCGGCGGCGACCATATCGTGCTGTTCGCCGAAGGTACCTCGAGCGAAGGCAACAGCGTGGTTCCGTTCAAGACCGCTTTGTTCGCGGCGGCGAAGCCCGCGGGCGGAACGCCCATGGGGGCGAAGGTGTCGGTGCAGACCTTGGCGCTGACCTATCCCAAGATCTACGGGCTGCCGCTGTGCCGCCGCGGGCGGCACGTGATCGCCTGGTATGGCGACATGGACCTGGCGAGCCACGCCTGGCGGCTGTTGGGGCTTGGGCCGATCGATGCGCATATCCGCATCGGGCCGCCGGTTCCGCTCGACGACTTCCCCGACCGCAAGGCGCTCGCCCGCTATGCCGAGGACAAGGTGCGCAAGGACGTAGTCGCGTTGTTGCGCGGACCGCCGGCCTAGGGTGGGCAACGGTCTTGCCGCTGCCCACCTCGCGGCAGTGTTACATCGCCCGCCTGAGCCGGATGGTGTCGAGCACGGTTGCGGGCGCGAAATTCCCGTTCGGCAGTTGGCGGATCAAGCCGGCCTTGACCACGTTGAGCAACGTGGCATGCACGCCGCGATCGGCCGTGTCGGCATCGGCGAAGTAGCCTTCTTGCAGCGAAAAGCGCCTGAGGTCGTCACGCGACATGGCGCCGGCCTCGTTCAGCTTGCGGATAAGAAAATCCGCAAGCTGCGCCGGCGGCTGGGCAACAGCTTGCGCCGGATGCGCCGCATGTTGGGCGGAAGGAGACGGCGCGTGTTGCGCGACCGGTTGCGGCGTATGTTGGGGCGCGTGTTGCGCAGCCTGTTGCGGCGCGTGGCGGGCGACATGGTGGACAGGCTCGCGCACAGGCGCGCTATGCGCGACTGGCGCAGGCTCGACCCGCCGAAGCTCAAGCTCCAGCAGGCGGTTCACCGCCTCGAGTTCGGTTTTTAGGTCCTCGAGCCTGGAGTCGTGCTCCCGCTTGAGTTGCTCGATGAGTTGGTCGAATTGAGCCTCATGGGCGTTGATCTGCTCTTCAAGCAGACCGGCCCGGTCTTGCAGGTCCCCGCGAATATCACGCATTGCTTGCCCCTCGTTCTTGGTGTTGCTCCAATCACCGAGCGGGCTGGCAGGTTCACGCAAGACCAGACGAACTCTGCCGGCCACCGCGCCCGGCAAGTCACTTTTTCAGGCGTCCGGCAAGCCTCCTCGGCCGGACTCCAAGCGCGCATATTAACCATTGGCGGGGGCGCTGTCTCGTTTCACCAATTTGGGCAGCAACTCCGAGCATTTAGAGCCGCCGTTGACGGGTGCCGACGGCGTCGTCTTGCCTCCGACGCGCTTATCTCGAAGACAAGCCCAAGTTCTCTGCTGAACAAAAAAAATCGAGCCCGGTTGCGCCTGCCCATCATCTTTGCAAATGGTGGACGCTTGGCCTTCCGCTCTACCCCTTTCGTCTTGCGGGGACCCGTCTCGGCTTCGCCATCTCGGGGAGAAATGCTGCGAGTAGACCGATCGCCGGCAGGAAGGCGCAAACGTGATAGACGAACTCGATGGACGTCCGGTCGGCGAGCCAGCCGAGAAACGCCGCGCCGATGCCGGCGACGCCGAAGGCCAGCCCGAAGAACAGGCCCGCGACCATGCCGACGCGGCCGGGGAGTAGCGACTGCGCATAGACGATGATGGCCGGGTGCGCAGAAGCCAGGATCAAGCCGATGATAACGCTCAGGACGGCGGTCCAGAACAGGCCGACATATGGCAGCGCCAGCGTGAAGGGCAGCACGCCCAAGATCGACCACCAGATCACGCGGCGCGTGCCGATGCGGTCGCCGATCGGACCGCCGATCACCGTGCCCGCCGCGACCGCGCCGAGGAACAGGAATAGGTAAAGCTGCGCGCTCTGCACCGACAGATCGAAAGTGTGGATCAGGTAGAAGATGTAGAAGCTAGTGATGCTGACCAGATAGAAATGCTTCGAGAAGGTGAGGGCCATCAGGATGGCGACGGAGCGTCTCACCTCGGCCTTCGACAATTCGGCAATCGCCTCCCGTTCGCTCTCCGGCGCCTTGTCGTTCAGCTTCAGCGCCTTGCCGTACCAGCCGCCGATCCCGGCGAGCATGTCCTTTCCGACCAGCGCCACCACCGAGAACCAGGCGATGCTTGCCTGACCGAAGGGCAGCACGATGAAGGCCGCAAGCAGCGGCCCGAGCGCGGTGCCGAAATTGCCGCCGACTTGGAACACCGATTGCGCCATGCCGTGACGGCCGCCCGAGGCGAGTCGCGCAACGCGCGACGATTCCGGGTGGAATACCGAGGACCCCATGCCGATCAACCCAGCCGCGACCAGTACGAGCCCATAGCTAGTGGCGAAGGCGATAAGGACCAGGCCGAGCAGCGAAGACCCCATGCCGAGCACCAGCGAATACGGCGTGGGATGACGGTCGGTAAAATAACCGACGACAGGCTGGAGCACCGAGGCGGTGAACTGGAAGGTGAAGGTGATCAGCCCGATCTGGCGGAAGTCGAGGTTCAGATTGTGCTTTAGCATGGGATAGATCGCCATGATCAGCGACTGGATCACGTCGTTCAGCATGTGGCAGACGCTGATGGCGGTGAGCACCGCGACCGCGGTCTTTGGCGCGCCGGTGGAGGGCGCGGTGCCTTTGGATCTTGACGCCATGATAGGAGCCTGGGCGTTAGGAGGTCGAACGGGCAGAATTGCGCCAAAGCCTGCCCCAACCGCAAGAGGTCATTTCTGCGCGGTACGGTCGCGCCGGAAGGAGCCATGCAGCTTTCCCTTGTCCTTGAGCTTCTGGTCTTGATCACCGTTGCCAATGGCGTGCCCGTGATCGCCAAGACGCTGCTCGGCACGCGATGGGACCGCTCGCTCGACGGCGGCGCGACGTGGTTCGATGGACGCCCATGGTTCGGGCCGTCCAAGACCATTCGCGGCTTCGTGCTGTCCCTGCTGGTGACGCCGCTGGTCGCGGCGCTGATGGGCCTGCCGTGGGCGCTCGGCCTGCTGGTGGCATGCGGGACTATGCTGGGTGACCTCATCTCCAGCTTCATCAAGCGGAGATTGGGGCGTGCCCCAAGCAGCATGGCGCTCGGGCTCGATCAGATTCCGGAATCGCTATTGCCATTTCTGCTCAGCCGGCTGCTGGTCCCGGTGAGCCTGGTCGAAATCCTCGCCGGCGTAGCGATCTTTTGCGTGGCGGCGCCGCTCGTCTCGCGGCTCTTCTTCCGCCTGGGACTGCGCGATCAGCCTTATTGAGGGGTGCCTATTTCGGTCGCGACAAGTGGTGCAGGGTGATCTCCGGCGGGCAATTGAAGCGCACCGGCACGATGGAGACACCGGCGCCGGTCGAGGTGTAGCCGACCATCTCATGGTGCCTCCAAGCGCCTTGACCCATCGAGCGCGGCAGGACCGCATCCAAAGTGATCGGGATGCGGCCGGGGAGGGAGATTTGCCCGCCATGAGTATGGCCGCTCAACAGCACATTGAAGTCGGCGTGGGCCGCCTGGCGGTAGATCTCCGGCGTGTGCGAGATCAGGATCGAAAACTCGTCATGCGGAATGTCGCCGGCCGCTTTCTCGATATTATCGACCCGGTAGAAATGAGCGTCGTCGATGCCGGCGACATGGATGCGCTCCCCTCCCCGTTCGATCGTCTCGTTCTCGTTGAGGAGGATCTTGATGCCCATCTCCTCGAGGCCGGGGACGAGGCAGATGGTGTCGTGGTTGCCGAGCACGCCGTAGATCGCGCCGTCGAGCGCAGCCCGAATTTTCGCCATGCCGGCAAGCGTCGCGGCATAGGGGCCATAGGTCATGCCGCGGTAATCGCCGGTGAGAACGCAAAGGTCGTAGCGAAGCCCCGTCACCAGCTCGATCACGCGCTGCATCGCGGCTTCGCTCATGTCGACATGGAGATCGCTAAGCTGCAGGATGGTGTAGCCGTCGAACGCCAGCGGCAGATGCGGCGAGACGATGCGGTTGTGCCTCAGCTCGACCTTCGCCGCGTTGCTCGCGCCGCGCCAATAGAGACCCGACCCCATCAGCACGGCGCGGATCAAGGCATGCGACAAAGTGAGGTTCTCGAGGTGAAAGAAAGTGATGCCCTGGCCGAAGATTTGCGCCTCGTGGTCCTTCTCGATGCCAAGCCGCTGGCGCGCATAGCGGCGCCCGAGGCGCTGCTCCAGAACGGCAAGGACGTCTACTTCGGGCATGATGGGTGTCGCGATGTTCCTGGGTCGGCAGAGTTGGGCCAAACGCACCCAGAAGGGCAATAGCCGATTTCAAGGCAATTCGCCGCGCCGTTGAAATCCGCTTGGCCCGGATGGAAGAAACCCAGGCTGTTTTGGGACGAGATCCCTGCATTTGTCCGTTGGCGGTCTTGCCGATCTCTGCCACACGACTGGCATGAGATCCGTCCTGATGGCCACGCTTTTCGCCGCCTCGATTGGCGCCGGCCCGCTTCTCGCCGCCGAGGATGCGCAAGTTCCGAAACGCAAGCCGGGCCTGTGGGAGATCGTTACCGTGGCC
>Ga0190271_10002578_pt1 | contig 11056 bp, 12 predicted proteins | sample Popmic356T_FD_133747 | JGI IMG/M metagenome (GOLD analysis project Ga0190271, IMG submission 133747) | Populus adjacent soil microbial communities from riparian zone of Weber River, Utah, USA - 356 T | ecosystem: Environmental > Terrestrial > Soil > Riparian zone | place: USA: Utah | collected...
ACCAGGGCACGTCGCCGGTGTCGCGCTCGCCCAGCACGACCAGCTGCCTGCCGCGCTCGAGCAGCCTCCCGAGCGTGGGCAGCGGCTTGTCGCGCCGCAGCCGGGCCACGCGGTCCAGCAGGCCGGCGCGCTTGAACTGCAGCTCGACCGCCCAGGCCGGAACGCTCGGCTCGAGCATGAGGATGAGGATCTCGCCCGGATGCTCGTCGAGCCAGTCCCGGTACAGCTCGAGCGCGGCCGACATCTTGGTCGCGCCGAGCTCGCACAGCGAGTGGCAGAGCCAGACCTGGCGGGGACCGCTCAGGCTCCCGGCGCCCACCCGGCCGGCCAGCCGCTCGGCCGTGCGCACGGCCTCGGGCCCCAGCGCCGTCGCGACCCGGTTCCGGCTGACGCCCTCGGCCTCCAGGTCGGTCCGCACGCGGTTGCCCGCCGTGGGGACGCCCCAGTGCGGGTCGAGCAGGAACAGGCGGATGCCGTCGTCGAGCTGCGACTCGATCGAGCGGCGCTGGTTGGCGAACAACCAGCCGGGCTCTTCGGCCGCGGACATCGAGTTGTGCGTGCCCGGGAAGGCCACCTCGTTCAGGCGGCGCTGGCAAAGCTCCGGCGCCCCGTTGCAGGTGTCCGGGCGCTCGGCGGCCCCGCTCGCGCCGGCGGGGCCGTCCTCTCCGTCGCTGAGGATGACCGCCGCAGCGACGCCTCCGGCGAGCAGCAGGGCGAGGGCGGCGGCGACCACGGGACCCGGAAGCGCCCCGCCGGTCGGCGCGCCGCCCGATCGCGAGCCGGCAGTGACGACGCCGCGCCCGGCTGCGCTCCGGCCCGGCCGGGAGTCCCCGGTGACGACGCCGCGGCGGGCGGCCCGGCGGTCAGGCACGGGTCCAGCGACCGCGCCGATCAGGTCCGCCGAACCCCAGGCGACCAGCACCGCTCCGAGGACGAACCCCGCGGCTTGGACCACGTCCGAGTCGGCAGTGACCACGAGCGCTCCGGCCGCCAGCAGGCCGATGCCGCGCAGTCCCCGGACCGTGCGCCCGCGCGGGGTGGCTGACAGCGAGCGCGCCGTGGCGCCGAGCGGTGCCAGCACCCGCCCGGCCCGCGGCGACACGAGGAGGGCGATCCCGACCGCGACGATGGCCGTGGCGACGGCGGCCGTGCGGAGCGGTCCGAGGAGGGCGTCCCAGGCGTCGTCGATCGCCTCGTTCGCCTGACCGAGGGTGAGCCCTTCCACGCGGCGGGTGGCGTCGGGCTCGGCAAGCGCGAGGACGAGCAGCACGAGGCCGGCCGCCGCGGCCACCGCGAGCGGCGCGCGCCGCAGGGCGAGGCCGCGGTTGTCCGAGAGCACGACCGCGGCGCCGAGCAGCGCGACGCCGAGCAGCGGGAGGACGATCGCCAGGAAGCGGACCTGCTCGGCGAGCTCGATGGTGTCCGCGGCGAAATCGCGCCGGTCGAGGGTGGCGAGCGGCGCCTCGAGCCGCTCGGGGAGGTCCTCGGCGAGCTCCGGGTCGACGCTGCGGACCGCGGGGACGATCAGCTCCGCGGCGTCGGCGATGTCCACGGCGACCGTGGGCTCCTCCTCGTCGAACAGCACCCGGTGGGCGTTGATCGCGGCGGCGCGGACGAGCCCTTCGAAGGCGGGCGTGTCGATCGCGCCGCGCGCGGCGCTCTCGAGCAGCGGGCGAGCGGACAGGAGGTCGGGCTCGACCTCGATCGCTGCGCCGACGATCCGGTCCGCGAGGGCGGACCGCACTTGGGGGTCGCGGACCGCCTCGACCGCGCGATCCGCGAAGCCGTCCTCGTCGAGCAGCTCGACGCGCAGGTAGAGGAGGATCGCGCCGGCGGCGAGCGCGAGGATGGAGAGCGCGGCGCACAGGCCGGCCACGACGCGGCGTCCGGATAGGGGGGAGCGGCGCATCCGCGAAGGAACGCTAGCCCGCGTCTCCGCCCTGCGCCCGACTGCGCCGGCTGTGCGAAGCCTTGATCGCCGGCCCGCGGTGCGGCGCCGCCGGCGCTGCTGTCGCGCGGCGGCGCGCACCAGGCGGCCCTCGGAGGCGTCTTCGTCGCCTACCCTGAGGTCGCGTGGGCACTGCGGTTCTGGCTCGCCGGCGTCTCTCCGTCTCGCCCTGGACGGTCGCGCCCAGCGCGGTCGCCCTCGCCTTCGGCGTGCTGTACCTCGTGCTCGAGCCGCGTCCGGGCGATCTTGCGGTGCACGTCTTCCGCGCCGAGCTGTTCGGGCGCGAGGGATTCACGATCTGGAACGGGCACTGGTACGGCGGCCACCACACGCCCGCCTACAGCGTGCTGTCGGGACCGCTCTCATGGCTGCTCGGACCGCGGCTCGTGCTGGTGTTGTCGTGCGTGGCCTGCGCGGCGCTCTTCGAGCAGCTGGCCCGCGGCCACTTCGGAGCGGAGCGGGCGCGGTTGGGGGCGCTCTGGCTGGGCGCGGGCACGGTCACGCTGCTGGCGACGAGCCGGCTGCCATTCGCGCTCGGGACCGCGTTCGGGCTGGCGGCCGCGCTGGCGCTGCAGCGCGGCCGGCCGCGACTGGCGACGGGGCTCGCCTTCCTCTGCCCGCTGGCGAGCCCGGTGGCGGGGCTCTTCACCGCGATGGCCGGGCTGGCGTACGCCCTCTCCGCTCGGGACCGCCGCCTCGCCGGTACGGCCGTCGCCCTCGCCGCGCTCGCCCCGGCCCTCTTCCTCTCGGCCGCCTTCCCCGAGGGCAGCTGGGCGCCCTTCCCGTTCAGTGCCTACCTGCCGATCCCGCTGTTCTGCGCGGCCTGCCTCCTCGTGCTCCCGCCCGAGGAGCGGGCGCTCCGGGCGGGCGCGGTGCTCTACGCGGTCGGGGCCACCCTCGCGGTGGTCTTCGAGACGCCCATGGGGGGTACCGCCTCGCGGCTCGGCATGCTGTTCGGCGGACCGGTCCTGCTGTGCGCCGCCTGGGACCGCCTACGCCGCCCTTCGCTTCCCCTGCTCGCGGTGGCCCTCGCCGGCTTCGGCCTCCTCGCCTACTGGCAGTGGACCTCCGCGGTCCGCGACATCGACAAGGCGATTCACGACCCCGCCGCCGAGTCGGGCTACTTCGATCCGCTCCGCGCCTACCTCGCGACGCTGCCCGACCAGCGCCGCATCGAGATCCCCTTCACGAGCAGCCGCTGGGAGAACGCCGAGGTGGCGCCGCTCGCCCCCCTGGCGCGGGGCTGGCAGCGCCAGCTCGACACCGGGCGCAACCCGGTCTTCTACCGCGGCGACCTCAACCGCCTGACCTACGCGAGCTGGCTGGCCGAGAACGCGGTGCGCTACGTGGCGCTGCCGAGCGCGAAGCCCGACCGCAGCTCGTACGCCGAGCGCGCGCTGATCGAGGACGGGTTGCCGTACCTGCGGCTGCGCTGGCGCTCGAGGGAGTGGCGCGTGTACGAGGTGCTGTTGCCCGCCCCGATGGTGATCTCGCAGGGGCGGGCGAACCTCGTGCTGGAGCAGCTCGGGTCGGACGAGCTGCTGCTTGACGTGAAGCGGCCCGGGGAGGCCCTCGTGCGGGTGCGGTGGACGCCGTACTGGTTCGCCGCCGGCGGCTGCGTGGAGAAGGCCGGCAAGTGGACGAGGGTGATCGCGGACGAGCCCGGGTTCATGCGGATGTCGACCCGGTTCGCGCCGGAGCGGATCGTGCAGCACGGCCGCCGCTGCGACGACGGCTGATCCGGTGCTCGACGACGCCCTCGACCCGCTGGCATGCCCGCACTGCGCGGGGCCGCTGTCGCGACACGGCGGGATCGTCATGTGCCCGAACGGCCACGCGTTCGACGTGGCCCGAAGCGGTTACCTGAGCCTGCTGCCGGGCGACGCCCACACGGGAAGCGCGGACACTCCGGAGATGGTGGCCGCGCGCGAGGCGTTCCTCGGGGCGGGGCACTTCGAGCCGCTCGCCGAGGCGCTCGCGTCGGAAGCGGAGCGCGCGCTCGGCGGCGAAGCCCGGGTGCTTCGCGGTGAAGCGGAGCGGGCGCTCGGCGCCGCGGCGGAGCGGTCTCCGGGTCACGTGGCCGACCCGGCGGCCCACGCGCCCGGCTGCGTCCTCGACCTCGGCGCCGGCACCGGCTGGTACCTCGCCTGGGTCTTGGACCGGCTTCCCGGCCGCACGGGCCTCGCCCTCGACCTCTCGAAGCACGCGCTTCGGCGCGCGGCTCGCGCGCACGTGCGCATCGCCGCCGTGGCCTGCGATGCCTGGCAACCGCTTCCGGCGCGCGACGACGTCGCCGCCCTCGTCCTCAGCGTCTTCGCACCTCGCAACGGGCCCGAGATCGCCCGCGTGCTCCGGCCGGGCGGTGCGCTGCTCGTCGTCACGCCCACCGGCCGGCATCTCGCCGAGCTCGTCGAGCGGCTCGGTCTCCTCACCGTCGACGAGCGCAAGGACGAGCGCCTCGCCGCGTCGCTCGATGCCCACCTCGCTCTCGAGCGCCGCACCGAGCACGAGTGGTCCCTCGACCTCACCCCGGGCGACGTCGCCAACGCCGTTGCCATGGGCCCAAGCGCGCGCCACGCCACGCGCGCGGAGGAGGCCGCCACCGCGCCCACGACCCGCACCGGGTCAACCCCCGTCACCGCTTCCGTCACGATCTCGACCTACCGTGCCGGCCCCGGGTAAGAACCCCCGAATGAGGTGGGTCCTCATATGCCTCGCGGCGCTCGCGGCGGGCTTCGCCGCCTGCAGCAACGATCCAGGTGCGGCAGACGAGCCGAGCGGCGCCGAGCAGCAGCCGCCGCCACAGGAGCAGCCGGCCCCGCGCCCCGGCGCCGCCATCCCGCGCGAGCCACAGGCGCTCGCCGCACGCCTGGCCGACACCCACGCCGCCCTGGCCGGCGCCATCGGCCGCTGGCGCACCGAGGGCGACCTCGGCACCCACCCGCCGCCCCGCGAGGTGACGCTATGGGCCCTCCACCAGCAGCGCATCCACCTGCTCCTCACGAGCCGCGGGCAGCTCGCCGAGCGGGTGCTCGAGCACCTGCCGGCACAGCCCGCCACCCACCTGCGCGCCACCTTCCGCTCCCGTCGCGGCCTCGGCAAGATCACCCCGCCCACGCCCGGCCGCTACCGCACCGGCCCGCCCGAGCCGCCGCGCAGGCTGCTCGCCCACTACCGCAAGGCGCAGCACCGCTTCGGCGTGCAGTGGCCCGTGCTCGCCGCCGTCAACTTCGTCGAGTCGGCCTTCGGCCGCATGCGCAACTCGAGCGCCGCCGGCGCCCAGGGCCCGATGCAGTTCATCCCCTCCACCTGGGACGCCTACGGCATGGGCGGTGACGTGAACGACCCGCACGACGCGATCATGGGCGCCGCCAACTACCTGAGCGCCTCGGGCGCCCCCGGCGACCTCACCGGCGCCCTGTACGCCTACAACCCCTCGGACCTGTACGTCCGCGCAGTGCTCTCCTACGCCGGCCGGATCCGGCGCGACCGCGACGCCTTCCTCTCGTACTACTCCTGGCAGGTCTTCGTGCGCCAGCCGGAGGGCGGCACCCGCCGCATCACCGGGCCTCGACCCTTCTGACCGCGGGCTCGGGCGGCCTTTCTGCTCGGGCACCGGCGGCGCTAGGTCGTCTTGACGACGAACACCGAGCACGGCGCGCGGTGCGTGACGGTGTTCGGGACGCTGCCCAGCACGCGCCGGTGCATGCCCTTGTTGCCGATAACGAGCACGTCCGCCTCGCACGCCTCGGCCAGCTGCACGAGCACCTCGCCGGGCTCGCCCTCGTCGGTGAGCGTGCGGCACTCGACCCCGGAGCGGCGCACCTCCTTCTCGGTGCGTTCGAGGATCTCGCGCAGCCGGGCCGAGGGGCTCGATGCCCACTGGAGCTCCGGGTCGTCGGGGCCGCGCGCGCTCCCGCCCTCCTGGAACACGCCCAGCAGGATCAGCTCCGCCTCGAACCGCCGCGCGATCTCGGTGGCCGCGTTCACCGCCTCGGATGCCGTCTCTGAGCCGTCCGTGCCCACCGCCACTCTCCTCAACATGGCGAGCGAGTATCCCCCGCCGGGGGATGGAAGTCCACCGCTGAGCGAGCACGCCGTCAAGACGCAGGCGATGTGGAACGAGGACGCGCCGAACTGGGTCGAGGGCGGGCGCAGGAAGTGGGCGTCGCCGGCGCCGCTCTGGGGCGCATGGAACATCCCGGAGCAGGAGCTCGGCATCCTCCCCGACGTCCGGGGGCTGGACGTGGTGGATCTCGGCTGTGGCACCGGCTACTGGAGCGCGTGGTTCGCGCGCCTCGGCGCCCGGCCCGTGGGCCTGGACCTCTCCGAGGAGCAGCTCGAGACAGCCCGCGCCTTCCAGCGCGAGCACGGCATCGAGTTCCCCCTGGTCCACGGGAGCGCCGAGGGCACGGGGCTCGACGCCGAGTCCTTCGACCTCGCCTTCTCTGAGTACGGCGCCGCCACCTGGTGCGACCCGTCCCTGTGGATCCCCGAGGCGCACCGGCTGCTCCGCCCGGGCGGGCGGCTGATCTTCCTGCGGGACTCGGCGCTGGCCTCGCTCTGCTACCCGCCGGGCGAGGAGCCCGTGGGCGAGACGCTCATGCGCCCGCAACTTGGGCTCAACCGGATCGACTGGGCGGAGGGGGAGAGCGACTTCCACCTGCCGCACGGACCGATGGTCGCCCTGCTCAGGGAGACGGGCTTCGAGGTGGAGGCGCTGCACGAGCTGTACGCGCCGGAGGGGCCGGACGACGAGGTGCGGTTCTACATGCGCCGCGGCTGGGCGCGGCGCTGGCCGGCCGAGGACCTCTGGATCGCCCGCCGGCCGCCGGCCTAGCGGAGCACGCCCGGAAGCCAGTCCCGCACGGCCGCCGCCAGGGCCGGTAGGTCGTTCTTCAGGCTGTGGTTCCCGGGCAGCGTCACCACCTCGCGCCCCGGGGCGGGCGGCGGCATCCCGAAGGGGTCGCTCTCGCCCTGCACCACGAGCACCGGAACCTCCACGGCGTCGAGCTCGTCCAGGCGGGTCTTCTCCGGGCGGCCGGGCGCGTGCACCGGGAACGCCAGGCACAGCACCGCCACCGCGCTGGTCTCCGCGGCTGTGCGGCAGGCCACCCGGGCGCCGGCCGAGCGGCCGCCGGCCACCAGCGCGAGCCCGTTCAGCTCGCCGTCGCGCAGGTGCTCCACGACGGCGGTCCACGCCGCGTCGAGCTGCTTCGCGGGCGCGGGTGAGCGCCGGCCGGCCACGCGGTACGGCTGCTCGACCTGCGCGACGCTGACACCCGCCTCGAGGGCGGCGCCGGTGGCGGCCTCGAGGTCCTTGGCCGCGAACCCGCCGCCGGCGCCATGGCCGAGCAGCAGCGCGCCGGCCGGCTGTTCGGCCTCGTACAGGTGCGCGAGAGCCGGTCCGTGTGGGGTGTCGATCTCGAGCTTCACCGGCGACCGATGACTTAATCGCATCCACGCAGTCTTACCGGCATGCGATCGATAACGTCGGGGCCGACGCTATGAGCACTCCCTCCACATTGGCGATCGAGGCCACCGGCCTCGTCAAGTCCTTCGGCGAGACCCGAGCGGTCGACGGCGTCGACCTGGCCGTGCGAAGCGGCTCGGTCTACGGCGTCCTCGGCCCCAACGGCGCCGGCAAGACCACAACCATCCGCATGCTGGCGACCCTCCTGCGCCCCGACGCGGGCGAGGCGCGCGTGCTGGGCCACGACATCGTGCGCGACGCCGACGCGGTGCGCAGCGCGGTCAGCCTGACCGGCCAGCTCGCATCGGTCGACGAGGACCTCACGGGGCGCGAGAACCTGATCCTGCTCGGCCGTCTGCTCGGCCTGGGCCGGAGCCGGGCAAAGGACCGCGCCGACGAGCTGCTCGACGCCTTCGGCCTGACCGAGGCCGCCGGCCGCCTCGTCAAGAACTACTCGGGGGGCATGAGGCGGCGTCTCGACATCTCCGCGAGCATCGTCGTCCAGCCGCAGCTGATGTTCCTGGACGAGCCCACGACCGGGCTGGACCCGCGCTCGCGCAACCAGGTCTGGGACATCATCCGCGCGATGCAGGCGGGCGGGACCACGATCCTGCTCTGCACCCAGTACCTCGACGAGGCAGACCAGCTCGCCGACGGGATAGCCGTGATCGACCACGGCAAGGTGATCGCCGAGGGCACGCCGGGCCAGCTGAAGGCCTCGGTCGGCTCGGGCGCGCTGCACGTGCGGCTGCTCGACCCCGATCAGCGGCCGGAGGCCGAGCGGATCCTATCCCGCGAGCTCGGCAGCGTGCACCTCGAGGCGGATCCCGCCGCGCTGTCGGCGTCGTGCGCCGACCCGGACCGGGCGGTCGAGGGGATCGCGGAGCTGTCGCGGTCGGGCATCAGGATCGCCGACTTCTCGCTCGGCCAGCCGAGCCTCGACGAGGTGTTCATGGCGCTCACCGGCCACGCGGCCGACGACCAGTCGCATGAGAACGGAGCGACGCCCGAGGAGGAGCGAGTCGCATGAGCACCCCCACGACCAGGCCACAGACCGCCCCCGACGCCGACGCCGCGGCGGTCGCCAAGGCGCTTGCCACGGGCGAACGGCCTCCGCGCCCCGGGGCCGCATCGGCCGCGCTCACCTTCGGGTGGCGCGGGATGCTGAAGATCAAGCACGTGCCCGAGCAGCTCATCGACGTGACGATCACGCCGGTGCTGTTCACGCTGCTGTTCACCTACATGTACGGCGGCGCCATCGCGGGCTCCACCGGCGAGTACCTCCAGTTCATCCTGCCGGGCACGCTCGTGATGTCGGTGCTGTTCACCACCGTCTACTCCGGCGTCGCGCTCAACACCGACATGACCAAGGGCGTGGTGGACCGGTTCAGGTCGCTGCCGATCTGGCCGGCCGCGCCGCTCGTGGGCGCCGTCGTGGGCGACAGCGTGCGCTACGTGCTCGCGGGCACGGTTGTGGTCATCGTCGGCGTCATCCTCGGCTACTCGCCCGAGGGCGGCGTGGACGGCGTGATCATGGCGATGGCGCTCGTGGTGCTCTTCGCGTTCGGGCTGGCGTGGGCGTTCACGACCGTCGGCCTGCTGATGCGGTCGCCCAACGCGGTGATGAACACGGGCTTCATGGCTCTCTTCCCGCTGCTGTTCATCAGCAACGCGTTCGTGCCGCCCGAGACGCTGCCGAGCGCGATTGAGGCGTTCGTGAACGTGAACCCGTTCTCCCACCTGGTGACGGCCGCACGCGGCCTGATGGACGGGAACGCCGAGATGGGCGACATCCTCCTGGTGCTCGGCGAGGCCGCGGTGCTGACGGCGGTGTTCGCACCGCTGACGATGCGGCTGTACCGGACGCGGGCGTAGCGCTTCAGGCGCCCACGACCGTGAGGCCGAGCGCGCGCGCCGCCTGAGCCTGGCGTGCGTCGAAGGTGAGGAAGGGAACGGCGGGGCCACCCACGCGCCGGGCGGCGGCGAGATGCAGCGCATCCAGCGTCCGGACCCCCGTGACCTCCGCCACGGTCGCCGCGCCTTCGCAGGTGACCTCGTCCAACTCGACGACCGAGAGCACCTCCAGATCGCGCGCGAACGCCGAGCGAGCCGATGCGAGATCGCGACCATCCAGGAGCCGCGCGAGGTGCCGCCTGACCTCGACGATCGTGTGGCGCGCAGTCACGAGGGTCGGGTCGCTTCCGAGGAGCGAGTCGGCGAGCTCGGAGTCCGGTTCGTCGACGTAGCGCTTGAGCAGAGCGCTCGAGTCGACGTAGAGGCTCACTCGCCGCGATCCTCGGCCAGCGAGTCAAGCACCCGCCGGCTGGACCTCGCCCGTGTCACGGGCTCGAGGCCGCGCTTCGAACCGGGGCTGATCCATCCCTCCGAGATGCCGGCCTCGACGTTCGCGCGCCCTGGGAGGGGTCCGAGAAGAGCCTTCGGCCGCCCCCGATCCGTCACGCGGACAAGCTCGCCCCGCTCAGCACGGTCGAGGTACTCGGACAGGCGCTGCTTGAGCTCGCGGACCCCGACGTCGGCCATGTGGACACATTATCAAGTGGAGGTGTCCACTTAGCCCTTCATCCACTCGGTCACGAACCGAGAGCTGATGTGGATGCCGATCTCGCGGAACGTGCCGTCGCCGGTTGCCTCGAAGCGGTGGGGCATTCCGGGCGGCACGATCGCGATCTCCCCCGCACGGACGACGCGCTCCTCGTCCCCGGCCGTGAAGACCGCCTCGCCCTCCTGCACCACGTGCACCTCGACGTAGTCGTGCAGGTGGAGCGACGGGCCCTGGCCCGGCGCGGCGGCGGTGAAGATCAGCGAGACGCCGATGTCCCCGTGGGCGGCTCCCTCGAGCTCGTGTGAGAAGGAGCCCGAGGGAAGCTCGTCGACCTTGACGACGCGCATCGCCGGCTCAGGCCGCGCCGGGCCGAGGCACGAGCAGCCGGCCCAGGCCGATGCCGCGCTTCCGCGGGGCGCGACCCGGCTCGACCGAGTAGCGCAGCAGCTCGACCAGCTCGGCCGTCCGGTGGAACGGGTCGGCGAGCGGGCGCCCGCCGTCGAGCGGCAGCACCGCCCGCAGCTCGCCGCCCTCGAAGGCGAGCATCGCGTCGCCCTCGGGGGCGTGGCCGCTGTCGAGGGCGGCGATCCGGGCGACCGCGGCGGCGTCGCCGGTCGTAGAGCGCCTGATGGTGATCGGGTTGTTCATCTGAGCTCCTCTCGGATTGCCTTGTACCGACAATGTACGTGCCGACCGGCCCCCCGATAAGGTCCAGTTCCATGTCGATTCAGTGGGCCGGTTTGGGCCCGGAGATCCTGCTGGACCTCGACCGCGATCGCCCCGAGCCGCTGCGCGCCCAGCTCGAGCGCGGACTGCGCGACGCGATCCGGTCGGGCCGCCTCCAGCCGGGGGAGCGGCTTCCGTCCTCGCGCGAGATGGCCCGCGAGCTTGGGGTCTCCCGCGGCCTCGTGCTCGAGTGCTACACCCAGCTCCAGGCCGAGGGCTACCTGAGCAGCCGCGGCGGCTCCGCGACCCGGGTCGCCTCCGGCGCGGAGGCACCGCCCGCCCCGCCGTTGCGGCCGGCCGCGCCGGAGCGGAGGCCCTCGATCGACTTCAGGCACGGCCTCCCCGA
>Ga0190271_10002579_pt1 | contig 11054 bp, 7 predicted proteins | sample Popmic356T_FD_133747 | JGI IMG/M metagenome (GOLD analysis project Ga0190271, IMG submission 133747) | Populus adjacent soil microbial communities from riparian zone of Weber River, Utah, USA - 356 T | ecosystem: Environmental > Terrestrial > Soil > Riparian zone | place: USA: Utah | collected...
GGGACTGGCCACCGAGGCCGACGTCGCCCGCGCGGCCGGGGAGTTCGACGGTGTCCTTCTCAGCCCAGGGCCCGGCACCCCGGAACGGGCCGGCGCCTCCATCCCGCTGGTGCACGCCTGCGCCGCCGCCCGGACTCCCCTGCTGGGCGTGTGCCTGGGACACCAGGCCATCGGGGTCGCGTTCGGGGGCGCCGTCGACCGGGCGCCCGAACTGCTGCACGGCAAGACGAGCACCGTGCACCACTCGAACACCGGTGTGCTGAAAGGTCTTCCGGACCCGTTCACCGCCACGCGGTATCACTCGCTGACGATCCTGCCGGAGACGGTTCCCGCGCAACTCGAGGTGATCGCCTGGACCTCTCGGGGCGAGCGAAGCGACGGGACAGATGACGCCGGCGTCATCATGGGTGTCCGCCATGTCGAACTGCCGATCCACGGTGTGCAGTTCCACCCCGAGTCGATCCTCACGCAGGGTGGGCACCGGATGCTGGCCAACTGGCTGGGCTACTGCGGGACGGCACCGGCCGAGGACCTCGTCCGTCAACTGGAGGACGAGGTCGCCGGAGCGGTGGCCGCCGCTACGACGCGAAGTTCAGCGTGACCCTGGCGCCGAAGGTCACGGCGGCGCCCGCCGCCGGGCTCTGGCTCACCACGGCGTTGGTGCGCTGACCGCTGTTCTGCACGTCGCCGCCCTTGTCCAGCACGCCTGTCCAGCCGAGCGCTCGCAGCCGCGGTTCGGCATCGGTCCAGAACATCCCGGTGAGGTCGGGCATCACGAACTGGTTGCCACGCGACACCTGGATCTGAAGCACCGTGTCCTGCGGCACGATTTGGCCGGCAACGGGATCGGTGCCCATCACCTGGCCCGCCGGTGTGGTGCTGTCGACCTCGACCGGCACCGACTTGGTGAACCCGGAAGCCGACAGGACCTGCTGACACACCTGGGCGGTCTGGCCGACACAGTCGGGTACCGCCGCTGTCGCCGGTCCGCTGCCCACAACGATCGTGATCTCGTTGGTGATCGCCGAGGTCTGGTTGGCCGGCGGCACCGTGGAGATCACCCGGTCCTTCTGTTCGGGCAAGGACGCCGACGTGGTCTGCCGGAAGCGGCCGAACCCCGCCTCGGTGAGTTCGCGCACCGCATCGGCGTAGCTGAGATTGGACACGTCCGGGACCTCGGCCTGCTGGGGACCATAGGAGACGTTCACCTGGATGACTTCGCCCGCTCCCACGGACGTGTTCGCGGGCGGATCGGTGCTGATGACGCGACCGGGCGGCACCTCGGAGTCCGCGTTTCGCTGCTCGGTGGTCTGGAAACCGAGATTCTGCAGTGCGGCGATCGCGTCAGCGGAGGGCTGACCACTCACATCGGGCACCTGGACGTCGCGGGTGGACCCACCGAACGTGTTGATCGCGATGGTGACCACGACGGTCAGCACCGCCAGGATCGCCACGGCCGCCAGCCACCGCGCCACAGACCCCCTGCGCTCGCGTTCTTGGTAGCGCGGTTGGTGACTGACCGGGCCGATCCGTTCGGTGCGGCCATGCGACGGCGTTGCCGACAAGAACGACGTCCGTTCGGCGTCGGTGAGGATCTTCGGGGCGTCCGGCGTCTCGCCGCTGTGCACCTTGACCAGATCGGTGCGCATTTCGGCCGCCGTCTGGTAGCGGTTTTCGGGATTCTTGGCCAGCGCCTTGAGCACGACCGCGTCCAGTTCGGGGGAGATGCCGCTGTGTCGCTCCGACGGCGGCACCGGGTCCTCCCGGACGTGCTGGTAGGCCACGGCGACGGCGGAGTCACCGACGAAAGGTGGCTCGCCGGTGAGCATTTCGTAGAGCACGCAGCCCAGCGAGTACACGTCCGAGCGGGCATCGACCTTCACGCCGCGGGCCTGCTCGGGGGACAGGTACTGTGCGGTTCCGATCACCGCGGCGGTCTGGGTGACCGGGTTCCCGGCGTCGGCCAGCGCGCGGGCGATGCCGAAGTCCATCACCTTCACCGCGCCGGCCTTGCTGATCATGATGTTGGCGGGCTTGACGTCGCGGTGGATGATGCCGTGCTGGTGGCTGAAGTTGAGGGCCTGGCAGGCATCGGCGATGACCTCGATGGCGCGCTGCGACGGCATCGGTCCCTCGGTGTGCACGACGTCGCGCAGCGTGACGCCGTCGACGTACTCCATCACGATGTAGGGCAGTGGTCCGGTCGGTGTGTCCGCCTCGCCCGTGTCGTAGACCGCGACGATCGCGGGGTGGTTCAGGGCGGCCGCGTTCTGTGCCTCGCGGCGGAAGCGTAGGTAGAAGCTCGGGTCGCGGGCCAGGTCGGCACGCAGCACCTTGATCGCGACGTCGCGGTGCAATCGCAGGTCGCGCGCCATGTGGACTTCGGACATTCCGCCGAAGCCCAGGATCTCGCCGACTTCGTAGCGGTCGGAAAGGTGCTGTGGGGTCGTCATCGCAGGTTCTGTTCCGAGGCCAGAGGGTGCAGCGTCACCGTAAGGGGCGACGCGCTGTCGAGGAGGCGGGATACCCAATATCGGTCAGGTCCATGGCCACTCATTCCGGTAGGCGCCGCCGCAGGAGTCTCCGGCGCCGACGTCAGGGATGACGGCGTTTCGGTGACCGTGGGCGGTGCGGGGGTGCGGTCCTGGCGGTCCTGCGCGTTCAGCACGATCAGGATTGCGATGACGATGGCCAGCGCCCCGAGCACCCCGGCGGCCCACAACAGCGCCCGCTGACCCGACGAGAAGGTCCGTCGCGGGGGAGGAGCGGACCGGTGGTGGCTTCCGGTGGTGCGGGTGCGCGCCGCGGGAGCCGAAGCGCGACCGGTCAATTCGGCCCGGGCCTGGGTGGCTGACGGCACCGCGGTCGGCGCCGCACGCCCGATCGACGGTGTGGCGTTGGGCCTAGGGGGCCGGCGTCCGGCCCGGACCGCGGCGACCGCGTCGGCGAACGGTCCACCGGATCGGTAGCGCATGCCGGGGTTCTTGACGAGGGTGATCTCGATCAGTTCGCGCACGTTGGGCGGCAGGTCGGCGGGCAGCGGGGGAGGGTTCTCCTTGATGTGCTTCATCGCCACGGTCAGTGCACCGTCGCCGGTGAACGGCCGTTTGCCTGACACCGATTCGTAGCCGACCACACCCAGTGAGTACACGTCGCTGGCGGCGGTCGCGTCATGGCCGAGGGCCTGTTCGGGGGCGATGTACTGCGCGGTGCCCATCACCATGCCGGTCTGCGTGACGGGCGCGGCGTCGACGGCCTTGGCGATGCCGAAGTCGGTCAGCTTCACCTGACCGGTGGGGGTGATGAGGATGTTTCCCGGCTTGACGTCGCGGTGCACCAACCCCGCCGTGTGGGCGACCTGCAGCGCTCGGCCGGTCTGTTCGAGCATGTCCAGCGCGTGCCGCAACGACAGCCGCCCGGTCCGTTTGATCACCGAGTTCAGCGGCTCGCCGTTGACCAGTTCCATCACCAGGTAGGCGGTCCGGCCCTCGCCGTCGAGATCGGTCTCGCCGTAGTCGTACACCCCGGCGATGCCCGGATGGTTGAGCATCGCGACGGTGCGCGCCTCAGCGCGGAACCTCTCGACGAACTCCGCATCGGTCGAGTATTCGGCCTTGAGTACCTTGATGGCGACGCGGCGACCCAGCCGGGAGTCCACTCCCTCCCAGACCTGTCCCATGCCTCCGGTGGCGATCAGCCGTTGCAGCCGATAGCGACCGGACAGGGTCACCCCTACGCGGGGGCTCATTGCTCGCCTCGCTGCGCTCGTCTTCGCGAGCAGATTGCTCGCCTTGCTGCGCTCGTCTTCGGGCACATTGCTCGACTCGCTGCGCTCGTCTTCGGGCACATTGCTCGACTCGCTGCGCTCGTCTTCGGGAAGCTCATGAAGCCTCCCGCAATGCTGCGGCGATGGTGGCGCGGCCGATGGGCGCCGCCACCGCGCCGCCCGTCGCCGAGAGGCGCTCGCCACCGTTCTCGACGAGCACCGCGACCGCGACCTTCGGCGCCTGTGCGGGCGCAAAAGCGATGTACCAGGCATGCGGGGGCGTGTTACGCGGATCCGTACCGTGCTCCGCAGTGCCGGTCTTGGATGCGATCTGCACGCCGGCGATGGCTCCCTTCTGCTGAGTCACCTGCTCGGCGGCGACCATCAAGTCCGTAAGTGTAGCTGCGACCTGCTCCGTCACCGCCCGCCGCTCTTCGCTGGGCGCCGTGGTGGCGAGGTTGGACAGGTCGGGCCCCTTCAGGCCGTCGACCAGATAGGGCCGCATGGTGACCCCCTTGTTCGCGACGGTCGCCGCGATCATGGCGTTCTGCAGCGGTGTCAGGGCCACGTCCTTCTGCCCGATGCTCGACATCCCCAGTGCCGCATTGTCGGAAATCGGGCCGACCGTGGATTCGACCACCTGCAACGGGATCGGCGGCGGGACGACATCGAGCCCGAACGCGCGCGCCGTGGAGCGCAGTCCGTCGGCGCCGGTGTCGATGCCCAGTTGGACGAACGCCGTGTTGCACGAGTTGGCGAATGCATAGCGCAGCGAGGCGGTCGGGCCACCGCCGCAGGGTGTTCCGCCGTAGTTCTCCAGGGTGGCGGTGCTGTCCGGCAGGGGAATCTCGGACTGCGCGGTCACCTGGGTGTCGGGGGTGGCTCCGGCCTGCAGCGCCGCGGCAGTGGTCAGGACCTTGAAGGTGGACCCGGGCGGGTAGGTCTCGGAGATCGCCCGGTTCAACAGCGGCGAGCCGGGATCGTCGCGCAGCTGCTGCCAGGCAGCCGACTGCTCGGCGAGGTCATGGGTGGCCAACAGGTTCGGATCGTAGGAAGGCGATGAGACCAGCGCCAGGACCTTGCCGGTCGACGGCTCCAGAGCCACCACCGCGCCCTTGCACGGCCCGTTGCAGCCCTGCTGCATCGCATCCCAGGCGGCCTGCTGCACCTGCGGGTTGATGGTGGTGGCGACATTGCCGCCCCGGGGGTCACGGCCGGTGAAGAAGTCGGCCAACCGGCGACCGAACAGACGCGGGTCGGACCCGTTGAGGATGGAGTCCTCGGCGCGCTCCAGGCCCGAGCTCGAGTAGCTCAGCGAGTAGAAGCCGGTGACCGGGGCGTACGTCATCGGGTTGGGGTACACGCGCAGGAACCGGAACCGGCCCTCCGTCGACACCGAATAGGCCAGCAGCTGCCCGCCCGCCGAGATCTGGCCGCGCTGGCGGGAGTACTCGTCGAGCAGAACCCGCTGGTTGCGCGGATCCGAGCGAAGGCCGTCGGCGGTGAACACCTGGGTCAGGGTGGCGTTGGCGAGCAGCAGTACGACCAGGGCCATGATCATGACGGAGATGCGGCGCAGCGAGGTGTTCATACCTTCTCGATCACCTCGGTGCTGGCCGCCGCGATGGGTCCGGCCTGCAGCGGCGCTGCGACGAGTGGCCGGCGGGCGGAGTGCGAGATGCGGACCAGGATCGCCAGCAGCAGGTAATTGGCCACCAGCGACGACCCGCCGTAGGACATCCATGGGGTGGTCAGACCGGTCAGCGGGATCAGCTTGGTGACACCGCCCACCACGATGAACAGCTGGATCGCCAGGGTGGTGGCCAGGCCGGCGGCGAGCAGCTTGCCGAAGCTGTCGCGCACCGCGATCGCGGTCCGCAGCCCGCGGATGATCACGATGGTGTACAGCATGAGCACGGCGGACAGACCGACGAGCCCGAGCTCCTCGCCGATCGCAGCGACGATGAAGTCGGTGGACGCGGCGGGCACGGTGCCCGGCTGCCCGTTGCCCAGCCCGGTGCCGAAGATGCCTCCGGTGGCGAAGCTGAACAGCGACTGCACCATCTGATAGCCGGCGCCGTCGGGATCGGCGAACGGGTCGTTCCAGGTCTGCACCCGAATCCGGACGTGATCGAAAAGATAATAGGCCGCAACGCTTCCCGCGGCGAACAGCGCAAGTCCGAGAACCACCCAGCTGAACCGTTCGGTGGCGATGTACACCATCACCAGGAACGACGCATACAGGAGCAACGAGGTGCCGAGATCCTTCTCGAAGATCATCACGCCGATCGACGCGATCCAGGCCGCCAGCAGGGGGGCCAGGTCGCGCGGCCGCGGCAGATCCATACCCAGGACGTGCTTGCCTGCGCTGGTGAACAGGCTGCGCTTGGACACCAGCACGGCGGCGAAGAAGATCAGAAGCAGGATCTTCGAGAACTCTGCGGGCTGAATCGAGAAGCCCGGCAACTGAATCCAGATCTTGGCGCCGTTCTGCTCGGACATCGAGCGCGGCAGAAGCGCCGGGATCGCCAGCAGGATCAGGCCGGTCAGCCCACACACGTAGCCGTACCGGGACAGCAGCCGGTGATCGCGCAGGAAGATCACGACGACGGAGAACCCGAGAACCCCGACCAGAGTCCACAGCATCTGTTGATTCGCGGTGCCACCCAACCCCTGCGAGGTGTTCCCACCCTCGGCGATGTCGAGGCGGTGAATCATCACCAGCCCCAAGCCATTCAGTAGCGCCACCACGGGCAGCAGCAGCGGATCGGCGTAGGTCGCGAACCGCCGGACCGCCAGGTGCGCACCGGTGAACAGCGCCAGATAGGCGACGGTGTACTGCGCCAGATCCCAGCGCAGGCCCTGTTCTTGATTGGCCTCCACGAGCAGGAGCGCCACGGTGGTGATCAACGCGGCGAAGCCGAGCAGGAACAGCTCGGCATTGCGGCGGTTCGGCAGCGGAGGCGTCACCGCGACGGGAGCTTGCGGCTGCGTCGTCATGTCTGCACTCCCGCTCCTCTTCGGGTCGTCATGACACTTCCCGGCAATTCGTTCCCGGCTCAGGTGGTGGCGGCGGCAGCGCGGTCACGGTCGGCGGCGGTGTTGTTGGGAGATGCGGCACGGGAGCGGGGGAGCTGGCGACGGTCCGGGGGGTCTCTGGCGCAGGAGCCGGGGCACTGGTGCGTGGATCACCGCTCGGCCCTGTGGTTCTCGGTGCGGCGGAGGCGGACGTCGGCGGGGGCGGCGGCGGTGTCGCGGTGGATGTCGTCGTGGGGGTGCGTGGTGCGCAGACCGGCAGCACCGAGCTGCGGGAGAGTTCCTCGATCTGGCTGATGGCGTCGTCGAGGGTGCCCGACGGCAGACCGGCGATCACCTGTGCCCGTTCGGAGGGACGCATGTCGTCGACGCCGAGCAGGCGGCAGTCCAGACTGTCACGGGCCTGGTCTGCGCTGATGAGGGAGAGTTCGTTGCGGGCGTTCAGACATCCGAGGAGATAGGGCTCCTGCAGGGAGACTCCGAGAAAGGAGCCCTGAACACCCCGCATGATCGAGACGGTGCCGTCGTGTTCGCTCACGTAATAGTTGTTGCGCACGATCTCGCGTCCGACGGCCAGGCCTGCAAGCACCACCAGAAGCAGCACTGCGGCGGCGAGAAACATGCGACGCCGCGACCGGGGTCGCGGCGGCGGCTCTTCGGGTTGCGGCACAATGCGTTTGGCAACGTTGCGTTTCGGATTGAACGCCGAGGCGCGACCTGCAGCGGTGTTCGGCGGGGCGCTCTGGTCGTCGTCGCCGGACACCGCGCCTGCAAGGATGGGTTGGGTCTGGCCGTAGTCGTAGTCGACGACGTCCGCTACCACCACCGTCACGTTGTCGGGTCCGCCGCCGCGCAAGGCCAATTCGATGAGCCGGTCCGCACTTTCGGCGACGTCGGAGATCTGCAGCGCTTCCAGGATGGTGTCGTGGCTGACCGGGTCGGATAGGCCGTCGGAGCACAGCAGGTAGCGGTCACCGGCGCGGGCCTCACGCATGATCAGCGTCGGCTCCACCTCGTGACCGGTCAGCGCGCGCATGATCAGCGATCGCTGCGGATGGCTGTGCGCCTCCTCAGCGGTGATGCGACCCTCGTCAACCAACGTCTGGACGAACGTGTCGTCCTTGGTGATCTGGGTGAGCTCGCCGTCGCGCAACAGGTAGCCGCGGGAATCGCCGATGTGCAGCAGACCAAGTCGGTTGCCGGCGAACAGGATTGCCGTCAACGTGGTGCCCATGCCCTCGAGCTCGGGATCGGCCTCCACGTGCTCGGCAATCGCCGAGTTGCCCTCGCGGACCGCGGCGTCGAGCTTGCTGAGCAGGTCGCCGCCCGGCTCGTCGTCGTCCAGGTGGGCCAGGGCGGCGATCACCAGCTGGGAGGCCACCTCGCCGGCGGCGTGGCCGCCCATACCGTCGGCGAGCGCCAGCAAACGCGCACCGGCATAGACGGAATCCTCGTTGTTGGCGCGCACCAACCCGCGGTCGCTGCGCGCCGCGTATCGAAGTACCAATGTCACGGGCGCAGCTCGATCACCGTCTTGCCGATTCGCACCGGGGTGCCCATCGGAACTCGTACCGCCGTCGTCACCTTCGCCCTGTCGAGGTATGTACCGTTGGTCGATCCTAGGTCTTCTACATACCACTCCGGACCCCGTGGCGAGAGCCTGGCGTGGCGGGTCGAGGCGTAATCGTCGGTCAGCACCAGGGTGGAGTCATCGGCGCGACCGATCAGCACCGGCTGGGTGCCCAGCGGGATGCGGGTACCGGTCAGCGCACCCTCGGTGACCACCAGCTGGCGCGGGACGTGTCGGCGGCCGCGGTTGGGCAGCAGCGACCCCCGTAGGGCCAGCCCGCGGCGGACCATCACCGCGCCGGTGGGCGCATAGATATCGGTGCGCAGGATGCGCAGCACGGACCAGATGAACAACCACAACAGCAGCAGGAAACCGACACGGGTCAGCTGCAGTACCAGCCCCTGCATCTGACGTCCTCTCCGTCCCCGCAATACTCCTCGCGCAAGCGCTCGTCGGCGTCCTTTCGGCACCGTCACCATACTTGGGTGTCGATCAGCGTGAGGGTCGAGCGCACCGCTTTCCCAAGCGGTCGACCCTCAGTGAACGCGGACGATGATCTCGGAGTGTCCCAGCCGGATGACGTCGCCGTCGGCCAGCTGCCACTCCTGCACCGGCGCATTGTTCACCGTCGTGCCGTTGGTGGAGTTGAGGTCTGACAATAGCGCGACCTGCCCGTCCCAGCGGATCTCCAGATGCCTGCGAGACACACCGGTGTCGGGCAGCCGGAATTGGGCGTCCTGCCCGCGACCGATCACGTTGGCGCCCTCGCGCAGCTGGTAGGTGCGGCCGCTGCCGTCGTCCAGCTGCAGGGTGACCGTCGAACCGGCCGACGGGTAGTCGCCTTGGCCGGCGCCATAGCCGGGGGCGCCGTATCCGCCAGCACCGTAACCCGGCTCGGCGTAGCCCTGATCGGCATACCCGGCACCGGCCGGCGCCTCGCCGTAGCGCCCGTAGTCGGGCTGAGCGTAATCCTGCCGACCGTAGGGCTGGCCGCCTTGCGAGCCGTAACCTCCCTGATCCGGATAGCCGCCGTGCTCGGGGTAGCCGCCCTGGTCCGGGTACGACGGGCGACCCGGAGGCGGGTAGCCCCCTTCTTCCGGCCTGCCCGGCGGACGGCCATAGTCGTAGTCATTGGCGGGGGCTGCCGGAGGGGCGCCGTAGCCGGGCTGGCCACCGGGAGGAGGTGGCCCGTAGCCTGCCGGTGCCTGCCGGTAGCCCTGGTCCGGGTAGCCGCCCGGGGGCGGGCCGTAACCCGCGGGTGGGCGCTGTTCATAGGACGGCGGCGGGTAGCCCTGCTCGGGGTAGCCGGCCTGGTCCGGGTAGCCGCCCTGGTCCGGGTAGCCACCACGGGGCGGATAGTTGGGCTCGCCCTGCGGGGGGTAGCCGCCCTGCTCAGCCGGCGGGTAAGGGCCGCGCGGGTCCTCGGGGCGGTTATAGCGCTCGTCGTAGTACTCGTCGCTGGGCCGACCCTGTCCCTGCCCGCGGTAGCTCGGATTGTCGGTCATCGGTACTCCTGGTTCTGCGTTGGACGAGAGTTCTCGAGGTGGTGGGGCGGGTTCGCCTGTGGTCGTGTCGGGGTTGACCGCGCCACGCGCGCGAAACTGTCCGGTGTGCAGGGTGGGTGACTGCTCGAATCTGACGACCACATCACCATACGTTTGCCACCCCTGCTCATGGATGTATCCCTCCAAGTGCTTGGCGAACGTGGTCGAGGTGATGTCCGGGTCGGCACTCACCTTGCGGTAGTCAGGCACACTGAGGGTAATGATGTAGTCGTTCGGCGCCAAAATTCGTCCGCCGTGGATTTCCTGCGCACCGGCGTCCGCCTCGCGGCGGAGTAGGGACTCCACCTCCTGCGGCACGATCGATCCACCGAAAACCCTGGCGAAGGTGTCGCCGACGGTGTCCTCGAGTTTGCGCTCGAAGCGGTCGACGAACCCCATGTACCTGACCGCCTCCCTCGATGATGTCCTGCCGTGCTGATCACACGGCGACGCCGCCAGCGTGTCGGCTGGCAGCGATGCTTGTATGCATGGTATCGGCCATGCCTGGCACTGCGGGACCAACAGAATTCTGAGAAATGCATCGCGGCTGGTCACAGTCTTGCGGGAGCCGGTTTTGGCGAACGCGGGGTCCGCCGGTACGTTTGGAAAGAGGGGTTACCTGCGTGATAGGCTCCCTCGGTCATTCGGGCGAGTGGCGGAATGGCAGACGCGCTGGCTTCAGGTGCCAGTGTCCTTCGGGACGTGGGGGTTCAAGTCCCCCTTCGCCCACCACCACGAGCGGCTTTACGAGCCGCAGGCACAAAGGTCACGAACCCGAAAGGGTTCGTGACCTTTGTGTAGGGCGGCCCCTTCAGGGCACCGTCTGGCCGCACACGGCTTATTAAGTGCGTCACGACGGCCGCAGCGCCGGGCAACTTGTCGACCGTCACTGCTGCGCAGACCTCCGTCGGGCGCGTGAGCTACGCAGGTTGGCACGGTTGCCGCAGGTCTTCACGTCGTGCCAGATGCCGCTGCAGTTGCGCGAATGGTCGTAGAACGCCGAGCCACACGCGGCTTCCCGGCAGCACTTGAGCCGCCGCCACGTCGACGAATGCTGGCTGAGCAGTACCTCGGTCCAGGCGGCGGAGGCGAGCCAGTGCGCACCGTGGCCCCGCGGCAGCAGTTGCAGCTGACCCGA
>Ga0190271_10002580_pt1 | contig 11054 bp, 9 predicted proteins | sample Popmic356T_FD_133747 | JGI IMG/M metagenome (GOLD analysis project Ga0190271, IMG submission 133747) | Populus adjacent soil microbial communities from riparian zone of Weber River, Utah, USA - 356 T | ecosystem: Environmental > Terrestrial > Soil > Riparian zone | place: USA: Utah | collected...
CCCACGACTGGGCCGCGAGCGAGCCGCAGACCGACTTCGGCGTCAACGCCAACGGCACCCTCAACCTGCTCGAGGCGGCCCGCGCCCACTGCCCCGACGCCCCCTTCATCTTCTGCTCGACCAACAAGGTCTACGGCGACACGCCGAACCGGTTGCCGCTCGAAGACCTCGAGAAGCGCCTGGAGCTGCCCGAGTCCCACCCCTACTTCGGCGGCATCGACGCCTCGATGTCGATCGACAACTGCACCCACTCGCTGTTCGGCGTCTCCAAGGCGGCGGCGGACCTGCTGGTGCAGGAGTACGGGCGCTACTTCGACATGCCCACCGTCGCCTTCCGCGGCGGCTGCCTGACCGGCCCCCAGCACGCCGGCGCCAAGCTGCACGGCTTCCTCGCCTACCTGATGAAGTGCACCGTCACCGGCACCCCGTACACCGTCTTCGGCTACGCCGGCAAGCAGGTCCGCGACAACATCCACAGCGCCGATCTGATCGCCGCCTTCGACGCCTACCGCAAGGCCCCGCGCGCGGCCGCGGTCTACAACATCGGCGGCGGCCGCTTCTCCAACTGCTCGATGCTGGAGGCGATCGACGTCTGCGAGCGCGTCTCCGGCCGCGAGCTGAGCTGGGAGATGGGCGAGGAGCCGCGGATCGGCGACCACCGCTGGTGGATCTCCGACCTGGCCCCGTTCGAGGCCGACTACCCGGACTGGAAGCTGCGCTACGGGGTCGAGGACATCCTGCGCGAGATGTACGAGCAGAACCTCGAGCGCTGGACCGTGAGCGCGGCATGAAGCTCTCCGTGGTGATGCCGGCCCAGAACGAGGAGGGCTCGGTCGGGGGCACGGTCGAAGGCGTGGTCGCGGCGCTGGAGCGCGAGCGGATCGACTACGAGGTGATCGTCGTCAACGACGACAGCGAGGACACGACCGAAGCGGTGGTCGCCGCGATCGGGGCCGAGAACCCGCGCGTGCGCTGCCACCGCTCCCACCACGAGCGCGGCTTCGGCAACGCGATCAGGGCCGGCCTCGACGTCTTCCAGGGCGACGCCGTCGCGATCGTCATGGCCGACGCCTCCGACGACCCCGAGGACCTGGTCCGCTACCACCGCATCCTCGAAGACGGCTGGGACTGCGCCTTCGGCTCGCGCTTCGTGCCCGGCGCCCGGGTCCACGACTACCCGCGCCTCAAGTACACGATCAACCGCCTCGCCAACCAGTTCATCCGCATCCTCTTCCGCCACCGCTACAACGACACCACCAACGCCTTCAAGGCCTACCGGCGCGAGGTGATCGAGACGATCCAGCCGCTGCTCTCCAAGCACTTCAACCTGACCGTGGAGATGCCGCTGAAGGCGATCGTCCGCGGCCACACCTACGAGGTGATCCCGACCTCCTGGACCAACCGCACCAGCGGCGTGCCGAAGCTGGCGATGAAAGAGATGGGCAGCCGCTACCTCTTCATCGTCCTCTACGTCTGGCTCGAGAGCACGCTCAGCCGCGGCGACTATCAGGTGCAGAAGGCGAACGAGCGGGACGCAGCGCCGGCTCGGCGCTAGACGCCGCCGCCCCCTTCTGCCAGACGTAGAGCTCGCGGCCGTCGGGCAGCTCGAAGCTGCGGACCTTGGCGAAGCCGAGCTGCTTGGCGGCGGTCTCGGCGTAGGACTGGGTGACCAGGGGCGGGAAGTCTTCGGTGTTGCGGCTCATCGTGATCAGCACCGTGGGCTGGCCGAATTCCGGGTCGCTGAGCTGGCGCTTGTAGGTCGCCACCGAATCGGTCGGTTCGGCGTTGAGCTGGGTGAAGGGGATGCCGCGGTGGGCCTCGAGGACCGCCGCCAGGCCGACGCTGTTGGTGCTGATGAGGCGGTTGCGGGAGCCGAAGGCGGTCACCGGCGGCAGCCCTTCGGCTCCCAGCGAGCCCAGCTCGCGCGCCAGTTCGGCGTCGATCTCGGTCCAGCCGCGCTCGTGCTCGTCGAAGTGCGAGAGGGAGCCGGGGACCTGGACCCGGATCGCCCCGACCGTGTGCGGGACCCCGCCCATCCAGGGCAGATGACCGAAGCCGGGGACCGCGACCGTGCGCGGCTTGGAGACGTCGTCCCAGATCGTCGAGGTGGCGGCGAGGTTGACCACGGCGATCGCGCCCAGCAGCGCCACCACCGGCGCCACCGCGACGCGGAAGAAGCGCAGCGCCAGCACCGCCAGCGAGGGCAGGAGGACGGAGAGGGGGAGGGTGAAGCCGTTGCCGCCGTTCTGCGAGCTGGTCAGCGCCGCGTAGCCGGCGGCGACGACGACGAAGATCGCGAAGGCGTCGGTGCCGGCCAACCGCAGCAGCTCCGCCCGCCGGTCGTCGCTGTCGCGCAGCCGCCGCACGGCGACGACGGCGATCGCGATCAGCCCGGCGAAGACGAGCGCCGCGATCGGGACCAGGAGGTCGTCGAAGATCATCTTCTCGGCCACCGTGCTGAGGCGCTCCCAGGAGAGGATCGGGTTGTCCTCGCCGTAGTACTGGCTCTGGTTGCCGTAGCCGTAGCCGGTCAGGTAGTCGAGGACCGGCTGCAGGTTGCGCCAGTACCAGAGAGCGGCGACGGCGGCGCCGGCGAGCAGGAGCAGGCCGAGATTGAGGAGGCGGTTGCGGTAGTCACCGCCGCCGCGGACGAGCGCGGTCAGGGCCGCCGCCGTGAGCACGCCGGGCAAGAAGGCGACGGCCATGGTCCGGGCCAGCAGCATCAGGCCGAGGGCGGCGCCGCAGGCGATCGCCCAGCGCCGCAGGCGCAGCCCGTCGCTGCGCAGCAACGCGAACATCGCCAGCGCCAGCATCGCCGCGGCCGGCAGCGCGAAGACGTATTCGCGGGCGAAGATGATGGTCCCGGGCAGGGCTCCCGTGACCAGTGCCGCCAGGGCTCCCAGCCGCGGGCCGGCCAGCCGCTCGCCGATCCCGTATGCGGCGAAGATGAGCACGACCATGAAGCCGGCCAGGGTGACGAACCCGGTCAGCACGCCCGGCTTGAAGACGAGCAGGATCGAGGTCAGCGCCGGCAGCAGCGGCGCGTTCGGCGTCTGCGTCTGCACCGCTTCCCACCAACCGTGCAGGCCTTCGTTTTCGAGCCCGATCCAGTCGATCACGCCGATCGCCGTGTAGCCGGCCTCGTCGACGTTGAGCGGGAAGCCGTCGCGGTAGGTGACGAACCACCAGACGTCGATCGCGACCAGGACCAGGGCTCCGATCGCGACCGCGAGCGCCCAGCGCTGGGCGGCGCTAGCCCGCTGCCACATCGCGATCCCCCTGTCCCTTGGCGCCGGCGGCCGCGCGCTCCAGCAGCGCCGCCACCTCGTTGGCGTAGTTCTCGAGCGCGTGCCGCTCCGCGACCAGCTCGCGCGAAGCGGCGGCGACTCGCGCGTGCTCGTCGGCGGGGGCGCGAAGGGCGCGGTCGAGCGCCGCCGCCAGCGCGGCGAGGTCGCGCGGCTCGCAGAGCCAGCCGGTCTCGCCGTCGTCGATCAGCTCGGGCAGGCCGAAGACGCTGGTGGCGAGCACCGGGGTTTCCCAGGCCATCGCCTCGAGCACGGTGCGAGGCAGCGACTCGACGTCGGAGGCGCAGACGAGCAGGTCGGCCATGCCGTACCAGGAGTCGACGTCGGGCGTGACCGGGATCAGGCTCATCTGCTCGCGGTGCGGGGAGGCGGCGATGCTCTCTTCGAGGGCGAGCGAGTAGGGGTCGCCCGCGCGCCCGCCGACGAAGGCCAGGTGGGTGTCGGGGTGGCGCTCGGCGATCCGTTCGAAGGCGAGCGCGAGCGGGATCTGCGCCTTGCGCGGCTCGACCGTGCCGACGCAGACGACGACCTTGGCGGCGGCGTCGAGGCCGGCCTGCCGGCGGGCCGCGGCGACGTCGAAGTCGGCGCGCTTGGCGTCGATCGGAGCCAGGTCGAGGCCGTAGGGGAGCATGCGGCAGCGATCCTTGCCGAGCAGCGGCTCGAAGATGCGCTGCGTCGCCTCCGCCTCGAAGACCGCGAACGCCGCCGCCGACAGGGTCGCTTCGGCGCGGGCGCGCACCTCCGGGTCGAGGTGCCCCCAGAGGATCGCCGGTTCGAAGCTCTCGTGGATCGCCCAGACCGTGGGAATGCCCAGCTCCGCCGCCGCCTCGGCCGGCGGCGAGACCAGCGCCGTCGCGGTGTTGACCAGCGCCAGCTCGAACTCCCGCGGCGCGATCCAGCCGCGCAGCTCCTCGATCCGGCCGCGATGGGAGCTGAGGTCGTCCTGCTGGGAGACGCTGGTGACGTGGACGGGGATGCCCATCGCTTCCAGCTCCTCGCGCAGGGGGCCGTCCAGGGCGGAGATCACGGTCGTCTCGAAGCCCCCCCTCGCGGCCAGCCCGCGCAGCAGGTCCATCAGGTAGAGCTGGGCGCCGCCGAGGTTGAGCTGGTGGGTGATCACCAGCAGCCGCTTTCCCCGGCTCTCGCCGTTCGGGATCGGGACCGGCGCCGGCGGGGAGCTCTGCTTCGCGGCCTCGGCCTCGGCCTTGACGACGACCGCGACCGGCTCCAGCTCGTAGGTGCGACCGTCGGCCGCGGTGGCGACCACGCGCAGCCGCGCCGGGCCCGGCGGCAGCGGCGGGCTGGGGTCGACGCTCAGTTCGAAGCCGGAGACTCCGGCGTGGGGCATCGCGGTCTCCTCGCCGACGTCGGTGCGGGGGACGCCGAGCCGGGCGCGGCCGAGCGAGCGCTCGCCGAGCCAGGCCTCGCAGCGGCTGGTCGGGGCCGAGTCGAAGGTCACCCAGCCGCCGACCAGGAACGTTCCCGGGCCGATCTCCTCGGCCGCCGCCGGGCGGTCGATCTGGCCGACCGCGCCGTGCTCGAGCGGGTGCGGCGGCAGGAAGGTCATGTTGGGCGCGGCGCCGGCGCTCCAGAGCCGTTTCATCGCCCGCAGCCGCCAGCGCAGGCCGTTCAGGCGTTCGTCCGGGGACTTCACGCCGGCTCCGGGGCCGAGCTCGTCAGCCAGCGGTGGGTGCGCTCGATTCCCCGCGCCAGCGGGGTGATCTCCAGCTCGACCGTCGCGTGCAGCAGCGAGGTGTCGAGGACGATCTGGTGGACGTCGAAGCCGCGCTCGGGGTGCTGGACGATCTGGGCCGGCTTGCCGATCTCCGCCTCGACCAGCCGCAGCACGTCGACCAGGGAGGTCGCCTCGCCGCTGCCGACGTTGATCGCCGGCGGGCCGCCATCCGTGGACATCAGGGCGATCACCGCGCGGGCGACGTCGCCGACGTAGACGTAGTCGCGGATCGTCGTGCCGTCGCCGTAGAGGTCGATCTGCTCGCCGCGGGCGATCCGGTGGAGGAAGGTGACGATCGCCCCCTGTCCGCGTTCGGGCCGCTGATGCTCGCCGTAGACGGTCGAGCAGCGCAGGATCTGGGAGCGCAGGCCGTGCTCGCGCCGTGCCGCTTCGATCTCCCGCTCGCAGGCCAGGTGCAGCTTGCCGTAGGCGGAGCCGGGCGCGACCGGGTCGCTCTCGCGCACCGGCAGCCGCTCCGGCTCGCCGTACACGGTGCCGCCGGAGGAGAGGTAGGTCAGGTCCGCGCCGGGGCGCCTGCGCAGCGCCTCGAGCACCGTGCGGACCGGCTTCAGGGTCAGCTCGCGGTCGCGCTCGGGGTCCTGCTCGGAGGCCGAGGGCAGCAGGCCGCCGGCGCAGAAGGCGACGTGCTCGATCCCCTCCAGCATCGCTTCGACCGTGTCCAGGTCGGCGGCGTCGCCAAGCTGGACGTTCGACTCGCCGACCGCGGCGACCACCTGATCGGACGGGCGCGAGCGCGTGAGCACGACCGGCGGCTGGTCACCGCTGGCGAGCTGGGTCGCGACGTTGGAGCCGATGAAACCGCACCCGATTACCAGTGCGCGGCGCCCTTGCCGGCCCCCGTTCGCGCGACCCTCAGGGGGAGGCGCATCCAACACCGGCCTCACAATAGCGTCTGCCCTCGGCGCCGTCGCCTAAGATCTCGCCCGCATGTCGCATCCAATACGCAGCTTCGCGCGCCGGCTGACCAACCGGTTCGCGGGGCCGTACATGGCGCAGCTGGAGCAGCGGCTGGCTGAGCTGGGTGGGCGCATCGACGCCCTGCAGGCGTCGGTCGACGCGGTTGGCCGCGACCTCGGCGCGGCGCGCGGCGAACTCGGGGCTCTGCCCGCACTCGCCGCCGACCTGGCGAATGCCAGGCAGGTGCTGCGCCACCTCGCCGAGGAAGACCCGATTCAGCGCAGCCGCCTCTACGCGCTGAGAGCGAGCGAGGAGTACGAGCTGGCCTTCACCGAACCAGAGCCGCTCGTCTCCTTCATCGTTCCCACCCACACCAGGTTCGAGAGCCTGCGCGACGTCTCCTTACCCTCGATCCTGGGGCAGGGCTACTCCAACATCGAGGTGATCGTCTCCGGCGACTGCGCTCCCGCCGAGACCGCGGAGGCGATCGCCGAGCTCGACGACCCCCGCGTCCGCTTCGAGAACCGCACCGTGCGCGGGCCCTACCCCGACGACGAGTCGGTGCGCTGGTACATGATCGGCACCCCGCCCTTCAACGACGCCCTCGCCCTCGCCCGCGGCCGCTGGATCGCGGCCCTCGGCGACGACGACGCGATCCGCCCCGACCACACCGAAAAGCTGGTGCGGGCGGCCCAGGAGCACCGCTACGAGCATTGCTACGGCCGCCATCAGGTCCACTACCCGAGCGGCGAGACCCTCGACGTCGGCGTGTTCCCACCCGCGAAGGGCGAGTACGTGCTGCAGACCGCCCTCTACCACTCCGGCCTGCGCTTCTTCCAGATGGAGCCGGTCGACCACCTCTACGCGGAACCCAACGACTGGTCGCTGTGCCGGCGGATGCTGGTGGCGGGGGTTCGTTTCGGGATGGTCGCCGACTTCCTCGCCGACAAGTACGAGAGCCGGTACCACTCGCACGCCGACTGGGGCACCCACGGCGTGCCCAGCGTGCAGTAGCGGGCGGGCCTTCGAACTCGATGGCCGCCACGATTCCCTTCGTCGACCTCCTCGCCGATCAGGCCGAGCTCGGCGACGAGCTGGAGGCGGCGGTGAGGCGGGTGGTCGCGTCGGGGCGCTACCTGCTCGGCCCGGAGCTGGAGAATTTCGAGCGGGAGTTCGCCGACTACTGCGGCACCCGCTACTGCGTCGGCGTCGGCAGTGGGCTCAGCGCGATCGAGCTCGCCCTGCGCGCCGCCGGCGTCGGGCCCGGCGACGAGGTGATCGTCCCCGCCTACACCTGGATCGCCACCTGGCTCGCGGTCTCCCGCACCGGCGCGCGCCCGGTCGGGGTCGACGTCGAGGCGGAGACCTACAACGTCGACCCGAGCCTGATCGCGGCGGCGATCGGCGAGCGGACGGCGGCGATAGTTCCGGTCCACCTGCGCGGCGAGCCCGCCGACATGGACGCGATCGGGGCCCTCGCCCGGGCCCACGGCCTGGCGGTGATCGAGGACGCCGCCCAGGCCCACGGGGCGAGGCACCGCGGCCGCCGTGTGGGCGGGCTCGGCGCCGCCGGAGCCTTCTCCTTCTACCCGTCCAAGAACCTGGGCGCGTTCGGCGATGGCGGCGCGGTGACGACCGACGACGGGGAGATCGCCGAGCGGGTGCGGCTGTTGCGCAACTACGGGATGAGGAACAGGTACGAGGTCGAGGCGGCCGGGGTCAACTCGCGCCTGGCCGAGATCCAGGCCGCGGTGCTGCGGGCGAAGTTGCCGCGCCTGGACGGCTGGAACGCCGCCCGCGCCAGCCTGGCCGAGCGCTACCGCCGGGCGCTGGCGGGCGCCGACGCCGTCGCCCTGCCCCAGGTCCCGGACTGGGCGGACCCGGTCTGGCACCTATTCGTCGTCAACCTCGCCGAGCGCGACGCCAGCGCCGCGGCGCTGACCGAGCAGGGCGTGGAAACGCTCGTCCACTACCCCCTGCTTCCTCACCTGGCGCCGCCCTACCGAGACTCCGGATCTCCCGCCGCCGGCTTCCCCGTCGCCGAGGGGCTGGCCCGTTCGACTTTGAGCCTGCCGATGTACCCGACGCTCGACCCGGACCGGTGCGATCAGGTCGCGAGGCTGACCGTGGACTTGAACTCGTCGTAGTCGCGGATGTAGTCCGCCTCGTCGTAGTGGGCGGAGGCGAGGACCATGCAGACGCAGCCGGAGGAGAAGTCGACGAGCTCGCGCCAGGTCATCGGCGGCAGGTAGAGGCCGACGTAGGAGCGGTTGAGGCGCACGCCCTTGCGCAGGGCGCCGTCGTCGAGGACGATTTCGAGGCTGCCGGACATCACCACCAGCAGCTGCTCCAGCTCGCGGTGGGCGTGGCCGCCGCGGGTGGCGCCGCCGGGGACGTCGTAGAGGTAATAGACCCGGGCGATCTCGAACGGGACGTGCTTGGAGCCCTCGATGAAGGTGAGGTTTCCCTGCGGGTTGTGGACAACCGGCAGCTCGACAAGCTTGCAGTCATCGACGCTCAAGGGCTCGGGACCCTACCATCGGCCCCCATGACCTCGATCCACCCCAGCGCCGTCGTCGAAACCGATCTGATCGGGGCCGACGTCTCGATCGCCGAGTTCGCCGTGGTCCGGCCCGGCGCCAGGATCGGCGACCGGGTCGTGATCCATCCCCACGTGGTGATCAACGCCGGCGTCGAGCTGGGAGCCGACGTCGAGGTGCTGCCGGGGACGTACCTGGGCCGGGCGCCGCGGGCGGCGGGGGCGATCGCGCGCGCGCCCTCCTTCCGCTCCGAGGCCAGCGTCGGGCCCGGCTGCGTGCTCGGTCCCAACGCGGTCGTCTACTACGACGTCGAGATCGGCGCCGACAACCTGGTCGGCGACGGCGCCTCGATCCGGGAGCTGTCCCGGCTCGGCGCCGGCAACGTGGTCGGGCGCGGAGTCACCCTCGATCGCGAGGCCGTCGTCGGCGACCGCACCCGGATCATGGACAAGTCGCACATCACCGGCGGGATGACGGTCGGCGACGACGTCTTCATCGCGGCGATGGTCGTCACCACCAACGACAACTCCTTCGGCAAGGAGGGCTACGTCGAGGACGAGGTCCGCGGCCCCACCGTCGAGGACGGGGCGATGATCGGCGGCGGCGCCTCGCTGCTGCCCGGCGTCGTCGTCGGCGCCGGCGCCATCGTCGCCTCCGGCGCCGTCGTCACCAGGGACGTCGAGGCGGGCACGACCGTCCGCGGCGTGCCGGCCCGCCCCGCCTGACTCGGGCGCACTTATTGCCGCTATGCGGAGGAAAGTGCGCCCAGGAGACGGATGGGCGGCTTCCTAGGCCCGGCCGATGACCAGGAACTGCTTGCCGAGGATCCGCCAGGCGGCCGGCGTCTTCAAGTAGAGGCGGGTCAGCGCCGGGGAGGGGGGGAGGATGCCGCGGAAGGAGTAGGGCAGGTAGCGCGGGATCGTCTTTTCGGGCTCGAAGCCGGCGGCGTAGAGGTGCTCGCCGATCGCCATGTGGGTGAGCGCGACGTAGTGGTCGGCGCAGTCCCAGTACTCGTCGGAGCAGTAGCGGTAGTTGGGGCCCATGATCGCGATCCGGCCGCCCTTCTCCATCACCCCGTGCATCTTTTCGAGGAAGGCGGAGATCGCCTCCTGGTCGTAGAGGTGCTCGAGGAAGTTGGAGACGTAGACGCCGTCGAAGTGTTTGGCCGGCAGCTCGGCGTCCATGATCATCGAGGTGATGACGGTGGTGTCGGGCTTGTGCGCCGCCTCCTCGTAGCTGACCGCGTCGACCGCCCAGGTCTCCTTGGCCGGGACGGCGCCGATGAACTCGCCGCGGCCCGCGGCCGGGTCGAGCACCTTCTGCGGCTTGCCCATCAAGCCGTGGACGTGGGGGGCGATCTCGTTCCAGACGGCGGCGCGGCCGTCCTGGTCGATGTCGCGGAAGCGGTATGAGTAAAGACGCTCGTAGTTCATGCGGGCAAACATATGCGAACCTCCGCCTGGTGCGAGGAGTCGTCTAGCCGTGGAACAGGCTGAGCTGCTGGGGCTGTTGGCCCTGCATCTCGTCCTCACCGGTCTGCCGGGGGCGGCGGCGGCGCTTTTCGCCGCTCGCAGGGGCGTCCGCCAGGTGCCGGTGCTGCTGGCGATCGGTCTGGCCGCCACTTGCGCCCTCGGGCTGCTCGGCTTCTGGGCCTACTTCGCGGATCGCGTCGTCGGCGAAGCCTTCTCCTACTTCCTCGCTTTCGGCGCCGCCCTGCTGGCCGGCTGGTCGCTGTACGGCCACATAGACCGTGTCCTGCTGCGGCAACTGGGGGTGCCGCTGGCGCTGTGGGCGCTGGGCTCGGCCTTCCTCGTCTTCCTCGGCTTCGCCCACGGGGGCGCCGACGCGCCGCTGCTGACCTCCGGCATCCGCTTCTCGCACGGGCTGCCGGGCGACAACGGGGTGCCGGTCCTCGCCGCCGAATGGATCTTCGAACACGGCCACCACGGCACCCCGCCCGAACAGGGCGGCGACTGGCGCCTCAGCGACCGGCCGCCCCTGCAGGCCGGCTTCGCGCTCGCCCAGCGCCCCTTCGGCTGGGACTTCGAGCTGCTCAACTACCAGCTGCTCGGCGTCGTCCTACAGCAGCTCTGGATCGTCGGTCTCTGGGCGTTGCTGCTGGCGGCCAGGGTCGGGCGGGTGACCAGGGCGCTGGCGATGGTGGTGGTCCTGGTCAGCGGCCTCGCCCTGCTCAACGGCTTCTTCGTCTGGCCGAAGCTGCTGCCGGCGGGGCTGCTGCTGGCGGCCGCGGCGCTGGTGGCGACGCCGCTGTGGCTCGAGCTACGCCGCAACCTCTGGGCGGCGGCGCTGGTCGCCGCGCTCTGCGCCCTGGCCCTGCTCGGGCACGGGGCGAGCGTCTTCGGGATCGTCCCGCTGGTCGCCGTCGCCGCCTACCGCGGCCTGCCGAGCTGGCGCTGGCTCGGCGTCGGGGTCGCGGTCGGCGTCGCCTTGATGGCGCCGTGGTCGGCCTACCAGAAGTGGGAGGACCCGCCGGGCAACCGCCTCGTCAAGTGGACGCTCGCCGGCGTCGCCGAAGTCGACGACCGCGGCGTCGCC
>Ga0190271_10002581_pt1 | contig 11054 bp, 10 predicted proteins | sample Popmic356T_FD_133747 | JGI IMG/M metagenome (GOLD analysis project Ga0190271, IMG submission 133747) | Populus adjacent soil microbial communities from riparian zone of Weber River, Utah, USA - 356 T | ecosystem: Environmental > Terrestrial > Soil > Riparian zone | place: USA: Utah | collected...
ATCAGGCCGTCGCTCATCGCCTCGTCGAAGCGCCTCGGCGAGTTCACCGAGATGATCGTGAAGACGCACGGGTCGTCGACCACCTCCTCGAGCGTCAGACCTCGTGAGAGGGCGGTCACCGCGATGCCGTCGAGCGTCCGCTCGCGGCCGATCGCCGAGCAGTGGAAGACGCGATCCGTGTAGGTGACGTTGGCGCGGTAGGTGTCGAGGTGCCGCGTCCGAGGCGGCAGCTCCTGCGGGGCCGTCGGCTGGTTCCCGACGAAGTGGATCACGTCGAAGCAGTGGGCGAGCTTCACGAGCGTGACGTAGTCCTCGAAGTTCCCCGCGCGTCGCCCGCGGACGCGATCGTGAACCGTCGGTGGCCCGGCGACGAGCCCGAACGCAATCCGATCGCCCCCGACGACCAGCCGGCGCGCCGGGTTCCGCGGCGTCATGGTGAACTCCGCCGGCGCGCTCGCGACCGCATGCTCCACCACCTCGCGCGGAATCCTCGTCAGGCCCGTCTCGTGATCCACGAGCGCCCCGGCCTCGGCGAGGACGGACCTGGCGGCGGCGCCCATGAACTCGATGCCGACCTCCTGGAGCAGGCGCAGCGAGGCGTCGTGCACGGCTCTGATCTGCTCCTCGTCGAGGAGCTCGACCGGGGCGAACGAGTTGACGGGCGGTCTGCCGGCGAACGCCGCGGGTCGACGTCGCCCCTCGCGCCTCGCGGTTCTCTCGGTCCGAGCTCGTCGCGTCACACTCCCACCAAGCAATCTACAACCTGAGTTGCAGAATGGCGAGCGATCCTAGACGGCGCCCAGGAGCTCGTCCGCGTAGGTCATCGAGATGCGCCGCATGATCCCGTTGTCGTCGTGCTCGTAGTGGCCCATCCGCCAGAGCGCCGGGGAGTAGACGTGGATCGACGTCGCGCCGTCACCCACGTGCCGGACGCCGTGGATGTAGCTCGCGTCGAAGTGGAACGAGCCGCCGACGTCGTGCCGGGTCGTCTTCTCGCGGATCCACCCGTCCCCGTCGCGCTGAAAGTAGTCCTCGAAGAGCAGGCCCTCGGCAACACAGACCCCTCCGCTCGAGCGATCGTGGTCGTGGTACCCCGTGTCCTGCCTGTTCGTCCAGCAGATCAGCCACACGTCGAGCGCCGGGTCGCGGTAGAGCTGGGTGTAGAAGCGGCTGTCCGCGTCATGCCGGACGTGCTCGCGCCAGAGCGAGGCTTCCGCGGCGATCGCGCAGGACAGCTCCTTGCAGCGGTGCTCGTCCTGCTCGGTGTCCGCCGGGACGTTGGCGGCGATCCAGGTCGCGATCGCGCTCATGGCTCGACCCGTGGTCGCAGGAGCTTCTCCGGGTTGTCGTGGAGGATGATGTGCGCCACAGAATCGCCGAAACTCCGGACGGCGCGCAAGGTCGGGGCAGGATCGACGACCGGGGCATCTGAGCCGTAGACCAGCTGCTCGACGCCGAACGTCTCGATGCAGAGCTCGATCGCACGGCGGCCGTGGGTCGAGACGTCGAGGTAGACGTTGGGATCGAGCATCGAGCGCACGTCGAGGGGGCTGCGAAGCGCGAGTCGCTCGAGGTGGAAGGGCGCCCCGCCCGCGAGCATCGCGAAGACGAGCCGCAGCTCCGGCCAGCGCTCCCTGCCCTGGCCGAGCCACGAGAACCACGCCGCCTGCATCACCGCCGCGTAGTCGACGATCCCCGCCCACCAGCGTGGTGTCCCGGCTCGGAGCCGCGCCGTGCCCGGATGGACGAAGAGGAAGCCACCGCCCTGCGAGACCTCGTCGAGGAGCGGCGCGACGGCATCGAGGTCGTCCAGGAGCTCGGCTGCGATCGACGTGCCGGCACACCCCCCGAGAACCTGTCCCGGCGCAAGCGGCACGAGCCTGCCGTTCGAGCCGTCGGCAAGCTCCCGGATCCCCGCGAGCCACGCATCCTCGAGCACCGCGCGCTCGCGGCTCTCGAGCAAGTCGATCCCGAGGGACGGCTGCAGGGAGACGACCGCCACGTCGATCTCGTCGTGGTCGAGCGCGGCAAGTCGCCGCGAGAGGTCGTGCTCCCCCGCGTCGTGTGGGAACCGCCCCTCGTCGAGTACGAGCGTGTCGGCCTCGATGCACGGGGCCGCGGTCCGCGCACGAAGCGCCTCGACGAACGAGTCGGGCCACAGGTGCTGATGCAGGTCGATCGTCATCGAATCGCTCCGAGCGCGCCGGAGCGGACGAGGGTCACAAGCGGCTCGAGCTCGGGGAGCGGCGCGCCCTCGCCGAGCAACGGCGCGAGCGAGCGGACGAGCGCGTGCGCCTCACCCGTGCCTCGACCGAGCGGCGTCCCGCGGAGGTCGCACGCCTGTGCGGCGAGGAGGAGCTCGACCGCGACGACGCGCGCTCCGAGCTCGACCATCTCCGCGAGCCGCCGCGCCGCGAGCGGGGCCATCGTCGTCCGATCCTCGATCCCCTCCGCCTGCGTCGTCGAGACGAGCTCGAGCGAGACGGGAAGCGCGAGCAGGCGCGCCTCGGCCGCGAAGGCCTGGATCGCGATCCCGAGCTCGCTCAACGCGCTTTCGGCAAGCCCGGAACGCGCGCCGAGACCCTCCGGCAGACCGGTGAGCGGCGCCTGGAGCAGCTTTACCGCTCGCTCGGCCGCACTCGTGAGCACGGGCGCGAGCGCGAGCCGGGCGAGGTCGAGCGCCGTCGCGAGCGGCAGGATCTCGAACGCTGCCGCCGAGACGAGGCGCCCGTCGGGTGTGACGACCGGATTCGTCTGCGCGGCGTTGAGCTCGATCTCGAGCTGTTGCTCGACGAAGGCGAAGGCGTCGCGCGCCGCGCCGTGCACCTGCGGGAGGCTGCGAAACACCACCGGGTCCTGCAGATTGCGGTTCGGACGCCCGCTGCCCTCGAGCAGCGCGGCGAGGCGTGCGAGCGTCGCTCGGAGTCCGGGGTAGGGCCGCAGCACGCCGATCGCCGGGTCGAGGCTCGCCGCGGCTGCGCCGAACGCCTCGAGATCGAGCGCCCCGGCGACGTCCAGCGCGTCGAGAAGGTGGAGTGCGTCGACGACGGCAAGCGCACCCCAGGCCGTCGCGAACGCGTTCTGGTTGAGCAGGACGATCCCCTCACCGCGCTCCGGCTCGAATCCGTCGAGCAGCCCGCGGGCGAGGTCAGCCATCGGGGCAAGATCGCCCTGACCGACCGAGCCGAGCGTGCGGAGCTCTGGCAGGCGGTCGGCGTTCAGTCGGGTGACGACGAGCTCCGCGAGCTCCGGACGGGCCATGGTCGAGCCCTGGGCGAGCGCATTTGCGAGCCGGAGCGCCGTGGCGCGGACGACGTCACGCGGCGCGGTCGGTCCCTGGGCGATCAGGTGGTGCTGCACGAGCAGTCGCTCGTGACCCGCGGCTTCGACCCGCGCGTGCTTGCGCACGCCGACCCCGGTCGTGAGGCCGTACGCCTCGTCGCCCCGCTCGAGCGCAACGACCGCGACCTCGCGTGCACGTCGCATGGCGTCACTCGCCTCGGGTGCGAGGGCCACGGGCTCGGACTCGCGCGCCACCGTCACGACGTCATCGAGCGTGAGTGAGCGGCCGTCGAGGACGACCGTCACGCGACACTCGTCACTGAGAGGCGCACCGCGACCTCATCCTCGCGCACGAAGCGGCCGTCCGACGAGCGAACCGGCGAGCGCGAGCGCAGCCGCCGCGAGGACGATCGTGCCACCCGGCGGCAGGTCGCCGTAGTACGCAAGCGTGAGGCCGGCCAGCACCGACCCGAGCCCGATCAGCATCGCAAGGCCGACCGTCGAGCGGAGACTCCAGGCGATCCGCTGGGCAGCGATCACGGGGAGCACCATCAGGGCGGCGATGAGGAGGATCCCGACGACCCGCATCGAGATCCCGACGGTCAGCGCGGCAAGCACCGCAACCGTCGTGTTGAGGAGCGCCACGGGAGCGCCGGCGACCCGGCTGCCCTCGTCGTCGAGCACCGCGCCCACGAGCCCGCGGTAGAGGATCGCGATCGCCGCGAGCGAGAGCGTCCCGAGCGCGACGACGACCCAGAGATCCTCCCACGTCACGGTGAGGATCGACCCGAAGAGGAACTGGAAGAGCCCGACGTCGAGCCGGTCGGCGCTCGAGACGAGCACGACGCCGAGGGCGATCCCGGTGTAGAAGACGAGCGCGAGCGCCTGGTCGCCCGCCGAGCCGCCACGGGAGCGCAGCCACTCGATCGCGAGCGCGCCGACCACGGCGAAGCAGAGGGCCGTGAGGACGGGCGAGATCCCGAGCAGGTAGCCCGCGGCGACCCCCGCGAAGGCGACGTGGCCCAGGCCGTCGCCGACGAGCGACTGCCGCCGCTCGACGAGGAAGAAGCCCACCGCGGGGGCGAGGATCCCGACGACCGCGCCGACCGCGAAGGCGAGCCGCATGAACTCGAGGCGCAGCACGCTGCTAGTGGACGTGCGACGGGTCGTGCCACACGGCCGGGAGCTCGGCCGGGTCGCCGTCGAACGCGATCCCCCCGCGCACGAGCACCAGCCGCGTGACGACGTGCTCGACCGCCCCGAACTCGTGCGAGACGTAGAGGATCGTGACGCCGAGCTCGGCTCTGAGGTCGCCGAGGAGCGTGGCGAGCGACTCCTGCGACTCGACGTCGACGCCGGTGGTCGGCTCGTCGAGCGCCAGCAGGGCGGGCTCGGCGGCGAGAGCGCGTGCGATGAACGCCCGCTGCTGCATGCCGCCGGAGAGCGTTCGCAGAGGCGCGTCCGCGCGCGCGGCGAGCCCGACTCTCCCGATCGCGCGGCTGACGGCGACCCGGTCCTCCGTCCGCAGCGGGCCGAACGGGCCGCGGACTGCCAGTCGGCCGACCTCGACCATCTCCCGCACCGTGACCGGAGTGCCGGAATCGAGCTGCGCCCGCTGTCGGACGTAGCCGACCCGCGGGCCCCCGCGTTCGCCCGGTGCGCCGCCGAAGAGCCGGATCCGGCCGGCACCAGGTCGCTCGAGACCGAGGATCAGCCGCAGGAGCGTCGTCTTGCCGCCGCCGTTCGGTCCGGCGATGCCGACGAACGCGCCGGGCTCGATCGTCAGCGTGACGTCCTCGAGAACCGGCGGCCCTCCGCGATAGGAGAACGAGACGTGCTCGACCTCGACCGCGGGCTCCCGGCCGGCCGCGTCAGCGCGAGGGTCGTCCGGCACGACGGACGAGCATACCAGGTATGAGAATCACTCTCGTTTTTGCGTCTTCTCGTCGTCGGGTGGCTGCGGGCCGGACGGCAGCGTGCCGGCGTGCGCGAGCGCGACCGCCGCGCGCCGCTCGGCGGTCAGCTCGCGGATCACGATCTGGGCGGAGGCGGTGAGCGGGACGGCGATCAACGCCCCCACGACCCCGAGCAACGCGGCCCCGACGACGACGCTCGCAATGACGAAGAAGCCCGAGATGTCCGCCGCCCGACCCTGGATCGTCGGCTGCAGCACGTAGTTCTCGACCTGTTGGTAGCCGATGCAGACGACGAGCATGACCACGGCCTGCGGCACGCCCTGGGTGAGCGCGACGAGCGAGAGGACGACCGCGGCGAGGGTCGCCCCGACCTGCGGGATGAGCCCCAGCAGGCCCGCGATGATTCCGAGTGCGAGCGCGAAGGGGACGCCGAGCAGCCAGGCCGCGGTGCCCTGGATCGTGCCGGCGATGCCCGCGATCACGACCGCCCCGAGTGCGTACCGCCCGATGGTGCGGGTGATGCGCTCCTCCAGGACGCCGAGCCGCGAGGACTCGCGCGGGTAGAGGATGCTGTGCAGCGACCGGGAGAGGTTCGGCAGGTCGATGACGAGGAAGAGCGTCATGAAGATGATCGTGATGGCTCCCAGCCCGAAGCCGAAGATCCGCCCCCCGACCTCGAACGCGTCGCCGAGCTTGTTCGGGAGCTCGGAGGCAAGCGACTCCGTGCGCTGCTGCAGCTTCTCGCCGATGTCGGTGCGGCGGTCGAGCTGCTGGAAGAGATCGGACGCCCGGATGCGCTCGACGATCGAGGGGAGGTCCTCGATCAGATCGCGCACCGCGGAGACGAAGGGGCTCACGAGCAGGTAGGCGAGGCCCGTCAGCACTCCGACGAGGCCGAGGACGACCAGCGTCGCGGCGTTGCCCCGCTTGAGCCCTCGCCGCTCCTCGAGCCAGGTGACGGGCGTCTGCAGGACGATCGCGAGGAAGAGGGCGATGAAGACCCAGAGGACTGCCTGCCGCGCAGCGACAAACGCCCACACGAACGCGATGACGCCGATGATCGTTGCGAGCGTTCGCAGCGAGACGGTGATCTCGACACGCTTCGCCGACGGCTCGGGAGTCGCCACGAGGCGAGTCTAGGACCCGCGCCGGAGGTCGTCCTCAGGCGTCGTGAAAGGCGGTCGCGCCTTTTGCGGTCACGATGCGCACGTCGCCGCTCACGGTGCGCACGCGCAGCTCGACCGGCTCGCCTTCCCCCGCAGGCCCGTCTTCGACGCCGAGCTCCGAGGCGATGTCGCCGCTCACCGACTGGACGTCGAGCCAGAGCGACAGGCCAGGCCGCATTGCGACGGCGACGTCGCCCGACACCGAGTTGGCGTGAACGGACGCCTCTGCCAGCCCGAGGTCGATGTCGCCCGAGACGGTGCTGAGCGTCGCCGCCTCACCGGCTCGACCGAGCTGCAGGTCGCCCGAGACGGTTCCGACGTTCGCCTTGCCCGCTACCGCCTGGACGTCGACGTCACCCGATGCCGACTTGACGGTGAGCGTGCCGGCGACGGCGCCGGCGCTGAGATCCCCGCTCGCCGTCGTGAGAGCCAGCTTCGCCGTGTCGAGCACGTTGACGTCACCGGATGCCGAGCGGATGCCGACGTCGCCGAGTGCACCGAGCGCCTCGAGATCGGCGGAGTGCGTCGTGAGCTCCAGATCCGATCCCGCGGGGCACCGCACGACGACCTCGAGCTCGGGCCCACGACCCCACGAGATCCCGAAGCGGCCGGCTTCGCGCTTCGGGACGCGCACGGTGACCTCGTGGCGCCCTCCGCGCTCCGTCGCGTCGACCCGGGTCTCGGTGGCGGCGGCGCGCGAGAGGTCGTCGGCGCGCACCGGAGTGACGTCGACGTCGACCCGAGGCTCGTCCCACGTCTGCACCGTCACGCGGCCCGCCGGGACGTCGAGCCGGAGACCGACGTGACCGGGTGTCTCGAAGGTCGGCATCGGTCAGTCGCGTCCGAGCCGGGCAGGCGCGGAGGGTCGGACGTCGACTCGTGTGTCGCCCTGCCGCCGGGGGCGCCGGCGCTCGACGGGATCGGGGTCGAATGGGCCGAAGAGTGCGTACGAGAACATGATTGCTCCTCCTGGTTCCTAGCTCCGGGCGTAGCCCTGGAGCCGATTTGACGATCGCCGCGCTGGCCGCGGCTCGAGCGCTCGGGCGAGCGCCCTGACGATCCAGGCGTTGGCGGAGATCCCCTCCCGCGTGGCCGCGACCTCGAGACCGGCCTTGAGCCCGTCCGGCAGGCGAAGCGTGATACGGGCGCTGAGGTCGTCGCCCGGCGCAGGCGGCTCGTCGGCCACCACCGGCTCGCCGACGTAGACGAGCTCGGGCTCGCGACCCGCGAGCCGCACCTCGACGTGCCCGGCGTCGATCTGTCCGTTGAGCTTCAGCGCGACCTCGGAGAGGAGGTCGATGATGCGCAGCCGGATGGCTGGCTCGACGCTGAGCGTGAGGCGCCGCACCGTCTCGGAGACGGCGTCGTCACCGAGGACCGCTGCGGCGGCCTCGAAGTCCTGCCGGATGCCGTCGATGTGGATCTCCATGGCCGCATTATGACATCAATGTGATGTCTGTCAAGAGTCATCCCGTGTCGCTTCGGCGTCGAAGTGACACTGGATGGACGAAAACCGCACGAAAACCTTGCAACGGTGCGGAAAACCGCACCGGCTTCGACCGCCGGCGCCCGATAGAGTTCGAGCCGTTCGGCTCCGGGCGTGCGTCCGCCGGACACCTTCCGCTCCCGTATCGAGGGGCGGTCTCGTCGAACAGGGGGAAGGCAACCACTCGTGCAGCACGTCGATCCACCCGACCTCACCCTCTGGCCGACGATCCGGCATCTCTTCCCGCTCTGGCGCGCCCAGTGGCGCCTCGCGGCGATCGGGCTCTCGTGCGCGGTTGTCTTCACGGTGCTCTCGCTGGCGATCCCGGTCCTCGTCCAGCGCACGATCGACGACGCGATCGACGGTGGCGACTCGTCGCTCCTCGTGCCGTACCTCGTCGCGATCGCAGTGGTCGCCGTGCTCCGCTTCGGGGTCAACTTCGCGCGCCGCTTCGCGACGGCTCGGGTCGGGATCGGCGTCGAGGCGCATCTCCGGTCGATGCTCTACGGCGCATATCTGACGTACCCCCGGGCGTTCTACGACCGGCACGCGACCGGCGAGGTCATCTCGCGTGCGACGAACGACATCTACCCCGTGCGCTACTTCGTCGGCTGGGGCGTCGTCCAGGCGATCCAGAGCGTGCTCATGCTCGTGGGCGCCGCGATCGTGCTCACGGTCGTGAATCCGAGACTCGCGCTGACGGCCGCCGTCGTGATGCCTCCGATCGCGATCTTCATGTACGCGTTCGCTCACCGCGTCTTTCCGATCTCGCGCGAGGTGCAGCGCAAGAAGGGGCACCTCACGGAGGCCTCGGACGAGGCGATCGTCGGGATCGAGATGGTGCAGGCGTTCGGGCGCGAGGACGACGTTCGCGACCGCTTCCGCGAGCGCGCCGACTCGGTGCGCCACGAGACGATGCTTCAGGCCTCCGTCGAGGGCCGCTTTCTCCCCGGGCTCGTCTTCCTCCCCACGCTCGGCATCGCCGCAGTGCTGCTGATCGGCGGTCGCGAGGCGATCGCCGGGAATCTCACGATCGGCGAGTTCACGCTCTTCGTGACGCTGCTCCTGCAGCTCGTCTGGCCGCTCGAGGCGCTCGGTTGGATCGTCAACCTCGGCCAGCGGGCGACCGCGGCCGCGTCCCGGAGCTTCGCCTGGCTCGACGGGATCGAGCCGCTCCCCGAGAGCACGGCTCCCGTGTCGCTCCCTGAGGGACCCCTGACCGTCGGGTTCGACGACGTCCACTTCCGCTATCCGACGGGCGGCGAGGTGCTCCGCGGGATCGAGCTCGACGTCGCCCCCGGCGAGATCGTGGCCGTCTGCGGCCCGACGGGAGTCGGGAAGACATCGCTCCTGCAGCTGCTGCCGCGCTTCTACGACCCGTCCGCCGGCTCGGTGACGCTGGGCGGGGTCGACGCCCGCGACGTGCCGCTCGACGAGCTGCGGCGGGCCGTCGCGATCGTCACCCAGAAGCCCGTGCTCTTCTCGGTGCCGCTCCGCGACAACCTGCTCGCCGCGCGGCCCGACGCCGACTGGAGCGAGGTCCTCGACGCGTGCGAGGCCGCCGGCGTGGCCGAGTTCGTGGCAGACCTGCCGGACGGCTACGACACGCTCATCGGCGAGCGCGGCGTGAACCTCTCCGGCGGCCAGCGACAGCGCGTCGCGCTCGCGCGGGCACTCGTCGCGGGCTCGCGCATCCTCGTGCTCGACGACCCGATGTCGGCTGTCGACACCGAGACCGAGCGGCATCTGGTCGAGAACCTGCGCCCGGCCGTCGCCGGACGGACGGTGCTGATCTCCGGCCAGCGCCTCTCGACGGTCCTGGTCGCCGACCGGGCGGTCGTCATGCAGGACGGTGTGATCGTCGAGCGTGGCCTGCCCGAGGACCTGATCGGCGCAGGTGGGCCTTTCGCCGAGCTCTTCGGTGAGGAGGCGCTGGCCGCATGAAGCCGCGCGTCGGACTCACCCGCCTCATGCGCTACACGGGCGGCCGGCGCCGCCGGCTAGGGCTCATCTTCGTGCTCGCGGCGATCTCGGCCGCGGCTCCCGTCGCGGGCTGGCACATCGTCGGCGACGCCATCGACAACGGGATCCGCGCCGGGGACGAGGGCCGGCTCGTGCTCGACGTCGTCGTCTATGTCGGGATCGGCGTCGTCGCGTGGATCCTCGGGACGGCGACGTGGCTCCTGCTCGCAGGGGTCGGGCAGCAGATCGTCCTCGACCTCCGCCGCCACCTGTTCGAGCATCTGACAGGGCTCTCGTTGCGGTACTTCTCCGAGCAGAAGGCCGGGTGGATCATCGCGCGTCTGACGAGCGACGTCGACGCCCTCTCCGACGTCCTCAACCAGGGACTCACGACCGTCGTCGTCAACACCCTGACGCTCGTCGCCGCGATCGGGGGGCTCTTCCTGCTCGACTGGCGCCTCGGGCTCGTGGCGCTCTGCGTGTTGCCGCCCGGGATCTTCGTCACGCGCTGGTTCCAGCACCGCTCGCATGCGGCCTTCTCGGACGTTCGCACGCGGATCTCGGCCGTCACCGCCCAGCTCGCGGAGTCGGTCTCGGGGATGGCCGTCGTACAGGCGTTCAACCAGGAGCGGACGTTCCAGAAGGAGTTCGAGGGGCTGAACGAGGCGAATCGGGTCTCGAACATCCACGCCCAGAAGCTCTCCTCCGTCTTCTTCCCGGCGATCGAGCTGCTCGGCGTGCTCGCCCAGGTGGCGGTCATCTTCGCGGGGGCGCGGATGATCGACGGGGGAGCGCTCGAGATCGGGACGCTGATCGCCGCCGTCGGCATGCTCTCGCTCGTCTTCCAGCCGCTGCAGGAGCTCTCGGAGCTCTACGGACAGGTGCAGGCGGCGAGTGCGGCGATGGGGAAGATCTCGACCGTCCTCGACGCCGAGCAGGACATCGTCGACCGCCCCGGGGCGATCGAGCTCGGCCGCCTCGACGGCCGCATCGAGCTCGACGACGTCGTCTTCGCGTACGGGAAGGAGCCGGTGATCAAGGGCCTCGAGCTCGAGATTCCGGCCGGCGGCTGCATCGCGCTCGTCGGCGAGTCGGGCGGCGGCAAGTCGACGACGGCGAAGCTCGTGGCGCGCTTCTACGACCCGCAGACCGGCGCCGTTCGCGTCGACGGGGTCGATCTCCGCGACGTCAAGCTCGGCTCGTACCGGCGCCAGCTCGGCGTCGTGCTCCAGGACCCGTTCC
>Ga0190271_10002582_pt1 | contig 11053 bp, 11 predicted proteins | sample Popmic356T_FD_133747 | JGI IMG/M metagenome (GOLD analysis project Ga0190271, IMG submission 133747) | Populus adjacent soil microbial communities from riparian zone of Weber River, Utah, USA - 356 T | ecosystem: Environmental > Terrestrial > Soil > Riparian zone | place: USA: Utah | collected...
CTTCGATGAAAGACGCCCGCCGAAGCGACGAGAGCGCACTTCCACGGGGCCCGGAGGGTGGCCGTCCCCGAGCGGCAGGACCCGTTTGGCGACGAGCGCCGGGCTCGCGTAGAAGACGAGCGACGTAGACGAAAGCCAGCGACGCCGAATCGCGCATGCCGATCGACGACTTGACCCGCGGGTCGAGTCCGTGCGGGCACGAGCTCGGGTCCATCGACGAAAAAGGAGACGCCATGGCCTGGGACTTCTCGACCGATCCCGAGTTCCAGAAGAAGCTCGACTGGGCGTACCAGTTCGTGCGCGAGGAGGTCGAGGACCTCGACCTCCGCTACCCCGAGATGCACTACACGCCGACCAGCGGCGAGCTGAAGGCGGTCACCGACCCGCTCAAGCAGAAGGTCCGCGAGCACGGCCTGTGGGCCGCCCACCTCGGCCCCGAGCTCGGCGGCGACGGATACGGACAGGTCAGCCTGGCGCTGCTGAACGAGATCCTCGGCCGGACGGAATGGGGACCCACCATCTTCGGGACGCAGGCCCCGGACACCGGCAACGCCGAGATCCTCGCCCACTACGGCACCGATGCGCAGAAGGCACGGTTCCTCCAGCCCCTCATCGACGGCGAGATCTTCTCGTGCTACTCGATGACCGAGCCCCAGGGAGGGTCGGACCCCGGACGCTTCCGCACCTCTGCCCGCCGCGACGGTGACGACTGGATCCTCAACGGCTGGAAGTTCTTCTCCTCCAATGCCGGCAACGCGGCCTTCTTCATCGTCATGGCGGTCACCGATTTCGACCTCCCGCCCCAGGCCGGCATGTCGATGTTCCTCGTTCCCGCCGACACGCCCGGCCTCGAGGTGGAGCGTCTGATCGGCCTCGGCGGCGAGCCGCACGGACACGGACTGCACGGTCTGGTGCACTACGACGAGGTGCGCATCCCGGCCGAGGGACTGCTCGGCGAGGCCGGCGCAGGGTTCGCGGTGGCCCAGACCCGATTGGGCGGTGGTCGCGTGCACCACGCGATGCGGACCGTCGGCGTGTGCAACCGCGTGTTCGACATGATCTGCGAGCGCGTGCTCAGTCGCACGACCAAGGGCGAGCTCCTGGCCGACAAGCAGGCGATCCAGACCTTCGTCGCCGACTCCTACATCCAGATCCAGCAGTTCCGACTGCTGGTGCTGCACGCGGCCTGGGTGATCGACCAGAACACCACCGCCGGGGCACGCAAGGAGATCGCGGCCATCAAGATCGCTGCCCCCGGGGTCCTCCACGACGTCGTGATGCGCGCCATCCAGATCCACGGCGCCCTCGGCATCTCGAACGAGCTCCCGCTGTGGCGCTGGCTCCAGCAGGTCTTCGTCGTGGGCTTCTCCGACGGTCCCGCCGAGGTGCACCGCACACAACTCTCCCGTGCCGTTCTCCGCGACCACGAACCCACTCCCGGGATCTGGCCGAGCGAGCACATCCCGACCCGGCTCGGACTCGAGTCGGCGTCGGTCCGTGAGTCCCTCGAGGCCCACATCGCCAACCTCTAGGCCACCCACCCACCGCCACAGGCCAGCCCAGAAGACCAGCCCAGAAAACCAGCACGGAAAGAGCCGAACCGTCATGGTCGATACCGCCAGCTCCCCCATCCCGGCCCTCGGAGGCGCCGCACTCGAAGGCCTCAAGGTCGTCGAGTTCGCCCACGTGATCGCCGGGCCCCTCGCCGGAACCCTCCTGGCCGACCTCGGCGCCGAAGTCATCCACGTGGATGATCCCGAGCACGGCGATCCCGGCCGGAAGATGGGCCCACCGAAGGACGGCACCTACCTGTGGTGGAAGGTGGCGGCCCGCAACAAGCGATCGGTGACCATCGACCTGCGCACGCCCGACGGTCAGGCGGTCGCCCGCGAGCTGGTGCGCTGGGCCGATGTCGTGATCACGAACTTCCGCGTCAACACGCTCGCCAAGTGGGGCCTCGACTGGGAGTCCGTCCACGCCGAGAACCCGACGGCGATCTACCTCCAGGTCACCGGGTTCGGTGCCAAGTCGTCACGGGCCAACACGCCGGGGTTCGGCAAGGTCGGCGAGGCGCGCAGCGGTGTCGTCTACGTGACCGGGTTCCCGGATGGCCCTCCGGTGCACACCGGCTTCTCCCACGCCGACACGGTCACCGCGCTCATGGGCGCCTACGCCGTCACTGCGTCGCTCCACCGACGGGACACGGACCCGAACTTCGACGGAGAGTGGATCGACCTCGCCCTGTTCGAGAGCCTCTTCCGGCTCATCGAGTGGCAGATCATCTTCAACGACCAGCTGGGCACGATCCCCGAGCGCGCCGGCAACCAGCTCGCGGTGTCGCCCGCCGCCGTCATCAACACCTACCGGTCGGCCGACGACGTGTGGCTGACCGTCACCTCCGGCACCCCCCGCTCGGTCCGCAACGTGGCCGAGCTCGTCGGCATCCCGCTCGACAAGGTTTCCACCGTCGAACAGCAGGCCGAGCAGAAGGACGAGCTCGACCGGCGGCTCGGCGAATGGATCGGGTCGCGATCGGCCGACGACTGCCTCGTGGAGATGGCGCAGCTCGAGGTCGTCGCGTCCCGCATCTTCAGTGCGGCCGACATCCTCGAGGACGAGACGTACCAGGAGCTCGGCGACATCATCACCATCGACGACGACGACCTGGGCCCGGTGCGAATGCAGGGTGTCATTCCCCGCCTCGCCAACCACCCGGGACGGGTCTGGCGAACGGGACCGGGCCTCGGCGAGGACAACGAGCTGGTCTACAAGAAGTTCCTGGGCATGGACGACGACCGATACGAGCAGCTTCGGAACCAGGGGGTCATCTCATGAGCCACACGACAGCACCATCGACGACCACCGGGGCCCCGACGTTCGTCGCACCCGAGCTCGTGTCGGATCCCGACGCGGCCGTCGGGTCGGTCGTCACCCTGTCCGGGTCGCGCTGCGGATCGTGTGGTCGGGTCGAGTTTCCCGCCCTGCAGTCATGTCCCGCCTGTGGCACACAGACCGACCCGGCCGCGCTCGGACCCCTCGGCACGCTCCACGGATTCACCGAGATCCTGCACCCTCCGCCCGACGCCCGCGTCGAGGTGCCCTACACCATCGGCGTCGCGGCGTTCGACGGAAAGCTCGCCGTACTCGGCCTCATGGAGGAGTACCACGCGGTGACCGACCTGCACGTGGGCGCCCCGGTCCAGATCGTCGTCGTGCCCTACGGCGGCGGCACCACGTACGGCTATCGCCTGATCTGACCGCATCGACGGGTGATGGTTTCGAGGACGAGTACGACGTTGGTGGCCTCGGCAGTGGCGGCATCGGGACCGACCTGAGATGGACCTCGGCGTGATCATCGGCGACGTGCCGACGACCGTGACCCCGCGCCAGCACCTCGACCACCTCCTCGCCCAGGTCGACGCGGCCCAACGGGCCGGCGTGCGGTACATCACGATCGGGCAGCACTACCTCTACGGCGACCACCGCTGGCTCCAGCCGATCCCGACGCTGGCCCGCCTCGCGGCCGAGGTCTCCGCGGACACCCGACTCGTCACGACCGTCGTCCTGTTGCCCCTGTACCACCCGGTGGCGCTGGCCGAGGACCTCGCAACGCTCGACATCCTGAGCGCCGGTCGGCTCATAGTCGGGGTCGGCCTCGGCTACCGGACCGTGGAGTACCGGAACCTCGGGGTGCCGTTCGGCGAACGGGTCGCCCGGTTCGAGGAGGGCCTGTCCCTCGTGAAGCGACTGTGGACCGAACCCCACGTGGAGCACCACGGACGATTCTTCGACGTCGACGGGTCGCCCCACCTCCAGCCCTGGCAACAGCCGCATCCGCCCGTGTGGGTCGGTGCCCAGACCGAAGCCGGAGTCCGGCGATCGGCGCGACTGGGCGAGCGGTGGCCCATCGGGCCCAACGCCACGCCCGACGACGTCGAACGCCTGCTCGGCGTGTACGTCGAGGAGCGACGGCGGATCGGTCTCCCGGTCGGGCTCCAGCCGATCCGCCGCGACGTGGCGTTCGGAACCAGCCGGCCCGACGCGTTTGACGGGTTCCTCGACCGGGCCAAGGTGCGGTTCGAGGCCTACGCCGCGAACGAGCACCGCGCCATCGGAACCCGCGGGTCGGTCGAGGAGTCGCTGCGGGCCCAACTCGTGTACGGCACCGTCGACGACTGCATCGAGGACGTGACCGCCCTCGCGGCACGGCTCCCAGTCGATCCGCTGATCGTTCGGCCGCACTGGCCCGGGATGTCGTCCGACGAGGTCGTCGCCTACATCGACCGCGTCGGCGACCTGGCGGACGGTCTTCGCCCCGTGCGTCCGGTCGACCCCGCGACCATCGCGATGGCGTCATGACGTCCTTCGCCTTCATCCATGGCGGCATGCACGGGGCCTGGTGCTGGTCGCTCCTCGAGGCGGAGCTCCGGGCCGACGGGCACGAGACCGCGACGGTCGACCTCCCGGCGGAGGATCCCGATGCCGGCATCGACGTCTACGCATCGGTCTGCCTGGAGGCGTTCGCCGCGCTGGGCGACGACGTCGTCGTCGTCGGCCATTCGACCGGTGGCCTGACGGTGCCCGTCGTCGCCGAGCGGCGACCGGTCGGCCGCATGGTGTTCCTGTGCGCCCTGTTGCCCAAACCCGGCATGTCCATCGGGGACCAACTCGCCGACGAGCCCGACATCAACTCGTCGACCGCCGCGATGGGTGGCCGCCAGATCTCCGGAGGGGTGCACCGACGCGACCCGGCGTCGGCCAAGGCGCTGTTCTTCCACGACGCCGAGGACGGCTTGGCCGAGTGGGCGGTCACGCAGCTCCGCCCTCAGGCCACGAAGCCGCTCGAGGAGATCTCGCCCCTCCGGGCGTGGCCCGATGTCCCCAGCACCTACGTGATGGGCCGGGACGACCGATGCATCAACCCGGCCTGGGTCCGCCGGGAGGTGCCCCGCCGACTCGGGGTCACGCCGGTGGAGCTCGATGGCGGACACTCACCGTTCCTCGCCCGACCACGCGCGCTGGCCGACGTTCTCGCAGCGCTCAGTGTCTGAGCAGGACTGTCTGAGCAGGACTGTCTGAGCAGGACTGCCTGAACCCGGGACGGTCCAGCTCAGGGAAGGCGGTCGAACTCCTCGTACTTGGCCGGTTCGCCGGTCCGGACCGCGTCGAGCGCCGCCTTGGAATCCGCGTGGGAGGTCATGCGCACCGTGAGTCCCTGCTCGAGCTCGTACCCGCGGAAGGTGTCGAGGAACTCGATGTCGTCGAGGCCCTGCTTGGCGAGGCGCACCGCGGTCGGGCTCCACTGCGCGACGCGGCCAGCCTCGGTGAGTGCCGCGGCGACGAGGTCTTCACGGGGGACGACCTTGATCACCGCTCCGAGACCCAACATTCTGGCCGCCGACAGCCGCTCACCGGTGAGGAACATCCACCGGACGAGCGGCTGGCTGACCAGGCGCCCGAGGTGTCGGGCTCCGCCCATGACGCCGACGCTCAACTCCGGAAGGCCGAACTGGGCGTCGTCGGATGCGACGACGAAATCGCACGACGCCGCGAGGGCGAGCCCGGTCCCGAGCGCGACCCCACCGACCGCCCCGATCACCGGAACCTTGCAGCGTTGGATGGCGAAGAACGACTCCCGCACCCCGAACATCCGCTCGCGGGCGTTCTCGGGCGTCATGGTGGCGAAGTCGTCGAGGTCGTTGCCGGCGGAGAAGTGCCGGCCGGATCCGGTCAGCACCACGGCCCGGACACCGGGGCCGATGCGGTCGATGTCGTCGAACAGCTCGAAGATCTCCCGGTACATCGACCGGCTGACCGCATTGACGGGCGGACGGCGCATGGTGACGACGGCGATCCCGTCACTGCCAAGTTCGACGTCGAGGAAGTCGGGCTGGCCGCTCACGACCCGTCGGCGTTGCGCGGGTCGTCGATCTCGACCGAGATCGAGTCGTCATCCGCGGTCCGACGGATCGAGGTCTGGACGATGTCGACCAGCATCCCCGGCGGGAGCACGCAGTCGAGGCATCCGACCTCGGTCAGGTCGAGGCGCAGGTGCACCACCTTGTCATCAGCCGGGTCGTCGGCCGGACCGGGCACCCAGTCGAACCGCGCACCATCACCTTGGACCAGCATCTGCACCTCGGCGACTGCCGAGGCGATCGGTGTTCCCTGTTGGACGTCCATCACGCCACGTCCCGCCGGGCGGTGGTGTTCGGATCCCAGGTCGATGCGTCGAGTGAGCGGGTGACCGGCAACATGTTCGACATCCCCGGCAGCATCGTTCCGTGCAGGTTGCCGCTGCCGCCGCACACGATGATGTTGAGGTCGTCGGGGCTGTCCATCAACCAGACCTTTCCGTCCTTCACGTCGCCGGCCTCTTCGAGCGCGGGCTGCAGCGAGGTCGGGAACCAGTCGATCGGGAGCGTGGCGTGGTCGAACACGATCTGGAGCACGTCCTCGAACCTCGGGACGTCCGCCGCCACCTTGTCGGCCCAGATCGGGTTCAACGCCATGAGCTGCGTCGCGAACTGCGATGAGTGGTCCATGTTGTTGTTGCCCATGAAGGCGAGCGACTTGCCCATGACCTCGAGGATCTCGAAGCCGTTCGTCCCGATGCTGTCCAGGACGTTGGCGCTGCCGAGAACGCCAAGCACCGTCACGGCGTCGCCGGTGACACCCCGACGCTCGGCCAGGCCGGGCCATGGCGAGCGCTCCTCCCATTCTCCGACCACGACCCCGGTCACTCGCCCGGGCTGACCGAAAACCGACTCCGACGTCTTGCCCGCGACCTGGCCCGCGACGTTGCGGATCACCAGTCGAAGGGCTCGTCCGATCGCCGGAGCCGGCCCGGCCATGCCGCCGAGGGCGGAGTGCTGGTACGGGATGGGGAGCTCGTTGCGCACGTCGCCGTTGACCACGAGCGCGGGGACCACCGACGCGGTGGTGGCGTTGATGCCGGCCAGGTCGAAGGCCGGGTCTGCCGCCGCGCTGACCGCGGCTGCGAGCAGGGGCATGGACGACGCCGGGGCGCCGGCCATGACGGCGTTGATGGCGAGGAGCTCGACCGTGCAGTCGGCTCCCGAGGGGAAGAGGCGGCCGAGTGAACGAGTGCTCTCCAGCCCGCTCGCCGCGATGAACTCGGTGACCAGCGCCTCGGTGGGCGGCACGACGGGCAATCCGTCACCCCACCCGCGCTCGATCGCGAACTCGGTGAAGGCGCGAATGTCGTCGTCGACGTCGATGCGCTCGGCGGTGAGGGTCAGCTCCGACATCAGCGCACCACCTCGAGGACCTCGAGCAGTTCGGGATAGTGCTCCCGGGCGATGGCCCGGACCTCGTCCTCGGGCCGCCCCTCGAGCGGGTACGGCATTAACTTGAGCCGGAGGTCGTCCCAGCCGCCCTGGCCGGCGAGGGTGCGGGCCAGCGGCTCGAAGTGCTCCGTCGACACCGCGACGGTCGGCAGGCCGTGATCGAGCGCAGCGACGGTGTCGTGGATCGCCCACAGCGTGCACGACCCGCAGTTGCACAGACCCGAGATGGCGACGTCGATGTCGTCGAGGAACGCTTCGAACTCCTCGCCGCCCTCGGCCATCTCCTTGTCGCCCTTGCCCACCGGAGCCCGCCAGATGACCGGCTCGGCCCCGTCGTCCTTGAGTGCCTTGGCCCACTCGTCGGTGACCCAGTCCCACGACAACCAGAACTGGTCCCGGCGGAGCCCGACCTTCTTTCCGGCGATCGAGCCGGCCGGCGGACCGCTCCCGCGCTTGTCGACGGTCGTCACCGGGGATGGAGAGAGGACGATGGTCATTTGCTGGGCTCCTTGCACTGTCTGGTTGGACTGTCTGGCAGGACTGTCTGGATCGCGACTATCTATGCCTATAGTAGCAAGAGTTCGGGCACTGTGGCAACGGGCACTGTGGCAAACGGGCACTTCGCCGCCGGGACCGGCTCAGGCCGAGGTCTTGGCCCGACCGGCGCGGCGCAGGAGACGCTTGGCCTTCTCGTAGTCGTGCACCAGCAGCACCTCGCCCTCGGCCGAGAGCACGGCAGGATCTCCCCGCTCGAGCCCCACCTCGTACGCCTCGACGATGGCCTCGGCCTTCGCGACCTGGTCGGGAGTGCCGGACAGGACGTCGTTGATGATGTCGACGTGGGGTGGATAGAACGTGCTCATCGCGGTGAAGCCCATCCGATGCGATCCCTCGACGCGGCGGCGCACCTCGGTCAGGTCGCGCAGGTCAGGCACGTAGGCGATGTCGGTCGTCGCCAGGCCGTAGACGACACCGGTCAGGACGGTCTGGGTCTTCATCATCAGGAAGACCGGGTTGAGCTCGCCGTCCGGCTCGAACAGCTCCATGCCGGCGTCGACGCTGAGGTCGCCCGGACCCGACATCAACGCGACGACCCCGGGAGTCGTGGCGATCTCCTTCATCTCGAGCACGGCGCCGGCCATTTCGATGATGGCGAAGATGTCGGGGCTCGCGCCGTGATGGGCGAGGAGGCCGATGACGCGGTCGAGATCGCTGCGGTTGGTGATCTTCGGATAGGCCATGCACGTGACGCCCGCCTCGGCCAGGGCCAACACGTCCGCCTCACCCCACGGGGTGTCCAGGTGGTTGGGTCGGGCGAGGATCGCCTTGTCGCCGAACCAGTCGAGCCGGCCGAGCCACTCACACGCCTTGTCGCGGGCCTCGTCCTTGCGGTGCGGGGGCACGGAGTCCTCGAGGTCGATGAAGACCATGTCGGCCGGAATGTTCGGGAGCTTGGCCCACTTGTGATCGTCGAGGATGGGCGTCTCGAGGATGCTGCGGATCGCGAGGTAGTCAGTCGTCGTGGCGTGCTCGTTCGTCATCGGATGCCGTCCCCCGGTTGGCTGCGGCGCTCCACACGCCTGATCGTCTAATTATGCGCATCATACGTATAATCACGACTCAATGCCACCGTTTCGCCGGGTCCGAGGGTGCGGATCAGCCCCCGGTCGACGGTTCCCGGCGGATCACCGACCCCGGACGGGCACCGGTCGCGTGCCCGTCCTCGAACGTGATCCGGCCGCTCTGAACGGTCCAGCGGTATCCGTCCACCCGCTGCACCAGGCGACGCCCGCCCGCCGGAAGATCGGTGATGATCTCCGGGGCGTGAAGGTGGAGGGCATCGAGGTCGATCACGTTCATGTCGGCCTTCATCCCCGGCGCGAGCGTCCCGCGGTCGGTCAGTCCGTACGCCGCGGCCGTCGCTCCGGTCTGCTTGTGCACCACGAGCTCCAACGGGAGGAGCTCGCCCCGGGTCCGGTCGCGGGTCCAGTGGGTGAGCAGGTAGGTGGGGAACGACGCGTCGCAGATGAGGCCGCAGTGAGCCCCGCCGTCGGACAGGCCGACGATGGATGCGGGATGGCTGATCATCTCGCGGATGACCTCGTGGTCCTGGTCGACGTAGGACCCGAGCGGGGCGAACAACAGGGCCATCCCGTCATCCTCCAGCAACCAGTCGAGGACCACCTCCTCCGGGCGGCGACGATCGCGGGCCGCCACGGCGGCGACCGACGAATCCGGATGGGGCTCGTAGTCGGGCGGGTCGCCGAGGCGATAGATCCCGGCCCAGTTGCGGGCGAGGAAGCGAGCGGCGACGTCGCGGGTCTGGAACTCCTCGTCGACGATGCGGGAGCGGAAGTCCGGAGCGGACATCGCGGCGACGCGATCCGCCAGCGGCTCGTCCCACAGCGCCCGGTAGCTCGGGCAGGCGGTGAAGGGGTGCAGCGACGTCTGCAGCCCGTAGAGCATCCCGGTCGGTCGCGATGGCACCTGCGGGAACACGTTCGATCCCGCCGCGGTGAGCGCCGAGGCCTCATCGAGGGCGTCGGCGAACGCGCGGGGATCCCGGGGTGACTGTGCGAGTGAATAGGTGACCGTCAGCCCCATCGCGGCCAGCTCGCGGATCCATGCCCGTTCCGCCCCCGACGTGGCGAGGTCGTCACTGACGAACTGGAACACTCCGCCGCCGGCGTCGGCCATGGCCCGACCGATGGCGATCAACTCGTCCGGCGCGGAGTGGGTTCCCGGAATCAGACCGTGACGGGACTTGTGCAGGATGGTGCGACTGGTGCTGAACCCGAGCGCCCCGGCGTCGAGTGCCTCTGCGGTGAGGCGGGCCATCTCCGCCACCTCGTCGACGGTCACGTCGGCCTCGTGGGCGCGCTCGCCGAGGACGAACGCCCGCAACGCGACATGGGGGATCTGCGCCGCGACGTCGACCGTTCGTGGCATCGAGTCGAGCGCATCGAGGTACTCGGCGAACGATTCCCAGGACCAGTCGATCCCCTCGTGGAGGGCGGTACCGGGGATGTCCTCGACCGCCTCCATCAACTCGATGAGGAAGTCCTGACCACCCGACCGAACGGGAGCGAAGCCGACACCGCAGTTGCCCATCACCACCGTGGTCGCGCCGTGCCAACTCGAGGGGGCGAGCTCGGGGTCCCACGTCGCCTGGCCGTCGTAGTGCGTGTGGACGTCGACCCATCCGGGGGCTACCACGGTGCCCTCGGCGTCGATCTCCTGAGACGCCCGGCCGAGGTCGATCCCCACCTCGGTGATGACGCCGTCATCGACGGCGACGTCGGCGCGCTGTGGCGGGGCGCCGGTCCCGTCGACCACCAGACCGTTGCGGACGATGAGGTCGTGCATCGGAGTCCCCCTGACCCACGGAGCAGGCCGATCGACCCGATCCCCTGCGGCCAACCGTACGCGACGGCCGATGGGCCGAACCGCTCAGCCCGCCTCGGCCACCGCCTTGATCCGTTCCAGCGTGGTGCGCATGCCCTCGCGATTCGTCTTCCCGCGAGCTCGACCCATCACCGCCCAGTACAGGCGGAGCGGAAGCGCGTCGGCCAGGCGGAACGACTCGGTGACGTCGACGCCGTCGCCCGAGCCGACGAACTCGTAGCGCCAGGTGTTCACCGCCTTGCCCCCCTGCTCGACTGCGAACTCGAACACCTCTCCGGGTTCACAGGCCGTGACCCGACAGGTCGTCCAGTAGGTGGGGCCGCGACCGTTCCGCTTGA